>Ga0187893_10004211_pt1 | contig 27746 bp, 19 predicted proteins | sample MA1701074metaG_FD_139574 | JGI IMG/M metagenome (GOLD analysis project Ga0187893, IMG submission 139574) | White microbial mat communities from a basaltic lava cave in the Kipuka Kanohina Cave System on the Island of Hawaii, USA - MA170107-4 metaG ... | reverse complement strand
TTTGAGATCCAAGGATGGGGCGGCATCTCCTGCTGTCGAGGAAGTCGAAGTGACCTTTGACTGATCGTCCGACCTTGAATCGTAGTTTGCGCCGGTCGGCTTGCTTTATTCTTCAGATCGCAGAGCGTAAGCCATGACGCTAAAGAGAGCCAGATTGGGTTGGGTAACATCCAGTCGTGTGTGCTGAACAATCACGTTTTGCGACGCGCTCAATCGCAGCGCATAGGGAACATCTCTGGGAAGCCGATTGCCGTCAGCGTCTCTCGCTCGGTCCAGGCGGTAGTGCAGGGTGCGCTCCGCCCCGACGACGAAGCGGATCCCCTTGATCGGATCCCGATCTTCAAAATAAAGATCCACAACGCATTGGCTGTCCGTTTGACCGCAGTTCAAAACGCACAAGCTTTCGTGGGAAACATATCCTGACGTGCCTACAGCCTCGACTGGAGTGGTGGGTAAATAGCCGTCGGGGACAAACCAGGTCCGATACCCTTGAGAAGTTCCCATCTGTGAAACCTCCTGTGACGGATGCCAGTATTTGTTCAATCACGCGGTAGCTTTGCCCGGGGAGTATGATATTTGATATTATCATACCCTTCAAGCGAGGCGACTGCAGGTCCCGAACGTCCGCAGCGGGGCTCTGCGCTGCGAATTGCTGGCGTTCGGAATCGACCAAGAGCAATCCTGGAATAGCCAGGAGAAAGGTGATCATGCAGAAGTTCGAACTCAAGAATGGGGCGATTCGGGAGGCCTTCCTGAAATTCAAGAGAGCGTACCCGGAAAAGATGAGCAAACGGATTCAACTCTCCTGGTCCAACTGGGGATTTGGCGTCGAGTCCCTCGCGACGTCGGTAGAACGCCTGGCCCGCTCGGGAGTGCACTTTATTGAACTACACGGTAATCGCTACAGCACGCAACTGGGTTACAAAGCCAATGAAGTTCAGAGAATTCTGGCTGACCATGGCGTTCGTTGTTCTGGGATTTGCGGTATGTTTTCCAAAGAGAACGAACTGGCCAGCAATAGCGGACTCGTTCGCCAGCACGCCTTGGACTATATCAAGCGAAATTTGGACTTGGGAGTTTCAGTTGGGGCCAGCTATTTCCTGATTGTGCCTGGTGCTGTGGGGCGTCCTCAAAAAATAGATGATGGGGAGTTTGAACGGTCTGTAGAGACTTTGAGAATGGCGGCGCCGTGGTTCGAGAGCTCTGGCATCCGCGGAGCCGTGGAACCCATTCGTTCGGCCGAGGTCAGCCTGGTTCACACTTTTGAGGAGGCGATGGCCTATATCGAAGCCGTCGATTCCCGAGCAATCCAGCATATCAATGGCGATGTTTACCATATGCAAGTCGAGGAAGATCACATTGGAGAGACTTTGTGGCGCGCGGGTGAACGGCTGGTCAATCTGCACTTGGCGGACAGCAATCGTTGTGCGTTGGGGGAGGGCAGCCTCGATGTCGACACGATCCTTATGGCGCTCTATCTGATTGGATTTAATAATAAGGACTATTGTTTTGCGACCCCCGAACCGCTAGGCCCCGGGGGAGATCCTTACCCCGCCATGTTTGGCAAACCTGACCCGGCACTCCTCGACTCCCTGGTTAGAACCACGGCGACGACTTGGACCGAACGTGAGGAGTTCGTTCGCCAACTATAACCGAGTCGTGGATCGATGCCACACCAGTCCCTTAGTTCACCGCCCTTGTCTTGAGCATGATCGAAACGCCCTACCTTACTACCAGATACTCTGGAATGATCGGTAACAGGATGTGAGAAGGGTAAGCTGGAGAGTGATAAACTGTTTGTCTTGCAACTCTAAAGGCAGTGCTGATCCCGAAATCGTCTGCGGTATTGGGATGGCGATCGAATTGCGGAAAATGACTGCTCGTGACATCAAGCCGGATGCGATGGCCAACTTGAAACAGATTGCTCGTGCCGAGAAGATCGATCGTGAACGGATACACACGCCCTGTTTCCAAGTTTTTGGGACGACTGAGGCTCTCCCGGTAGCGAGCTCGCACAATTCCTTCGGCTACATTAATCGCTCGTCCATCGGGATAGACATCGACTAACTTCGCTACAAAGTCCGTGTCAGGAGCATCCGACGAGGCATGAAGCACCACTTTCACTGGGCCTGTCACCTCGATTGCCTCTCTCAGATAGTCGGAGGTATAAACCAGCACGTCTTGGCGACTCTCAATGGGGCGCTGATCCACTGGGCCGGCGGGCGTTGGGGTACCGCAGCAATTACTTCCGCCCAGGCTGAGAACCGGACTGCCAGGGTCATAGAAAAAAGTGTCTGGCGTTGATTCTGACGGAGGAGTCCACGAGAGGCGGCCGTCTCCCCGGACGCTGTTGGCCTTCCCCAGGCTGTGCAAGTACAGACTTCGAAAGTTCGTTCCAGAAATCGGATACTCGTTTGCAGAGCGCCACCGGTTGGCTCCCATCACAAATAGCTTCACGGGTGGACCCTGACGCAGGCCATTTTCAATCCCCTTAAGCCAATAATCAAACCAGCGTAGTTCCAGAGCCCGGACGTCGACGACGGCCTGGGGACCGAAATCCAGATCACCAAATTTCTGGGCCGAACCGTGGCCCCAAGGTCCGATCACCATCTGACTCCCTTCTCTGGCTCGAGCCGTCTTGGCATGCTGCGCCATACCCGCATAGCCGTTGACAGTTCCCTGGGTCAGGATGTCAAACCACCCGCCAAAGGTGTGAACGGGCAGCGAGAGATTTTGAAAGTGTTCCTCGACGCTCAGGGCTTTCCAGTATTCGTCGTAATTGGGATGTCGAATCCAATCGGCATAAAAAGAGGGGTTCCGGCCTACCAGCCTGGGCATTTCTACCAGGGGGAGATGCCAGATTAAGCGTTCGTAGCTCAGCCATTCCAACCCGGGTTCCTGGGTATGGAGTCCCGGGTTCTGCCCAATCCGTGATTCGGCCCGAACGGCCCCCCAGCCAAACGCCAGCGAAAGGCGCCAGCCTCCATTCAGAGTGATTCCATGATGATAGAAGCTGGTCGGAGCCACATCCGGGAAAATCGTTACCAGATGCGGAGGCAGGGTCTTGGCAGCTTGCCACTGGACGTGGCCAAGGTATGACTTACCTTGCATGCCCACCTTCCCATCCGACCAGGGTTGGACGGCGGCCCATTCAATCGTGTCGTAACCATCCTCGTCTTCCCCGCGGAAAGGGTCCCACCGTCCTTGGGATTCGTAACGACCCCGTACGTCCTGGTAAACGAACACATAGCCTCGGCGGGCAAAAAACACGGGGGCTGCATAAGTCAGTTCCACACCGTAGGGTGTTCTGGACACGATGACCGGATACTTGCCGTCTTTTACAGGTCGGTACACGTCAGCGTAGAGAACAACCCCGTCTCGCATGCGGATGGGAACATGGTTGTCCATACGAATATCGTTACGGGGAGGCGGAATGTCTGGAAAGAGCGGGCCCACAGCTTGGGATGCAAAGCACACGCAGCTTGCATTAAGGAAAAAATCAAAACAGGTAACAATCACTGCGGAAACAAGTCCGACAAATGAAAAGTGCATGATGCGGCCCCTTGCCATCTCCGCTTGCTTGTTGAAGTCCGGAACTACACACCTCGGGTCTTTAGGCTTTAGGCGGCCAGGGAGTTCCTTTCTCAGTGGCTTCAATCATCTTTTGAACGCGATCCGCGATGAATTGTGTGGCCATCGTAATCAACTGCTCCCCCTTTTCCTTGGTTGCAAAGAGCGCTTGCTCCTGCCGAGCACGGTCGCGAGCATTCTCGGGATTCTTAGCGGTGGGACCTCTTTGTTCCTTGAAAGGTTCAAGGTATTCCCACACTTCCGGGGAGAACCCCGACTCGAAGTTCAGTTTTGCCTGATCGTATTCTTCCATCGTGAAAGGCCTGACCCGATCTGGATAGGCGGCCATCAGAATGGAGGTTTCAATCTCGGAAGCGTGGCTCATTCCGGTGCGACGAGCCATGGTATCCAGCTTTCCCTCCAGCAGCAGACGGTAGCTGGTGAGAAACTTGGCCAGTTCCTCTTGTCCCTGGGGTTCTCCCTCCTTAAATCCGGTGAGATAAGTTGCTGAGTCAAGGGTCATGCCCAACCCCCGGCGCCATTCCGGCATAGCTTCCAGCAGAGGGCCGTGGTTGCCGTTGTGTCCGTTGACCACCAGAACCGTTCTAATACCGTGGGCCCTAAGACTCTTAATGACGTCGTACACGTAAGCCGTGAAGGTCTCTTTACGCAAAGTCAGGGTCCCCTTGCGTCCCATGTGGTAAGGAGCATAGCCCAGAGGGCAAGGTGTAGAGACTGTGACTCGCGGATAGAGGCGCAAGGCAGCCTGCTGCGAAATCATCGTCGCGCAAGCTGTGTCGCAGATTAACGCGAGGTGTTCGTTGTGTTGTTCCGTTGAACCAGTCGGAATGATCGCGGCTTTTACTTTGCCTGATTCCAGTGCTTCGCGGTATTCCTTGCGCGTATTCTCCCACAGAAGCACCTTCTGAGGATTGACATAGGAATGCCCGGTCCACTCGATGTTGGGCGTAGTTAACGGGGTCGATTGCGACGTCTGGGAAAGTAATGTCTCCCGAGGTGAAATGTTGGCAGCAACGATTCCTGCTGCACCACTTGTCATAATTCGTCTTAACGAAGAGAACCATGCACGACGCGAGATTGGGGGCTTCATAGGACTCCTCTCTGTCTGCTCTAAAAGACCCATTGGTTTGAAAGACCGCAACTGCCTCAAACGGTAGTTCCCACTTGCGCACGGCGATGCGTTTATATCCACATGTGGGACACCGGGTGGTCGTAAGTCAGGACCTACCGGTCAAAGAAGAGGCTCGCCGCCGTCTGAGTCAGGATTTTTTCCTTATCCGATTTGCTCAGGAAATCCGCATGATCTCGGATGATGGCGAGAGATGCTTCATAGGTGTGTGGGGGTGTTGTTTGAGTGACTCCCGGTCTGGTCAGCGGACAGTCGGTCTCCCACATACATCGATCGGGGCCGAAGGCGTCAACAACCCTTTTAATCAGAGGTAAACAGTCCAGGTACGGAGGCTTCCGGGCACCTCGTCCTGAGAAGGCGCCGATCTTTACCATCACTCTGGGGTATTTGGCCATGTCGCACAATGCCCGAATCTCATTCTCGGGAAACTGACCGTTAGCCCCGATGCCGCACAGATGGTCGATGATTACCGGCGTTTCCCGGAAGCGGCTGCACATCCGCTCCAATTCGGGAATGTCGGCCGGCCCCATCAAGAAACTCAACGCCAGATTGTGCCTGGCGCCCGCCTGAAACATCTTTTCGTAGCCGGGATGGTCAAGCCATTGAGGACCATCTCCCAGCGGGGGACGCGCCATCCTGCCTCGAATTCGAAACGCAAAGACACCTTTTTTGGAGAGGGCCACCATCGTGTCATCGGGACTGGGTCCGGCAACATCGGTGACTGCCGGGACGATTCCGGTGCCAACGAAGTGTTTAGGATCCTTCGCAATAATGTTCACAATGTAGCTGTGGTCCAAGCCATACCAGGTCATTTGAACCAGGTTGAGTCGGCTGACACCCAACCCCTGGGCCTCCCTTAAAACGTCATCCGGCGTATAACTCGGAAGCCATAGGTGTTCTTTGGTAAATCCCGGCGCTAACGGATACGTTTGAAGATCCCCCGTCCAGACGTGGACATGAGCGTCGATAATGCCGTCTTCCCGGGAGGGTGCAACTCCACCTGCCAGAGGAGCGACCACGGCCAGGCAGCCAGCGCTCGCCGTGGAAACGATGAACTCGCGACGTGTCTTTGCCATCATCGAATAAAGTCCTTTCGTGGTTCCGGGCCCGCTCGGGCGCGCTGCAGCTCCGATTCCGCCATGCTATATTCCATTCCGCTCGGTTCAAGAGGGGGCCGAGCATGACATTCCGGATTGCCCCTTCCCAGATATATGATATATTCTATATTGATTTGGGAGTGAGAATGCAACCTCCAAATAGATTCGAGGGTTAGAGGCGAACGGTGTGTGGCTTTCAATGCTGAGCATTGACGCACAAAGCTGTCTGCCCCCGAAAAGATCTCAAACTCAAAGCCGAATGCGCTCCCTGAATCCAGACACAGGATTGACTCCGCGGACCTGGAAGCCGGGGTGCTTCAGGTATTTCACTTTGCAATTCTGTGACGGGCCGGCCACTCTTGCCCCTAAATTCCCCGTGTGCAGTTTAGCCATCCTGGGTCTCGTCCTGACAGGCGAACTTGGCCGCCTCATTGCCAATCCCCAATTTGGAACTATTAGTGGTGTGGTTGACAACCAGGTGTTCCAAAGAAACACTCAAGGAACAGCCACTTTCTTGGTCGAGGGTGTTTGCGGCTTCCGCGAGGTGAAGCAGATCGAGTTCCGCGTGCTTCGGCGAGGACGCGCGCTCCCCGGATTTGATGGGGTTCGGGCAGGATCCGTTGACAACGATAAATGGAGTATTCAGCTCACCGACCTGCCCATCGGGGGTCCCTACGACATTGAGTTTCTAGGGTTGGACGGATCGAACAGGGTGATCAGTCGTCACTCTATCCACAACATACTCGTCGGTGATCTCTGGGTGCTGGCGGGTCAATCCAACATGCATGGCAGAGGCGATATCATAGGAGCGGCGAGCTCGGATGAACGGATTCACAATTTCGATCTTTCTGATCACTGGTCCGTGGCGAAAGAACCTGTGGGCAGCGAAGCTGCCGCTGTCGACAGGGCCCACTGGCCTTCAACCAAACCAAGCTCGCCGGAAGAGATCGCTGTGTTGGTCGCTGCCGGAAAAAGAGGTGCGGGTCCAGGTATGTTCTTTGCGAAGGAGATGCTTCGGAGAACGGAGATACCGATTGGGCTCATACCCTGTGCCAAGGGAGCAACTTCCCTGGAACAATGGTCCCCGGCGGGAAAGGCGCAAGAGGGGAACTCACTGTATGGATCGCTGCTCCGGCGCGTGGCATCTGTCGGCGGAAGAATTTGCGGCGTGCTTTGGTATCAAGGTGAATCGGACGCCTTCGCGAACGAGTCCGCTTCTTATGGTGCTCGATTCCGAAAGTTTATCGAATCATTGCGGGCTGATTTGGCGCAAGGAGACCTGCCCTTCTATTACGTGCAGCTAGGCCGCAATATCGCCGCTTATTCGCCCAGCTGGAACGAAGTGCAGCTAGCCCAGCTGCAAACTGAGCAGAGTCTGAAACACGTTGGGCTAGTCGCCGCCGTTGACTTGGAATTGAAGGATTCGGTGCACGTTGCTGTCGGAGGGCTCGAGCGTTTAGGGCAGCGGCTGGCCAATCTGGCTTGTCGTGATCTCTTTTCGGAACTGAAAGACACCCGCAATCTTCAGCGCGGTCCACGCGTTGTCTCTGCACACGTCAACGGACCGGGTGATGAGATTGTGGTCAAGTTTTCGGGCGTCAACGGGCGTTTAAGGAGCGATGGCCGACCTGAAGCCTTCTCTCTGTGCAAGACAGACGGATCCGATGTCTTTGGCGTCTATCGTGCGAGGCTGGATCCGTCCCATCCGGCTGTCGTTCTTCTGGACGTCCGTCCGCAAATCGTGCTCTCAGAGTTACGACTGTGGTATGGCTGGGGGAACGATCCTTCTTGCAGCTTGGTTGATGATCGGGACATGGCCGTTCCGGTCTTTGGGCCGCTGCCAATCCACGCACAGGACCCGACGAGGCATTCACGTTCAAGGTTGAAACGGCTACTTCAGTAAGCCTTTTTCCGACCGCCAAAATCTGAGGTGTTATTGATGAAACGAGTTCAGGGAATGATTGTGCCGATCGTTACGCCGCTGAATACGCAATCGCAGCCGGATCTGCCCGCACTGCGACGGATTTGTGACGTCCAAATTCAAGCCGGCATCGAAGTGATCTTCGTTCTCGGAACGACGGGAGAATTCTACGGACTCGACCAGCAACAGCAGCGAGTCGTGGTGGAAACGGTGCTTGAGGCGGTCGCGGGGCGGGTGGCCGTAATCGCTGGAATCAGCGGTCATAGTACGCTGGCGTCCCTTCAAGCATTGCGGGAGTATCAGCAGTTGGGGCTGGCCGCCTACGTGTCGAGCACGCCTTACTTCATGAGTTACTCCCAAGGTGAGCTGCTGGATCACTTCCGGATTCTGACGGACACCGCCCAGGCACCCCTCATCCTTTACAATTACCCGGGCCGCTATCGTCATCGAATCGAAATTAGCAGCATACGCCAGCTCTTGGAAGAGAAGCGGGTCTTGGGGATAAAGGACACGGAGGGAGATTTTGAGTATATGCAGCAACTGCTGGATCTGAGGAAGGCTTTCCCCTCGTTCCGGGTTTTTGAGGGGGCGTTGCCGAATCTCGCCAGATCCGGCAGATTGGGACTGGATGGATCTGTCCAGGCTTTAGCGAATCTATTGCCCAATGAATGCGCGGCCCTGTGGCAACACATCAACGGCCAGCGGTGGCAGTTGCTCGACGCCGAGGTCGCCCGGATGTGGGCCTTTCATCAGGAGCTGGAGTCCGTCGCAAGCTTCATTCGCGCCGTGAAGGGTTGCATGTCCATGCGACAGTGGTGTAGTGCCGTTCCGGCTCCTCCCATGCGGTCGCTCGGGCTCCAGTCCCTGCAAAGGCTGCGTGAGTTAATGGATCGAACCTACCCCAACCGAGTGCGCGACTCGGATTAATCGACGCTGCTGGACCTAGATCTGAAGCAGCCGCACAGTCTCGATCAGTCTGGAAGCATTATCATGAAAGAGCGCTTCGGTCTGTTTTCTGCTCAGTTTTGCCCAGCGGGCGGCATAGCGCAGGGCACGGAGCGACTCATAGGCGTAGAACGTCAGGCCAAGATCCGTTACACGGGACTTTATGGAACCGGTGATCTCCTGATCGACACCCATCCACCCTTGACCTACCGCCACGTATTTCCCTCTCGCCATTCCCACCCTGGGACTATCGCTGCCGTACAAAACCCGCTCCGTTCCAAAGGTTTCAAACAGGGCTGAAAAACTGGCGCTCTCACAGACTGCGGACGTGTCAATCCAGATGTTCGGCAATTCCCGGAGCAAGCGGCCGACCTTTTCAATCGGGTGAGGCGTAAAACTCCGCGCGCAATGCGCCAGAATCCAATGCACACGCGGGTACTTACCTGAGAGGTAGCGCAAGTCGGCCAGATTTGCGGGGTCCGCACAGGCCTTAAGCTTAGCCAGGTGCAACATAATGATCAGTCCATGACGCTCCGCGATGGCAATTTGCCGTTCTGGCAGGAAATCGGTGATCCGGCATTCCAACGTATCACCCGTCACTGAATAGTAGCGGTAGCATTTGAAGCCCAGAAAATGTCCGGATCGCAGAGTTGCTCCGATATGTTCTGCGCTCATGGATGGATGCACCAGCATCAGTCCTGCCGCTCCGGAGTGGCTGCTGACCTCATGTGCCACATGATCATTGGACCCGTCAAAATCACACTTGGGAAAAACGGTGGGAAAGGCCAGGTATTGGATTTGCCTTCCAGGCAACAGTGCCTGGTGGCACTTGGTGAGCAGATCCAGCGTCGTCTCAGTGAACAAGGCTCCGCCGACAGCCTCGGGCGGGCGGGAAGGTTTTGCGGGATCTAAATTGAATCGCCAGCAGGGCAGATGCGTGTGTACTCCAGAGGCTTGGAAGGAACAAAGGCCTCGAGTTCTTCATCCCAGATTTGGCGATCGAGTTTGTCAACCTCCAGATTTGGGCGAATCGAGGTCGCGAGTTGCCGTCCCCAGGAGTTCCTGGCAACCAGACCCGCGGCGCCCGTTTTCAGCAAAGCACGTCGGTCGAGTTTCATCTTTTCTGAGTTCATTTCCGGCCAGGGCCGGGCCAGCTTGGGAGTGCTTGAATTTACTTCTCCGGCGCGGCTCGCCGGTCAGCTATTCTGAAGTTCGAAATTCAGAGACAAGGCGTTTTGCCGATGTGTCAATCATGTCGACCTCACTGGCCGTCTCGAAGAAAGTTACGCCGCGCCGGATCCACGGCTTCGCCACTTCAGCGTTCGGGACCCACATCCCGACGACCTTGCCAGCTTTCCGCGCTGCCGTGAGAACGCTTTCGATCCCTTTCGCCAGGGCAGGGTTGGTGTAGTCTCCCGGGGCGCCGAAGCTGACGGTCAGATCGGTCAGCCCGAGGAACACAATATCGACGTGGGGAGATGCCGCAATCTCGTTGATGTTGGCAATTCCGAGGCGTGTTTCCACATGGGCCAAGACGACAGTCTCCTGGTTGGCATGCTCGATGAACGATTTGCTGTTCACGTCGAGATCGTAATCGCAGTTGCCCATACCTGGAGAAGCGGCTCTGATGCCAATGGGCGGGAACTTCACATACGAAACCAACTGATCGATCTGAGCACGGGATTCTGTCCAGGGAAGCTGGATTCCGATGACTCCGCTCTCCAGCAGCTTCGCGACATGCGTGCGGCTGCATTCGGGAGTTTTGGCAACAACCGGGAGTCCTTCCGCCCGGCAGCAGAGGATGAAAGCGGCCAGCTCCGACTCATTCCAAAAGCCGTGTTCGTATTCGATGTACATAAAATCGCTTCCGCTTCGCTTCCAAAGCTTCGCCAGCCAGGGTTGGGTGATGTGTTGAGTGGTCACGCCGACGACCGGTTTCTTGCCGTTGATGATTGCTTTAAGACTCGTCATTGAATTCTCCTGGAAGATGGGCGATGGGCTGCCGCAGGTTCTGAATCGGCCGGGTAACATACAGCAATCCGGCCGCGTTGTCCACTCAAAATATATAATATATGATATCTAACGTGCGCCGTGATCGGGCTCAGGGCAGCTCGGTAATCGTTACCCGGCGCACGGAGGGTGAGGAGCCTGCCTTTCCGGCTTTGAGGCGCAGCCGGTACTGCAGCCACGCGGGCTGTGTTTGTTCCGGAACCGCGTAAGAGGCCGAGGGGGTGTTCCAGTTCTTCCTCTCCAGTTCCTCGCGGGTTGTTGCCGCTCTGAACTCGAGTGTAACGCTGGATGCCAGAGGCGTTTCGGCGTCAACCCGCATCTGCAGCCGCTTAACCCCGCCCGGAGTGCGGAACGGTTGTGAGACGTATATTTCCTCCAGCTGGCGCGAGGGGAGGTTCCCGATGTCGACCTGGTGGGCGTAGTGAGGGCCCAAACCCGGAAGCGCTGTGCGTTCGGTTGGCCGAAATCCTTGTGCAGAGCCCCAATAGATATAGCTGTCCACGGAATGATTGCCATTTCGGATGTGATTCACGACGAACAAATCGGCAAATCCATCTTCGTCGAAATCGGCGGACAATGCCCCGCACGCTCCCGACGCCGGTAATTCGGTATGTTTTTCAGGAAAGAAGCGGCCCGTTCCATCGTTCCAAAAAATGAGGAATGGCAGGTCGGAACTGGAACCACTCGAGTACTGGGCAACACCCAGATCCAGACTTCCATTGTTGTCCAGGTCGGCGACGACCAGGTCCAAGGCGCTGTTGACACTCAGGTCGAGGGGACTTCCGGAAAACACGCCCGTAGCACTGCCGTAGAGGATTCGAATTTTGGAGCCGGCGCGGTAGTTTTGTTTGCCCAGATCAAACGCTTTGCCAAGAATCAGGTCCAGATACCCGTCCTGATTGAGATCGGCTATTTCGACGACGCCAATCCAGGGTTCGTCGATGGAAGTGGCACGACTGGTAGAAAAACCATTTTTACCTCCCCACAGGATGGCGCTGCGAAGGTCGTAGGTTGCTGCCAGAAATAAATCCAGCCAGCCGTCATTGTTGAGATCGGCCAGCCGAATGTTTGCGACGCCTTTGAAGTCGTAGTCGATCCTGTCCGGGTGTTCCAGCTGAAGTCCCGACGCACTGCCCCAATACACAAAGACGCTGCCTCCATGGTCAGAATGAACCCGTCCACAGAGAAGCACATCCAGATAGCCGTCTCGATTGAGGTCGGCCACCTCGAAGGAGTTGTGGGGTGCAGAGCCGGGAACGTGCAGTGGAACCATGCCTTGCGCTGCAGGGCCTCCGGGCGCTCCGGGATAGAGGAAACTCGCGTCCGACATATTGGCGATGAGGAGCTCCGGATCACCATCGTCGTTCAGATCAGTGATGAGCGAGCCCATTGCCGACACGGCTGGATAGCGGCCAAGGAAGGCGGGCGAGTAGCTGCGTCGAGGACCACCCCAATACACCAGGACATCTTCGCCAGTGGCGTTGGCCACTTTGGCGCTCGACGTGTTGCCAAAGAGGATATCCGTTAAACCATCTCGGTTGACGTCTCCCACCGCCACAGACTCCGCCCCAAACGTTTGCAGATCGCTTCTGTTTCGAGAACTGTAACGTTGGGGGGAGCCCCAATAGATATACGAGGGGACATCGTAGGTGGTAGACGAGCGGGAATTCGCCAGCAGGATTTCGAAGTGACCATCTTTGTTGAGATCCGCCACTTCCACCGCTCTTGGAAAGGAACCGGGAAGGTGTGTGCCTTGCGCCGCATCGTAGCCCGTATTTCCCCATAAGATCAGACCTTCTTCTTCAGTGGCCAAGACCAAATCCTCTTGACCGTCCCGGTTTAGGTCCGCGGCTTTGATGTCCCATGTACCTACCGACAGTTGTCGTTGTTCTTGCAAGACCCGTCGGCCTGTCGCCTGGTAGATCTGAACCGCTGCTGAGGTGAGGACGGTCAAAATGCTCCCCGATTCAGAGGACTGGGAAACGACCACCTTGCGGATGCCGGGCGCTTTAAGGGTGGCCGAAGAGGTCAGATCAAGCCCGCCTTTCTTTCCCCAATAAATTGCGACCTCCTCCTTCTCTGAATTCCCAAAGACGAGATCTGGGAACTTATCTCCATCCAAGTCCCCGAGTGCGCAGGACACCGCGCGATTCGTCGGGACGACAGCTCGTTGTGAAGCATTGTATCCGGAGGGAGATCCCCAATAGATGAACGACTCCAGCTGGTCTCGGTATCCTCCCGCGGCAGGACTGCCCCATCCAAGGTTGGAAAAAACGAGGTCTAAATAGCCATCTTGATTCAGATCGCCGATAGCGACGCCTGAGGCTGTTGACGTGGGCAGATGGGTGGATTCCCGGTATCCATCGGGCCCTCCCCAGAAGATGGAACTGTGACTTGTGAAGGTAAATCCGTCAGTCTGGTTCGCCAGCACAACCTCTGGATACCCGTCCCTGTTCAAATCCTGGATCGCCACCGCCGCGGGTCTGATGGCAGGCAGGCGAAACAGGTGGGGTCGACTGGCTTCCTGCTGTGTCCAGCGCTCGTAAAGGGGCAATAAATCAAAAAGAGGTGAAACGGCCGAGACGAACCCGTTCCCGTTCTGCAGGTAGACAAACGCATCGGGAGTGTCCATGCGGCTGTGGGTCGTATTCAACACCAGGTCAAAAAAACCATCCCGGTTCAGATCCCAACGATGAATGAACTGGATCCTTCCGTTTCTGCTGACATAGATATTCTGGCCGCTGTTTCCGAAGATTCCCTGGCGAAATGTCTCAAATCCCGAGTGGATCAGTTGAAAAGTCTCACGTTGTGGAGTTGTGGATCCACCTGCACAAAAGATGGCGGCCATGAGAATCAGAGCATGATTACGTGCGAATTCCATCGTGGTCAGCCTCGGTGGTGCAGCGAATGTCTACGTTTCAATTCAGGCTCAATCTGGCGCACGGATCACAGCAGCGTCTGCTTGCTCCGGATTTACCGGTGGCTGACACCAAGACCGGTATTGAGCGGATAGCGGGCGTCGAAGTCTCGTAGAGAATGTACTATGAATTCGCCTCCAGCAACGCGGCTCAGGGCAGACCGCTTGACATCAGCACGCCTGAGGGTTGGCACAGCTCAGGCGCGGCGGTGGTTGACGGCGTCAGAGATTGATTCAGGTCAGCGACGGAGGTCAGACGTCCGGTGCTGCCCAGGCCGGTTGTGGCTTGCGAGAGAGAACGTCCGGCCCACGTGAAGCAAACACCTGGGCTGGGTGCTTACTCGCGGTTGATGGAGCGATAGGCATCGGTAAGCTGTTCGGCGAGCTGCTGCTTCAATTTCGCGAAGATCTCCATCTCGGCACGGGCCCTTTGTGTGTCGCCTTGTTTCGCATAAATCTCCCCTAACAGATAATGCGAAGCCGGCAGTTGCGGCGATAGCGCGATGCACTTGCGTGCCGATTCGGCCGCTTTCTCTAATTGCCCCAGGGCGCGGTGCGCCTTTGCCAACGCGAAATGAAGATCTGGCAGCTCGGAATCGATTTGTTCGGCGCTGACCAGATGTTTCAAAGCTTCTTGAGGGAGGCCCGTGTGGAGCAGAAGGTCAGCCAGTTCCAGACGTGCGGCGGCATCCTCGGGATGGTGTTTTACTTCCGTTGTGAGTTCCCTGAGGGCCGCGTCCAGGTTTCCTTCATTCAAGTAAATCGAAGAGAGCTGGTAATGCACGGAAGGAAAAGTGGGATCTTGCTTCTCGATGGCCAAAAATTGCTCCCGGGCCAACCGGCTCATCTTTTGTCCCTGGTAGAGTCGGCCTAAGCGAAGGCGCGCTTTCAAGTGATTAGGATCGAGCTGAACTGCCTGCTCCAAGCATTGAAGAATCTCCTTGTCTCGCAAGTTTGGTGTTCTGTCATCCGACATCCCTGATTGAAAGACTGGGGTGCGCGGTTCCTGAAGTCGCTGCTGATGCAGCATGACGGCTAGAGCATAGTGGTAGCCGGCATTCGTGGGATCCAGCGACACCGCCTTGCGCAGCCGGAGATCAGCCTCGGTATATTGCTTGAGCTCGGTGAGAATGAGTCCGGAAAGGTGAAGATAAGTTGGATTACTGCCATCTTCCTCCACAGCCTTCTGAGCTGCCAGCATCGCCAGGAGGTATTCCCTCTTCTCAAACCGTTTCCGGGCTTCTGCGTAGTGGGGGGACACCTCCGCGGTCAGATTGCTGGAGCACTGAAGCAGAGTTACTGCAAGAACAATTTGTTTAAAGAAGGTGTGGTTAGGTTGAAACATTAACGGAACGACTTTCTCTGTACTTTCAAAGGTCCGAAATAATTCTTCGGATCCAATGATCCGCAAAGTCGGAATGGGTCATGAATCCCGTTGCTCTGGGCATGTGGCATTGGACGCAATCTTTACTGGCTGCCGAACAGCTTGGTGCCGGGCCTTGAGTTCGGTGACAGGACTTGCATTTTGAGTCGAAGTACTGAACCGATTGGGGCAAATTTTCATGCGGGTTGTGGCAACTGGTGCAATTCAAATTGCCTGGAGTCTCCGTGTAACAGCGACTGAGAACCAGACGCTGTGCTGGATAGCGAACAATGCGCGGATCGGCCATGTTCCGTGAAATCGTGTATACGGCGGTCGAGCCGGGCGGGATGCCATGACAGGCACCACAGAAGTAAAGCTGTTCGATTGCTTTCAACTTTCCTGGATTGCGAATTGCTAAGCCGGGCCCGCGTTTCTTGGTAGTCACCGCCTGGATGTGTTTTTGGCCTGCTCCGTGGCAGCGCTCACAGCGGATACCCACGTCCTTCTCGTTCATGGTCTCAGGCGCAGCCTCCGCCTCTCTAGTGACATGGCAATTGAAGCAGTGCTCGCGCTGCGGAAGCGTCATCCAGTCCGCGAGGGCATCATGGGAGTCCTTAACCTTCTTTTCCAGGCCTGTGGTGACATCTAAGCTGTTAGTCTTGCGGTACCAGCTGAGAAGGCTTTGCCCATAGTCGCCATTTTTGGCTCGCCCCAGGAAAGTAATGCCCTTTCTTCCAGCTCCAAAGCCCCAAAGCAGGCCGAGTCTCTCTTCACGCTCATCTTTTAAAGCAACGAGATCCAGGAACCGGTTGGGACTCGTGGATGTCTCGAGTCGATACTCCACGCCGTTCGCCCGATCAGAAAAGTGAAGTGGAACGGCCTTCCCGAGGTCCTTTAGCTTCTCAACTCTTCGGACGGTTATCGAATGATTACTCGTCGATTGCACGTTTGCGATACCGGCATGACAAGCCACACACTGATCTGAGCCGACAAACTGATTGTCTTGTGACGCGCGCTCCACTCCCGCCAGGGGAACAGTTCGCCAAAGAGCCGAAAGCCCAAGAACTAGGAAAAAAGAAATCCCATAGCCGAAGCGCAGATGTTTCACGCGGTCCCTTGTTACTCAGCTCTGCCCCAGTCTTACGGAATTCTAAGTCGTCGCGGGTTACCTGAACATCGTCCTGAACAGATTGTACAACAGGATGCGTTCAGGAACAGAATCCGGGGAGCCATGGTCTCGGTATCAGCATAGCAGGCCTCAGCCACGTTGACCTTGATTCAATGGTTGCTTTTTGCTATTACCGGAAGGGCCAGCGCCTGACCGCGTTGCAAATATGGGCTAGGGATTCCAATTTCCATGATGACATATCGAAGGGCAACCTTTCCCAAGCCCAAGAGCAAAGGGTGCGCGAAAGTTCTTCTGACCTTAATCAGCCTGGGGCTTATCGCTGGATTCCGTCAGAGCCTTCCGGCCGATGCAACCCAGCGACAAAAGAATTCTCTACGTACCACCGCGGCCCGATTTACCGATGTCGCCGCCAAGGCCGGAATAGACTTTCAGCACGTCAGCGGCAGCGCCGACAAAAAATACATCCTTGAGAGTATGAGTGGAGGCGTGGCTTGGATCGACTACGATTCTGATGGCTGGCCCGATCTCTATCTTGTGAACGGCGGCCGATGGGATGAGTTGGTGGCTGGGAAACGAACCGTCTCGAATGCCCTTTTCCGAAATAACCGAGACGGCACATTTACCAATGTCACGCAGGCAGCTGGTGTGGGAGGCACCCAATGGGGAATGGGCGTAGCGGTGGGCGACTACGACAATGATGGCCGGCCGGACCTGTACGTTTGCAATTTCGGTCCCGACACGTTGTATCGCAACCAGGGTGATGGCACATTTACCGATGTGACTGCGCAGGCCAAGCTTGGCGATCCGCGCTGGAGCGTCAGCGCAGCCTTTGCCGACTACGATGGCGATGGTCATCTGGATCTCTATGTAACACATACAGTCAAGTTCGATCCGCAGAACCCCTTTCCGATGAATTGCCATTACCGGGGCATCATTGTTCAATGCGGTCCACTAAACCTGCCTAAGGACCCTGATAGCCTCTATCACAATAACGGGAATGGAACATTTAGTGATGTCACACGGAGAGCCGGTGTGGCCGACGTTCCACCTTCGTATGGATTGGGTGTCGTGTGGGCCGATTACGATAACGACGGCGATCTCGATGCTTATGTGGCCAACGACCAGATGGCCAATTTTCTTTTTCAGAACCAGGGCAATGGAACGTTCAAAGAGATCGGGCTGCCTGCCGGTGTTGCTTACAATGAAGACGGAGTAGCTCAAGGCAGCATGGGTGTTGACTTCGGCGATCATGATCGCGACGGCCTACTGGATATTTTTGTAACTAACTTTTCAGATGACTACAACACTCTCTACCGCAACCAGGGAAACGGAGTGTTTCGAGATGTCAGTCGAGCCGTTAACCTCGTGTTTCCCAGTTGGCCGTTTGTCGGGTGGGGCACCGGCTTCGTTGATTTCAACAACGATGGCTGGGAGGACCTCTTTGTGGCCAACGGGCACGTTTTTCCTCAGGTCGACAACTACAAGATTGGTACGAGCTACTATGAACCGGGCCAGTATTTTGAGAATCTTCGTAATGGAAAGTTTCGGGAGATCACTGAGGCTATTCAGGCAAAGTCCTGGTCGAGCCGGGGAGCGGCTTTTGCGGATTTTGATAATGACGGGGATATCGATGTCGCAGTCAACAACCTGGATGGGAAACCGTGGTTATTGCGCAATGACGGCGGCAGCCAGGCTGGAAATTGGTTGATGCTGGCTCTCGAGGGTGTTCACACGAATCGGAGCGCTATCGGAGCTCGCGTCACCCTCGAAGGCAACGATGGCCGGCAAATCCGTGAGGTTCGTGGTGGCTCCAGCTATCAGTCAACCAACGATTTTCGGATCCACTTCGGTCTGGGGCCGGAAAAAACCGTCACAAGTTTGACCGTCCGTTGGACTGACGGAGAACTTCAAAAATTTGCGAACATACCTGCGAATCGTCGCTATTCCTTGAAAGAGGGCGGAACACTGAAATAACTCCATCGGATTGGCATTGGAAAGCTGAGCAATAAGCATGTTTCCTAGTAACGGGCTGATGACAGTCCTCTTCCTTTCATTCTCATTCGTGCTATTCGCGAGTTTCAAAGAGAGCCTTTCGGCTCAATCAGCATCGTATCTCGAAGCTCAAAGGAGATATCAGAAAGGGGAGTATCTGGCGGCAATGCTGGCCGCCCAAAAAGCCGTCCAGGAAGATGGGAACAACCCTCAATACCGCCATATCTATGGTTCGGCTTTAGTGGAGATGAAGCAGTTTACCGAGGCGGAGGAGAACTTGCGTAAAGCGGTCGTTTTGGATCCCAGCAATGCAGAGTTTGTTTATAGCTTGGGAGCGTTGCTGCTTCAGCAAAAAATCGAAACGGCGATTTCGCAGCAATTGCGTTCCGGTGTGAAAAGGCCGCGAGCATGGCTCATCGATGCCGAAGGCGTCAAGCTCCTGGAACAAGCTGTGGCATTAGAGCCCAATCATCTCAAGGCCCGGCTCCATCTCGGCAGGGCCTATTACGAACAGAACCGGCACGATCGTGCGATGCAGCAATTCGAAAACGTTGTAAAAAGGGATCCTCGCTATCCATGGGTCCACTCCCATATCGCCGTTATTCACATGAATGCTGGTGCTGTCCAGGCAGCAATCCGGGAGCTGAAAACCGAATTGCAGCTGCATCCGAATCACGCCTCAGCCCGGATGGACCTGGGGGACGCTTTCCTAAAAGCTGCTCAGCCAAGGCTGGCGCTGGAGCAGTTCCTGGCTGCCGCCGAACAGAATCCCGAAGTGTCTGAGCAGGCGTCGTGGCACTATGGTCTGGCCAAAACTTACCGGGATCTGGGCCAAGCCGAAAAAGCCATTAATGCCTTGCGTCGATGCACGACCATCGATCCAAACTTTCCAGACGCACATTACTTACTGGGTCGGCTCTACCAGGAAACAGGTCAGCCAGATCTTTCCCGCCAGGAGTCCGAGAAGTTTCAAAGATTGAAGCTAGCTACGCAATAACCGCGCATTCAGCTCTTCCTGCAGTAGCAACCAAATACCTAAGAAACAAAAAAAGACTTGACACTCGGGCTGTTCTGTCGGTACTGTCCGGTCGAACACAGTATATTATTATCACATATATTCAATATCGCACTCACTAGGCCTTCTAGAAGAGTGTGTCGGTCTACTCCAAAGGGAGTGGCTAAGTGTTTGGGACGTGGTCAGGGACATCACTATTTGTCTAGTTTGGCAAAAAGGGAGGAGCTATGCGTAATCCTTTGAAACAAGGTAGGACGTGGCCGTCGTCGGGCAGCCTCGCACACTTGAGACGATGGGTCTGCATGTGGAGCTTCAGTGTGGCTGTCGTGCTTGTCGCGTCAGCTGTTCTAGCGCAGGACTTCACCGGCATTCGGGGCTCAGTGAAAGATGCCTCCAACTCCGCAATTGTCGGGGTGAGGATTGTGGCCAAGGATGAGGCAAAAGGGTTCAACTACGAAACGGTGAGCAATGAGGTGGGAGAGTACGAACTTCGGGGCGTATTGCCGGGGACCTATACGGTTACAGCTGAACAAAGCGGATTCAAGAAGTTTCAAAACACCGGGTTGATCGTTTACGCACAGCAACCCCGCCGGGTAGATATCACCCTTGAAGTTGGCGAAGTGGCTGAAACAGTTAATGTGACCGAGCAGGGCGAAGTGCTCAACACTGACACCGCTGCTATCACATACACGACAGGGTTCAAGGAAGTCTATTACAACCAGGTCGCCTCCAGCCTCGTCTATAAACTGGCCGACCATCCAGGCGCCGAAGTGCGCAGTCAGGTACATGGTGCCTATGCCAACAATGCCTCATTCGAACAAGATGGCATTATTACAAGGGCCTATGGGACCTTCCGAGCTCCACAGGAAACGACCCAGGAAATTCACTTAAAAACTCTGACGGCGCCGGCTGAATATCAGCATGCTGCCACGGTCATCGGAGTGGGCAGAAGCGGCACCAATCAGTTTCATGGAGAATTCTTTGTTAACTACGCAAATCCTGCGCTGAATGCTGTAAACCGTTCGCTGACGACGAGGCCTCGACCCCAAGTGGCCAATGACACCTACTCATACAATTTCAGTGGACCAATCTGGATTCCCAAGGTTTACGATGGTCGTAACAAAACGTTCTTCCATTTTCTTTACCAGCCTTTCAGTACTTCGGTGATTGAGCCGATCGTTGATCTTACTTATCCCACGTTGCGGCAGCGAACAGGGGATCTTAGTGAATTGGCTGCATTCACACCCAGTAAGACGATCATCAATCCCTATACCGGACAGCCTTTTCCCAACAATATCATCCCCGAGTCCATGTGGTCCCCGGCATCAAAGCGACTGCTCGCTTTGATCCCCACGCCGCAGAACGGGCAACTGGTGAACAATTACGCCACCCAGAACGTGAATACAAACACGGAGTCATGGTATCACTACAAGTTTGATCATCAGCTGTCCAGGTCGAATACCATTTCGGTGAGCCATTTCCGCTACGACAGATCGAGCAAGGAGACCGCTTGGGACAGTGGTCCCTTTGATTGCGGGCGCACGGGCAAGGATCCCACGCGCGGCTGGAGCTTCAGTGACAGTCACAGCTTCTCGCCGAATATCATCAACGAATTTCGGTTGGCTAAGAACAGTCAGGCAAACTTAGGGAGGAGTGGCTGTCCAGGGAATGAACTTCTGGCTAAGCTGGGAGTCAGTTTGGGCGGAAGATCTGGGCCACCGAACCAGGGGGCTCCCCAGGTCGTGATGCAAAACTTTGGACGAGCCTTCGGTCTCACAGCATCTTATACTGCGTTCGACAAGAATGTTCTGGGCGGGCAACAGGGCGGAGAGAGCGCCAGCGACGGCGCCAGCACCTGGCATCTAAAGAACAACGTTTCCATCAACCGCGGAACGCATCTGTTCAAGACGGGCTTCTCTTTGATCCGCATGACTCCGCGAAGCCTCAGCATCAACAGGGACAGCTGGGGCCGTTGGGATTTCACCGGGAATTTCACGGGCAGTGACTTGGGGGACATGCTGCTGGGGCTGCCTTACCGCTCGAGGATTTCAGGCTCTCGCGTTGAGTCAAGACCGCGTGGCATCAACTACGGGTTCTTTTTCCAGGACGATTGGAAGGTCACCCCAAGACTAACCCTAACTCCGGGTATCCGCGTCCAACATTACGGTCCTCCTACGGACGACAGCGGTCTGTGGTACAACTTTGACTTGCAGAAACTTCAACTGGTGGTCCCTGACGACGCCGCAAAGGCGAAGGTCCATCCAGCCTACCCGAAGACGATTCCCATTGTGACGGCCTCTCAAGCTGGTTATCCATCCAGCCTGTTCAACTTTAAAAAAGTCTTGTGGGAACCGCGCATGGGGATTGCCTGGCGACCCATGGACAGCTGGGTTGTTAGGTTAGGTTACGGCCTTTATCATGTTCCCCTCGTTGCGGAGTCGGAGCCCGGTCAGTTGTTGGGAGGTTTCACTGCAGGTCCTTACCAGCTTACGGAATCGTTTGGTCCCAACGAGATTGTAAATGGGCGGCCGCTGTTCACTTTCGATAACGCGTTTCCTTCTGTTGGTGCTGTGCCCTTGCAGGACGTGAGCGTCTTCGGTCGCGATTTGCGTAGCAACAATTGGCCGTACGATCAACAGTGGAATGTGACTGTGGAGAAAGAAATCTGGAAGGGAACAATGGCGAGTGCCTCCTATGTCGGGAGTAAAGGAACACACTGGCCCTATAGTTATAACGCTCAAAGACCTGCGGCAAGCACTATTCCTTTTAGCGCCGCGCGCAAGCCATATGGAGCCGCTCCATACAACAACATTACCGTGCAGGAACTAGGCGGAAACTCCACCTATCATGGGCTTGAACTGCAGCTCACCCGTCAATTTTCCAGTGGTTTGTATATCCGTGGCTGGTATGAAACAAAGAAGGTCTTGAACGACGTTTCTGCTGGCTTGTTCGGCTGGAACGGCCCGGGCGGAGCAGCCATCGAAGATCCATTTAACCGAAGCCGGGACAAGGGGTGGATGGATGGTGTCACACCTCATCGAGCGCGAGTAACCGCAGTCTGGGACCTGCCTTTCGGAAAAGGCAAGAAGTTTCTCAACAACAGCAGAGTGGCTCATCACGTATTAGGTGGGTGGACTGTTTCCCCCATCTTTAGTACCAATGGACACATACGACAGACTCCTGGGTTCGGTGGTTTTGACTCCGCGAACGTCGGTGCCAGCGGGGGAAGGCCCAACATCGTGGCTGGCTGCGATCCGAACAAGCCGGCTCCAGGAGCACCTGCCGGCATTGTTTGGAATCGCAACTGCTTCACCGTTCCGGTATCAGGCACCTACGGAAATGCGACACGTGGAGTCTTGGTCATGCCTTGGATGCCAAACCTTGATATGAACATCTTTAAGATCTGGAATCTCACTAACTGGGAGAATGGTCCATACCTCAAGTTTGAGATGTATTCCAGCAACTTCATTAACCACACGAACCCAGGTGGGCCCGCGTCCCTCACCATCAGTGATCCTCAGTTTGGGCTGTTCAGGGCCGCCGGAGGTACACGAAGCATTTATTTCCGAGCCAGGGTTGGTTTCTGATCCAAAGCCCCTTCGGAAAACAGACAGCCGGTAACCCGGCTGTCTGTTTTTTTTGGCTTGGGTTTCTGTCTTCCGGCCCAGATTGCCTGGTCCGAGGTGAGGTACATTGAGCGTGTCCTTGAAAGCCATTTGCATCAGAATGGCCATCATCACGGCTGTTCTCGCAATGAGGATGTTCTTCTTCCTACATGTCCACCTCTTTGCACAACAGGAGTTAGATGAGCTGTCACTCGGGCCAGAAATCCAGTCGTTGTCTCCTCTAGGGGGCCGTCCAGCGACCACTCTGGAAGTTGAAATTCGCGGAAAGGCGCTCAATGGTGCCTATTCGGTTTTCCTCAGTCCTGACGGGGTTAGGGCATACGTCACCAGGGTCGAAGCGATTGAATCGCCAGAAGGAAAGAAGAACGAGAATAAGGACGCCAGGATGTATCGGGTTCTGCTGCGGCTGGAGGTTGATGCCACTGCCAAGTCAGGTCCTCATTCTCTCAGGCTGGTCTCCCCACACGGGGTCTCGAATGGACTTTACTTTCATGTCCTGAAGGATCAGATAACTGGGGAAACGGTAACGCCTCATCATTTGCCCACGCAGGCGCAGCCAGTTACCTTGCCGGTGATCGTGAATGGCAGAATAAGCAAACAGGCGGAGGTGGACTACTATCGATTTGAGGTGCTGAAAGATCAGCAGTTAGCGTTTGAACTGATCTCCACGCAAAGTGCAACAGGCAAGGGCTTTCAGCCCCAGCTGACACTGTACGCACCCACGGGAAGCTGGATGAATCCCGATTTCGCGACCAAGCTGGCGACTTACTCCGAGCTGTCCAATGAGACAATCCCCATCAACTCAGGACTTACTTACTACTGCAAAAAGGGTCCGTATGTATTGCAGGTTCGATCCTTATCTTACAACGGGGCGCCGGACTTTGATTATCTACTCCGGATGGGACCCAGTGGCTCGGGAACTCTAGCAGAGTACCTGCAGGAGGCCCAGCCTGGACTTCTTGGTTGGCAGGAGAGGGATTTCAGCCGAAAGATCGGGCCCGACCGGATAAAGGCCTTATGGGCAAGAGCCGCTGCTGGCAAAGAGGTGTCGAAGCCCGGCGCGGAAAACAAAGTGACTTCTGAGGCCACCAGTTCTGTGGAACCGAAAAGAGGTGATTATCCCAGCAGCGGCGCGATTCCAATCGATGCGATGCCTGCAAGTATCTTAGAAACGGAGCCCAACAACGGGTTGGAGCAGGCTGCGGTGCTTACGATCCCGGGTCTCGTTGAAGGGAGCATTGATCGTCCTGGGGATGTCGACACTTATAGACTTGACCTAAAACCTGGTGAGAAGTTGGCCTTTGAAATTCAGACTCTGGATTTGGCGCCTCCCCATTTTGTGCCAGTCCTGGAGGTTAAGGATGGGTCGGGTCGGGAGCTGTTGACCAATATCCACAAGATGAATTCACTTCGAAATACAACGTCGCGGCTCAAAACAGTCGAACCCAAAGTCATTGACACTTTCGAGCAGTCTGGAGCGCACTTTGTGCAGATCCGAGATATTACGTCCCGATTCGGCAATGCTGGCTGCAAGTATCGATTGCTGGTCAGGCATCAAATTCCTCACATTGGTGAGACTCGGGTTGTGAACGGCGACCACCTCAATTTGTCTCCTGGGCAGGCTCGGAAGTTCAGCCTAATCACCTCGATTGAAGAGATTGAGTTCGATATCCCGCGGGGTGACGTTGTACGCAAGCTTACGGGCGGTGATGTTCTGGTATTTTTGGAGGGGCTTCCCCAGGGAGTAAAGGCGTTTCCGGCGACCGAGGTTGAGAATACGGGACCGTTGCGGGAGGAATCCTTTAAGCGGTATAGCTTTGTGCCAGACACCCAGAAGGTAGCGATTGTTGTGCAAGCCGACATCGATGCTGCCTACACAGCGGAGCCGCAGATGGTGCGTCTGATGCTACGGCCTCTGATTGCAGGGCGGCCTGGGGCAGTGCTGAAGGTGGCAGAGATTCCGGTGATGGTGACAAAGCAAGCTGAAAACAGCCTCTCTGAGGTAAGCGCCGTTCAGAAAGAACCGAAAGAGGAGGAATAGGAAGTAGATGCCAGAGGGAATGAGAACAACTGGGTCACCCTTGAACGCCGGAGCTTTTCCCTGGAGACGTCCATGATGAAAACTCGAATTCCGTTCATCAATCGTGGAAAGTGTCAGCCGGTGAAGTGGAAAGCCGGGTTACTGTTGATGGGTTCGAGTCTCGTTTATTGTTTGTTAGCGGGGAGTGAGCTGACTTCAGAACCGGTTGGGGCGGGTACTTTGTTCAAAGGGCGAACGCTATCAGCAGCTGAGGGACGGACGGCAGCATCGGCGGCCTCCGAACCAATCGCGGTGCGGCTGATCCCGCAGGAGCCCACTCTTTGGGGGAAAGGGGCCTCCCAGCGCTTTCTTTTGCTCGCTCGCTATGCTGACGGAATGGAGCGGGACGTCACCACCCAGAGCCGTTTTTCAAGCTCCCAGGAACTGATTGCCAAAGTGAGCGAAAGCGGTCGGGCCGTTGCCTTGGGTGACGGGAAGACGGTACTGAGCGCCTCGTTCGGAGGCCAGGTGGTGCGCACGACGATTCGAGTGGAGAGCGCACAACAGGATCGAAAGTTCAGTTTTGCGAGGGATATTGGCGGAATTTTCACCAAGAATGGATGCAACGGCAGCAATTGCCACAGCAGCGTCAAGGGGCAAGGTGGATTGAAGCTCTCGGCCAACGCCCTCTATCCGCAAGAAGACTATCAATGGATTGTCGAGGGAGGAACTTTTCATGTAATGGCAACGGACTCCCCGGGGCCTAAGATTCCTCGAATCGATTTGAAAGAGCCGGAGAAAAGCTTGCTCTTGCTGAAACCCACTATGAGCTTGCCTCACGGGAGAGGACAAAAAATTGCCGCCGGTTCTTCCGATTATGAAAAGATTCTTGCTTGGATTCGCAGCGGCGCTCCCTATGGCGAGGAGAGTGATAAAGAGAGTGTGCGGATTGCGAAGCTGGAAATCTTTCCGAAGCGGGCTGTACTGGATTTACGAGAACAGCATCAGCTCCTGGTTACGGCCTATCTGTCGAATGGCCGGAAGGAAGATATTACCGATGAAGTGCTCTTTGCGTCGAATGACCCTCAGGTGGCCGAAGTCAGCTCCGCGGGTTTGGTAACAGCCAAGAAGGTCGGCGAAACCGCAGTGATCGTCCGGGCGGCCGGACAGGTGACCAGTTCAGCCTTGGGTGTCATTTCAAAACCAATCGCGAACTATCCCTCGAAGATCCCCCGCAGAAACCTGATTGATGAGTTCGTTTTCGCCAAGCTGCGACAGTTCAACATCATTCCTTCCGGCCTGTCGACAGACGCGGAATTTCTGAGACGTATTTGTCTGGATGTGACGGGCAGCTTGCCTCCCCCTGATCGGGTCCGGGAGTTCCTGTCCGACAAGGACTCAAGAAAACGGGACAAGCTGATCGACATACTGCTCGCCTCGCCCGAGTACGTCGATTATTGGACCTATCGCTTTGGCGAGTTTCTGAGGCTGAGCACGAGCGCAACTCAGGATTTGGGGTACACGCAACTTTACGGCGAATGGATTCGAGACAGTCTTGTTCAGAACAAGCCTTACGACCAGATGGCGAGGGAGCGAATTGCCGCCCAAGGATTCAACTCTCCGGCTTGGCATTATTGGACCGCACGGGAGATTACACCCCTTCCAGACATCACCACCGAGCAGGTCCGAGTCTTTTTCGGCCGGCGTTTGGGCTGCGCCCAATGTCACAATCACCCCTATGAGAGCTGGAGTCAGGATCAATTCTGGGGAATTACCGCCTTCTATGGCCGCATGACTCAAGTGGAGAATGTCGCAAAAATGCGCCCGCCGACTGGGCTGATCATCGATGATCCCGGTGGGTACAGTAAGCGTGATAAGGGCAAAGTGATTCATCCTCGAACTATGAAGGAAGTCGAGCCGCGATTCCTGGATGGCACAGTGCTGCCGGAAAATGAGCGGGCTGACCTGCGCATGAGGCTGGCGGAATGGATGACTTCTCCCCGGAATCCCTACTTTGCCGAAGCCATTGTCAATCGTATTTGGGAATGCTTCTTTGGCCGAGGCCTTGTCGATCCGGTGGATGATTTCCGCACGACCAATCCCCCGACACATCCAGAACTACTGGAGGCGTTGACGCAGGACTTCATTCAACATGGGTACGACATAAAGTATGTGATGCGGCTGATTCTTCAATCCAGGACGTACCAGTTGTCCGGAGACACGAACGAAACCAATCAGGACGATAGAACTAACTACTCGCGAGCTTTGCCGCGTGCCCTGGAGCCAGCAGTGCTGCAAGATGCCATTGCCAAGGTGACGGGTGTGGAGCCGGATTTTGTGAAGTCGGGAGAGAAGGATTCGACCGGAGCTGCCCCTTCCGGCTTGCGCGCAATCGAAATGCTACCGGAGCAATTTCCCTCTCGTTTCCTGGAAGTCTGTGGGCGCAACGACCGGCGCTCCATGCCGGAGGAGAAACCGGGACCCACTCTGGGGCTGGGCTTACACATGCTGGCGGGACCCACCTACACCGACAGGCTCTCTCAGGAGGGTAGCCGCGTCGACCGACTGCTGAAGAGTGGCAAAGAGGATTCGCAGATCATAGAAGAGTTTTACCTTGCCGCACTCTCTCGATTTCCGAATCCTCAAGAAGAGTCTGCACTCCGAAAGGAGATAGACGGACGGCCCTCACGCCAGAGGGCCATCGAATCGCTGGCCTGGGCGCTGATCAGCTCTCGAGAGTTTGCCCACAACCACTAGAAAGAATGAGACGCCTGGTAACTAAAGATCATAAGTTGTGTAATAACGTCTGAGGGATTGTGGGCTTGGACAAATCGATCAATGGCCTCACGTTGTCGCACTTATTGATGATTACATAATATAGTGACACTAAAAGAGTTCTGCCTGTTTCCAGAAGGCGGTTACGAGCCGAGGGCGTCGGCGCATGCGACGCAGGGCTTTGCGAGCCTGCTCGCTCAACTGCCAGAAGTCTTT
>Ga0187893_10004210_pt1 | contig 27757 bp, 29 predicted proteins | sample MA1701074metaG_FD_139574 | JGI IMG/M metagenome (GOLD analysis project Ga0187893, IMG submission 139574) | White microbial mat communities from a basaltic lava cave in the Kipuka Kanohina Cave System on the Island of Hawaii, USA - MA170107-4 metaG ... | reverse complement strand
GTGCAGAACGAGAGCGCGTGCAGGAAGCGGCTCTCGTCGACCCAGCGCTTCTCGTCGACCACGATGCGGTGCATGACCGCGATCTGTCCGGCCGGTCCGCCAAAGCTCTGCAGCGCGACGCGCATCCAGACGCGCAGCGCCTCGCGAAACGCGATCGGCGGCGGCGCGCCGTTCAGCGCGCGCGCCCCGGGCCCGTTCGGGCCAGCGCCGGGTCCACCCACCCGACTGCCGCGGAGAACAGGCCGAGCACGCTCATCGCGAGCAGTCTACGCCCGGCGCCGCAGCCGAGACGAGCTGCACGGCGACGACCAGAAGGGCGTCCCTCCGGTGCTAGGATTCAGCTGGAGGACGCGCATGTTCGAGCGGTTGCGTCGACGCTCGGCGGCCCGAGCGATCGAGTTCGACCCGTCGAGTCTCGCCGAGCTCGCGAACGTGAGCTCCACCGTCGTGGCGATCGCGGTCGACGGGCGGATCGCGTTCGCGAATCCCATCGCCGAGCGGCAGTTCGGCGAGGCGACTCCAGGCGGGTTGATCGGCCGCCCGCTGCTGGAGCGCATCCATGCGGCCGATCGCGCGCGCTTCGGAGCGCTCCTGGCGAGCGCCGCGGATACGGGACGCGCGGAGATCACGCGCGTGCGCATCGAGCTGCCCGACGGCGGCGGAAACGACCTCGACGTCGCCCTGGTGCCGGTCTCGTTCGGCGGCCGACGCGCGGTGATCGTGAACGGCCACGACACGCAGGAGGTGCAGCGCACGCGCGCCGCGCTGCAGGAGAGCGAGCGCCGCTACGAGTCGCTGATCGCTGCGGCGCCCGTGGCGATCTTCCGGCTCGACGCCGACGGACGCTGCCTGCAGCTGAATCGCCGCTGGTCCGAGCTGACCGGCATTGCGATCGAAGAGGCGCTGGGCGAGCGCTGGCGCGATCTCGTTCCGCCGGAGGCGCAGTCGTTCGTTCGGGACGTCGGGCGCCAGCTCGCGGGCTCGGGCGAATACCGCGCCGAACGCACCGTCCACCGCCGCGACGGATCGTCGGTGCGGGTGCTGGTGCACGTCGTCGGCGAGCACGACGGCGAGGGCCGCGCGACCGGCTACATCGGCACGATCACCGATCTCTCCGACCGCGAAGCCGCGCGCTCCGCGCTCGCGCGCAGCGAGGAGCGGCTGCGCCTGGCGCTGCAGGCGGCGAAGATGGTGACCTGGGAGGTGCCGGCCGGCTCCACGCGGATCGAGTGGTCCGAGGGCGCGGCGAGCGTGCTCGGCTTCCCGCCCGACTTCCTGCCCATCGACGCCGACCGCGCCCTGGTCGCGGTCGAGGACAGCGAGGTGAGCTTCCGCTCCGGGAGCGCGTTCGAGTCGCTCGCCTCGCGCGAGCCGTTCGAGTTCGAGACGCGGCTCGAGGCTCCGGACGGGCCGCGCTGGCTGCTGGTGCGCGGGCAGGCGCCCGGTCATCGCTCGGGCGAGTCCGCCCGGATCGTCGGGGTGATCGCCGACGTGAGCGCGCGGCGCCGCGACGCGGAGGAGCGCGCGCTGCTCGAGCGCAAGCTGGTCGAAGCGCAGCGGCTCGAGAGCCTGGGGCTGCTGGCGGGCGGCGTGGCGCACGACTTCAACAACCTGCTGGTCGGCATCCTCGGCAACGCGGAGCTCGCGCTCGAGCGGCTGCCGGAGGGCGCACCGGCGCGCGACCTTCTGCTCGGCATGCGCCAGTCCGCCGTGCGCGCGTCCGAGCTCGCGCGCCAGATCCTCGCCTTCTCCGGCAGTCAGCCGCTCGCGGCCCGAGCGGTCGACCTGCGCGAGCTCACGCACGAGACGCTCGCGCTGGTCGCGGCCGCGCTGCCGCGCGGTGCGCGAGTCCGGCTCGCGCCGAACGCGCGGCCGGCGTTCGTGTCCGGCGATCCCACGCAGCTGCGCCAGGTGCTGATGAACCTGGTGATCAACGCCTGCGAGTCGCTGCCCGAGGGACGCGGCGAGGTCGACGTCGCGATCGAGCCCGTCGCTCGGGCCGCGAGCAGCGAGGCACCGGCGGGCGCGTGGCTCGCGCTGGACGTGCGCGACACCGGCGCGGGCATGGACGCGCAGACGCGCGGCCGCATCTTCGAGCCGTTCTACAGCACGCGCGGGACCGGGCGCGGGCTCGGGCTGGCGGTTGCGCACGGCATCGTGCGCGCGCACGGCGGCGCGATCGAGGTGGAGAGCGAGCCCGGGTCCGGCACGCGCATGCGCATCCTGCTGCCCGAGATCGCCGAGCCGGAGCGCGCGCACGCGGCCCCCGAAGCTCCCGATGCGGGCGCGGCTGCGGGCCCGGCGCTCGTGCTGGTCGTCGACGACGAGCGCGCGGTGCGCGAGGTCGTGCGCGTCGCGCTCGAGGCGGCAGGCCACCGCGTGCTGCTCGCCGCCAACGCCGCCGACGCCCGCGCGGCGCTCGCGCCGGATGCCGAGGAAGTCGACGCGGTCGTGCTCGACCTGTCGCTCGGCTCGGAGTCGAGCGAGCGGCTGCTGGCCGAGATCCGCGCGCGCTCGAGCGGCCTGCCCGTGCTCGTCACCAGCGGCTACCCGGAGGAAGAGGCGCTAGGCCGGCTCTCCGCGCTCGGCGTGTCGGCGTTCCTGCAGAAGCCGTTCACGCTCACGAAGCTCAACGCCGCCGTGGCGCGTGCGCTCGCGGCCAACCCGAGCGCCGGGGACTCCTAGAAGCGGCGGCCCGAGCCACGGGCGAGCGAGGGCCGCCCCCGACATCGGACCGCGGGCCGATGTCCCGCGGTGGAGCCCTGCAAGCGCCGAAGGCGCGCGCAGCGAGGCGAGGCCGAGCGTAGTCAACTAAGACATGCTGTCCCACTCGCCGCACTGCGGGCAGCGGAAGTGGAGCGTCGTGTCCTGCGTGCCGCAGCCGCGGCAGGCCAGCCGGACGGGCTCGGGCCGCAGGCGGGCGAGCAGCTCCTCGAGCGCCTTCTTCGATTCCTCGTCGCGGTGCTCGTGCAACAGGATCCGCCCGATCTCGGCGTGGGCCGCCAGGTAGTCGGGATCGCGGTCGAGCAGTCGGCGCAGGTGGCCGAGCGCGTCGTCGACACGCCGCAGCGTCGCGAGCGTGCGCGCGAGCCACAGGCTCGCCTCGCGGTCCTCCGGCGTGTCGTCGAGCCGCTCGCGCAAGAGCCGCTCGAGGCCCGGCAGGTCGCCGAGCTTCGCGTGCACCTCGGAGAGGCGCGGGTAGAGCAGGGTTCCGATCGCGGGGTGCAGGCCGAGCGCGCTCTTGAACACGCCCGCGGCCTTCTTCCAGCTCTGCTCCTTCGCGTGCAGATCGCCGAGCGCGAGGTAGGCCTCCGCGCAGCCGGCGTCGCAGGCGAGCGCGCGCTTGAACGCGCGGCGCGCGTCGGCGTCGCGGCCGCGCGTCGCGGCCGCCCGGCCGGAGCCGGTCCACAGGTGCGCGGTCACGCGCGTCGACTCCGGATCGCGCGCGCCGATCTGCTTGCGCACCGCGAGCGCGCCGTCCCAGTCGCCGGCGTCGACGCGGATGCGCTCGAGCGCTCGCAGCGCCTGCAGGTTGTCGGGCTCGACCTGGAGCAGGTCCTCGAATGCGGACGCCGAGCGCTTGAGGAAGCCTCCCGCGCGGAAGTCGAGCGCGAGCCCGAGCAGCGCCTCGCGTCGCAGCTCCTCGGAGATGTCCGCGCGCAGGAGCAGGTTCTGGTGGATCTGGATCGCGCGGCCGATGTCGCCGCGCAGCCGGTACAGGTTGGCGAGCGACAGGAACACGTCCGACGACGACGAGTCGACGCGCGCGGCCTCGGCCAGCGCGGCCTCGGCGCCGGGCAGATCGCCGGCCAGCACGAAGTGGAGCGCCGAGCGCAGCTGCGTCACGGCCGTGCGCTCGGGCGCGCTCTTCGGCCTGCCGCGCAGCCAGTCGCGCACGGCTCAGACCTTCGTGGAGCTCGACGCGCTCGCCGCGTCGTTCGCGATCGGCAGCGTGCGCAGCCCGTGCAGCTCCTGCTCGAGCTCGGCGATGCGCTTGGTCTGGCGCCGCGTCTGCACCTTGAGCCGGAACACCGGCAGGGAGAGCATCAGCGCCGAGACGAGCGCGCCGATCGCCGCCGCCGCCACCAGCGCTCCCCAGACCTTGGTGGGCCACTGCACGAGCAGCAGGTTCACCGTGATCGACTCGCCATTGCCCACCACGAGAGCGACCACGACCGCCGCGACCAGCGCGGCGAAGATCAGCGAGCCCCAGCTCCTCATGACGCGGCCAGCCCCGCGAAGGCGGGCAGGAGCTGCTCGTAGCTGCGCTCGATGTGCGACGGGATCACGCGGATCTCCCCTATCGAGGTCATGAAGTTCACATCGCCGCTCCAGCGCGGCACGAGGTGGAAGTGCAGGTGGTCGGCGAAGCCCGCGCCGGCGGCCCTGCCCAGATTGGCACCGACGTTCAGGCCCTCGCAACCGAAAGTCGCTTCCAGGATCTCGGCGCTCTGCGCCAGCCGCGTCACGAGTTCGGAGCGCGCCTCGGCGTCGAGCTCGGCGAGCTTCGCGGCGTGCGCGTAGGGCGCCACCATCAGGTGCCCGACCGCGTAGGGGTAGCGGTTCAGCAACACGAACACGTGTCGGCCGCGGTGCAGGATCAGGCGCTCGCGGTTCGGCTTGGCCGGCTCGGGCTCACAGAAGATGCAGCCCGGCGCGCCGCGCGCGCTCTCGACGTACTCGCTGCGCCACGGCGCCCAGAGCCGGTCGCGCTTAGCTTCGGCCACCCGACCCCGCGCTCGGCCGCAGCGGCGCCTGCCCGCCCGTCTCCTGCTTGCGCCGGGCCTCGATGCGCTCCTTCAGCTCCTTGCCGACCTTGAAGAAGGGAGTGCGCTTGGCGGGGATCTTCACCTCTTCGCCGGTCTTCGGATTGCGACCCTCGCGCGCCTCGCGGACCTTCACCTGGAAGCTCCCGAAGCCGCGGATCTCGATCCGGTCGCCCTTGCGCAGGGCTTCCGTCATGCAATCGAAGATCGTGTTTACGACCGTCTCCGTGTCCTTCTTCGAGACGTGCGGAACCTGGATCGCCACGCGCTCGATCAGGTCGCTCTTCGTCATCCCAGAGAGGTCCCCCACCCGCTATCTCCGTCTTCTGGTTTACTCGTTGGAGCCGCTCGAGCCGCCTCCGCCGCGCAGGCGCGAGAGCGCGTCCTGCGAGAACAGATCGCCCAGCGTTGCCTTCTGCGTTCCGCTCTGAGCGGCGACGCGTTTGATCGCGGCGCGCTCTTCGCGCTCGAGGATCGCGCGCATCGACAACGCGATCTTCTGCTCCGCGGCGTCGACGCGCACGACCAGCGCCTCGACCTCGTCGCCGATCTTGCACACGTCGTTCAGGTTCTGGACGTCGCGGCCGACCTCGGAGGAGTAGACCAGGCCCTCGATGCCCTCTTCGACCTCTACGAACACGCCGAAGTCGGCGATGCTCGTGACCTTGCCCTTGATCCGGCTGCCGACCGGGAACTTGCGCGGCACCTCGTCCCACGGGTTGGGCGTGAGCTGCTTCAGGCCGAGCGAGAACTTCTCGCTCTCGGTGTCGACCTTCAGCACCACCGCGTCGAGCTCGTCGCCCTTCTTGTACAGCTCCTTGGGGTCGCGGATCTTCTGCGTCCAGGAGATGTCCGAGACGTGCACGAGGCCGTCGATTCCCTCCTCGATGCCGACGAAGACACCGAAGTTGGTCACGTTGCGCACCACGCCGTGCACCTTGGTGCCGGGCGGATAGCGCTCCTCGAGCAGGCTCCACGGGTTGGGCTCGGTCTGCTTCATGCCGAGCGAGATCTTGCGGTTCTGCGGATCGACCTCGAGCACGAGCACGTCGACCTCGTCGCCGATCGCGACCACCTTCGAGGGGTGCTTCACGCGCTTGGTCCAGCTCATCTCGGAGATGTGGATCAGGCCCTCGATGCCGGGCTCGAGCTCGACGAACGCGCCGTAGTCCGCCAGCGACACGACCTTGCCGTGCAGGCGCAGGCCGATCGGGTAGCGGTCGCCGATCGAGATCCACGGGTCGGGCTGGGTCTGCTTCAGCCCCAGCGACACGCGCTCGGTCTCGGGGTCGAACTTCAGCACGCGCACGCGCACCTGGTCGCCGACCTGGAACACCTCGGACGGGTGCGAGATGCGGCCCCACGACATGTCCGTGATGTGCAGCAGCCCGTCGATGCCGCCGAGATCGATGAACGCGCCGTAGTCGGTGATGTTCTTGACGATGCCCTCGACCACGAGACCCTCTTTCAGGATCTCGAGCGTCTTCTGGCGCAGCGACTGGCGCTCGGTCTCGAGCAGCGCGCGGCGCGAGAGCACGATGTTGCCGCGCCGCTTGTTGAACTTGATGATCTTGAACTTCTGGTTCTCGCCGATCATGCGGTCGAGGTTGCGGACCGGCCGCAGGTCGACCTGGCTGCCGGGCAGGAACGCCTTCACGCCCTTCAGGCTGACCGACAGGCCGCCCTTCACGCGGCCGTTGATCACGCCCTCGACGACTTCCTGGTCGTCGTACGCCTTCTGCAGGTGATCCCAGACGCGCAGGCGGTCGGCCTTCTCCTTGGAGAGCACGATCACGCCGTCGTCGTTCTCGGACTGCTCGACGAGGACCTCGACCTTCTGGCCCACCTCGATCCGCGCGACGCCATCGTCGTCGGCGAACTCCCAGGTGGCGATCATGCCTTCGGACTTGCACCCGACGTCGACGAGGACGAATTCGGGATCCACGGAGAGGACGGTGCCGGTGACGACCTGTCCTTCCTTGGCGAGGGTCTGGCTGCGCTCGAACAGGTCCGCGAAGGACTCGTCGGCAGCGGTGGGGGTGTGAGCTTGGTCTGACATTGGCGGCGTCGATCTCCTAGGCGTTGCGTTCCACTTTCTGACTTGCTTCCTGGCCGTCCCGCAGAGCTTCTTCGAGCGCCGCTCGATCTCCGCGTCCCAGCGCGTCGAGCAAGCGCCCCAACTGCTTCGAAAACCGCGCTGCCTCTTCGGCGACGCGACGGCGATTCATGAGCAAAATCTCGCACCAGAGCTTGGGGTTGGCGCGTGCGATGCGGATGAAATCACGCAACCCCGGACCGGCCAGCTCCACTCTTTCGTCCCGCGGCAGCCCGGCGGCATAGGCGAACGCGATCAGATGCGGGGCGTGTGAGAGCGTGGCCGCGATCGTGTCGTGTTCCTCCGGGGACATCCGCACCGTGCGAGAGCCGAGACACTGCCAGAATTCCTCAATCCGGTCCACCACATATGAGGCCTCCCCGCCGGACAGGGCCAGAATGCAGGGGGCGTCGGCGAAAAGCCCGGGGTCCGCGGCCGGGAAGCCGGCCCGGTCGCTGCCCGCCATGGGATGGGCCCCGACCATGTTCCCGGGCTGCGGCAGGTGGCGGCGCGCCAGCTCCGCCACGGGCGTCTTCACGCTGGCCAGGTCGGTCAGGAGCGTCCCCGGTCGGGCCAGAGCGGCGAGCGATTCGATCGTGGCGGCCATGGCCTCGATCGGCACGGCCAGGACCAGGAGCTCCGCCCAGGCCGCCGCTTCGGCCAGCGGGACCAGGGGGATCGCGCCGGCGCGGGAGAGCGCCGGATCGACGCCCCGGACCTCGCGCGCGGCCCCGCGCTCGAGCGCCGCCAACGCCACCGAGCCTCCCATCAAGCCGAGGCCGATGACGGCGACGCGCTCGAAGACGGGCTCCTTCAAGCCGCCCGCTCGCGCGCCAGGGTCTCGAGGAAGCGCTCGTTCTCGAGCTCGGTCCCGACCGAGACCCGCAGGTGGGTGGTGAGCCCGAAGCCGCCCAGCGGCCGGGTGATCACGCCGCGCTTCAGCAGGCGCTGGTTCAGCGCGTCCGCGCCGGGCCCGACCTCGATGCAGATGAAGTTCGCGTCGCTCCGCGCGAAGCGGAGACCGAGCTTGGTCAGGCCCGCCTCGACCTGCGCGAGCCCGGCGTGCGTGACTTTGCGGATCCGCTCCAGGTGCGCGCGGTCGGCGAGCGCCGCGCAGGCCGCGACCTGGGCGAGCGTGCTCACGATGAACGGGTGGCGCGCGCGGTCGAGGTAGGCGACGAGCTCGGGATTCGCGACCGCGTAGCCGACCCGCAGGCCGGCCAGCGCGTCGGCCTTCGAGAACGTGCGCAGCACGACCAGCGTCGGGCGCTCGCGCAGCGCCGCGATGCTGTCGGGGAAGTCGGAGCGGCGCACGAACTCGACGTAGGCTTCGTCCGCGACCAGCACCACGCGCTCGGGCAGCTCCTTCACCAGGCGCGCGAACTGCGCGGAGCCGAGCGACGTGCCGGTCGGGTTGTTGGGATTGGCGAGGAACACGAGCCGCGTGCGCGGCCCGACCGCCGCGAGCGTCGCGTCGACGTCGGCGCGCAGCTCCTTGTCGAGCGGCACCTGCACCGAACGCGCGCCCGCGCCCGCGGTCGCGATCGGGTACATCGCGAAGCTCGGCCAGGGGAAGACCGCGTCGTCGCCGGGCGCGAGAAAGCACTTGGTGAGCAGCTCGATGATCCCGTCCGAGCCCGCCGCGAAGCAGAGCGACTCCCCGCTCACGCCGAGCTGCTGCGCGAGCGCCGCGCGCAGCCGGAAGCAGGAGTCGTCCGGGTAGCGGTTCAGGTCCTCGGCCGCGGCCAGGATCGCCTCGATCACGCGCCGCGACGGGCCGAGCGGGCTCTCGTTCGAGGCCAGCTTGATCGAGTCCTCGATGCCGAGCTCGCGCTCGAGCTCCTCGACGGGCTTGCCCGGCACGTAGGGCGCGAGGTCGCGGATGTGGGCGTTCACGAGCTCGCGGATCTTCACTTCGTCCCCTCGGCCTGCGGGTAGGAGCCCAGCACCTTCACGAAGTCGCAGCGCGGCCGCAGCTCGGCGATCGCGCTCGCGACGTGCGCGTCCTCGACGTGGCCCTCGAAGTCGCAGAAGAACACGTACTCCCAGGCGCGCGCGCGCGTGGGCCGCGACTCGATCCGCGTCAGGTTCACGCCGTGCTGGAAGAACGGCTCGAGCGCCTTGTACAGCGCGCCGACCACGTCGCGCTTGATCGAGAACAGGATCGACGTGATGTCGCGCGAGCTGCGCCGCGAGGCGCGCTTGCTGATCACCAGGAACCGGGTGGTGTTGTCGGCCAGGTCCTCGATGCCGGAGCGCACGACCTTGAGCTGGTAGAGCGCGGCGGCGACGGGGCTCGCGATCGCCGCGATCTCGCCGTCGCGCGCCGCCTGCTCGGCCGCCTGCGCGGTCGAGGGCGTGGAGTGCTGCGGGGCGTTGGGCAGGTTCAGCTCGAGCCAGCCGCGGCACTGCGCGAGCGCCTGCGGGTGCGAGTGCACGGCGCGCACCGCGCGCAGGTCGCCGGACTTCGAGAGCAGATCGTGGTGGATCGGCACGTGGATCTCGGCCGCGATCGTGAGGGGCGACTCCACGAACAGGTCGAGCGTGTGCGAGACCACGCCCTCGCTCGAGTTCTCGATCGGCACCACGCCGAACTCGACCTCGCCCGCCTCGACCTGGGCGAAGATCGCGTCGGTGGTCGCGGCCGGCTTGAGCTCCGCCATCTGGCCGAACTGCTGGATCGCGGCCTGGTGCGTGTAGGTCGCGGGCGGACCGAGGTACGCGACGCTCACCCCGCGCTGGAGGGTGATGCAGGCCGAGATGATCTCGCGGAACACCTTGCGGATGGCCGGGGTCGGGAACGGGCCGGGGTTCGCGCGCTCCAGGCGCTCGAAGATCTCGAGCTCGCGCGCGGGCACGAACGGGGTCGCGCCGCCCGCGGCCTTGAGCCGGCCGACCTCGGCGTTGCGCCCCGCGCGCGCGTTCAAGAGCGCGAGGATGCGCTCGTCGATCGCGTCGATCTCCTCGCGCAGCGCCGCCAGAGCCTTGTCGTCGTCCGCCATGGAAACCCCGAGTGCGGGCGCGATGATACCCCAGCCTTCCCGAGCCTTCCGGCGTGGGACGCAGGGCACGGTCCGCGGCCCGACATCGGACCTCGGTCCGATGTCCCTCGGTTGGCGGCCGTGCCCGCAAGCGACACGCGGTGTCGCGCGCAGCGAGCCGAAGGCGAGCGAAGTCAAACCGAACGTATACTCGGCGCGTGGCGGAAGGCGGCTCGATCCTGATCGGCCTGACGGGCGGCATCGGCACCGGGAAGTCGCGGGTCGCCGACGTCCTGCGCTCGCTCGGCGCGGCGGTCGAGTGCTCCGACCTGATCGTGCGCGAACTCCAGGCCCCGGGCGGCGCCGCGCTGGCGGCGATCGCGGAAGCGTTCGGCGCCGAGATGATCCTGCCCTCCGGCGAGCTCGACCGGCCCAAGCTCGGCAAGCTCGTGTTCGCGGACGCGGGAGCGCGCACGCGGCTCAACCTGTTGATCCACCCGCTGGTCACGCGCGAGCTGCAGCGCCGCGCCGCGGAGCACCGTGCGCGCGGCGTGGCGGTGATCGTGCTCGACATCCCCCTCCTGCTCGAGGGCAAGAAGGCGGGCGTCGGCACCGGCGCGGTCGTGCCCTTCGACGTGGTCGCGGTGGTCTACGCGAGCGAGGCGCAGCAGCTCGAGCGCGTGACGAAGCGCGACAACCTCTCCGCCGAGGACGCGAGCGCGCGCATGCGCTCGCAGCTCCCGATCGAGGAGAAGCGCGCGATGGCCGACGTCGTGATCGACAACACCGGCGCCTGGGAGCAGACCGAGAAGCAGGTGCGCGAGCTGTACGCCGAGTGGGTCCGGCGCGCGCGCGCCTGAGCGCCGCTACCGGCGAACGCTGCGGACCGCGGCGGCCAGCTCGACCGTGAACTCGCGCGCGGCGCGCACGGCCGCCTCGCGGCCCTGCGCGGCGCCGATGCGCGAGACCAGCGCGCTGCCGACGATCACGCCGTCGGCGAGTCGGGCGACCTCGGCGGCCTGCGCCGGGGTCGACACGCCAAAGCCGACGCAGACCGGTGTCGCCGTCACGCGCCGGATACGCGCGACTAGGTGGGCGAGGTCGGGCGGGAGCTCGCGCCGCGCGCCGGTCACGCCGGTGACGGACACGCAGTAGACGAAGCCGCGGCTGCGGGCGGCGATCCGCACCGTGCGCTCCGGCGTGCTGGTAGGCGCGACCATCAGCACGCGCGCGATGCCGTGCTCGGCGCAGGCGCGATCGAGCGCGGCGGCCTCCTCGTAGGGCGTGTCGGCCACGATCAGGCCATCCGCGCCCGACGCGGCCGCCTCCTTCGCGAGGCGCTCGGGCCCGTGCGCGAGCACGTTGTTCAGGTAGCCCATCAGCACGATCGGCACGTCGCACTGCGGGCGCAGGCCGCGCACCAGGTCGAGGATCTGCGCGAGCTTCGTGTGGTGGCGCAGCGAGCGCTGGGTCGCGGCCTGGATGGTCGGGCCCTCGCCGATCGGATCGCTGTGCGGGATGCCGAGCTCGATCACGTCCGCGCCCGCGGCCGCGAGCTCGGGCACGAGCTCGGCGGTGGTCTCGAGATCGGGATCGCCCGCGGTCACGAACACGATCAGCGCGGCGCGGCTTTCTGCCTTGGCGCGCGCGAAGGCGCGGTCGATGCGGTTCACGCGCCGTCTCCGAGCTTGTCGCCGAGCAGGCGCTTCGCCTCCATCGCGTCACGTCCTTGGGTCCCGGCGCGGCGAAGCCGCGCCACCCCCTTCGCTCGCCTGCGGCTCGCTGCGCGCTTCGCTTGCCGCCTCATCGGAGCTGGTCTCCGAGCAGGCGCTTCGCCTCCATCGCGTCCTTGTCGCCGCGGCCCGAGAGGCACACGACGATGACGCTGCCGCGCCGCAGGCCGGGCGCGCGGCGGCGCAGCTCGGCGATCGCGTGCGACGACTCGAACGCGGGGATGATGCCCTCGGTGCGCGACAGCCAGACGAACGCGTCGAGCGCCTCGGCGTCGGTCGCGGGCACGTACTCCGCGCGGCCGGAGTCCTTGAAGTAGGAGTGCTCGGGGCCGACGCCCGGGTAGTCGAGCCCGGCCGAGATCGAGTGCGCCTCGAAGATCTGCCCCTCGTCGTCCTGCAGCACGTACGAGAACGAGCCGTGCAGCGCGCCCGGCGAGCCGGTCGAGATCGACGCGCCCTGCTTGCCGGAGTGGATGCCGAGTCCGCCGGCTTCGACGCCGACCATACGCACGGAGGTGTCGTCGTAGAACGGCGCGAACAGCCCGAGCGCGTTGCTGCCGCCGCCCACGCACGCGATCAGCTCGTCGGGCAGACGCCCCTCGGCCTCCAGGATCTGCGCCCTCGCCTCTTCGCCGATCACCGCCTGCAGGTCGCGCACCAGCATCGGGTACGGGTGCGGCCCGGCGGCCGAGCCGATCAGGTAGTAGGTGTGGCGCACGTTCGCGGACCAGTCGCGCAGGGCCTCGTTCATCGCGTCCTTGAGCGTGCGGCTGCCGGACGTGACCGGGTGGACCTTGGCGCCGAGCAGCTCCATGCGGAAGACGTTCAGCGCCTGGCGGCGCGTGTCCTCCTCGCCCATGTAGACCTCGCACGCGAGCCCGTAGCGCGCGCAGGCGGTGGCGGTGGCCACGCCGTGCTGGCCCGCGCCGGTCTCGGCGATCACGCGCGGCTTGCCCATGCGGCGCGCGATCAGGGCCTGCCCGATCGCGTTGTTGATCTTGTGCGCGCCGGTGTGCGCGAGATCCTCGCGTTTCAGGTACACGCGCACGCCGAGCGCCTCGCTCGCGCGCGCCGCGAAGTAGAGCGGCGTGGGGCGGCCGACGTAGGTGCGGCGCTCGTCGGCGAGCTCGCGCCAGAACGCGGGGTCCGTGCGCAGGGCCTCCCAGGCCTGCGCCAGCTCCTCGACCGCGGGCACGAGCGTCTCGGGCACGAAGCGCCCGCCGAAGCGGCCGAAGTAGCCGCTCTGGTCGGGGCGCGCGCGCTCGGGTGTGGCGGCGCGCGCGGCCGCGATGAAGGCCCGCACGCGCGCGGGATCCTTCGCGCGCGGCGCGGATTCCAGGCTCGAGCTCGCGTCGACACCGTACGGCGACGCCTTCGCGATCACGTCCGCGACGTTCTCCGGGCCGAGGCCGCCGGCGATCCAGACGCGCCGCCCGCTCGCGACCAGCGGCAGCGCGCACGAGAAGTCCCAGCCCTGACCGGAGCCGCCGCCCGTGGGCGAGTCGAGCAGGATCTCCGCGCCGGGGTAGCGCGCCGCGGCAGAGGCCGCGTTCGCGTCTCCCGGGATCACCTTCAGGACCGGGAACGGCAGAGCCGCCGCGTACTCCGGCGGCTCGCTCCCGTGCAGCTGGACCACGTCGAGGCCGACCTCGAGCGCGACCCGCTCCACGGTCTCGCGCGGCGCGTCGCGGAACACGCCCACGCGCACGGCGCGGCCGGCGATCGCGGCGGAGATCGCGCGCCCGGCGGCGGGCTCGAGCGCGCGCGGCGTCCCGGGCACGAAGTTGAGCCCGATCGCGTCCGCGCCCGCCTCGAGGGCTAGCTCGGCGTCGGCCAGGCTCGTCACCCCGCAGATCTTCACCAACGTCATGGCACGCCTCGCAGCCGGCGCAGGGCGGCGCCGGGATCGCTCTCGCGCATCAGCGCCTCGCCGACCAGGAAGGCCTGCACCCCTTCCGCCTCGAGCGCGCGCACGACCTGGGCTGAGTCGAGCCCGCTCTCGCTGATCACGGTGCGGCCGGACGCGCGCGGCAGCAGCGCGCGCGTCACCGCCACGTCGGTCTTGAAGCTGTGCAGGTCGCGGTTGTTGATGCCGACGAGCTCGACGCCGAGCGCGAGCGCGCGCTCGAGCTCGGCCCCGGTGTGCACTTCGACCAGCGCGTCGAGGCCGACCTCGCGCGCGCAGGCGAGCAGGTCGCGGAGCTCCGCGTCGTCGAGCGCGGCCACGATCAAGAGCACCGCGTCGGCGCCGCTCGCGCGCGCCTCCAGGATCTGGATGCGGTCGAGCGTGAAGTCCTTGCGCAGGACGGGCAGCGCGCAGGCCTCGCGCGCGCGCCGCAGGTCGTCGAGCGAGCCGCGGAAGAAGTCGCGGTCGGTGAGCACCGAGAGCGCCGCCGCTCCCGCGTCCGCGTAGGCGCGCGCGATCTGCGCGGCGTCGGCTCCGGGCCGGATCTCGCCCTTCGAGGGCGAGGCGCGCTTGAACTCTGCGATCACGCGCGGCCGCGCACCCACGGTGAGCGCGCGCGCGAAGCCGCGCGTCGGCCCCGCCTCGCGCGCGCGCGCCGCGAGCGTGCGTTCGTCGGTCTTGCGGCGCAGCTCCGCGATCTCCTCGCGCTTGCGGTCCAGGATCCGGTCGAGCACGGTCACGACGCGCTCCGGCTGAACGCCGCGAAGCGCTCGAGCAGCGCGCCCGCCTGGCCCGAGTCGACCACCTGCGCCGCGAGCGCCGCGCCCTCGCGCAGATCGCGCGCGCGGCCCGCCACGCACAGCGCGGCCGCGGAGTTCAGCAGCACCGCGTCGCGCTTCGGGCTCTTCTCGCCCGCGAGCAGCGCGCGCGCGATACGCGCGTTCTCGGCCGCGTCGCCGCCGCGGATCTCGTCGCGCGCGGCCGCCGGCACGATCTCGCCGTGCCCCACGATGAAGCGCTCCGTGCGCCCGTCCGCGAACGCCGCCACGCGCGTCGGCGCGGAGATCGAGAGCTCGTCCAGGCCGTCCTCGCCGTGCACCACCCACACGCGCTCCGCGCCGAGTTCGATGAGGGCCGCGAGCGTGGGCTCGACCAGCTCGGCGGTCGCCACGCCCACGAGCTGGCGCCGCACGCGCATCGGGTTGGTGAGCGGGCCGAGCCGGTTGAACAGCGTGCGGATGCCGAGCGCGGCGCGGATCGGGGCGACCTTGGCCATCGCAGGGTGACACGAGCGCGCGTAGAGGAAGCCGATCCCGACCTCGGCGACCGAGCGCGCCATGCGCTCGGGCGGCGCCTCGATCGCCACGCCGAGTGCCTCGAGCAGCTCCGCGCTGCCGCACTTGCTCGAGGCCGCGCGGTTGCCGTGCTTGGCGACCGGCACGCCCGCGCCGGCCGCGACCAGCGCCGAGACGGTCGAGATGTTGAAGCTGTGCGAGCCGTCGCCGCCGGTGCCGCAGGTGTCGATCGCGCCCGCGGGCGCCTCGGGCAGCCGCACCGCCAGCTCGCGCATCGCCTCGGCCGCGCCCACGACCTCGTCGCGCGTCTCGCCGCGCGTGCGCAGCGCCGCGAGCAGAGCCGCCGCCTGCACGTCCGCGAGCGCGCCGCTCATGATCTCGCGCACGAGCGCGCGCATCTCGCCGCGCGAGAACGGCTCGCCGCCGACGGCGCGTTCGAGCGACGCCGACATCACGCCGCTCGCCGCGCGGGATCGCGCGCGATGCGCAGGAAGTTCGCGAGCAGGTCCTTGCCGTGCACGGTCAGAATCGACTCCGGGTGGAACTGCACGCCGAAGACCGGGTGCTCGGCGTGGCGCATGCCCATGATCTCGCCGTCTTCCGTCTCGGCGGTGACGACGAGCGCGCCGGGCAGGCCCTCGCGCGCGACCGCGAGCGAGTGGTAGCGCGTGGCCTCGAACGGGCTCGGCAGGCCCGCGAACACGTCGCTCGAGCCGTGGCGGATCTGCGAGGTCTTGCCGTGCATGAGCGCCTTCGCGTGCACGACCCGGCCGCCGAACGCCTGGCCGATCGATTGGTGGCCGAGGCACACGCCCAGGATCGGGAGCACCCCCGCGTAGCGCAGCACCGTCGCGACGCTGATGCCCGCCTCGTTCGGCGTGCACGGCCCCGGCGAGATCACGATCGCGTCCGCGCCGCGCCGGCCGACGTCTTCGACGGAGATCGCGTCGTTGCGCACGACGTCGGAGCTCGCGCCCAGCTCGCCGAGATACTGCACGAGGTTGTAGGTGAACGAGTCGTAGTTGTCGATCACGAGCAGCTTCACGACCCGCCCCCCGCCAGCGCGATCGCGCGCAACAGCGCTCCCGCCTTGTGCAGCGTCTCCTGGAACTCCTTGTCCGGGTCGGAGTCGGCGACCACGCCGCCGCCCGCCTGCACGTAGAGACTCCCGTCCTTCACGAGCAGCGTGCGCAGCGCGATGCAGGTGTCCATGTTACCGGAGTAGTCGAAGTAGCCGACGCAGCCGGCGTAGAGCCCGCGGCGCTCGGGCTCGACCTCCTCGATCACCTCCATCGCGCGCACCTTCGGCGCGCCGCTCACCGTGCCCGCGGGGAAGGTCGCGCGCAGCAGGTCGATCGCGTCCTTGTCCGGCCGCAGCCGCCCGCGCACGTTCGAGACGATGTGCATGACGTGCGAGTAGCGCTCGATCACCTCGAACTCGTCGACCACGACCGAGCCGATCTCGGCCACGCGCCCGACGTCGTTGCGCCCGAGGTCGACCAGCATCACGTGCTCGGCGAGCTCCTTCGGGTCGGAGAGCAGGCGCTGCTCGATCGCCCTGTCCTCTTCCGGCGTCGCGCCGCGCGGGGCGGTGCCGGCCAGCGGCCGCAGCTCGATCAGGCCGTCGGTGAGCCGCACGTGGATCTCGGGCGAGGAGCCGAGCACCACGTGGTCGCCGCAGCGGATGAAGAACAGGTACGGCGACGGGTTCAGCACGCGCAGCTGGCGGTAGATCTGGAACGGCTCGCAGCGCTGCGGGATCGTGAAGCGCTGCGACGGCACGACCTGGAAGATGTCGCCGGCGTGGATGTACTCCTGGCAGCGCTTCACCATCTCGACGAAGCGCTCGCGCGTGACGTTCGAGCTCATTGCTTGCGGCGCGGCCTCGGCGGCCGGCTCGGGCTGGGCCGGCGCGGGGCTGCGCAGCTTGCGCTCGATCTGGTCGAGCACGCGCACGCCGCGCTCGTACGCTGCGTCGGCCGACTCGCCCGCGCGCGGCTCGAGGTCGTGGATGATGGTCAGGCGCTGGCGCGTGCGGTCGTGCACGAGCACGGTTTCCGGCACCACGAACCAGCAGTCGGGGACGCCGAGCGGATCCGGGTTGGTCTCGGGCAGGCGCTCGACGCAGCGCACCCAGTCGTACGAGACGTAGCCGACCGCGCCGCCCGAGAAGCGCGGCAGATCGGGCAGCTTCGCGGGCGCGAGCTCCGCGAGCAGACCGCGCAGGTGATCGAGCGGGTCGTCGCCGTGGTCGGCCGCCAGCGCGACGTTGCGAACCCGATCTCCGCGCGCGATCTCGACCTTGCCGCCGTGGGCGCGGAAGAGAGCGCGCGCGCCGATGCCGATGAAGCTGTAGCGGCCCCAGTGCTCGCCGCCTTCGTTGGACTCGAACAGGAACGAGTGGCGCCCGTCGTCGACCTTGAGGAAGATCGAGAGGGCGGTGTCGAGGTCGGCTAGGACCTCGCGGACGAGCGGGACGGCGGCGCCGCTACGCGCGAGCGTGCGGAATGTCTCGACATCCGGCCGGACCATGGCGACACCGCCTTCATCGCGCGGGACTTTCTCACAGCGTCCCGCGAGCGTCAACCGCCCGCCCCTCCGGCGCGCGCCTCAGTAGATCGTCGAGAACCTGCGCCGCTGCGTCTCGCGCGCGCTCCCGCCCGCGCCGAGCCCGGTGAGCCGCACGTTCACGCTGAAGCGGGTATCGTCGGGGCGGGCCTGCTTCTCGAGCTCGGTCACGATGTCCCAGCACTTGCAGCCCGAGATCAGCACCACGCCGATCCGCCCGCCGTCCGTGCCCGAGCTGGTCACCGACGTGAAGCCCGACGCGTACAGCTCGAGGTAGCGGCTCGCGACCACGTACGCGGAGAGATCGAGCTGGTTGATCTTCTCGAGCGGCTCGTCCTCGGCGTCGAACACGCTGCCGCGCGCGAGGAAGCTCTCGAAAATCGTGCCCGGGTCGCGGTTGTAGCGGTAGCCGAGCACGAGCTGGTTGCCGCTCTCGGACTCCCAGCCGACCGAAGCGGCGACGTCGCGCAGGTGGTGCTCCTCGGGATCCCAGCCCGCGTCCGCGTCGAGGAAGAACTCGCGCGACGGCCGCAGCTCGGCCAGCGCGAAGATGCGCGTGAAGGCGTTCTGCTCGTAGTCGTAGCCAGAGCCGAGGCGCAGCTCGCCGTACATGCGCGCGGGCAGCGACTCCTCGGCCGCGGGTCCGTACACGCGGTTCGAGATCTGCAGCTGCAGGAGGCGCGCGTCGGCGACGCGGTCGCTCGGATTGCGCGTGACCAGCCGGATGTCGCCGTCGATCAGGCGCGGCTCGAGCCGCGCCGGCTCGGGGATGAACAGCGGGTTGTCGCTCTGGTCGGGCCCGAACACGCCCGCGAACGCGACCCGCGGCTCGACGATGTGCTGCAGCGGCACGGCCGCGACCACGAACTCGCGCCCGAAGCGCGCGCGCAGATCGCCGCGCAGCGTGTAGAGCGTGCGCGTCTGGTTCTCGCCCAGCGTCGGCACGTAGAACGTCTCCCGCAGCCCGGCCTCGCTCAGGAGCTCGAACGCGCCGAGCTGCAGCGGCAGCGCGAGCGTGGGGTAGAAGTCGTAGCGCTGGCCCGCGGCGGCGAGCAGCTCGCCCTCCTGGAAGATGCCGTCGCCCTCGGTGCGCGTGCGCGCGTTCGGATTGTCGAAGTCGTCGAGGTCGTTGTCCGCGAGATCGAAGTCGCCGTTCGCGGCCGGCTCGCCGCCGGTGAAGCGCCCGTCCTCGCCGGTGTCGAAGAACTGGTTGTTCACCGGCGAGATCTGGCCCGGCACGCCGCCGACCACGCCGAAGATCGTGCCGTGCGCGGAGGTCTGCGCGAAGTTCGTGAAGCGTGTGTCGAGGCCGGGCCGGAACGGGAGACCGAAGAACGAGCGCGGCAGCGAGCCGAGTCGCACGTCGGGCAGCCGCTGCAGGAAGTAGCCGTCGCGGTCGAGGTCGTTCGGGTTCTGGATGTCGTCGTTCATCGACGCGACCACGCCGCCGTACAGACCGGAGCGCGCCGCGGTCAGCCAGCCCGCGCTCTGGAGCTGGCGCTGGTTCTCCACGTCGCTGCCGAGATCGCGGAAGTCGACCGGGTACTCGTTGTCGCTGATCTCGGCGATGTCGAAGCCGAGCCGCACTCCCCGCGCGAGCGGCTGCTCGTGGCGCAGCCAGTACGCCCAGCGGTTGTCGCTGAAGAAGGCGTCGGCGTCGTGCTTGACCTTGCGGTCGTTGGCGAGGAACGAGCCGCCGCCGGTGCCGTAGCCCTGCTCGCCGAGCACGTACTCGTAGCTGGCCTTGGGCTTCCAGCCGCGCTCGCTGACCCACTGCGGCTCGAGCGTCAGGTTCAGCCCCTCGCTGACGGCCCAGAAGAACGGCAGCCCGAGCTCCGTGCCGTTGCGGCTCGACTGCGTGAAGGTCGGCATCAGAAAGCCGGTCTGCCGTTCCGTCTTCACGGGAAAGACGAGCCAGGGCACCCACAGCACGGGCACGTCGAACACGCGGAACCACAGGTCGCGGCCGACCGCGTACCCGCCGATCTCGAGATCGGCGTCCTCGACCTCGATCTCCCAGGGCCGGCGCTCCGAGCCGGGCGGACAGCGGCAGGTCGTGAAGCTGCCCTGCTCGACTCGGAACGTGTCGACGCCGGTGCGCTCGATGACCTCGCCGCTCACGGCGAAGCCCGGCGTGGGATTGTCGAGCGAGCCGCGCACCGCGACCGAGACCGTCGACTCGAGGTCGACCGCGACGAACTCCGCGCGCACCGTGTTCTGCTCGTCGATCACGCGCACGTTCCCGGTCGCGATGCCGGTGCGCGTGGTGCCGTTGAACACGATCCAGTCGGTGGTGAGCACGCTGCCACCGGCCTGTGTAATGCGCACGTTGCCCGTGGCCTCGTAGATGTCGCGCTCGCTCTCGTAGGTCACCTCGTTGGCGACGAGCGTGAACTCGGGATCGGGCAGCTCGACCACCGCGAGCTCCTCCGCCGGCGGCGGCGGCGCGGTCGGCTCGACCTCTTGTGCGCCCGCTTCGGGCGTAGCGGCGGCAAGCAACACCGCCCCCGCAACGAGGAGCACTCGGAGGCGACGCATCGACCGTTTCTACCCCGCGCCCGACGCCGGTGCAAGGCGACCGGGCGGGATAGTGCGGGAAGTGAACGGGCTGGGGAGCGCGGCGTCCGCAGAATGAGGTGCGCCGTCCGCGGCCGCGCACCGCAAGCGCGCAAGGCGCGCGCGCAGCGAGCCGAAGGCGAGCGAAGTCAGCCAGACCGGGTGGCGCGGCTTCGCCGCGCCGGGCCCCGCCTGTCAGGATTTATGCGCGACCGAAGCCAGCTCGTCCGGCTCGAGCACGGTGAGCTGATCGTCGACCAGGCCGACCAGCCGGCGGTCGAGCAGCTCCTGCAGACACAGGTAGGCCTGCTTGATCGGAAGCTTGGCCCCTCCGGCCAGGTCCATCAGCTTGCCGGTGACCGGCGTCGGCACCTCGCCCGGGATTCGCCGCGCCAGGATCGCGCGTGCAAGCGCTGCCAGCGTGCGCGGGTCCTGGCTCGCGCCCTCGCGCGGCGGCTCCGGCTCGAGCGGCACGCCCTCGGCGACCACCTCCTCGCGCGCGTGGCCGATCCGCTCGGCGAGCACCTGGATCAGGCGGAACGCGAACTCGGCGTTCTCGCGGATCAGGCGGTTCAAGAGCGCCACGTCGACCGCGAGCACGCTCGTCTCGCCCTCGGCCTCGGCGCGAAACGCGGACGGCCGGCCGAGGATCGAGCTGACCTCGCCGAACACGTCGCCCGGTCCGAGCAGATAGGGCGCCTGGCCTTCGGTCACGTGGATCAACACGTTCCCGCCGCGCACCACGTACAGGGTGCGGTCGGGCGAGCCGCGTTCGACGATCGTGTCGCCTTTCGCGAAGCGCCGTTCGATCTCTTCGGGTTTCATGCGCGCGAGCCTCTGGCCTCACGCAGAGATCGACGAGCGGGTGCGCGCGCTTGAGCTACCGGGCCGCGTGTCGGGCGACGAGCGCCCGCAGCTCGGCGCGGTCGTGGAAGCCGGATGCGAGCCGCTCGAGCACCGTGCCGTCCGGCCCGAGCAGCACGTGAAACGGAAATGCGTCGGCGCCGTAGGCGGTGGCGAGATCGACCGGGCCGAGCGCCACGGGGTACTCGATGCCGCGCTCGTCCACCCAGCGCGCGAGCTCCTCGGGCGGCAGCGTGTCGATCGAGATGGCGAGGATGCGCACGCCCGTCGCGCCCAGTTCCTGCTGGAGCGCGTTCAGCTCCGGGATCTCCAGCACGCAGGGCTCGCACCAGGTCGCCCAGAAGTCGATGAGCACGGGGCGTCCGCGCAGCGCCTCGAGCGAGACGCGTCCTCCGCCCAGCAGCGGCAGATCGAACGGAGGCGCAGGCTCGCCGACCGCCCGCGCAGATTCCCTGCAGCCGGACGCGCCCCACCCGGACACGAGCGACAGGAGCAGAAGGCCGAGCGCGAGACGGCTCACGCTGGCCTGGCGCTCACTGCCACTGGTCGGACGTTTCGTCTGCCTCTCTCGGCTCGTCGAGCGGGCCCTGTCGCCCCGTGAACTGCAACGGCTCGTTGAAGGTCAGGTTCTCGGGCGTGACCACGTAATCGCCGCGCACCGAGGCCGTGATGATCTCGCGCGCGATGTCCGTGCGTCCGCCCGTGAACAGCCACGCGAAGCCGCTGGTCATCGAACCCAGCACCGCGTAGACGACCTTCACCGGGCCATACACCAGGGAGCACACCGCCGAGCCCACTCCGAGACCGAAGTGCGCACCGAGGTTGCGCTCCTGCTTCTCCTCGGCGCTCGCGGCCGAAGCGACCGCCAGTGTCAGGACAAGCGCCAACGACAGGAACCTTCGAAACCCCCACATTCTCATGTGGACAAGTTGTTAAAAAACTCGGGCCGTGTCGAGGATGAGCGTCACCGGCCCCTCGTTTACCAGCTCGACTTCCATGTCCGCGCGGAAGATCCCGGTGACGACCGTCACGCCCAGGGATCGAGCGTGAGCAACGAGCTCCGCAACCAGGGGTTCCGCGTGCTCGGGCCGGGCCGCAGCGTCGAAGCTCGGCCGCCGTCCCTTTCGAGTGTCGGCCATCAGCGTGAACTGGGAGACCACGCCGAGCGTGCCGCCGGCATCGAGCAGCGACCGGTTCATCGCGCCCCGCTCGTCCGCGAGGACGCGCAGGTGCACGAGCTTCTCGGCGAGTGCGCGCGCGGCGTTCGCGTCGTCGTCATGGCCGACACCGACCAGTGCCAGCAGGCCCGCCTGCATCTCCGCGACCACCGCGCCCGCGACCCGCACCCGCGCGCGCGAGACGCGCTGCGCGACGGCTCTCACGGGGAACGCTGCGCCGCGAACTGACCGTTGTAGACGGCTTCACCCTCGCAGCGCTGCAGCACGATCTGACAGATGCGGATACCGGGATGGATCAGGAGCGGCCGGCCGGAGACGTTGCTCATCTCCAGCACCTGGTGGTTCGACACGCCCGGCTGCACGAAGCCCGAGGTGACGTGCACGGTCAGGCCCAGCCGGGCGATGCGGCTGCGGCCTTCCAGCCAGCCGCACACGTCCGGCGGCAGGAACAGGCGCTCGCGCGTGATGCCGTGGACGGTCTGGCCGGGCGCGAGCAGGTGCGGGCGATCGAACGGGATGAGGCGCGTGGCGAGATCGACCTTCGCGTCGTCCGTCACCTCGATCGGCTCGTTGCCGTTCTCGACCGGGATGCGCAGGCCCTCGCCCAGGTGGAGGTCGATCGAGGCCGGGCCCACCTGGTCGAGCGAGAACGGCTCGAGCCGCAGCCGGCCGCTCGAGAGCTCGCGCAGGATCGCGTCGCGGGTGAGTACGCTCATCGGGTGTCGCGCCTCAGGGTCCAGAGCCGGTTGTTCTTGTCAACCACGCTGCCATGTCCGTAGCGTATCGGCATGCACCCCTTCTTCGACATCCCGCGCCCGCACCTTTTCGCTCACCGCGGCGCGAGCGCCGAGGCGCCCGAGAACACCCTGCCCGCCTTCGTACGCGCGCTCGAGCACGGCGTCCGCTACCTGGAGCTCGACTGCCACGCCACCCGCGACGGCGAGATCGTGGTGCTGCACGACGCCGAGCTCGAGCGCACCACGGACGGCGAGGGCCTGGTATCGGCGCTCTCGTTCGCGGAGCTCCAGCGCATCGACGCCGGCTACCGCTTCTCGCCCGACGGCCACACGTTCCCGTTTCGCGGCAGCGGCGTGCGCGTGCCGCGCTTCGCGGACGTGCTCGAGGCCTACCCCGGCGCGCGCCTGAACCTCGAGGTGAAGCAGGCCGAGCCCGCGATCGCCGAGCAGGTCGTGCGGCTGATCCAGCGCGCGAACGCGCAGGCGCGCGTGCTGCTGGCCGCGGCCGAGGAGGAGATCCTGGCGAAGATCGCGGCGCTCGACCCCGGCACCGCGCTCGGCTCGTCGATCGTCGACATCGCGGAGTTCGTGAAGGCCGCGGCGCAGAATCGCCTCGCCAGCTTCACGCCGCGCGGTCACGCGCTGCAGATCCCGCCCGACGCGTTCGGCCGGCCGCTGGTGACGCGCGAGCTGGTCGAGGGCGCGCACGCGCTCGGTCTGTTCGTGCACGTCTGGACGATCAACGACGCGGCCGAGATGCGCCGGCTGCACGCGCTGGGCGTGGACGGCGTCATGTCGGACGATCCGCGGCTGTTGCTGAAGACGCTGGCTGCGTGAGCCGCGCCCGGGCGGCGCGCGCCGCCTGCGCGATGCCCGCGTCGTCGGAGTCGAGCCAGCGCTCGACGCAGGCGAGCAGGCCCGGATCGCCCGAGTTCCCGGCCGCGATCAGCGCATTGCGCCGCAGGCGCTCGGGCTGAGCGCGCTTGAGCGCCGAGCGGCTGAGCCGTGCCCGCAAGCTCGCGTCGTCGAGCTCGAGCAGCTCGCGCAGACTCGGCGCGAGCCACTCGGGCCGCGGCGCGAAGCGCGGCTCGTCCGCCAGCGGCCGCGCCCGGCGCTGGTTCCACGGGCAGACCTCCTGGCACACGTCGCAGCCGAACACGTGCGCGCCCATGCCCGCGTGCAGCTCGGCCGGAAGCTCGCCGCGCTTCTCGATCGTGAGGTAGGAGATGCAGCGGCGCGCGTCGAGCACGCGCGGCTCGGGGAAGGCGTCGGTCGGGCAGGCGTCGAGACACGCGCGGCAGCTGCCGCAGTGGTCGGGCACGGGCGCGTCGGGCTCGATCTCGAGGTCGGTCAGGATCACGCCCAGGAAGAGATAGGAGCCGAGCTCGGGGTCGATCAGGCAGGCGTTCTTGCCGATCCAGCCCACGCCCGCGCGCTCGGCGACCAACCGCTCGGGGGTGAGACCCGAGTCGACGTAGCGCCGGAAGCCGTGGCCCTGGTGGCGTGCGCGCAGCGCTTCGACGAGCGTGCTGAGCCGAGCGCCGACCACCACGTGGTAGTCGTCGCCCCACGCGTAGCGCGACACCCAGCCGCGGTCGCGCGCGCGCGGCGCGCTCGAGTCCGGTGCGCCGGTGTCGTACGGGACGGCCGCGACGATCACGGAGCGCGCGCCCGGGAAGATCCGCTCGAGGTCCTCGCGCTCCTCGAGCCGTTCGGCGACGAAGCCCATCTCGCCCGCGTAGCCGCGCTCGACCCAGGTGCGCACGCGCGCGAGCTCGGGCCACGGCTCGACCCGGGCGACACCGATCCGCGCCAGGCCGTGGCGCGCCGCGGCCGCGTCGAGCCAGGCCCGGATCTGCTTCGGGCTCGCGCCCTGCGCCTCCATCGCCCCCGAATCTAGCTGCGCAGGCGCGGCGGCGCGCCTCGCCGCGCTCGCGCGGCGACGCAGGGTGGGCGATGGTGCGCGCATGCGCGGCCAGAAGCTCGCGACTCGCGACGACCTGCACGTGGTGCTCGTGCACCCGGAGATTCCCTGGAACACCGGCAGCGTCGGCCGCACCTGTCTCGCGGCCGGGGCGCAGCTCCACCTGGTCGAGCCGCTCGGTTTCTCGCTCGCCGAGCGCGCCGTGCGGCGCGCGGGGCTCGACTACTGGTCGCGCGTCGCGCCGCGCATCTGGCCGGACTGGGAGAGCCTGGAACGCGAGCTGCCCAAGCTCGGCGAACCGCTCTTCTTCAGCGCCGAGGCGGAGCGCGCGATCTGGGACGTGGACTGCGGCGAGCGCACTGTGCTCGTGTTCGGCGGCGAGAGCCACGGCTTTCCCGCGCCGCTGCGCGAGCGCTTCCGCGCGCGGCTGGTTGGCATCCCGATGGCCGATCCCGCGCTGCGCTCGCTCAATCTCTCGAACAGCGCGGCGATCGCGCTGTACGAGGTGCTGCGCCGGCGCGCGCGCTAGCGGCGCTTCGCGCGGCCGCCGCTGCGGGTGACGCTGCGCTGCGCCTTGCGCGTGCCGTTGCTGCGCTCGACCGTGCCCTTGCGATCGGTTGAGCCGCTCCAGGTCTTGCCGCGCTCGGTCGTGCCCGAGTGATCCGTGTGCGAGGTCGAGCTGCGCGAGCCGTCACCGTTCCGCGTCACGGCGCCCTCGGTGTGGCTCTGGCGCGAGCCGCCCGCCGAGTTCTTCACCGTGCGGTCGTTCGAGAAGGTCGTGCCGTTCTCGGTCGGCTTCGCGCGGGTCGTGTTCTCGATTGTGCGCGAGCGCCCGGTCTCGGTGTTGGTCGTGGTGCGGCTGCCCTCGCGCGTGCGCGTGCCGTCTTCCGCGGTCGTCACCTTGGAGCTGCCGGTCGTCTCGTAGGTCTTCGTCTTCCCGTCCGGGTTCGTGACCGTGCGCGTGCCCTGGTAGGAGACCGAGCCGTCGTCGTTCCGGGTCGAGGCGCCGGCCTTCTCGACCGTCAGCTGCTTGCCCTGCTCGTTCGTCCAGGTGTGGGTCGACTCGCGCGTGGTCACGCCGCCGTCGCGCGCGACCGAGCCACTGCCCTCGATCGTGTAGTCGCGCTCGACGCCCTGCGCGCCCGTCACCGTGCCGGTGGTCGAGCGCGTCCAGGTGTGGCCGTCGTCCGTCTTGGTGGCCGTGCCGGTGGTCTCGCTCTCGACCGTCCGCGTCGGCGCGGGCTCTTCCGCACGCACCGGCTGCGCAGCCGCCGCCAGCCACACCGCGAACCCCACCGCCTGCAAGCTCGAACGCACCATTTCCGGCCTCCGCTCCTGGTTCGAACGGAGAAACCGGCCGCGACCTGAAGGGTTGCGCGACGCTAGTTGAAGAGGACCGTGGCTTCGCCGGGCGTGGTCTTCTGGCCTTCGCCGTTCTCGGTCCAGATCTCGACTTGGGCGAGCTTCTTGCCGCCCTCCTGCCACTTGCGCTTGACCACGCCGCGGCAGCGGATCGGCTGATCCGGCTTGTCCATGCCGCGGTACTGGCAGCCGATCTTCTGGATCCGGCCGTTGTGCCCGAGCCAGTTCGAGACCAGCTCGCCGAGCGCGGCGTACTTGAAGCGCCCGTGCACGATGATCGAGCCGATCTGCTTGGACTGCGGGAAGTTGTAGTCGTGGTGCAGCGGGTTGAAGTCGCCGGAGCCCGCGGCGTACTTCACGAGCTGCGTGACGCCCGGCTGCTTGTCGAGCGGCGGGAGCGCCTGACCTTCCGAGATGCTCTCGAACGTGACGGCCATGATCTCTCTCCGCGCTAGTAGAAGATCGCCTGCGCCCGCTGGCGCGCGACGACCTTGCCGGTCTGTTGGTTGGTGTAGGTGGTCTCGCTGGTCGTGATCAGCATCTTGCCCAGGCCCTTGCTCTCGCGGATGTCGAGGCCAGCGACGCGGCTCACCACCACGAGCGTGTCGCCCGCGCAGATCTGGTCGAAGTACTCGGTCTCGGTGCCGCCGTCGAGCAGGCCGGGCAGGCCGTGCTTCACCGACGGCTGGCCTTCGGTCGGACCGCTGAACGTGTCGCTCGAGCGTCCCGGGATGAACACCGGCGTGCCGAGGTAGGTGGGCGGCGCCGGCAGGCTGCGGTAGCCGGCCTTGCGCGCGACGTCGACGTCGAAGTAGACCGGATCGGTGTAGCCCACGCCGCGCGCGAACATGCGGACGCTCGTCGTCGTGACCTCGTGCAGCCAGGGCGGCGACTCCTTGCCGATCTGCGCCCTCATCTCGTCGCTGATCTCGAACTCCTTGGCCATCGCTCGTGCGCTCCTTCGCGCCGGAGTGTAAACCAACTGCCCGAAGGAGTTCCCAGCCGATGAGCCGAGCGCGCAGCGGCCCCTTGCTCACGCCCGAACAGGTGCTCGAGCGTCATCACGCGGGCCCGAAGAGCGGCGTGTTCACCGACGGCGCGTGCGAGGGCAATCCCGGCCCGGGCGGCTGGGGCTTCGTGTGGGTCGAGAGCGATCGCATCCGCGCACAGAAGCACGGCAGCGACCCCGCCACGACCAACAACCGGATGGAGCTCACCGCGCTGATCGAGGCCTACCGCGCGCTGCCCGCGGACGCGCGCGAGACGGTGTTCTCGGACAGCGAGCTGTGCGTGAAGACGATCAACGAGTGGGCGGCCGGCTGGGAGCGGCGCGGCTGGAAGCGCAAGACCGGGCCGATCGCGAACCTCGAGCTCGTGCGCACGCTCTACGACCTCGCGCGCGCGCACCCGCACGTCGAGCTGCGCTGGATCCGCGCCCACGACGGCTCGCGCTGGAACGAGTACGTCGACGCGCTAGCCAACAGCTTTCTCCGCGAGCGCGGCTAGGAAGACGGCGCGGTCCGCGGCCGCCCGCGGCCGCGCCGGCAAGCGGCGCGTAGCGACGCGCGCAGCGAGCCGAAGGCGAGCGAAGTTAGACCGGTACCAGCCCGCCGCGCACGCTCGCGCTCGCGTCGCTCGCGAGCCAGTGGATCACGTCCGCGATGCGCGCGGGCGGCGTCCAGAGCGAGAAGTCGGCGTCGGGCATCGCGGCGCGGTTCGCCGGCGTGTCGATCGTGGTGGGCACGACCGCGTTCACGCGCACGCCGCGCGCCTGCACCTCGCGCTGCAGCGT
>Ga0187893_10004209_pt1 | contig 27761 bp, 22 predicted proteins | sample MA1701074metaG_FD_139574 | JGI IMG/M metagenome (GOLD analysis project Ga0187893, IMG submission 139574) | White microbial mat communities from a basaltic lava cave in the Kipuka Kanohina Cave System on the Island of Hawaii, USA - MA170107-4 metaG ... | reverse complement strand
GCCCTTCCATCGAGCTCTTCTTCGAGGGCGTGCTCCAGCGAGCCAGGGAAGCCGGCGGCCCGGTGCCCGTCCTCGAACGGGACCACCAGAAGCCAATCCCTGTCCTCGAACGGGACCGGCGGCTCCTCGCCCGGCCGCACCCAGAGCCACGTCGTGAGACCGACCCCGAGGACCATTCCGAGTGCGCCCGCAAGAAGCGGGATCCGGAGCTCGCGACCCGGGGGCGGCTTCCTCGCCGGCTCGTCTTCGAAGCGCGGGGGCGCGATCAGGCGGTAGCCTCTCTTGGGAATGGTCTCGATGTAGCAGGGATTCCGGGCATCGTCTCCGAGGGCTTTGCGGAGCCCGGAGATCACATAAGTGAGAACCCCTTCGGTCACGAAAGCGCCGTCCCATACCTCCTGGAAGAGCTCCTCCTTCGTGACCACCTCCGGCGCCCTTCGCGCCAGACACACGAGCACGCCCATGACCTTGGGTGGCAGGTGAACGTCGACGCCGGAACCCGAGATCCGGCCAAGCTCGGGGCGGACATGCCAGGTGCCCAGGTGAAACGGCCGTGTCCATACGAGCTCCGACGACCGGAACGAAGAGAAATACCTTATCACGACGGACGGCTAGAAAGTTCCTAGCCGTCCACTGTCGGGAGCGGCTGCGGCTTTCGTCGAGGAAGAGCGTCCGGCCTTTCATTTCCGCTCGCTCCGATGCGCGGTCATTCTATCGCCGTTCGGAAAAAGGAGCTGAAGCGGCTCGACCCCGATCCAGTCGAGAACCCACGCGTCCGACTCACGGGTCACGCCATCCAGCGCCGCCCGTGCACCGGAGCGCTACGGAATCGGCTGAAGTCGGCGGCGGGTAAACCACCCCGTCGCCGCGAGGCGCTCGCGGCGCGCGGGCAGGACCTCGTGGTGAAACCTCTCGCTGAGCAAGCACACGAGAGTGCCTCCCACGGGAAGCACGTCTTGGAACGGCTCCTTCCCCGGCTCGCCCAGGTAGAGCCGCAAGGCACCCCCGTCGTCCGTCCGCCAGTCCCGGTTCAGGTAGAGACTTACCGAGACGACGCGGCTGTCGTCGTTTTCGAAGCGATCGAGATGGCAACGATAGCGTGCTCCGGGAGGATAGATCGCGAGGTGGGCCTCGAGATCGAAGAGACCGAGAGTGAGCTCCCGGTTCAGCGACTCGCGCAGCTCCTCCATGAGCTCGAAGTAGCGCCTCTCCGACGGCGTCGCCCCCGGAGGATCGAGCCAGCGCACGTAGTCCTCGCGTACGTCGGATCGGACCTCCCGCTTCTCGCCACGGCCGATTCCCGCGCGGCGGAACTCACCGGCGTCGAAGGACGCACGCGCCTCCTGAGACCAGAGCGCCACTTCACGAGCGTCGAGGAAGTCGGGCTGAACCGCGTAGCCCCGCTCCGCGATCGTTTCTACACAGGAAGCCACTTCTTCAAGCGAGCGGAGAAGCGATGGCGGCGCTCCTCGTGGCGGACGACGCTCTCGTCTGTCACCCAGTTGAGCTGGATGGCGCGCCGCTCCCCAACGTACGGGGTGTGCCCGTGCCACGCGTTGTCCATGCAGCGGAACAAGACGGCCGTCCCCGCCTCCGGGGGAATCTCCGCGACGTAATCGTCGAGGCTCTCCCTCGATCGAAGGAGACGAAGCCTTCCGCCCTCGTCCTGCCACCCCGGATTCAGGTACAGGAGAACCGTCACGATCTTCGTCTCCGTGTCGGTGTGGATGCGTCCGTCCTTCGACCTCGCGTGACCCCGCACGGTAATCATCGTGGGTCTTCCTTCGAGGTCGATTCCGAACTTGTCCGCGACCGCGGAGCGGAGCTCGGGCCCGCGAAGCTCCTCGAGAAGGTTGGTGAAGCCGGCACCGCACGAGAGCACGCTCACCGGAAAGCTTCCCCCCTTGGCGATGGAGGGAAAACCCGACAAGACACGGTCCAAAGCGTCTCCGTCGATGAATCCTGAAACGACGAGGTGATCGAAAGGCTCCCGTTCGAGCGGCGTTTTCCGGAATCGCTCGTAGTCAATCACGTCCGCTCGAGCCTCTTTCGGACCGCGGCGAGGACGTCGTCCACCTCGACCGAAGTCAGGCACACGTTGCCGTACCCGGGGCAGCGCTGCTTGTAGCAGGGGGAGCACGCGACGTGCTTCCAGACGACCTCATCTCCCTCCCCGAAGGGTCCGTTTCGGGCCGGGTCGGTAGGCCCGAAGATCCCGACGGCAGGAACTCCGCAGGCGGAAGCGAGGTGGAGAGGTCCGCTGTCCCCGCTCACGAAGAGACGTGCCGTCCTTATATAAGGGAGGAGCTCCCGGAGGGACGTCTCGGGCGCGAGCCTGGCCGCGCCCCCCGCGGCCTCGACGACCTCCCGGGCCATCGCCTCTTCTCCCGGCCCCCAGACCACGAGGCTCGGGAGTTTCCACTCCCGCTCGAGCTCGAGCGCGAGCCGGCCGAATTTCGAAGGGCTCCACCTCTTCGTCACCCACGAGCCTCCCGGGTTCAAGACGGCGAATTTCGAAAACCCCAGCCGGGCGAGCTCGCGACTCGCCGCGGTCTCGGCCGCCTCGTGAACGGAAAGAGGAAACCGCCGCTCGTCCGTATCGATGTCGAGAGCGCGCAGAAGGCGGAGGTGGCGATCGATGACGTGGGGCGGCTCGCCGTTCGGGGAGACGCTCTCGGTGTACAGAAGCGCTGCCGCCCGCTCCTTCAGATGGCGCGGGCCGAACCCGATGCGGCGGTCGCTCCGCGCGAGATATCCGGAGACCGCCGACTTCATCGTACCCTGGAGGTCGAGGACGAAATCGTACCGGCGCTCGCGGATCTTCCGGACCGATTCGCGGATCTGCCGCCACGTTCGCGGAGAGAGGAGCCTTCGTCTCCACCCGAGCGTGTCGACCTCGAGAAGGGAGTCGATGTCGGGGTTGTCCAGAAGCACGTCGCGGTGCCGGCTTTCGACGAGCCAGTCGATGCGCGCGTCGGGAAACCGCTTCCTTAGCGCGGCCACCGCCGGAAGCGTGTGCACGAGGTCGCCCATGGAGCTCAGGCGGACGACCAGGATGTTCGGACCCACGACTTCCGTCATAGCGAGGGCTGTCCTACCAGGAAATCGTACACCGAGCGGATGCTGAACGCCGTAAGGACGACTCCGGCGACCAGGAGCGCGAAGGCGAGCGGAGCAGACATCCGGTACGACCTCGGCAGGAACCGCCGGTCGACCCAGAGCATCGCGAAGCACCAGAGGCCGGATGCGAAAACGCTCAGAAGGACGGCGGGAGTCAGGAGAGCCACCGCATCCCATCGCGTCCAGATGAGGAGGAGCCCGCTTCCGGCGCCGTACACGACGACGAAATTCCGGATGCGCGACATCGAGACTCCCCTCCACCGGGGTGCGACGACGCGCGCGCACTCGTAGAGCGCTCGCGTCTGGAGCTCGAAGAAGCCATAGATGGTGCCGAGGAACACGGTCACGATCCCGACGACGTAGAGGGGAGCGAGCCGAGGGTGGAGATCGGTGAGAAAGCGCGCCTGGACGGTCAGGAGCTCCGAGGCGTTCGGCACGAGACGCGAGGGACCGAGAATCGAAGCGCCGAGGACGAGGAAGATGACGGAGAACAGGGCGACTATGGCGAACGAGAGCAGCATGTCCAGAGGCGCGCGCAGCCAGAGCCTTCCCTTGGCGCGCTCCTCGGGAGAATCCGGCGGCGGAAAATCCTGCCCCTCTTCGGACTCGGTGAGCCTCCCGGCGAGGCCCCACTCCTTGTCGCGCAGGAAGCTCAGGTACGCCATGTAGTCGGTGCTGTTTCCGCCGATGAGCCCGATGAACGTCATCGCCTCGACCCAGGGCGCGCGGGAGACGATCGCCGGATAGCCCTCGCGCACCCAGACCGGGTAGTCGGGAATCGAGACGACGAGAGCGCTCCGGAGAAGCACCCCGAGATCCGGCCGCAGGGCCAGGAACGACGCCACGATGAAGAGAAGGAACAGGAGGATGACCACCGTCTGGCCGAGCTCGAGGGTCCGGTAAGAGCTTCCCATCGCGGCGATCGCGGAAAGGATGAGAATCGCGCTCGCGATGCCGTTCAGTTCCGTCGCGTAGCCCCGAAGCTCGGACCCGCGCTCGGCGAGCTGCACCAGGAGCGTCGCGAGCGCCTTGGGAAGGGCGGAAAACGTCGAGGCCATGATGAAGAGGGCGACGAGTCCGAGAAGGAAGGGAAACCACGCCTTCGGTCCTCTCATTCGGGCCCAGTACTGCACCGGGTGTCGCCCGGTAAGCGTGATGACGCGCATGCCCGAGTAGGCCTGAACGGCCTTCAACGCCGAGACGAGAAGGACACACCAGACGAGGGCGTATCCGAAGATGGCTCCTCCGCGGGCGGCGAAGACCGTCTCGCCGCTTCCGATGGTGACGGAGGCGATGATGGCCCCCGGGTCGTAGAAGCCGAGGTAGGCGAGAGGGTTCTTCGAGCGCAGCGACTCGGGGACGGGCGGAAACGTCTTCGAGGCTGAGCTCATGACAGCCCTCGGATTAATTCACAAAAACGCGCGAGGGGCTATCGGGCGAGCGCTTTTTCCGCCTTCCCGATCTGGATCTCGAGCGCGCGGGCGGAAACGCCGCCTTCGCTGTCCCGCCTCTCGACGGAGGCGCGGAAGTCGAAGGCGGAGGTCACGTCCGCGTCGAACGCGGGGGAGAGCGCTCGCAGCTCTTCCAGTGGCAGCTCGGATGGCGCGACGCCTTTCTCCTCGGCGCGGGACAGCACCTGGCCAACGATGTCGTGGGCACGCCGGAAGGAGACTCCCTTTCTCACGAGGTACTCCGCGAGATCGGTCGCGAGAAGATCGAAGGAGAGTGCCTCCTTCATCTTGTCTTCGCGCACGGCGAGTGTGTGAAGGACACCGGCCATGACGGGAAGCACGAGGCCGAGCGTATCGAGAGCGTCGAAGACGGGCTCCTTGTCCTCCTGGAGGTCGCGCTGGTAGCCGGTCGCGAGCCCCTTCGCGGTCGTGAGGAGCGAGACGAGGCTCCCGACGAGCCGGCCCGTCTTTCCCCGCGTGAGCTCGAGGCTGTCCGGATTCTGCTTCTGGGGCATGAGGCTCGAGCCGGTGGCGAAGCTCTCGTCGATTTTGACGAACGAGAACTCCGGGCTCGACCAAAGGATCAGATCCTCCGCCATGCGCGAGAGGTTCACCCCGAGGATCGCCGCCGTGGAAAGGAACTCGAGAGCGTAGTCGCGGCTCGAAACGGCGTCGATGCTGTTGGGGAGAACAGAGGGGAAGCCGAGCTCGCGCGCGAGCCTCCCGCGATCGACCCCAAAGGGGTTTCCTGCAAGCGCCCCGGCGCCGAGGGGAAGCTCGAGCGCCCGCTCCCGCGCCGCTCGGAGCCGCGCGCGGTCGCGCTCGAGCGCCCAGAACCAGGCGAGAAGGTACTGGGCGAACACCACCGGCTGGCCCCGTCGCATGTGGGTGTAGCCGGGAAGGAGGACGGTGGCCGACTCCTTCGCCCTTGCGACCAGGATTTCCTGGATGGTGCGGACGCTCGCGAGAACGCTTTCGATGGAGCTCGCGACATACATGCGGAATCCCGTCGCGGCGAGGTCGTTGCGGCTCCGCCCCGTCGGAAGCTTGGAGGCGATCTCGGGGTCGATCTTTGCGGCGAGAAGCCGCTCGACGGCGGTGTGGATGTCCTCGTCGTCGAGCGCAGGACTCTCGCGGAGATCCGACTCGACCTTCTCGAGACCGGCCAGGACCTGCGTGAGCTCCGACGCGGAAAGGATCCCGACCTCCGCAAGCTCTCGGGCGTAAGCCCGATTGACGAGGACGTCCTCGCGCCAGAGCCTTCGGTCGAACTGGATGGAACGGGAAAGGACTTCGAGCTCGGGGGCGGTCGGCTTCCGAAACCGACCGCCCCAAAGTTTTTTCTGGGTCAGGGAGCTAGACTCCTGAGCCGACTTTCTCGAGAGCCTTCTCCTGCCACTTCTCGAGCATCGGAGAAAGCTCGCCGTTTCTCGCCTTGTGCGTCAGGTGGCGAATTCTCTGGGGAAGCCCGAAGAGGCGGATGAAGCCCTCCGCGTCCGACTGGCGATAGACCTCGTCTTCGCCGAAGGTCGCGAACTGCTCCGAGTACAAGCTGTAAGGCGAGCGGCGCCCGACGGCGAGAGCGCTCCCCTTGTAGAGCTCGACGAGGACTTCCCCGGTGACGGTGTCCTGGGTGGTTTCGACGAAGCTGTCGAGCGCCTCGCGCAGAGGGGAGAACCACTGCCCGTCGTACACGAGGTCCGCGTAGCGGTTCGCGATGATGGTCTTGAAGTGGGAGGTGGCGCGGTCGAGGGTGATGCTCTCGAGCGCCTCGTGCGCTTCGTGAAGGATGCTGCCCCCCGGTGTCTCATAGACCCCGCGCGACTTCATGCCCACGAGACGGTTCTCGACGATGTCGAGCCTCCCGACCCCGTGCTTTCCTCCGAGCTCGTTGAGCTTTTCCAGAAGCGCGACCGGGGAAAGCGCGGTCCCGTTGACGGAGATGGGAATCCCGCGACGGAAGCCAATCTCGACGAGGTCCGGTGCGGCCGGCGCCGATTCCGCGGACGCCGTCATCTGGTAGAGGTTCGCGGGCGGGGGAGTCCAGGGATCTTCGAGAACGCCGCCCTCGTGACTCAGGTGCAGGAGGTTCTGGTCGCGGCTGTAGATGTTCTCCTTGCTCTGGCTCACGGGAACTCCGTGCGCCGCCGCGTAGGCGAGAGCGTCCTCGCGCGAGCGGATGTTCCATATGCGCCAGGGGGCGATCACCTCGAGCTGGGGTGCGAGCGCCTGGTAGGTGAGCTCGAAGCGGACCTGGTCGTTCCCCTTACCGGTACAGCCGTGCGAGAGAGCATTCGCTCCCTCGTCGAGGGCGATCTCGACCTGTCGTTTCGCGATGAGCGGCCGGGCGAGCGACGTTCCGAGGAGATACTTCCCCTCGTACTTCGCCCCCGCGCGGAGCGCGGGGAAAACGTAGTCGCGGACGAACTCCGTGCGCAGATCCTCGACGTAGGTCTTCGAGGCCCCAATGGCGCGGGCCTTCGCCGCGGCTTTCTCGAGGTCCTCGCCCTGGCCCACGTCGGCCAGGACCGCGATGACCTCACCGTCGTAGTTCTCCTTCAGCCAGGGAATGGCGCACGAGGTATCGAGGCCCCCCGAGTACGCGAGAACGACTTTCTTCGGGCTCATCGTTGTTCTGGATCTCCTTCGTGCATAAACATACTCCAAAGATGCATATCTATGCAAATCTATTTTCGCGCCAGGCGGTCGAGGGAGAACCGGCCTCCGCCCATGAGGAGGAGAGCGAGGAAGATGAGGAGGTACAGCGCCGCCCGCTCCGGGTTGCCCCAGCCTTCGAGGATCTCCGCGGCGATGGGCTTCACCCCGAAGAACGCGAGCGTCTGATGCGCGAGTCGGTGCCTCAGGAATGCGGCGACGAACGTGGTGAAAGCGGCGAACCCCGCGGCCACTCTCGTCAGAAGACCGAGAGCGATGAGGAGTCCGCCCACCAGCTCCGCAATCGTCGCGGCCCAGGCAAAGACGGTCGGGTACGGAAACCCGAGGGCGGCGACTCCCTCGACGAATGGCCCACTCTCTCCCGAGAGGAACCTTTCGATCTTGGGCCAGCCATGTGCGAGCGCGAGCCCGAACCCGGAGAGGCGCAGAACGAAGAGCGCCGCGTCGGTGGTGAAGCTTCCTTTGGCCGGAGCCGCCTTCTTCATCGATACAGATCTCCGGAAAGGTATTTGAGCCCGGTGTCGACGGCTGCGGTCACGACCCTCTTGCCGGGACCGAGCCTCGAAGCGAGAACGAGTGCCCCGAGAACGTTCATGCCGGTCGAGGTTCCGGCGAAAATCCCCTCCTGCCGCGCGAGCCTCCGGGCCATGTCGCGGGCGTCGGCCTCGTCGATGGCGATGGCCTCGTCGTAGAAGTCGCGATGGAGAAGGGGGGGCACGAATCCCGCGGCCACCCCCTCGACCCGGTGGGCGCCGGACTCGCCCCGGGTGAGGACGGGCGACGAGGTCGGCTCGAGGGCAACGATTCGGGTGCCTTTCTTCTTGAGGGCGGTCGAAACACCAACGAGCATGCCCGCCGTTCCCACCGCGCCCACGAACGCGTCGGGGGCGGAGTCGAGCTGCGCGAAGATCTCGCGCCCGATCCCGCTGTAGCCCTCGACGGCGTCGGAGTTGTTGAACTGGTCCGTCCAGTACGCGCCCTCTTCCTCGTGGATGCGTTTGGCCTCCGCCCGTGCGCGCGGAATGAGGTCAGGAGTGATGCGGCCGCCTTCACTCGGAATCAGGATCACCTCCGCCCCGAACGCGCGCATGGTGTCGAGCTTCTCTTTCGAGAAGGCGTCCGAGGAGACGAGCTTCAGGGGATATCCCTTGACGGCGCAGATGAGAGCGAGGGAAGACCCCGTGCTCCCTCCCGTGTACTCGACGACGGTCGACTTGGGCCGCAGCGTTCCCCGGCGCTCCGCGCCCTCGATCATGGCTTTCGCCATCCGGTCCTTGTAAGAGCCCGTGGGGTTGTAGTACTCGAGCTTCACGAAGACCCGCGCGCAGCCCTCGGGAACGAGGCGCGTGAGCTCGACCAGCGGCGTTCCGCCGATGGCGTCGAGGACGCTCGTCGTCGAGGGGGGCGGCCGCCTGGGCATCAGTTTTTCGTGACTCGGGCAGGGTGCATCGACTGGAGGCTCCTCACCTGATCGCCTCCCCGCTTCAGAGCCTCGATACCGGCCACCGTCGCGTTCGCGCCCGTGAGCGTCGTCACCGAGAGAATGCCGAGGTTGAGCGCGGTCCTCCGGAGAGCGGCCTCGTCGTAGAAGGACTCGCGGCCGAGCGGGGTATTGATCATCAGGTCGATCTTCCCGCTGAGCATGTGGTCGGCGACGTTCGGCCGCCCCTCGTTCACCTTGAAGACCCTCTCGACGGCGAGTCCCGCGGCGCGAAGCTCCGCCGCCGTGCCGCGCGTCGCCATGATCTGGAATCCGAGCCGGGCGAGCCTCCGGGCGACGTGCACCACGGCCGGCTTGTCGTGATCGTTCACCGAGAGGAAAGCCGTCCCCTCCGTCGGCACCTTCTGCCCCGCCGCGATCTGACCCTTGGCGAACGCCATCCCGAAGTCGTCCGAGATCCCCATGACTTCTCCCGTCGACTTCATCTCCGGGCCGAGGAGCGTATCGACGCGGCTGAACTTCGCGAAAGGCAGGACCGGTACCTTCACCGCCATGTGGGGAATGGGAAGCTCCTGGGGAAGCCCGAGAGACGAAAGCTTCTCGCCGAGCATCACGCGGAGGGCCGCCTTCACGAGCGGAACGCCGGTCGCCTTGCTCACGAAGGGGACGGTTCGAGAGGCACGCGGGTTCGCTTCGAGAACGTAGACCGTTTCCGCCTTGACCGCGAACTGCACGTTCAGGAGCCCTTTCACCTGGAGCGCTCTCGCGATACGCCGCGTGTGCGAGCGGATCGTTTCGAGGTCCTTCTCCCCGACGAGGTACGTCGGAAGAACGCAGGAGCTGTCGCCCGAATGAATCCCCGCCTCCTCGATGTGCTCCATGATGCCGCCGATGACGACGTCCTCGCCGTCGGAGACGGCATCCACGTCGACCTCGAACGCGGCTTCGAGAAAACGGTCGATGTAGACCGGATGCTCCGGAGACGCCGCCACCGCTTCCTGGAAGAAGGACTGGAGGTGCTTGTCGTCGTAGACGATCGCCATCCCCCGGCCCCCGAGAACGTAGGAAGGCCGCACGAGGATCGGATAGTGGAGACGATGCGCCGCCTCGAGCGCTTCGTCCAGCGATTTCACGGTGGCGCTCTCGGGCTGCGGGATGTCGAGCTCTTTCAGGAGATCGGAGAACCGGTGCCGGTCCTCCGCGACGTCGATGCTGTCCGGGGAGGTTCCCAGGATCCTGACCCCTTCGCGCTCGAGAGCGCGCGCGAGCTTCAGGGGCGTCTGCCCTCCGAATTGGAGGATCGCCCCCTCGGGCCGCTCCTCTTCCACGATGTGGAGAACGTCCTCGAGGGTCAGGGGCTCGAAGTACAGGCGATCGGAGGTGTCGTAGTCCGTCGAGACCGTCTCGGGGTTGCAGTTCACCATGATGCTCTCGACCCCCGCCTCGCGCAGGCTGTAGGCGGCCTGGCAGCAGCAGTAGTCGAACTCGATGCCCTGTCCGATGCGGTTCGGACCGCTTCCGAGGATCATGAGCTTGCGGCGGGACGTCGGCTGCGACTCCGTCTCCTTCTCGTACGTCGAGTAGAGATACGGAGTGTAGGACTCGAACTCAGCCGCGCACGTATCGACGCGCTTGAAGACCGGCCTCAGCGAGCCGCGCTTCTCTCGAATCTCGCGCTCCGTCACGCTCCGGAAGGAAGCGATCTGGCGATCGGAGAAGCCGCACTCCTTCGCCTCCCGCAGGAGCGCGGGGGTCAATGACTCACCTCCTAGCCTCCGTCCGAGCTGGGTCGCGGCAGAGAGCTGCTCGAGAAACCACGGGTCGATTTTCGTGAGAAGTGCGATCTGAGAGACGGACCATCCCCGATAGAGGGCTCCGAAGATCACGCCGAGCCGATCGTGACGGGGTGTCCGGAGCCTTGCCGCGAGCTCGGACTCCTCGACGGGAAGCCCGCGGACGATGGACACGCCCTCGTCCACGAGCTCGAGAGAACGCACGGCCTTGAGGAGCGCCTCCCGGAAGTGGCGCCCGATGGCCATGACCTCCCCCACGGATTTCATCTGGATGCCGAGAGTCGGGTCGGCGAGCGGGAACTTCTCGAAGTTCCACCGCGGGATCTTCACGATGACGTAGTCGATGGCGGGCTCGAAGCTCGCGGGGGTGGTGCGGGTGATGTCGTTCTGGATCTCGTCGAGGCGGTAGCCGAGCGCGACCTTCGCCGCGATCTTCGCGATGGGAAACCCCGTGGCCTTCGAGGCGAGGGCCGAGCTCCGCGAGACCCGGGGGTTCATCTCGATGACGACCATGCGCCCCGTCTCGGGAGAGATGGCGAACTGGATGTTGCTCCCGCCCGTCTCGACACCGACGGCGTCGATGACCTTGCGGGCGGCATCGCGCATCCTCTGGTACTCGACGTCGGTCAAAGTCTGGGCCGGAGCCACGGTGATGGAGTCTCCCGTATGGACCCCCATCGGGTCGAAGTTCTCGATGGAGCAGATGACGGTGAAGTTCGAGGCGGCGTCCCGCATCACCTCGAGCTCGAACTCCTTCCAGCCGAGGAGGGACTCCTCGATGAGCACCCGATGGATGGGCGAGAGCCTCAGACCCCGCTCGACGAGCTCCGTCAGCTCCGCCCCGTTGTACGCGATTCCGCCCCCCGTGCCGCCGAGAGTGAACGAAGGACGCAGGATGACCGGATAGCCGAGGGCCTCGACGAGCTCGAGAGCTTCGCCGAGAGAAGCGACGTGGCCGCTCCGGGGAACGTCGAGCCCGGCTCGAATCATCGCCTGCTTGAACCGCTCCCGGTCCTCGGCGAGCCGAACCGACTCGACCCGCGCTCCGATGAGGCGTACCCCGAGCCGGTCGAGAGCCCCTGCTTCCGAGAGTGCTACCGCGAGATTGAGAGCGGTCTGGCCTCCGACCGTGGGCAGGATCGCGTCCGGCCGTTCCTTCTCCAGGATGGGCGCCACGTGCTCGACGGTGAGGGGCTCGATGTAAGTCGCGTCCGCGAGCTCGATGTCCGTCATGATGGTCGCGGGGTTCGAGTTCACGAGGATGACGCGGACCCCTTCCTGCCTCAGGACCTTGACCGCCTGCGTCCCCGAGTAGTCGAACTCCGCCGCCTGGCCGATGACGATGGGCCCCGAGCCCAGGACCATGACGCTGCGGATGCTGGGATCGCGCGGCACTTATTGCTCCATCATTTCAATAAACTTGCCAAACAAGTACGCCGCGTCGTGCGGGCCGGGCGATGCCTCGGGGTGATACTGCACGCTCATCGCCGGGACGTCCTTGAGCCTCAACCCCTCGAGCGTTCCGTCGTTCAGGTTCTCGTGGGTCTTCTCGACGGCGAGTCCGCGCAGGGAGTCGGGGTCGACCGCGAAGCCGTGGTTCTGGGAAGTGACCTCGACGGCGCCGTCCTCGAGGCGCTTCACCGGATGGTTCGCGCCGTGGTGGCCGAAGGGAAGCTTGAACGTCTTCGCCCCAGCGGCGAGGCCGAGAATCTGGTGGCCGAGACAGATCCCGAAGACGGGCACGCGTCCGAGGAGATCGCGGACCGAGCGTACGGCGTACTCCAGGGGCTCGGGATCGCCGGGGCCGTTCGAGAGGAGAACTCCGTCCGGTTTTCTCGCGAGCACTTCCTCGGCCGGCGTCTCCGCGGGAACGACCGTCGTCCCTACGCCGCGGCGCGCGAGAGACTTCAAGATCCCTCGCTTGATTCCGAAGTCGTAGGCGACGACGTGGAATCGAGTCGGGACCGATGACGCGAACTCGTAAGGGGCTGCGCAGGTCACTTTCCGCGCCAGGTCCGACCCCATCATGCTCGGGACGTCGCGCGCAACGCGAGAGGCATCGCACTTGCCGGTCGTGAGGATCGCGCGCAAAGCACCCCGGGTCCGGATGTGCCGGGTCAGAGCGCGGGTGTCGATTCCGGCGAGCCCCGGGATTCCCTGCGCCGCCAGGTATTCCGAGAGAGTGCCCTCGGAGCGATGGCTGCTCGCGATGGGGGAGAGGTCTTTCACGATGAGCGCTTCGGCCCGGATGCGATCGGACTCCTCGTCCTCGCGGTTGATGCCGTAGTTTCCGATGTGAGGGTAGGTGAGGGTGACGATCTGACCGCAGTAGGAGGGATCGGTCAGGATCTCCTGGTAGCCGGTGAGGCCGGTGTGAAAGACGACCTCGCCCCTCGCCTCGCGCCTCGCCCCGAAAGGAGTCCCCTCGAAGACCCGGCCGTCCTCGAGGACCAGATAACCCCTGGAGTCGCGCTGCACTAAAAGGCAATTGTAGTCCAGCGGTCGCAAAGGAGCAACGGAATGACGTGTTACACTCCTCGAAAAACCGTGATGTCCATTCATCTTTTTCTGACGTTGCTCGCTGCCGTACCGCAGCGCGAGCCGGTGTTGAAGCAGATCGCCGTCCCGCATCCTTATTACTACCGGGAGATGTACCTCCCTCAGCTCACGTCGGGGCCGAGCTCTCTCGCCTGGACGCCCGACTCTCGCTCTCTCGTCTTCTCCATGGCGGGATCTCTCTTCCGGCAGGAGATCGATTCACCCGTTGCCTTCGAGCTCACCGCGGGCCCGGGTTACGACTACCAGCCGGTCGTCGCGCCCGACGGGCGATCGGTCGCCTACGTGAAGTACGATGCCGGCGCGATGGAGCTTTGGCTTCTCGACGTCGAGAGCGGGAGAGCGAGGCCTTTGACGCGCGGGGGGCACGTGAACGTCGAGCCACGGTTCTCGCCCGACGGCAAGCGCCTCGCGTTCGTCTCGACCGCATACAACGGCCGGTTCCACATCTTCGCCATGGATGTGGTGAGCGGCCAAATCGAGAGGATCACGGGCGAGACCCGAAGCGATCTTCCCCGCTACTACTACGGTCCCTTCGATCACGAGCTGAGTCCGGCGTGGTTTCCCGACGGAAGCGAGATCCTGTTCGTCTCGAACCGCGGGAGGATCCACGGCACGGGCGGCTTCTTCCGCATGAAGGCCTCTCCCGGGGAGTCGGCGCGCGAGATCCACTACGAAGAGACGAACTGGAAAGCGCGCCCCGAGGTTTCTCCGGGCGGAAGCGGCATCGTCTACGCCTCGTACCTCGGCAGGCAGTGGCACCAGCTCTGGACGATCCCCGCGACGGGCGGAGACGCATTTCCCCTCACCTATGGAGACTACGACGCGACGGCGCCCCGGTGGTCTCCGGACGGGAGCAAGATCGCCTACGTTTCGAACCAAGGCGGCTCGACCTCGATCTGGATCCAGGAGGTGGTGGGCGGCCGCTCGTTCCGGCTCGAGCCGAGAGAGAGAAGGCGTCGCCGTCCGATGGCCCGGCTTCGGCTCTCGGTGCCCGGCCCCGCCCGGGTCTCGATCGAGGGGGCCGACGGGCGGGCGTACGCTCCCAACGACGCGTGGATCCACGCCGACGACTCCTTCGTCCGCTCCGAGCGCTCCTTCGAAAAACACTACTTTCACACCCCGGGGGAATCCGAAGTCGACGTCCCGCAGGGGAAGGTGACGATCGAGGTGACGAAAGGGCTCGAGCACCGGCCGGAAACACGGACGGTCGAGGTCGGCGAGCGTGCGGTCTCGGTTTCGATTCTCCTCTCGCCTCTGGAGGCGCTCCCGGGAGGGCGCTGGTCGAGCGGGGACCTCCACGTCCACATGAACTACGGAGGCGCTTACCGGAATACTCCCGAGCGCCTGAAGCTCCAGGCAGCGGCCGAGGATCTCGACGTCGTCCACAACCTCATCGTCAACAAAGAACAGCGCATCCCCGACATCGAGTATTTCGAGGGCGAGCCGGATCGAGCGTCGACGAATGACTTCCTGCTCTTTCACGGGCAGGAATTTCACACGAGCTATTGGGGCCACCTTGGGCTTCTCGGTCTCACTCGGAACGTCCTCATCCCCGACTACGCCGCCTACCCCAATACATCGGCGAAGAGTCTCTACCCTCCGAACGCCGCCGTCTCGGATCTCGCCCGGGCGCAGGGAGGCGTCGTCGGCTACGTGCATCCGTACGAGCTCCCGCCCGATCCCGAACGCGATTCCTCCCTCACGCACGCTCTCGTCGTCGATGTCGCACTCGGCAAGGTCGACTACCTCGAGGTGGTCGGGTTCGCCGACCACCGCGCGACGGCCGCGGTCTGGTATCGATTCCTGAACAGTGGCTTCCGTCTCCCCGCGGGCGCCGGCACGGATGCGATGGCGAACTTCGCCTCTCTCCGCGGACCCGTAGGCTTGAATCGCGTCTACGTGCGCGTTCCGGTGGGCCCGCTCGCACTTTCGACGTGGCTCGATTCCTTGCGAGACGGCCGGAGCTTCGTGACCAACGGCCCGCTCGTCGCCTTGGACCTCGCGGGCAAGGGTCCCGGCGACACGCTCGACATTCCCGCAGAGGGAGCGGAAGTCGAGGTCAGGGCGTCGCTCCGCTCGATCGTCCCCGTGGATCACCTCGAAGTGGTCTGTAACGGCGAAGTCACGAGAGGGATCGCGCTTCCCGGCGCGCGAGACCGCGTGGATTTCGAGGGAACGATTCGTCTCGACAGGCCCGGCTGGTGCGTCCTGCGCGCGTGGAACGACGGACCCTCGGAAACGATTCTCGACATGTACCCTTACGCGACGTCGAGCCCGATTTACGTGACGGTCGCGGGCCGGCAGGCGCGGTCTCCCGAAGACGACCGGTACTTCCTCCGCTGGATCGACCGCATCCGCGAGTCGGTGGAAGCACACAGAGACTGGAACAACCCGCGCGAAAGGGAGCAGGTGCTCTCGATGCTCGACGAGGCCCGCGCCTTCTATGCCTCCGGGAGCGGCCGCCGTGGTACGATCAAGCCATGAGCAACCCTCCCGTAGCGCCACAACCGCAACCGAAGAAAGGTCTGAGCCCTCTCGCGTGGATCGCGATCGGATGCCTCGGCATCCTCGTCATCGGAGGGATCATCGCAACCGTCGCCGGCATCTTCGTGGTGGGGAAGTTGAAGCAGGTCGCGAGCGAGATGGAGGAAGACCCCGTCGCGGCCACCGCGAAGGTCCTCGCGGCCGCGAACCCGGACATCGAGCTCGTTTCGACGGACAAAGAAGATCGCACGGTGACGTTCCGCGACGTGAAGACGGGCGAGGAGCTCACCTTCGGCTACGACGACATCGAGAAGGGGCGGGTGACGTTCTCCTCGGGAGGGGAGACGGCGGAGCTCGAGGTCAAGGGCGAAGGGGACGAAGGCGGCCTCACCGTGAAGACCTCCGAGGGAACGGCCTCGTTCGGCGCCGGCGGAGAGGCTTCGATGCCCGACTGGGTCCCCGCCTTTCCGGGAGTCACGCCGACGAGCAACTTCTCCGCCGAGGCGGAAGGACAGCGCACGGGCACGTTCAGCTTCAACACGAACGAAGGCGTCGACTCCATCCTGAGCTTCTACGAAGACCGGACCGGACTCGAGACGAAGAGCCGTACGACGACGCCCGAGGGCGCCATCTGGCTCGCGGCCTCATCCGATGAGAGCCGCACCCTCACCGTCATGGCCTCGAAGCAGGCGGCCGGTGTAGACGTGGTGGTGACCTTCACCGAAAAGCGGTGAGGCTAGAGCGCTAGCCACACCCAGGTGAGCGCCAGGGTCGCGAGCGTGACCGGCACGCCCGCGCGCGCGTGTTGCCGCCAGCCGATCTCGACTCCGAGCCTGCGGGCCTGGTCGAGAACGATGATGTTGGCGATGCTCCCGACGACGAACAGGTTTCCCGCGAGCGTACTGGAGAGCGCGAGCACGGGCGAGAGAACGCCCGCGACCGCGATGAGCCAGAAAAGGAGCACGGGCGGCTTCGCGTCGAGCGCCGCGAGCAGGCGCGTGACGTGGGAGTAGAACCCGCCGAGCCGGAACTGGGCGGACACCACCATGAGCCCGAAGAGGAGCGAGAGCGTGGGAACGTCGACGAGCTCGAGAGCGCCGTCGGGGCTCGCTCGCCCGGCGACGACGAGGGCGATGGCCCCGAGAAGCGCGATCCCGGTGCGGTCGAGGGCGAGCCCCGGGATCTCGCCCAGGATCATGCCGAGGTAGACCAGCCCAAGATGGCGAAAACAATGGGATCCATTCTTAGCGCGCGCCCACCGGGCCCGTTGCCGTGCCCGACGCCTCCGAGTCCTCCTCCGCCGCTCCCTCTCGACCCCGACCACCGTAGGCCAGGGCCATCGCCCGCTCCGTGACTTTGTCGTAGAGCCTTTCGAGCGCGCCGCGGATCTCGGGATGCGGCTTCCAGAACTCCGGAAGCCCGAGCCTCTTCAAAAGTGAGGCCGAGACGGCCGGCGGCTGGATGGAGATCGCAATCGCGTCGAACCCCTCGCCCAGCTTCCAGAAATCCTCTAATGACTCCTCGAGGCTCGCCTCCGCGGCCCGCGCCGCCGGCCGGCCCGAGGCTTCGGCCGCGCGCCGGCGCCGGATCTCCCGGAGGAGGAGCTCGCGCGATTTCCCTCGCCATCGGAACAGCAGAAACGGATCCTCATCGAGCCTCTCCGCGAGAACGTAGTAGAGCGCGGCCACATGCTTGCAGGGCACGACTTCGTCGGGGCAGGTGCACTCCATCTGGAGCTCCCGCGTCGATGAGGGAAAGAGAGGAAGGCCGAGCTCCCGGAACACGTCTTCGATGCTCTCGGGCATCTCGCCGGAGAGAAGCTTGGCCGCGAAGAGCGCCTGGGACGCGAGAGCTTCGACGGCCCTCTCCCACTCCTCATCCGTGAAGACCCGCAGAGTCAGCTCCACCCGATACGGCTCGTAGCGCGAGCCCTGGACGTCGGCGGCCACCCGGCCAGGCTCGACAGCGACCGTGAGCACCCGCTCCGCGCGCGCGTAGCGCTTGCCGCGCTCGATGCGGCGGGCGACGCCGATCGACTGCATGACGGAGAAGAAGCGATCTCCCCACCAGCTCCCCTCCCGCCTTCCCGTATCGGACACCGCTCAGTCCTCCACCGCTTCTTTGCGGAGCTCGAAGAGCTCGCGCAGGCTCTCCGTCGAAAGCTCGGTCACGAAGCCCTCACCCGACTGGATGACCGCCTCGGCGATCTCCTTCTTGCGCTCCGCGAGCTCGTCCACCCGCTCTTCGACCGTGCCGGCGCAGATGAACTTGTAGACGGCGACCGAACGTTTCTGGCCAATGCGGAACGCGCGGTCCGTCGCCTGGTCCTCGACCGCCGGATTCCACCAGCGATCGAAGTGAAAAACGTGACGGGCCTCGGTCAGGTTGAGTCCGAACCCGCCTGCTTTGAGCGAGAGGACGAAGACCGGAGGGCCCTCCCGATCCTCTTGAAACGATCCGATGAGGCGCTCTCGCTCTGACGCGGGGACCGCGCCGTGCAGGAAGAGCACATCGACGGAAAGCGCCTCGCGCAGGTGCCTCTGGATGAGCTTCCCCATCTCTGCGTACTGCGTGAACACGAGCGCGCGGTCGCCTTCCGCGAGAAGCTCCTCGAGCATCTCCGTGAGCCTGGTGAGCTTTCCCGAGCGGCTCGGGAGCGAGCTTCCGTCCGCGAGGAAGTGCGCCGGATGATTGCAGATCTGCTTCAGCCGCGTGAGCGCGGCGAGCACTTCGCCTTTCCTTCCAATGCCCTCGGACGCCTCGATCCTCTCGAGGCTCTCCGTGACCACGGCCTGGTAGAGCGTCGCCTGCTCCCGCGTGAGGCTGCAGTAGACCTTCATCTCGTTCTTGCTGGGAAGATCCTTGATGACGGTGGGGTCGGTCTTGACCCGCCTCAGAACGAACGGCTCGACGAGCCTTCGGAGCTCGGCGGTGGGGGCGGGATCGCGATAGCGCTCGATCGGAAGCGCATACCGCCTGCGGAACGACGACTCCGAGCCGAGATAGCCGGGGTTCAGGAACTCCATGATCGACCAGAGCTCGGAGAGCCGGTTCTCGACGGGAGTTCCGGTGAGAGCGATGCGGCGAGGCGCCACGAGGTTTCTGAGCGCGCGGGTCTGCTTCGCCTGCGGGTTCTTGATGTTCTGGGCCTCGTCGAGAACGAGCGCCGACCACTCGACTCCCTTGAGCCGCTCGAGGTCGCGGTGCACCAGGCTGTAGGTCGAGACCACGAGATGGTGGCGCGCCGCTTCCCGCTGGAACCGCTCTCCCTCGTGGCGCTCCGGTCCGTGGTGGATCAGGACGGAGAGCGTGGGAGCGAAGCGCTCGGCTTCCTTCCGCCAGTTGGAGACGACGGAGGTGGGGCAGATGAGGAGCACCGGGCGGTCGAGCTCACCGTTCTCCTGCAGGTGAAGGAGGAGCGCGAGCACCTGGACCGTCTTCCCGAGTCCCATGTCGTCCGCGAGACAGGCCCCGAGGTTCCAGCGCCCGAGGAACGAGAGCCACGAGAGGCCATGACTCTGGTAGGGACGGAGCTTCCCGTGGAACGATCGGGGTGCCTCGAGATGGGGAGGCTCCTCGCGGCCCGCGAGACGAGTGAGGAGCGTCTCGATCCAACCCGTCGCCTCGAGGTCGGTGACCGGAAGACGGCCGTCCCTGGGCGGTCCGAGCTCGAGCTGCAGCACGTCTCCGAGGGTCATCTGCGGCGCTTCGGGGCGGTCCTGGAGCGCCTGGAGGACTTCCTGAACGCGCTCGGGGGAAAGCTCCACCCACTGCCCGCGCACGCGCACGAGCGGCTGCTTCATCTGCGCGAGCTCGAGGAACTCCTCCCGTGGGATGCTCTCGCCGCCGAGGGCGACCTGCCAGTCGAACTCGACGAGCGCGTCGAGACCGAGCGGACTCAAAACGCTTCGGGGACCGCTCGGCGAGGGAGTGACTTTCAAGCTCAACCCGACACCGCTTTCGCGCCTTCCCCACCACGACGGGAGGAGAACTCCGAACCCGCTCTCGTGCAGAAGGTACGCTCCTTCTTTGAGGAAGGCGTAGGCTTCGTCGAGTGCGAGGCGGCAGGATTCGGGCGTCGATTCCTTCAGACTTTCTTCGATGGGAGGGAAGAGAGCCGCGGCGCGGCCCAGACCCTCGAGCACCATTTCCTGCGGCCGCGAGAGAAACCTCTCGAGATAGCGCCAGGTGGTCCCTCCCTGCTCCCAGACGCGGGCCACGGGAACGAGGAGGCTTTCATCGTCGACGGCCTGGAGGAAATACCGGAGCTCCCACACCTCCGGAAGCTCCGCGCCGCCGTCCGGAGAGGCATCGTCCTCGGAGGGAGGATCGAGCCGGAAGGCGATGCGGAAGGGCGAGGCCTCCTCCTCGTCGAGCTGCGCCTTCCAGTCGAGAAGCTCCTCGGCCGGCGCTTCTCCTCCTTCGAAGATACCCGTCCCTTCCACGAGCGAGGCGAGAAATTCCTCGCCGACCGACTCCACGAACCGCGGCTTCAACCGGAGTCGGGAGGCGGCACGGCGCACGAACCGATCGACGAGGGCGGAAAGAAAACCCCGCAGGAGAGCGTCCGAGGTGAGCTCGTCCCCCTCCGCGGATGAGAGCGCGCGGCACGCGGGCGGCATCGCTTCCCGGAGCGCATCGAACCGATCGATCTCCGGTTCGACCAGCGGCTCCCATCGGGAGAGCATCGCGTCACCTCCAGAAACGAGCGCGGGCAGGAACCTCTGCCGTGCCAGGAGCTCGAGGGCGAAGCGGGCGGCGACCGACCAGTAACGAGTTCCCGCTCCCAGCCGGAAGCGGTGGGGGTCGAGCTCCTCGGGCGCGGGCAGCATGACGAGCCAGTCGAGGGCCGACTCCGGGGAAAGGGTGAGGCCCGAGACGCGCCAGGGAGCGAGACGGCGCTCGACCGCCGGGACTCCCTCGCGCTCGACGACGAGCTCGGGCGACGGCTCGGGCCGCTCGCCGGCGGTCGGAAGGAGGAGCGTCACCGACTCTCGAGCGGCAACGGGCCGGAAGTCGGGCTCGGAGAGGGGCGCGAGAAGGCTTTCTTCGACCGTCTCGACAGGAACCTGATAGGGATGCTCGGGCGCGGACGGGTGCGACTCGGCGAGCGTCTCGCCCCAGAGAAAGAATCGGCTCGTTCTGGGAACCCAGTTCCCGTGTACGACGATCACGAAGAAGGAAGCTCTCTCGATGCCAGGGGCCCCGCACCCCGGCGAAATGCGTAACTTCCTAGGTTAGCGAGCGGGGCGGAAAGAATCAATGCGAGTGAAAACCCAAGGGAGCGAGGGTGGGTTACACCGGACCGAGAAGGTCCCATCGGTTTCCCTCGAGGTCGACGAACACGGCGACCCGTCCGTACGGCTCGACTCGCGGGGCTGTCACGAATTCGACGCCGGCGGCGAGCATCCGTTCGTACGTTGCCGTGAAGTCGTCCACCCGAAGGAAGAAGCCGACGCGGCCGGCAAACTGCTTCCCGACGATTCCGGCTTGAAGGTCTCCGTCCGCTCGAGCCAGGAGGATGCCGGTCGCGGCACCCGGGGGTCGCACGACGACCCAGCGCTTGGGCCGGCCGTCGTTCGTGAGCGACGGGGCGTCTTCCGCGAGATCGAACCCCAGCACGCGCACGAAGAAATCGATCGCCGGTTCGTACTCTCGAACGACAAGGGCTACGAGCGCGAGGTGAGACATGACGCGCGTGCTCGACGATGAGAGGGTGAGTTGGCGGAGAGGGTGGGATTCGAACCCACGTGCCGGTTACCCGACAAGACGCTTTCGAGGCGCCCCCGTTACGACCACTTCGGTACCTCTCCGCAAAATCTCCCGGCGCGCGTCAGTCGTTGTCGCGCCGGTACTGAAAAAAATCCTGCAGAACCTTCCGGCACTCCTGCTCCAGGATGCCGGAGACGATCGCGAGCCGGTGGGGAATCCCCACCTTTCGCAGATTGACGAGCGTCTCGATCGCGCCGAACTTCGGCTCGGGCGCCCCGTACACCAGAGTCCCGATCCGCGCCTGCACGATCGCGCCCACGCACATCATACAAGGTTCCACGGTGACGTAGAGGGTCAGACCCGTGAGCCGGTAGTTCGAAAGCTCACGCGACGCCTTCCGGATCGCCACCACCTCGGCGTGAGCCGTCGGGTCCACGGCGCGGATCGGCTGATTGAATCCAACGGCGATGACGTCTCTTTCCTGCGCGATGACCGCGCCTACGGGCACCTCGCCGAGGTGAAGAGCGTTGCGCGCCTCTTCCAAGGCAAGACGCATCATTTCCTGCTGGATCCCTATCGCCCCTCACCTCGCTCGCCCCGAGAATACTCGCTCTCCCCCGGGCTCCGCAAGCCTACAATCCCGGCGTGCTCCCCATCGATTGGATCGCGGAGATCGAGGCCCGATACCGCCAAACGCTGACGTTTGCCGAGATCCGGAAGGGAGTGGTCGCGCTCTCCCGCATCTACGTCGAGGAGCGGGGGAGGATGGAGCGGGGAGCGGTCTTCGACGGCGCGGGAAAGCGTGCCGCCTTCGCCTGCTTCTACGGACCGCTCCACTACGTTCTGGTGGGAGAGATCGTGGCCGCCCTCGAAGCCGACCGCTCGCCTCCGCGACGGATCTTCGACCTCGGCTGCGGGCTCGCGGTCGCCTCCGCCGCGTGGGCCCTGCGCTGCGACCCTCGGCCCACGATTCTGGGATTCGAGAAGAGCTCGTGGGCCGCGGGGGAAGCGCGCGCGCTCCTTTCGGAGCTCGGCCTTCGTGGCCGAGTCCATCAGAAGCCGCTTCTCGAGGCGCCGCCCGCGGGGCGAGGCGAGGCGATCGTCGCCGCCTGCGCGGTGAACGAGCTCGACGCTCCCGGAAGGACGAAGCTCCTCGCGAATCTTCTCGCGGCGGGTCGGCGCGGGGCTTCGGTTCTGATCGTCGAGCCTCTCGCGCGAAGGAACCTTCCCTGGTGGACGGAGTGGAAGGAGAGATTCCTCGAAGCGTCGGGGCGGGCCGACGAGTGGCGTTTCCCTTTTGACCTTCCGGAGAGTCTCGCCGCTCTCGATCGGGCTTGCGGGCTCGATCACCGGGAGCTCACGGGCCGGTCTTTGTACCTTCGCGGCGTAAGAGCGGTGTAACATCGGGAATGCCGAGGAAGAGCCCGCCTGCGGGGGCGCAGGCGGTCTTGAGAGCGATCTCCCTCCTCAAGGCGTTTCCGCCGGAGCGGCCGGAGCGGGAAGTCTCCGAGCTCGCGACCGAGGCGGGCCTCACCCGCAGCACCACCCATCGGCTTCTCTCGGCCCTCGAGAGCGAAGGCCTCGTCGCGCGCAACCCCGAGAACGGACGCTTTCGTCTCGGGCCAGCGACGGTGGTCCTCGGCGCCCGCGCCCTCCGGGCGTTCAGCCTTCGGGAGATGGTGCATGAAGACCTCGAGGCGCTCGCGGGGGAGACGGCGGAGACGGCGACTCTCGAGGTCCTCTCCGAGGGGAAGATGCTGATCCTGGACGAAGTCCTGGGAGCGCACCTGGTCGGGACGTCCCCCTCCCTCGGGACGTCCTGGGCACTCCACGCGACGTCGACGGGAAAGGCGCTTCTCGCCGCGCTCCCGCGTGCGAAGACGTCGGAGCTCCTCTCGCCGCCTCTCACCCGTTTCACCGAGCGCACGATCGTGACCCTCGAAGACCTGGAGCGGGAGCTCTCGCGCGTGCGCGAGGACGGCTTCGCGACCGTGAGCGGAGAGCTCGAGGAGGATTACGCCGCCGCCGGCGCGGTCATCCGGGTCCCGATGAGCGAGCCGTACGCGACGGTGAGCGTCGGCGGCCCGAGAGCGCGGCTCGCCTCACCGGCGCTCCGGGAGCTCGGAGCTCTGGTGAAAGCCCGGGCCGAGGAGATCTCGCGACGCCTCGGCTTCGAGCCCGGGTAGCCCGAGCTCTTCGTCGGTGACGACGTCCATCCACCGAAGAAGCTACCGCCCACCGATCTCGCGGATCGCGTAGACCGCGGCATCACGAACCGTTTTGTTCGGACTCCGGGAGGCGGCATCGAGGGCGGGTAAGGCGCTTGTCGCATCGCGCCCGCTCGCCGAGCCGCTGCTCCGGGAGGCCACTCTCGACGGCGACGAGCGCGTCCGGCAACGGGCAACGAAGGCGCTGGAAGAATAGGGCGGGCTACGCCCCGAAGCGCTCGAGGAGCTTCCGGATCTGCGCGAAGTGGTAGCGATCGTGGAGGCACTTGCCCGAGACCAGAAACGAGGGCGGGAGGAAGAGCCGCTCTTCCGGACGGCCGGAGGGAGCGAGGGGGAAGGCCGCCGGCTGGTAGAGGATCGCCTCGTCCATCGCCGCCACGTGGTCCTGGAGCCGCTCCGTCTCCTCGTCGAACTCGCGGAAGATCTCATCGAGAGAGCGCTCCTTCCGGGCGACGACCTCTCGCTCGTTCCATGCGTTCGGGCCGAGGACCGACATTGCGTACGGAATCGCGTAGTCGAAGCCCTCGTTGCGCGATACGGCCGCGACCTCGTGCGTGAACTCCCGCGCCCAGGAGGCGAGGTGCGCGAGGAGGTCTTTGAGAGTCCAGGCTGCGTTCGCGAACCGCGCGGCCGTCCCCTCGTCGACGATGGTCCGAAGCGAGCTCCACTCCTCCCGCACTTCCTCGAGCTGGGCAAGGAGAGCGACCCGAGAGACGGCCGCTCTCCGATCCGGTGGAAGATCGAGCGGGCTTCGTCCCGCGGCGATCGCCTCGAGGAGCGAGCGCCACTCGCGCTCGAGACGAGCTTCCATGGGCTCCGTCACGAGCGCTCCTCCCCTTGGACTTTCAACTTCACGCGCAGACGCGCGAGCGCATCGCGGTAGCGATGATCGACCACTGCCTCGGTGATGGAGAGCGTCTTCGCAACCTCCTTTGCCGACATCCCCGCGAGCTTCGCGAGAAGCACGTCGAGCTCTTCTTCGGGGCAGAGTCGCCGGGCGAGCGACAGAGCTTTCGCCGCCTCGAGCTCACGAAGGAGGTCCTCGGCGGCCGATTTCCCCTCGGCCTCCTCGAGAGGGACGCTCCGCCGCGTGCGGGTGAGCCGCGCGTGGCCTCTCGCGACGAACTGGCACGTGCGGAACAGGAAGCTCAGGACCGGCCGGGCGTCCTCCGATTCCATCTCGGTCCCGAACTCCCAACGGCGAAACCGGCTATAGAAGATCAGCCAGACGTCCTGCGCGAGGTCATCGACCGATCCGGCGTCCACGCGCACCGCGAGCCAGGAGGCGACGATGCGCCGATACTCTTGAAACAGCGTCTCGAAGGCGGCGTCGAAGGACATCTCTCCCCGGGCCCGCGCCCGAAGGACACGGTTCTCCAGCGGGGATCGCCCTTTCTCCTCCGCACCGATCATGGAACCAGCGCCATTCTTTCGCGGGAATGCCGCGGGATCAACGAGGAGCGTGCCGAACGCCCAGGACTCTCGCGGCGGTTTGGTCTCTTTCAGCGCTCGGTGGGAACCTTCTCTTTCAGCTCTTGGAACCAGTTCGTGACGACGATGAGCCGCTTCGCTTCCCGGCCCTCGTCGGTCCGGACCATGTAGAACTCATCGCCGCTCGGCGATACGTCGTAGTTCGCGTAGGGCGACTCCCCCTCGTCGAACGGGGCTTCGAAGAGAGCGCGCGGTTGCCCGGGCTCGATGCCTCCTTCGAGCTTGATGGGGACTGCCATCATTCGCTCTTCGTCGCGGTAGAAGATCTCCTCCCCTCGCCACACCGGCTCCCGTCCACCCGCGGTCGAGATCGTCCGCTTGCCGTCGGAGCCGTCGACCGGACGCACGTAGACCTCGTCTTCTCCCGTCTCGTCCGAGGAATACGCGAGGAACCGGCCGTCGGGCGAGAACACCGCGGCCTTCTCGTTGGACGGCGAGCTCAGAAACGGCTTCACCCCCTGCTCGCTCCAGATCCAGACGTCGGACCGGGTCTGGGCGTCGATCTCGACGAAGGCGAGCTTGGACCCGTCGGGCGACCACGCGGTCGGAAACTGGAAATTGGGGCTTTCGGTGAGGCGCCGCGCCGGTTTCGTGGAGTCGATGGGCTTCGAGAAGATGTTGAACACCAGGCCTCGCTGGGCCGCGAACGCGATGCTCGTTCCATCGGGGTGCCAGATGGGGACGCCGCTCTGGCCGTCCGTAGTGACGCGGCTCCTGGTGCCGCGGCCGAGGTCCATCAACCACAAGTCCGTCGAGCCTCCCTCCATTTCGATCGTCAAGATCTCCTCTCCCGACGGCGAGAGGCGCGGCACCTGATACTCCCGGGAAACGGGGTTCAAGAGCCGCGGTCTGCCGTCACGGCTGATGGCGAGGAGCCTTCCGGAGACCTCCTCGCCCCCCTGCTCTTCCCGAGGAGCGTAGACCAGGGTCCCGTTCGAGGAGACGTCGTAGAAGGCCGCTCCCGTGAGCTCGTCGAAATGAACGGACTCCACCACTTTGGTCGGCTCGACCGGGAGCCCGAGGGAGCTCTCGGCGAAGGCCTGCGCCCAGAGCGCGAAGTCCCGGACGAAGAGGAGGTGTCCCGTGGGCGCGAAGCGCGCGTAGGCGCCGTTCGTTACCAGGGACGTTCTCTTCCGGGTCTCCAGATTCACCGCCTCGACGGTGAATCCCTCCTTGTTCCAGGAAGTGAACAGCGCGTGTTTTCCGCCCGGCAGAATCGAGGGCCAGCGATGGCTCCTCTCCCCTATGTCCTGGTCAAGCTCGGTGAGGGGCGTCGGGGACTGGCCGAGGGCGCTCGTGATCCAAAGCCCGCTCTCGGTTCTCGGAGAGAACACGATTCGATCCGAGTCCCAGCTCGCTCCCCGGGGATTCGGGCTCTCGACGAGGGCGACCGGCGCGGGGTCGCCCAGCGGCAGGCGATGGAGCTGGGACTTCGCGAAGAAGCCGATTTCGTCCTCGCCCGCATGGAAGAACGGCCCCGTCGCTCCCTCCGTTTCCAGAACCCTCACAGGCTCGAGCCGATCCATGAAGCGGCGGCGCAGCTCCGTCGAATCCCCGCGCCGGGCGGTGTAGATGAGAGACGATCCATCGGAGGCGAGGGCCAGGGACGGGCCGGCGTCGAGCGGCATCGGCTCCGTCGCCGGAAGATCGAGGGTGAATCGGTGGACTAATTCGGACCGGGGTGGAGTGGGCAGATCGATGAGGCGCGAAACGAGGAGCCCGGTCACGAGGGCAATCGCCGCAAGGGCAGCAGCCCATCCCGGGGAGATCGCGCCCGGGCCCCGACCCGGTGGCGGCTCGGGTGCTTCGAGAGCGCTATCGAGCTCCACCAGGGCGTCTCCGACGTCTCGAAGCCGCTGGTTCAGGTCTTTCCGGAGGCAACGTTTGATGAGCTTCCTGATTTCCGGCGGGACGCCGGGAGGAAGAGACGCGAAGTCCGGCTCCTCCTTGAGAACCGCCGCGTGCACGTCGGCAGCGCTGTCACCGCGGAAAGGACGAAACCCGGAGAGCGCCTCGAACAGGCAGCAGCCGAAGGACCAGATGTCCGTTCGCTTGTCGAGCGGCCGGCCGCGCGCCTGCTCCGGGCTCATGTAGGCCACCGTTCCGACGATGGTTCCGTGCCTGGTCAGGTCGTGAGGTCCAGTGCGGGTTTCTCCTTCTGTCTTCGACCACGACTCGACTTCCTTCGCGAGCCCGAAGTCCAGGACTTTCACGATGCCTTCGGGAGTGATCTTGATGTTGTCCGGCTTGAGGTCGCGGTGGATGATCCCCCTCGCGTGCGTCGCCTCGAGCGCCATCGCGATCTGTCTGAAGAGCGACATCGCCTCCGGTAGAGGAAGGGCGCCTTCCTCCAATCGATGCGTGAGGGTGACTCCGGGCACGAGCTCGAGCAGGAGGTAAACGAGATCCCCCTCGCGCCTCAGGTCGTAGATGGCTCCGATATTGGGGTGACTCATCTGCGCGATCATGTGGGCTTCGCGCTCGAGGCGGGCGCTCCTCTCGGGGTCGCGGCTGAGCTCGGCGGGCAGGACTTTGATCGCGACCTCGCGTTTCAAGCCGGTGTCGCGAGCGCGATAAACCTCGCCCATTCCCCCCGCCCCGATGGGGGCGACGATCACGCACGATCCGAGGCGGGTTCCGGGCGCGAGTGTCATTGGAGACCTTCCCCGTGAGGAGTCGGTCCCATTCTACCCGTTCCGCTGGGGCCAGGGCGACACTTCGCCGACTTAGACGAAACGCTTCGAGGGAAGTCACCATTAAGAGTGAGCGCGAGGTTTGAACCGGCCCCCTTGGCGGTCGCGGGCAG
>Ga0187893_10004208_pt1 | contig 27762 bp, 22 predicted proteins | sample MA1701074metaG_FD_139574 | JGI IMG/M metagenome (GOLD analysis project Ga0187893, IMG submission 139574) | White microbial mat communities from a basaltic lava cave in the Kipuka Kanohina Cave System on the Island of Hawaii, USA - MA170107-4 metaG ... | reverse complement strand
TGCCGCGTTGCTTCTTGCCGCGGTGGCGACGGTTCCTGTGGGCGCTGCATCGAAACCGCCGGGCCCGGTTTCTTTCCGAACCGACGTGATGGCCCTGCTCTCCAAGGCGGGCTGTAACTCCGGACCCTGCCACGGCAACCAGAACGGCAAGGCCGGTTTCAAGCTTTCGCTCCGCGGCGAGGATGCAGAGTTCGATCTAGCGGCGCTCACGCGCGATATGTTCGCCCGGCGCGTCAATCCAAACGATCCCGATGAAAGCCTTGTCCTGCTCAAGGCCACCACTCAGATCGCGCACGAAGGCGGGCTGCGTTTCCGGAAAGATTCCCCCGAATACGCCATGCTCCGCCGTTGGATCGCTGAAGGGGCGGGGGATGACGCGGCTTCCGCACCCAGGCTGACGCGAATCGAAGTGTCTCCGGTGGACAGAATCCTCGCCGAACCGATCCGGGAGGCGCAGTTGCGCGTGCGCGCGTTTTTCTCCGACGGCACGGAGCGCGATGCAACCTCCCTGGCCGTGTACGAACCCGCCACCACAGGGCTCAAAGTAAGTCAGGACGGATTGGCGACGTGTGACGCGCCAATCGAGACCACCGTGCTCGTGCGTTACCTCAACCAGCAGGCGCCGGTTCGCCTCGCCTTCATTCCGGCACGACGTGATTTTGCCTGGCGAAAAACCCCAGCCAACAATTTCATCGACGCTCACGTTTTCACGAAGTTGAAGACACTCCGCCTGAACGCCTCGACCCTCTGCACGGACAGCGAATTCATCCGTCGCGCGCATCTCGACGTGCTCGGCCTGCTGCCAACCGCCGATGAAGCCCGCGCCTTCGTGGCCGACAAACGGCGGGACAAACGGGGGAAACTGATCGATGCCCTGCTCAAACGCCCCGAGTTCGCCGAGTTCTGGGCGCTTAAATGGTCCGACGTGCTGCGCAACGAGGAAAAGGTGCTCGACCGGAAAGGGGTGCAGGCTTACTACCACTGGATTCGCCGGAGTCTCGCGGAAAGCAAACCGCTGGATCAGTTCGTCCGCGAACTCATCTCTGCCCGCGGCAGCACTTACCAGAACCCTTCGGCGAACTTCTATCGCGCGAACCGCGACGCCGTCACCCGGGCCGAAGCCACGGCCCAGCTTTTTCTTGGCGCACGACTGCAATGCGCCAAGTGCCACAACCATCCCTTCGATCGCTGGACGCAGACGGACTACTACGACTGGGCCGACAACTTCGCGCGCATCGACTACAAGATTCTGGAGAACAACCGCCGCGATGGATTGGACAAGCACGAGTTCATTGGCGAACAAATCGTGTATGTGACCCGCGAAGGCGACGTGACCAATCCGCGCACCGGCAAGGCCGCCACCGCGCGCTTCCTCGGCGAGCCTTCGTTCAATCCTCCCCCTCGTAGCAGCCGACGTCAGGAGACTCAATTATCGCGTGCTGAAGATCAGCGCCTCCTCACGTCCACCCTCCGCAGTGATGCTACGGAGGACGGGTCGGTTGCTACGTCGAAGGGAAAGAGAATTCAGTCCGAAGACGACCGGCTGCTCTCTCTGGCCTACTGGCTTACCGCCCAGCCCAACTTCGCCCGCTCCCAGGTCAACTGGGTATGGTTCCATCTGATGGGCCGTGGCATCGTCGATCCCATCGACGATTTCCGCCCCACGAACCCGCCCAGCCATCCGGCCTTGCTGGACGCACTCGCCACAGACTTCGCGAAGCACAAGTTTGACGTGCGTTATCTCATTCGGCTCATTACGTCTTCGCGCACCTACCAGTTGTCCTCCGAGCCGGCGGGCGACAACGCCGACGACCCCATCAACTTCTCGCACACTCTTCCGCGCCGCCTCTCCGCCGAACAACTTCTCGACACGCAGCATCAAGTGCTCGGCGTGGATGTGAAGTTCAGCGGCTACCCAGCCGGGCTGCGCGCCGCGCAACTGCCTGGCGGCTCGCCCGTGCGTCGCAACGAAGTGCGGATGGCTGGCGCCGAGAAGTTTCTCGCGATGTTCGGCAAACCGGCCCGCCTGCTCGCCTGCGAATGTGAACGCTCCAGCGAAACCACGCTGGGCCAGACCTTTCAACTCCTCAGCAGCCCGGAGATCAATGCGCTGCTCACGAACCAGGACAACCGCCTCAGCACTCTGCTGGCTTCGGGCCAGTCCAACGCCGCGCTGGTGGACGAACTTTACTGGACCGCTCTCAGCCGCCCGCCGACCGCCAGGGAATCAATCAAGGCTGTAAAGCTGCTCGACGATTCTTCAGACAAGCGTGCCGTGCTGGAGGACATCGCCTGGGCGCTGCTCAATGCGAAGGAGTTTGTGCTGAGGAAGTAGGCGGGACGGCTGTACTCAGGCAAGGATCAACTTTCAGTGATGAAAGTATCGCTGTGTTCGTAGCACGGCGCGCAACAGCAAAGCAGCGTCAGCGTGCGGTTGCCCGTGTTCTAGAGTTTGTGCTTTTTGCCCGGCGGAATTGCGATGGCGTCGCCGGCTTTCACTTCGGACAATTCGCCTTCAATGCGCATCCGGCCCTGGCCTGCTGTAATGAAATAAATCTCTTCCGTCTTCGCGTGGTAATGCTCCTGCGTGCTGGCACCCACGGGCAGCCGCGCTTCCGCCAGGCTCTGGTTGCGGATGGCTGAGTTACGGTAGGCCAGCAGTTCGCGGATTTCCGAGCCGTCCTTCGTGATAAAAGGCGGCGCGGCATCGACGGTGACAATTTCCATAGCTTGATTTCAACCACGGATGAACACCGATGGACACGGATGCCAGGATTTCTGCACGGAACGATCCATTCAGCCGGCGCGACCGTCGGAAATCCGTGTGCATCCGTGTCCATCCGTGGTTAATGAATTTGTTGTGGGGATGCTGGAGGAACGTCGTTACTGCGGAAAGAGAAAACTGTTTGACCATGCCATGCGCTCTCCTATCGTTCGTCCATGGATCATTCGCCTGGATTCCTGAAAGTGGTCAACGAGATACGCCCTCGCATCAAGGAGATCACCCTTGAAGATGCCCGCGCCCGCCTTGTGCAAAACCCGAACGCGATTCTCATCGACGTGCGCGAGGACAGTGAGTGGGCCGCGGGCCATGCCGCCGAAGCTCAGCATCTGGGCAAGGGCGTGCTGGAGCGGGACATTGAGAAGCGGTTTCCCGACACCAACGCCGAGATCATCATGTATTGCGGCGGCGGCTACCGTTCGGCCCTCACTTGCGACGTGGCGAAGCGGATGGGCTACAAGAACGTGTCATCGCTCATCGGCGGCTACAAGGCGATGGCCCAGGCTGGCTGGCGGATCACGAAGTAGGGTGCACCTGCACGGCTTCAAAACTATGAGAACATTCATCACCTGGCTTGGCATTGTGCTGCTCCCTCTCGCCGCCTCTGCGCAGAAAAAACCGGGCGCGGCGGCGTCTGTCGAAGGAGTCGAGATCAAAGGCGACGCTGTTGCCGGCAGCCGGATTACCGCCGTGGTGAAAGTGAAATTGGAAAAAGGCTACCATGTCCACTCCAACAAACCCTCGCAGCCCGAGTACATCCCGACTGTTTTGACCGTGGAATCGGCTGCGGGCGTCAAAGCGGGCACTATCGGCTATCCGGCAGGCAAGTCCGAGAAGGTCCGAGGACTGGACAAACCACTCTCCGTTTACGAGGAACACTTCGAAGTAACCGTGCCCCTGGGACTTGCCGCCACCGCGAAACTGCCGCTCACGGTTCCGGCGACGTTGAGCTATCAGGCTTGCCAGGGTGCCACGTGTTATGCGCCGCAACGGCTGAAGTTTGAGATTCGCCTGCCTGCCGCCAGGTAGTCCTCACGCTTCGACAGACGGGCATGGCCAGCCAGCCTCCGCCACTTCCGCAACAGCGGGATCGCCGCGCGGCCTCGCTGCTCAATGCCTGTTTGCCAGGCGCCGGCCTGATCCTCCTGGGCCGGCGTGCGCTTGGTTTCGCGCTGGCCAGTGCCTTCCTCGGCTGTTTCCTCGCGGTGGTGACTCTTTTCCTGGTCGGCTACGCCCGCTACCTCTCGCTCGCGACGGATGACGGCCTCATGCAAGGCAACAAGCTGGAAGAAGCAGGATCGATATTTCACCCAACCTGGCTGGCCGGGCTGGCGCTGGTCGGAGGAATTATTTATCTCTGTTCGGCGATCCTGTTCGCGCGCACGAAACGCCAGGCGAACTCCTTGGGAGGGTAAGGCTCCCGCCGAACCTTGGGTTCGGCGGGAGCCTCACCCTCCCTTGGTTATTTCGACGGTTCCTTCAGCGGTCTTTCACGCAATTCGACCGGCTCTCGGCAACAGGCGCAAATCTCCGGCGACACCGATTCGATGGCGCACACCTCGCAATAGTAAAAAATGTCCTGAGTGACTCCCGCCTTCATGGTGCGCAAGCGTTCCACTTCGATCGCTTGCGTGCCCGGGAACAACCTGACTTTCACCACCAGATCCTTCTGCCGGATGCGATCATCGACGAAGATGGCCTCAGAGAATTTTCCGCGCAGAAACGTGTAGCACTTTCCATCGTCAGCCTTTAACGCCCAGAGATGTTCGTGGTTCGTCGTTAGCGCAGCGCCGTGCCGCTGGTTCATCTCCTCGGGCAGACAAACGACACGGCCGCGAAGCTCAACGGTGCGGACGGCTGGAGTCTTTTCGGGCGGATCGGCACCAGAGGCCAGCCTGACCAGGACGACCAGCAGAGCAGCAATGAACGGCCAGGATCTCAGCGTGCGTTCTGGGACAAAGCCGGTCGTAATCATGAACCTGGAAATCTGGTCATGCGCTGCTCGCGAGCGCCAGCGCGCGTTCGTAATCGGCGGGTTCGTCGAGATCAATATCAAGGCCCGGATCGTCCAGCTCACACCGGGCGGCGGCACGTTCTGAAGCGCCGAGAAACTCTCTCAGGTTCACCACCCGCGAATCTTTGAGCCGTGAGAAAGCGTCCATCCGCAGAATCACCGGATGCTTGCCGTGGCCGTGGCGGCTGGGCTGGCAAACGGAAACGGGATGATCGGCGGCGAAATCAATCAAGTGCTCCAGTGTTTCAAGACGCACCTGCGGTTGGTCTCCGAGTGTAATGGCCCAGTGCGTCAGGCCGGGCTGCCAGCCGCTCCATCGCGCGGCACAGAGAACCGAACTGAACATACCCCGGTTCGGTTGCGGATTGAAAACCCGGTTGCCTTGCGGAAAGTCAAGCCGATCCAATTCAGCGGCGAGTGCCGCATTGGCGGCGTCACACACCACTGTGATTTGCGCCGCACCCAGCGTTTGCCATTGCCGCAACAGATGACCGATGACGGTGGCGCCTTCCCAAGGCAGAAGCAATTTGGGCCGGCCCATCCGTGATGAAGCGCCAGCGGCCAGGATGACCACGCCCAGCTTCATGCTCCAGTGGGTTCGAGCAAAGCTGCCTTTGCTGCCGATGACTCCCCTCGCTGAACACGGGGTTCCGGCGCGGCCACGAAGCCCGCCCGCTTTTGGACAAGCTGAGCCACGATGCTGACGGCGATTTCAGGAACCGTCCGCGAGTCGATGTCGAGGCCGACGGGGCAGGCGATGTCAGCGAGTCGTTCCTGGCTGGCGATCTTCTCCTCAATGAACTGATCAAAGATGAGCCGTGCCTTGCGCCGGCTTCCGATCATGCCGAGAAACGCGAACGGTTGCTGAATCCAACGCGCCAGCACCAGCGCATCCCGCTGGTGACCGCGCGTGACGACAAGACCGAACACTGGCCTGGACGGCAGCGGCTCCTTCAACAATTCATCCCACGCGCCGACCCGCAGGCGCACGTTTTCCGGGAAGAACTGCCGGCTGGCGAAGGTGGGCCGGTCATCGAAGACCGTCACCTCGAAGTCGAGTTGCAACGCCATCGGAGCAACGGCCTGCGCGACGTGTCCGGAGCCGGCAATCCACAGTGCCCACGGCGGCGAAACGGTTTCCTGATAAAGCCAATCGCTCTCGCCCGGAGCGCCGTTCTCCGAACCGGCGCGATCAGCCCAGCCAATGGAAAAATCCTTTTGCACTCCCCAGGTGCGCGTTGCTTCCCGTCGAGCAATCTCCTCCCACATGTCTCCCGCTTCGGCCGCGCGCGGCAGGATGACGCCCTGCACTTTGCCGCCGCAGATCAATCCGTCGTCCCAGCCGAAGTCGTGATCGAGCAGCAAGTCAAACGTGGCGGGCTGGCCGGTTCGCAACGCGCGGCGGGCGCGATCCTGAATCTCCGCCTCCAGACAGCCGCCGCCGAGTGTCCCGATGATGCGGCCATCCGCGAAGAACAATGCCTTGGCCCCTTGCTTCTGCGGGCTGGAGCCTTTGATGCCGCAGATAATGCCCAGCGCGAACGGCTCGCCGTCCGCGAGGGCTGCCAGGAGTTGTTCGTAGAACTGCGGCATATCGGTTGGCGACGGTTGACAATCAGTGGTTGAACAAAAACTCCCGGCTGCTCAATAGCGCCCAGTAAATGTCCTCCACGGCAATGCGACGGTCGGAGTCTTTGGTTTCCGCGAGGGCGTTAAGAAATTTTGTTCTTTCAGCGGGACTAGGCCGGCGCGAGAGCGCCGCGAGGGTGGCTTCCTCAATGAGCTTTTCGCCGGGCGTGTTGGCCTCAAGCAGCCTGGCAATCACGTTCTCCTTGGCCGCGAGCTTCTTGTTCACGGTGTCGCCGTTGGCGATGTGCAGAGCCTGGCTCATGCTTGGCTCGGCGGTCCGCTCGCACTCGCAGGTCTTGAGGCGATCGGGACGCCCAAAGGTTTCCAGGAAATAACTGAAGGCTCGTGTGTCGGGCAGTTGCAAGGCGCGCAGACCGGCGGGGTATTTGTCGCCGATGCCACGGTTCTGGTTGCGGAGGTCGAGGCGAAACTCGGTGGGGACGGCTGTGACTTGGGAATAGGCGTCGAGGAGCACCTCGGCCATCAAGCGCTTCGGATAGTAGTGCGAGTAGAAGCGTTGGTCGGCGGCGTTCTCAGGCAGGGCCACGCTGGTGCGCTGGTAGGTTTCGCTTTGCAGGATGACGCGCATGAGGGCTTTCAGGTCAAACTTCTGGTCGGCCAGGAATTTCGCGGCGGCGCTCAGGAGTTGCTCGTTGCTGGCCGGATTGGTGACGCGGAGATCATCGACCGGCTCGACCAGGCCGGCGCCAAAGAAGTTTTTCCAGACCCGGTTGACGATGGCACGGCTGAAGTAAGCGTTGTCGTGCGAGGTGAGCCAGTTGGCCAGGGCCTCGCGGCGGTCGGCGGGATCATCGAGAGGAAGTGGGTGACCGTCCAGGGGTTTGGGCTTTTGTGGACGTCCGGTGAGCGGCTGATTGATGTTCCCGTCGTTGGCCGCGAAGATGATTTTCTCGCCGTCACTGCCGCCGCTCTTGGTGCGAACGCGCGCGAAGAGGTTGGCGAAGCCGAAGTATTCGTCGTTGGTCCACTTTTCCATCGGATGGTTGTGGCATTTGGCGCAATTGATGGACATGCCGAGGAAGGCCTGCGTGGTGGTCTCAGCCATGTTGGGCGGGTCTTCGTGCAGCGCGTAAAAATTGGCCGCGCCGTTTTCCAACGTGCTTCCGCGCGCGGTGACCAGTTCGCGCACGAATTGATCCCAAGGCGTGTTGGCGGCGACGTTGTTGCGAATCCAATGGTGGTAACTCCACATGGCGGCGGGGCGGAGCCGTTCGCTGTTCACCAGAAGGAGATCGCTCCACTTGTAGCCCCAGTAGTCCACAAACTCGGGGCGGACGAGGAGCGAGTCGATGAGACGGTCGCGTTTGGATTTACGTCCGCCCTCACCCCCAGGAGAGGGAGAAACGTCGTCCGTCTTCAGAAATGTTCGCACCTCGCCAGCCGTGGGTAGCGTGCCGATGGTGTCGAGGAAGGCTCGGCGGATGAATTCCTCGTCGGAACAGCGCGGTGAAGGAGGCAGATTCAACTCCCGCAGCTTCTCATTCACGAGTTCGTCGATGAAGTTCCGCTTCGACGCTTTGGCAAAAAGCGCCGTCGAAACTTTGTTTGTATAAGGCACTGTGACCGTAGCGATCGCGATCTTGCTCAGGTACCATGCTGTGACAGCTCCTTCGCCAAAGCCCATGACGGTGACTTTGCCCTGTTCGTCCACGGTGGTGACGGAGGCGTTGGCATCGGTGTATTTCACCCAACGAGTCACGTCGCGCACGGAGCCGTCGGAAAATGTGGCTCTAACTGTGAACTGCTGAGTGTCGCCCGGCCTGAGCGTGACCTGCCTTGGCGAAGCTTCGAGCTGTACGATGCGCGCGTCGTCATCTTTCGGCGGCGGCGCTCCGGCGGCGATCCATTCGGAGACAATCTTGTATTCCAGCGAATTGGTCTCGAAACGCGCGCCGCCCTTGTGTGGCACCGCACTGGTGGGCTTGAGCAGAAGGAGACTGCGAGCGGGATCGCTCAACACGAGCCGGCGCCCGAGAGCGCCGCGAGTGATGCTGCGCCAGTCACCCTCATCGTCGTAGCCGCGCAATGAAAGCCTGAAACCGCCCTGGCCCGCCGCCGCGCCGTGGCACGCGCCGGAACTGCACCCGGTCTTGGCCAGCACTGGCTGCACATCGTTACGGAAGGACCACGTGGTTGGTTCGGTTCCCGATGCCACAAAAGCACAAAGGCATGAAGAGATAACGGAAATCGAGGGGATTCTAATAAAGAACATCTTCGTGTCTTGGTGCCCTTGTGGTTAAAGCAACTCCCGAATCGGCTGCGTGCCGAAATCGACTAGGGGGAACGGGCGCCCCGCGGGGCCGGGCAGGTGCGTGTCGAGGTCGAGGCCAAGCGCGTGGTAGATGGTGGCGACGACTTCTTTCGGCGCGACGGGGCGCTCGACTGGATAAGCGCCGATTTCGTCGCTCCGGCCCACAACCCGGCCGCCTTTCACGCCGCCGCCCGCAAAATAAACCGTCCAGCACTGTGGCCAGTGGTCGCGCCCCCCGGCGGGGTTGATGCGCGGAGTGCGGCCGAACTCGGCAAGGTTCGCGACGAGCGTGGTGTCAAGCAGGCCACGTTGCACAAGATCTTCGATGAGCGCGCTGTAGCCCTGGTCGTACATGGGCGCGACGATGTCCTTCATGCCGGCAATGCTCGTGAAGGGTTTCGAGCCGTGGATGTCCCAGGAGATTTCGTCGAACACGGTGATGAAGGTGTTGATGGTGACGAAGCGCACGCCGGCTTCGACGAGGCGCCGCGCCAGCAGGCAGCATTGGCCGAAGCGCGTCAGGCCGTAACGTTCGCGGACTTTCTCCGGCTCTTTCGTGAGGTCGAAGGCGTCGCGCGCTTTGGTGCTCGTCATCAGGCGATAGGCACTGGCGAAGTTCGCATCCATGAGCTTTGCGCTTTCGCTGGCCTCGAAGGCTTTTACGGTTTCATCCACCACCTGGCGCAATTCGCGACGGCGTTGCAGGCGCGCCTCGCCGATCTCCTGTGGCGGAAGCAGGTCTGGCACTTTGAAATCCTTTTTTGACGGATCGGCGTTGAGCGCGAAGGGGTCGAAGGACTTTCCAAGGAAACCGGCGTCCTGACCATGGGGCATGTTGCCGCCGGTCGGCCCCATCGGCTCGGGCAGGATCACGTTCGCGGGCAGTTCGCTCTTGCGGCCCTTGAGAAACTCCAGCGCACAGCCGGCGTGCGGCGTATTGATGCCGCCGGTGAAAAGCCGGCCAGTCTGCATCATCTGATGCCCGGTGTCATGCACGGCGGCCGCGGTGTGGTAGCACGAGCGGACGAGCGAGAACTTATCCGCGAGCTTCGCGTGGAGCGGGAGCATCTCGGAAATCTCGAAAGCGTCGCTCTTGGTGCGAATGGGTTTGAACGGCCCGCGGATTTCGCGCGGGGCGTCGGGCTTCATGTCGAAAAGGTCGAGCTGCGACGGCGCGCCGAGGTTGAAGATGAGGATGCAGGCCTTGCCGCTGTCCGTGGCGCTGCCGGTCGAAGCGAGCGCCTGAAGCTGGGCGAGCCTTGCCATCGAAAAGCCGAGCGCGCCGAGCGTGCCGACCTGGAGGAAATCGCGCCGCGTGATGCCGTCGCAGGTGGTGATGGAGCCGTTGCCGGTGACTTTCAACATAGTGTCGCCAATGGGCTGAGTTCTAGGTTGACGATGGCACCCGCGAAAACTTCAGGCAAGAGTGGAGTTGGCCTGGGCAAGGGTACCTCTAACTGCCATCCACCAAGAGTAGCATCCGGCGTGAGCCGGATCTGATCTCAATGAGTTTCCCACGGGAAAATCATCCGGCTCACGCCGGATGCTACGAATCTTGGCTTTTCACGTGACCAAATTCGCGAACACTCGCTTTAGATACTCGATGCTCTTCGTCGCGATGACTTCCGCGCCTTCCTCGAACTTGAAGACCTCCACGGACACTGTGCCGTCGTAGCCCACCTCGCGGAGTGCGGCGGCAATGGGCTTGAAATCCACGTCGCCGAAACCGGGACCTTTGAGGTTGCGGTCGTTGGCGTGGAAGTAGGCGAAATGCCCCCGGCTCTCGCGGATGATTTGCGGGATGGGCTTGGACTCGGAACACATCGCCTTCACGTCGAGGATGATTTTGAAGTTCGGCGAGGGCTGCTGCTGCACGAAGCGAATGGCATCGGCAGCGGTGTTGATGAAATTCGTCTCGGAGGGCGCGAGCGGCTCGAAGCAGATGGTCACGCCGCGCTGCTCAGCCTGCTTCACCGCATCGCGGAACGTCGCCAGCGCCCAATCCCAGGCCTGCTGCGGTGCCACGCCGTCCATCACATTCCGCTGCTTGGGCGATCCCACCACGATAATCTTTCCGCCAAGGTCCGCGCAGAAGTCCACCAGGTCGCAGAAGTATTTTGCCGTGCGGGTGCGGACGGCGGCATCGGGATGGTTCAGATACATGCCCTCGGCCTGCACCAGCACCCAATGGATGCCAGAGATGCCAATGCCGGCGCGCGCCGCGTGGTCGCGAATCGTCCGGCGGGCAGCGGCGGAAATGTCCGTGACGTAATTGGCGATGGTGAAGGGTGCGATTTCGATGGCGTCGTAACCGGCCTTCCGGGCGTAGGCCATGGCGTCCTCGATCTTCCAATCCTTGAAGATCTCGTTGCAGATGCCGAATTGCATGGCCGGGAGGGTCGGGTTTGGAGGCGGGAAGTTCAAGCCTGCGGTGACGTGGACGATTGACTATGGCGGGCACGGGATCGCAGCGGCTGACCCTCTCTCCCCGCGAGGCACGAGTGGGGAGAGAGAGCCGGAGAGAGGGGCCATCGGGAAAAAGAATTCCTCCTCTCCCCGGCCCTCTCCTCCCTCCTGCGTCGGGAAGAGAGGGAGCAAACAAACCGTTGACCGGCACCGTCGTGCTCAAGGTGCGTGAAGTTTGTCCCGGATGCGTGGGAATCGCTCACTGGCGACGCGGCTTTCGCAGATTCCTTGGGGAAAGCGCAACGGCATCGGGTCTGCTAAAGGGAAGCACCAGCCAAACACACGCATGAAACCAAACCATGCCAGGCAAAGGACGACAGGGTTCACCAAGTGGGAGTTGTTGATATGCATGGCTACTATCGGACTACTAGCGGGCTTCTTGCTTCTAATGCTGGCGCGGTCCAAAGCGAAGAGTAGAAGGATCAGCTGCATAGGCTGTCTCAAGCAGGTTGGGTTGTCTTACCTGGTGTGGGCGAACGAAAACTCAGAAAAATTCCCTTGGCAGATTTCCACAAACAGCGGGGGTACGCTGGAATTCGTTTCAGCTGGAAAAGCTTTTTTTCACTTCATAAGAGTCTCCAACGAACTGGGCACACCCAAGATTCTCACTTGCCCATCGGATTACTCCCGCAAGAGAGCTGTCTCATGGGACCAAATCACCGACGACAGTCGCCTTAGCTACTTCGTCGGCGTCGAATCTGACACGTCAAGACCGCAAACCATCCTAAGTGGAGACCGAAACTTTAGCACCAACAGCAGAATTCTTTCGGGTTTGGTCCTCTTGAAGACCAACGCTCCTCTTCAATGGGCTCCCGGCCTGCACGCTCCAGTCGGCAACGTCTGTCTCGGCGATAGTAGTGTGGCGCAGTTAGCAGCCAGTACGCGAATTCAGAGCGCGATGAACACCAACGCTGCCCCTAAGTTTGTTTTCCCGTGAAGCAATGAAGCCGCAGCTATCAATCCAAACGAGAAGCAGGGCCTTCACCGGTTGGGATTTGTTGATCTGCATCGTGACGGTAACGCTTGGGGCTTGGCTTCTCGTGATGCCACCAAGGCGTGGGTGCGGAGCCAAGGCTTCAAGAATCACCTGTGTCTCCAATCTGAAGCAAATCGGCTTGGCCTTTCGCATGTGGGCCAACGACCACAATGAAAAATTCCCAATGGCACTGGCCGTCGCTGGAACCAATGGAGGCACGATGGATTTCAACCTGACTGGCGAGGTCTGGCGGCACGTTCGAATCATTTCCAACGAGGTCAATACTCCGAAAGTATTTGTTTGCAGCGAAGACAAGAAACGCTCGCGAACCGGCGACTGGGGTGTCTTCACCAACAACTCCCACCTCAGTTACTTCGTCGGCCTTGATGCGGATGAAACCATGCCGCAGACCGTTCTTTCCGGCGACCGCAATCTAACCAGCGGAACCATCAAACCGATCAAAGGCGTCTTCAATGTCACGGCGAACGACAAGGTCGAATGGACTAAAACCATTCACAAACAGGCGGGCAACGTCGGCCTTGGTGATGGCAGCGCCCAGCAGGTCACCACGTTTTCCATGAACAAACAATTCCAAGCCGCGTTAAACTCAACAACCCAGGCGGTCCATCGGATCGCCTTACCCGAATAAAACCTATGCAACTCAGAATGCTCCTCCGGCCCACCGTGCTCCCGTTCCTCCGCGTGCGCGGCAGCAACGCCAATGAAACGCGGCGTGGCAGTCTCTTTACCGCGAAGTCGCAAGCCGGCGCTCGCGGCGTCGTGACCAGCAAGCCGCGCCGTTTCTAATCCTGGAGCGCCGGTCTCCGACCCGGCAGAAACAGTTTCGATCATCGGCACGCGCCGGGTCGGAGACCGGCGCGGCTCACTGAGATTTCCCGGTCTTGGCGGATGGTTGCCAAACGGGGTGAAACCAAGCCGCCGCCAAGCGGTGGGGGAGACTCTCCCCTCGTGGACCGAGGGGAGAGAACTCCCGCGCGCTTTACATCAGGCAGGGAAAGTGATTCGCTTGCCACCAGATGAACCGCCAGCTTTCAACGGGTTCGCGAAAGGCGTTCACGCTGCTTGAACTGCTGCTGGTGATGGTGATCATAGCCATCCTCGCGGCGCTGTTCTTGCCGGTCTTGAGCAAGGCCAAGGGCCGCGGAAAGCAGATTGAATGTTTGAGCCAACTCAAGCAATTAGGTCTGGCGGCGCAGCAGTTTACCCACGATCATGGCGGGCGCTTCCCTTTTCAAGTCCCCGTCAAGGAAGGCGGCACCCTTGAGCTGGTCCAGGCCGCAGGCGGTCTCGGCGACGTGCAATACGCTTTCCGGCATTTCCAGGCGCTATCGAACGATCTTGAGATTCCCAAACTCCTCGGCTGTCCCGCAGATAGACGCATTACCACCAATGCCGTCACGTTTTCCTCGCTGCGTAACGAGCACATCAGCTACTTCATCGCGGTCAGCGCGGAGTATTCCCGTCCCGATTCGCTGCTGGCCGGCGATCGAAACATCATCGCAGGCGGCGGCGAATCCGGATCCATTCTCCGGTCCGAATGCATTCTCCGGATCGCGGCGGACACCGAAGTGGCGTGGACGAGTGAGTGTCACGAATACAAGGGCAACCTGCTCTTTGCCGGTGGCCACGTGGAGCGCACCGGCAACGTCGGTCTGAAAGTGGCCATGCAGAACCCGATCGGCCCGGTGAACGCCTGGATTCCGACGGCGTCGTCCTCCGGCAGCGCGAGCGCGCTCTCAAGCGGTAGTGGTGGTTCTGTCGCTGGCTCGGCGGGCGGAGCGGGCCCGGCAAGCGGAGCCGGAGGGACAGGTGGAAGCAAGAGCAGCGGTAACAGCGGCGCCGGATCCAGCGGTTTCGCCGCGTTGCAGAACTTCTTCCAATCTCCACAAGGCTCCGGCCAGGCCACGCCCGTGCCGCCTCCGACAATGCCAGCCGGATCAGGTTATTCGGCTGCACCCGAACGAACGCCTGTTGAGCAGCCATTCGCGGCCTCTTCGCCTCCCGCATCCGAACCCCGGACGAATCGCGTTGCGGCAGTGACTCCTCTACCCGTCCTCCCGCCTTCCGCTGAAACGGGTCCGGAATGGAGGCCGGAACCGCCGCCCGGTGTGCTCGCCATTTTCGTGGAACCGGAGCGATGCTGGTGGTGCTGGATTTTGTTCCTCGTCGTCTGCGTGGCCGCCGCAGTGACTTTGGGCGTGCTCATTCAACAACGGCAACAAAGGCGACTACGCGCGGCATCTGCGACCGACCCGCCGGACTCTTGAATCGTCCGGCATGAAACTCTTTTACACCGGCCCGGTGGTGAACACAGAAATGCTTGTCGTAATGCTGGAGAAGCACGGTATCCAGGCGACCCAGGAATTTGACGAACCTTCCCTGCCCGATGACGGTGATTTGAACCGGCTGGCGAAGGTGTTCGTGCCGGAGCCGGACTACGAGCGGGCGCACCGCCTCTTTTATTCGGAGCGTGAGGATGAGTTATGAGTGGACTGAGGACGAGTGAGTTATATCAAGCCCTCGCCAAGCTCCGATTCTTCTCTCTCTCTCTGCCATCCAATGGGGGAGAGGAGGCGCGTCTTTTTGATTCACCCCTCTCCTCAATCCTCCCCTCACTCGTTCCTCGCGGGGAGAGGAAGAAGACATGCAGCCACCTTACACGCTATGCCCGCCCAGCCAGCCCGACAAAATTCTCCAGCAACCTCAACCCCACGCCCTGGCTCTTTTCCGGGTGGAATTGCGTGGCGAAGACATTGTCGCGCCAGATGGCCGAGGCGAAGGGACCGGCGTAATCCGTGTGCGTGGCGATGATGGACTCATCCTTGGGCTTCGGAAAAAAGCTATGGACGAAATACACGTAGCTACCGTCCTTGATGCCGCGAAACAGGGGACAGGCCGGCTGCGCGATTTGGATTTGGTTCCAGCCGATCTGCGGGACCTTCAGGCCCGGTTGGTCTGGAAATCGCACTACCTTGCCGCCGAAAATACCCAGGCCCGCTGCGCAACTGTTAAACTCCTCGCTCTTTTCGAACAGCGCCTGATAACCCACACAGATTCCCAGGAAGGGACGGCCCGACGCGATGAAGTCCTTCACGCCACCGAGCAACTCCTGTCGTTGCATCGCCGTGATGCAATCGTCAAACGCGCCCACGCCAGGCAGCACCGCGCCGCGCGCCTCTTTCATGCCTTCAGACCTCGTGGTGACATGGACCTCAGCGCCCACCTTGCGAAGGGCCTTCTCCACACTACGCAGGTTGCCGGAGCCGTAATCGAGTAAGGCAATCACGACCGCAAGATAGAAGACGAATTACTCCTGCTCAATGACCAAAGAGCGGGCGATCCAAAGAGCGAAGAGGGAACGGCCGGCCGCCGTGCGCGTTCCCCGTCCTCCGCCCGACAAGTCTGCAATTTCACCCGAAATTCGGCTTGTTCCGCGCGCCCGATTCGGAGATAACCTTACTTGAGCAAGGGTCGAGATAATCGGAGAAGGAAGCGCATGTTCTTCGCCGGGCGCTCCCCCTGAAACTCCGGTGTAACCACATCCATGAATCAAACTGGCAAACGGCCCCGACCATTTGGCACAGCCTCGCGCCTTGTGGCAGGACTTGCGCCAGGGTGTTTCGCGCTCGCCGTCCTCTGGGCGGTCGCCGTTGCGGCGGAACCGCCGCAGTCAATCGAGATCGCCGTCATCGGCGACTATGGCGCCGCTTATTACACCGCCAATCCCGCTGATTCCTGGGAAGCGACAGTCGCCCGCGTAATCAAGGGTTGGGACCCGGATTTCATTATGACTGTGGGCGACAACAATTATAGCGCCGGAGAAGCGGAGACGATTGACGCGAACATTGGCCAGTTCTATTCCGACTACATTTTTCCCTACCGAGGGAGCTACGGGCCGGGTGCGTCGCGCAATCGGTTTTTTCCAACGCTGGGCAACCACGATCTCTACACGCCCGGTGCCGCGCCTTACCTGGCCTATTTCGCCCTGCCTTGGAATGAGCGCTACTACAGCTACCGTTACGGCCCGGTGGAAATCTTCGCTTTGAACAGCGATCCTTCGGAACCGGACGGCGTGATGTGGGATTCGGCGCAGGCGCAATGGCTGGAATTCCATCTGGCTGCTTCCACGGCGCGGTGGAAGCTGGTCTATTTCCATGTTCCACCCTACAGCTCAGGTGCAGTTTGGGGTTCGCATCCTTACATGCAATGGCCCTTCGCGGAATGGGGCGCTTCGGCGGTATTGAGCGGCCATGACCATCTTTACGAACGCGTGCTGACCAATGGCATCCCCTACTTCGTGAACGGATTGGGCGGCGTTTCAACTTATCCGTTCGCCACCGAGCCGGTTCCTGGCAGCCAAGTCCGCTTTAACCAGTACTTCGGCGCCATGCGCATCGAGGCCACGGACTCGAACATCACGTTTGAGTTTGTCACCCGGCTGAACACGGTCGTGGACACTTACAGAATTCCCGAACCGCCCGCGGGATTTCCCGCCTTCAGCCTCCATCCCGGCAGCCAGACGGTGCGGCCTGGCACGAACATCGTTTTTGAAGTGGCGGCCAGTGGTGATGCTCCTTTGGGCTATCAATGGCAACGCAACAAAACGTCGATCCCCGGTGAGACCAACTCCGTTCTGACCCTCACGAATGTCCAGCCCGCCAATGCGGGCTTTTATGCCGTCCAGGTTTTTAACATGGTCGGCGCCGTTCTCAGCGCCACTGCAAAGCTGACGGTGTTGACCGAACCGACCATCCTGCAACAACCCGTCAGCCAGACGGTCTTTGGCGGCTCCAACGTCATCCTGAGCGTCGTGGCGGAGGGAATCGGACCGCTGACTTATCAATGGCGTCACGCCGGGACCAATCTTCCCGGTGCGACGAATGCCACTCTTTTGTTGACCAATGTGCATCTGGCGCAGAACGGCCAGTATCGCGTCCAGGTCTCCGATGACTTAAGCTCGGTTTTTAGCGCGCCGGCGAATCTCGTCGTGCTCGTCCGTGCGGTGTTCCTCTTGCAACCACTCAGTCAGTCGGTGGTTGAAGGAGGGACGGTCGTCTTCAGTGCGTCGGTCGCGCCTGGAACCCTGCCGATGAGTTATCGCTGGGTAGTGGGAAGCCGGGTGCTCACAAACCTGGTCCTGAACCAGCTCTCCAGCTTTTTTGCGTTGACCAATGTGCAGCCGTCCAACGCCGGAGTGTATCGCGTAGCGGTGACGAATCTAGCTGGCGTCTCGATGCCGAGCTTCAGCGGGCCGGCGATTTTAACTGTGCTGGCCGACAATGATCGCGACGGCATGCCCAATGCGTGGGAAACTGCCCATGACTTCGACTCTGGCAATCCCGCCGACGCGCTACTCGACCCCGACGAAGACGGCATGACCAACTGGCAGGAATATGCCGCAGGGACAGACCCCCTGGATGCGGCGAGTTGTTTGAAGATTGAGATACTTCGCGCGGATGCCGGATTCCCGCCGCTGGTGAAATTGAGTTTCATGGCCCTGTCCAACCGGACTTATGTGATCGAGCGCAGGGCCACGGCTGCGGCCGGGCCATGGCGGCGTGTTGCTGACATCGTCGCCGGCCCGACCAACCGGATGGAGGAGATCACTCATGAGATCGATTCGCCGAGCAATCAACAACAAGTTTATCGAATCGTGACTCCGCGGCTGTTCTGAGGCGGAAGTTCCCGTTGCGCCCCGGCACAATTCTCCGCATGAGGCCGGTTCTTTCCCCACTGCAGTCGCCCGAACAGATCAAAGCTCCCCGGCTTGTACTTTGCCTTTGAGCTTGTTCTGTTGAAATCCTCCCGTGATGACCCTTCCGTAATCGACCATAGGTCCGGAAGCCATTCTTCGGCCCCGCCTCTGCTTACAGCCACTCGATGAACTGGGGCAAAAACAGTTCTGCGGCCAACAAGACGGCGCTCGGGGCGACGACGGCGCTGAGTCTGCTCCTCATCGTGGCGCTGCTTTCCTACCATCGCCACGGCGAACTGGCGGCCGCGATGGCGGTGCTCAGTTCTGGACTGGTCGCGCTGATCATCCAGCGCGAGATGGCTGCCCGTCAGCGAGCCGAAGCGGAATTGCACCGCACACAGGACGATTTGGAGGATCGCGTCATTGAGCGCACCGCCGAGATCAACACCGCCAACGTGGCGCTTCAGGCCGAGGTCTTGGAACGCCAGCGCGCCGAGGAAGCCCTGCGCCACGCCCGCGACGAACTGGAATTGCGCGTGACTGAGCGGACGCGCGCCCTGGCCGATGCCAACGCGGTGTTGCAACGCGAAATTGTCGAGCGCCGCAAGGTGGCCGACGCGCTTCGGAATTCGCGCACGCTCTATCACTCCCTGGTCGAAAACCTTCCGGTCAATATCTGGCGCACTGACATCGCGGGCCGCTTCACTTTCGTCAACGAACACCTGTGCGCGGGCCTGGGGGTGACGCATGAGGAAATCCTCGGCAGAGGCGTGTCCGACTTTTACACCACCGCCACCGCCGAGCGGCGTGCGCGCGACGACCGCAACGTGCTGGAAAGTGAAAACCCCTTTGAGGACATCCAGGAGTTTGAAACCAAGTCCGGTCGCCACGGATTCGAGCAGGTGTTGAAGAGCCCGTTCCACGACGCGGACGGTCGCACCCTGGGCGTGCAAGGCATCAGTTGGGACGTGACAGAGCGCCGCCGCGCGGAGGAGGAAATGCGCCGCATTCAGGCGCAAGTGGAGCGGAGCAACGCGGACCTGCGCCACAAGAACGAGGAAATCCAAAATTTCTATCACACGCTCTCGCACGAGTTGAAGACGCCGCTCACGTCCGCGCGGGAGTTCATCGCCATTGTCATGGACGGTCTGGCCGGCGGCTTGAACAGCACCCAAAAGGAGTATCTCCGTATCGCACTGGAGAGCTGCAATCAGCTCCGGGTCTGCATCAACGACCTGCTCGACGCCACGCGGCTGGAGACGGGCAAGTTGAGCATCGAGCTTAAGCTCGCCTCGCCCGGGGCCGTGGCCGAGCGAGTGGTCAAAGCGCTGCGCCCGGCGGCCATCGGCAAGCGCATCGAATTGGCCTGCGAAGTGGAACCCGGCCTGCCTGCCGTGAGATTGGACGAAAATCGCATCATGCAGGTGATCACCAATCTGCTGAACAACGCGCTCAAGTTCACCAACCCCGGTGGCCACATCGTGGCGCGTGTTGCATTGTCGCCCGAACAGGCGGACGCGGTTGAAGTCTCCGTGAGCGATACGGGCCGGGGCATTCCACCCGCACAACTCGATCGCATCTTCGACCGGCTCTACCAGGTCAAGAGCGGTGATGCCTCCACGGAACAGGGCGTCGGGTTGGGCTTGTACATCTGCCGCGAACTGGTGCGACTGCACGGCGGGGACATCATCGTCGAGAGCAAGGTGGGTGCGGGGAGCAAGTTCACCTTTACTCTGCCACTGCAACCGAAGGTCCAGCGCGCGAACTTGTTGGTGGTCGATGACGATCCCGAGGTGCGCCAGGTTCTCAGCACCGTCCTCGAGCGCGCGGAGTTCGCCGTGGCCACTGCCGAAGATGGCCAATCCGCCTTGCAGGAAATCCGCCGCCAGATGCCCGACGTGGTGTTGATGGACCTGGAGATGCCGGGGATGGACGGTCCTGCGACCCTGCAGGAGATTCGCAAACACTGGAGATCGCTGCCGGTCATTCTGCACACCGGCCATGTGGACGGGCCGCTGCTGAGCCGCGCCCTCGAGTGGTCGCCGTTCACCGTGCTGGCCAAGCCTTGCCCGATGGACCAGTTGGTTCAGACCGTTCGTGGCCTGGATCGGCGCGGCCATGACGCGCCCAGGCTTGCACACGCCAACGGCACAAACCCGTCGTGATGCGAAAGGAGCAAGCCAAGTCATGAAAAAGATTCTCGTTATAGAAGACGACGCAAAGATTGCCGCCGCGCTCCGCATCCGCCTTCAATCCGCGGGCTACGAAGCCCTCACCGCCGATGACGGCTTCAGCGGCCTCAAGATGACAATAACTCACAAGCCTCAACTCATCCTGCTCGACATCATGATGCCGGTGGGGATGGGTTTCTCCGTGGCCGAACGGCTCAAGGATCTGGGTCTGGGTGACATCCCCATCATCTTCATCACCGCCAGCAAGCGCGCCGGACTGCGCAAAACCGCGCAACGACTTGGCGCCGCCGGTTTTTTTGAGAAGCCCTACGATGCGGAAGAGTTGCTGGCCGCCATCCATCTGATTCTGGGGGCGCCGCAAGCACCAGGTTTCGGTCCCGCGTATCCCGATCCCCGCGCTCAATCCACTCCATGAAAACCATTCTTATCGTCGAAGACGACCCGAAGATTGTGGCCGTGCTGGAAATTCGTTTCCAGTCCGCCGGCTACGCCACGCTTACCGCAAGCGACGCCGCGTCCGGTCTCAGCAAGGCCGTGCAACACCGGCCCCATCTGATCGTGCTCGACATCTCGTTGCCCGCTGGCGACGGCCTGCAACTCGCGGAGAAACTCAAGAGCCTGCCGGAAACCCGCCAGACGCCGTTCCTCTTTGTGACCGCCAACAAGGATCCCGACCTGCGCGCGCGAGCCATGGATTTGGGCGCCGCCGGCCTCTTCGAAAAACCTTACAACGCGGATGAACTGCTCGCCGTGGCCGGGCACGCCCTGGGCGAGACCGGGATGTTCCGGCGGCGCATCGCGCGGTTTTTCGGCATCAGTGGCTCCGACTCAGGCCATTCCAAGTCGTCCGCGAAAAAAATTCTGATCGTCGAAGACGACCAGAAGATTGCCCTCGCCCTCGCGTTGCGCCTGAAGTCCGCCGGTTACGAAACCAGCACCGCGTTTGACGCGCTCACGGGAGTCAATGAAGCCGCAAGGCTCCGCCCCGACCTCGTCCTGCTGGATATTTCGTTGCCTGCCGGCAGCGGTTTTGCCGTCGCGGAACGAGTGCGCAGCGTCATGCCCAATTTCACGCCCATCATCTTCCTTACCGCCAGCAAGCAGCCTGGCCTCCAGGAACGTGCGCAGGAACTTGGCGCCGTGGGTTACTTCGAGAAGCCTTACGAGGCCGAGGCGCTTCTGACCGCCGTGCATCAGCACGTCGGCGCCTGATTTTTGAGTTAGCTCACAATAAGAAGACGCCGGGGCTCAACGGGCGCTCGGCTGGCTTTTCAATGACTCCAGGTAGGCGATCAAGTCGGTGAACTCCTGCAAGGTCAACGCGGCCTGCAAGCCTTCGGGCATGATGGACAACTGGCTGTTCCGGCGGCTCGCAATCTGCGACTTGGCGATGCGGCGCAGTTGATCGTTGGCGTCCAGCAGCGTGATGTCATCGCCGGTTTCGCCCTTGAACAATCCCGCGATGAAGTCGTCGTCCTTCGTTTCGATCTGCACCTGGTTGTAGCCCTCGCGCACCACTTTGCTCGGATAAAGAATGCTCTCGATGAGCGCGGCCCGGCCAAACTGCGCGCCCACACCGCTGAGGTCCGGCCCCACGCGGCCGCCGCGCTCGCCAACGATATGGCACTTGATGCAGGCGACGCCGCTCTCGTTGTGGAAGACGACGCGCCCGCGCGCGGCATCACCGGTGTTCTTCAGGGTGAACTGCTCGTAGTCGGCCAACTCCAGCGCTTTCGCGGCCACGGCGAAGAGTTTCCCCTGCTTCGCCTGAGCGTTCTTCGCATAGACCACGCGCAGTTCCGCGATGACTTCCGGCGACAAGCTGTCGATGCGCTGTTCGATTAGAGGCAGCGCCTGTTTCTGAATGGATCCAAGCGCCTTCCGGCAGCTCTCGCGCAGGGCGGCGTTCCTGCCGGCCAACCCTTCGAGATAAGCCGGCACGGCGCGTTCGTCCGGCAACTGTGCGAGTGCGGCGAGGACCTCGGGCCGAAGGTCTGCGCTTTCGTAAACTTTGAGCAGCGCCGGCACGGCCGCTTTGTGCTTCAACCTGCCGGCAGTGACAACAGCCGTGCGGCGCGCTTCCATCGACTCGCTGCTGAATAAGGCGAGCACGGGCTGAAGAGCAGCCTCACCCCCGATGGCGGCAAGAGCTTCGCTCGCCGCGGCGCGGACGGCGGCATCGGCATGATTCAACTGCGCGGCGATGAGCCGGGCGGCGGGCGCGACCTTTAACTGGCCGAGGGCGTGAAGGACCGGCCGTGCGACGGTGGCAGTTGAAGCGTGAAGTTTGAGCAATTGTTGAAGCGCATCCGCCAGTTTGTCAGTGCCGATGCTCGCAGCAGCGGCGACAATGTCGGGAAGCAACGGATCATCCGGCCGGACGTCTCGCAGTGCAGACTCGACGAGGGGAGCAGAGGCCTGGTCGCGGAGCGCTGCCAGCGCCCGAAGCGCGGCGCGACGAAGCTCAATGCCAGTTTCCTTTTGAAACAACTCGCGCAACGCAGGCGCGGCGGCAAGATGCCGCGCCTCGCGAATGCCATTGGCTGCCGCGAGACGGATGTTGGGTTCCTTGTCCGTCAAACTTTCGGCCAATACCGCAAGCACGGTTTCCGTGCCGGCCCACGCCTCGGACTTGACGGGCGGCGGCTGGTTCACTGGATGGTAAGCCCACCATTCACCGCGCCACGGTTTGGTCTGGTGATGAAGCGCGGCGAGCAGGCGCAGCGCCGCTTCGCGCGTTTCGACGGGCCGCCTGCGGTTCCCCGCGAGCCGGGCCAGTTCGGCGGCGAGCGCCGCGTCATATGTTTCACGCAGGGCAAATTCCGTTCCCTCGCGAATGGCCGGATCGCGATGAAGCAGCCCTCGCGTGATTGACGGCCAATGTTTCGCATCGCTTCGACCCACGCGGTTTAGAGCGGTGAAAACGGCGTAGCGCGTGAAGAAGTCCTCTTCATTGAGTGCGGACAACAGCGGGTCGATTGTCTTTCCAGTGGCGATTCGCCCCAAAGCCGTCGCGGCTTGAAAGCGGACCGAAGGTTCAGAGTCTTTCAGGCGAGCGACCAGCGGCCTGGCTGCCTCGGCCACACGGCGAGTTCCCAGTTGGCGGATGGCCTGGCGACGCACGCTGACGACTGGATCAATGACGGCCTTGAGGACGTTCTTCCGCGTCGAAAGTCCGCCGTCGATGGCATCCAAGGTCCACAGCGCGTGCCATCGGGCGGTGGGGAGCGCAGCGGTGTTATCGAGTAATTCAGAGAGTGCTCGCTCCACCGCCTTGCCGCGGTCGAGCAAGCGGCGTTGTGCGGTCATCCGTACCGAGTGTGAAGGATGTGACAACGCCGCAATGAGTTCCGAATCACTCGCCTCAAACCTCTCGCCCTGCGCGGCCGGCACGAGCCATTTCGGCTTCGGCGCGGCGGAAGACCTGCCATTGAACGTCATTTTCCAAAGCTTGCCGATGGCTACGTTCTCCTTCACGTCACGATGTGCCCAGTCGCAGATGAACATGCTCATTCCGTCCGCCGACCACGCGATGCCGACGGGGCGGAAATCCGGCGGCGGATCGGGAAACAGGTCAATCTTTTCGACGGCCCGATAGGTCGCTCCATCCCGCTCGACCCGCACGCGCATCACCTGGCGCTTGCCAAAATCGGCGAGGAACAGATTGCCGTGATACTCAGGGGGCAGCGCGTCTTCATTGTAGCAAAGCGCGCCGGTGGCCGCGCCTGCCCCGTAGTCGGCCAGCATCCAAAGCGTGTAAGGACGGCGCGGAATGAAGTCGTGCGGATACCCGTAGAAGCCGCCATCGACCATGTGCGTGACGCGCCCCATCCATTGCTGCTCATCGGTATTGTCGTAGGTGAAGAACTCGTCCTCGGCGTTCATGGCCACGTCGAGAATGTTGCGGTTGCCGGTGCAATAGACTTCCAGTTCGGTGCCGTCCGGGCGCAGGCGAAGGATGCCGCCTCCGTGAAGATCGACGCGCTGGCCGTCTCGCCCCACCGCGCCGTAGATGCCCTTGTCGCCAACTGCCACGTAAAAGAAACCGTCCATGCCGAGCCGGAAATTAGCGGGCACATGATCGTTCCAATCGAGCGCCCACGGATTTGGGTTGGTCTGCTCAATGAGGTCAACCCGGTCCTTACCCGCGCCGTCTGCGTCGGTGAACACACTAAACTTCGGGTTGTGCAGCACGTAGAGTTTGCCATCGAGATACTGCATACCGAAGACGGCGTAGAGCTTCTCCGCGAACACCGTTATCCGGCCATCGGGATGGAAGCAGACAATGCGCCCCAGCGCCGAATGCGCGGGCACGCTGATATCCATGGGGTCTTCCGCCACGAATACGCGGCCGTCTGGAGCGGAGCAGACGACCGACGGATGTTTGATTTGTGGCGCCTCGGCGATCAGTTCCATTCGCCAGCCGGGAAGCGGTTGCGGAACGACAGGATTCGCGGCGGATGCCATCCACGGCGCCAGGCACCACGCGAGGCTCGCGGGGGAGAGAGAGACAAGCGATTGAAGTTTCATCTCATTTCAAGCTTTGCAAATACGCCAGCAGATCGCGAATTTCTTCGCGGGTCAAAGCCGCGAGCAGGCCCTCCGGCATCAGCGACAGTTGGAGACGTTCCGTGCTGCGCACCTGTCTTGGATCAAGCTGTGTCTCGCCGCCGCCGGCGTCGCGGAGCACCAAGCTGTCGTCGGGCTGACGGACACGGATGCCCGTGAGTTCTTCGCCGTCGCGTAGCGTGACGCTGAAGGTGTCGTAGCCCTGGGCAAACGTTGCGCTCGGCAGGACGATGGACTCAATCAAATCACGGCCCGCCCGGATCGCGCCAATCTTCGTCAGGTCGGGGCCGAGCAAACCGCCCTGATTCCCGACGCGATGACAGGCCGCACAGCCAGCTTTTTCAGAAAACCATTTGCGGCCACGCTCTGGATCGCCACCCGCCAGCAATTCGGAGTAGGAATCAATTTGCTCGCGCTGACTCGCGGCGCGTTGTGCGACAGTGCGCGTGAGTTCTTGAAACTGTTTCTCTCCAGCGCGCGGAACGCGGGTGCGAAAGAGTTGCCATTCCTTCTCCGTCGGCTGCCAGCCCTGTTGGATTGCCTCGGTGACATAGTTCCATGCCGCGACGGAGAATCCCTCGCCCTCGCTTCGGAGTAGCAGCGGCAGCAGCGTGGACGGCGAAATCAGCCGGTCGCCCCGCACGAGGGCGGTGAGGCGCGGCGGATCGCGTTCCGCGTCCGGCCACTGTGCGCGGCCAAACAATTCGGCGGCGGCAAGCCGTGAACCAGGCGCGGACTGCGGGCCGACCTGCGCCAGAAGAAGCTCGAAGGCAGCGACCGTCAGCCTGGGCCGGCGACCGAGCGTGGCGCGGAGAGCTTCCAGGCGAAGTTCCGGGGCAAGATTGGTCTGTTCAACCAGGCTGGCCATCGTTTCATCCAGCGCCGCAACTCGGCGCCCGCCGGCCGTGCGTGCGGCTTGCAAGCGCACCGACGGCTCGCCTTCGCGCAGCGCGTGAGCGAGTGCTGAGACCCAAACGGCTGGCAGCGGAGTCACGCTTGTACGCGCCATCGTTTCAATAAGGAACGCGCGTCGGCCGGCGGAGAAGCTCGTGTTCGTGGCGGAGTTCGCGACGATGAGTTGCACGGAATGGTTCGTTTGGAAGGCAAGGATAAGCTCGCGAAGAGTATCAGCTTCGGGCAGGGTGTGCGGTTCCTTGGCGATGAGGAATTGCACGAGCGGCGCGGCGTGAGCGGACCAGTCGGAGCGCTGGAGGAGAATTTTTCGGGCAGTGCGGCGAAGCAGCTCGTCCTCCGCGAATAGCCGGTTGAGGACAGCGTTGGCGGTGAGTGTCTCGTGCGGCACTTGATGGAGCAACGTTAGCGCGGCCTTTTGCACCCGCGGATGCGGATGCTCCAGCGCGCTGGACAACGCCCGTACGTCCGCCAACCGATGCAGCGCGTAGGTGAGAGCGTGCTCGATGAATCGATCGGTGTCGCTGGCCAACGAGGCGATCAGCGCGGGAATGGCGTTGGTAGAGCTGCAGTGGGCCAGCGCCTCGGCGGCGGCCAGCCGAACGTACGGTTCGGGACGCGTGAGCAGGCCGATCAACGTCTTCTCCGCGCCCTTGTCCCCGGTGCGACCGAGCGCACGAGCGACGCGAGCTGTTTCATCGGGATTGGTAGCAGGCGACGTGGGGAAACCCTGATCTATTGCCGATTGCGGGTTGGCGATTGCCGATTTGGAAACCAGAACCTCACGCCGTCCGTTGCTGTCTCGGCCCGGATTGAACCGAACGCGATAAATGCCTCCCACGGCCGACGTTTTGCGGATACGGCCTGTGGGACAGTGATGGACGTACCACGAGCCGGTGTCCAATACGAGCAGACTACCATCAGTGTCTTCGAGCACATCGGACGGATGAAAATCCGGGTCGTCAGTGGTCAGGAAGTCTTCGTCCTCGCTGCGGAAGGTTGAGCCAAGTCTCTGGAGCCGGTGTGCGGCCACCTTGCGCGCATTAAATTGCGCGGAGAACAGAGCATCGCGGAAACGCGCCGGAAAAACATCGCCGCGGTAACGGACCAAACCACTGAGCGCCACCGCTGGGTAAATGGCGAGCGGCGGCAACAGTTCGCCAGAACTGAAGAAATGCGTATCGGTCTTCGCGTGGGCATTGAGCGGATACACGCCGCCTTCGAGCAGATGCACGAGGGCGTCGCGCTCGCCGGCTTGAGGGAAAGAAAACCAATTGTCCGTGCCAATGATTTCACCGGTCGGCAGGAACTCAACTTCGACGAGGTTTTCAAACCCACGCGCGATCACTTCGATGTCTGAGCCGTCAGGCCGGCAGCGCAGGAGCGCGCCGCTCTTGCTTTCGAGAAAGGTTCCGTCGGCGCGCTTGAGCTTGTAGCCGTCCGGCTGGCCCATGGTCAGGTAGAGCCAACCGTCGGGCCCAAAGGTCAGGCCGTGCAAGCTGCCGTTGTCGCTGTGGCCGAAACCGGTGAGGAGAACCGTCCGTTTGTCGGCGCGGCCATCACCGTTGGTGTCTTCGAGCGTGATGAGATCGGGCGGGTCGGCGGCGTAGAGCTTGCCTTCGCGCCAAACAAGGCCCATCGGGAAGACGAGTTGATCGGCGAAGACTTGCGCGTGTTCGTAGCGTCCATCGCCGTCGAGATCTTCCAGTCGGCTGATGCGGCAGCGTCGGGTTTGTTTCTGAAGTTCTTCGTAGAGGTCGAGGCCGGACGATTCTGCGACAAACAAGCGCCGCCGTTCGTCCAGACAAGCGAACATGGGGAACTGAATGGCGGGGGCGCTGGCGACGCGTTCGATGGCGAAGCCGGTGGGCAAAGTGAAGGCGGCCTCGGCTCCGGGTACCAACGAAAGTAGAGCGAAGAGAACGAGAAAAGTGGGGCGCGTCGTTTCGCGCCCTGCCTCGTGGTTCAGGAATGAATTCCTTCCAATGCAATTTCTTAACCGCTTTGAATTCGTGGGAATCATTTCCAGGCGGCGATAGCGGCGCCGATGAGGCCAGCGTCCGGGCCGGTGGCGGCGCGGAGGATTGGCAGGTTGCAATGCACTTCGGACCAGATGTGCCGGCGCGTCGCGGCGATGAACTCGTCCCAATACGATCCTTCGCTCAGACCGAGTCCGCCCCCGATGATCACAGCTTCGGGATCGAGGACGTTGATGAGCAGGCCAATGACGGATT
>Ga0187893_10004207_pt1 | contig 27765 bp, 23 predicted proteins | sample MA1701074metaG_FD_139574 | JGI IMG/M metagenome (GOLD analysis project Ga0187893, IMG submission 139574) | White microbial mat communities from a basaltic lava cave in the Kipuka Kanohina Cave System on the Island of Hawaii, USA - MA170107-4 metaG ... | reverse complement strand
GCGCCCGCGCGCGCGGAGCAGTGGCTCTGGCTCGCGCTGCACGCCGCGGCGCTCGGCGCCTCGCTCGGCCGCGCCCGTCTCGCATCGGCGCTCCTCGTCTCCTTCGCGGCGGGCGGGCTCGCACTGGCGGCGAGGAGCGAGGCGGCGCGTGCGGTGCGCCTCGCCGGTCCGCTCGAGGCCGTCGTCGAGGGCCGGATCGGGCGCGCGAGCGGCCACGCCTTCGAGCTCCGCGAGGTCGCGGCGGTCGAGCCGCCGGGCGTCGCGCTCCCCGCCGCGCTCCACGTGTTCGCAGACGAGGTGCCCGAAGTCGCCGGGCTGCCGGCGGGCAGCTGGATCCGGATCGCGCTCCGGATCGCCCCGGCGCGCGGGCGCACGAACCCGGGCGGCCCCGATCGCGCGCGGACGCTCGCGCGCCGCGGCCTCGGCGCGACCGCGACGCCGCTGCATCCCAGACTTCATGCAACGATTCAGCACCCGGAGCGGAAGACCTGGGATCTCCTCGCGGACTTCCGCCGGCGCGGCGCGCGGCGACTGGCCGCGGAAGGGCCGGGCGGCGAGCTCCTGGCCGCGCTCGGCCTGGGCGAGGCGGCGGCGCTCGGGCCGGCGCCGCGCGCGGCGCTCGCCCGGCTCGGCCTCTCGCACCTGGTCGCCGTCTCGGGCCTCCACCTGTGGCTCGTGGCGGCCCCCCTCTATCTGGCAGCGGCCTCGCTCCTGCGCCGCTCCGCGGCGCTCGCCGCGCGCACCGACACGCGCCGCGCGGCGGTCGTCCTCGCGCTCGTCGGAAGCGCGCTCTACGCCGTCCTCACCGGGCTCGCCGCGCCCGTGCAGCGGGCGCTCGCCTTCCTCGCGCTCCTCGCGCTCGCGCAGCTCGCGCGCCGCCCGCTCGCGCCGGCGAGCGCCTTCGGCGCGGCCGGTCTCGCGGTGCTCGCCGCGGATCCCGCCGCGGCGTTCGCGGCGGGCGTGCAGCTCTCCTTCGCCGCGACGGCGGCGCTGGTCTGGAGCGCCGCGCCGCCACCGCGCGCCGCGCCGCCCGGCGCGCTCGCCCGATCTCGCGCGGCGCTCGCCCTCGCGCTCCGCACCTCGGCGAGCGCGACCGCGGCCACGGCCGCGCTCGTGGCGCTCCACTTCGGCGTGGTGTCGCCCCTCGGCTGGCTCGCGAACGGTGTCGGCGTGCCGCTCACCGCGCTCGCGCTGCTGCCCCTCGCGCTCGCGAGCGGGCTCGCGGCAGGCGCGTTCCCCGACGCGGGCGGCGCACTCGTGGCCGCGCTCAGCGCCGCCTCACAGGGAGCGGCACTGCTCCTCGCAGGCTGCGTGACGCTCGCCGCACGCACGCCGGCCTGGCAAGGCGTGGCGCCCGGGCCGCTCGGCCTCGCCGCTTCGGGCGCGCTCGCGCTCGCCTGCCTGCGCGCGCGCCGCACGGCGCCGCGCCTCGCGCTGGCCGGCCTCGCCGCGGCCGCGCCCGCCCTCGGGCCGCCGCCGCGTCTCGAGCCGGAGCCTCCGCGCGTGGTGTTCCTCGACGTCGGGCAGGGCGACGCGGCCGTCGTCCAGGGTCGGCGCGCGGCGCTCCTGATCGACGGCGGCACGACCCTCGAGGGCCACTTCGATGCGGGGGAGCGCCTGGTGCTCCCGGCGCTCGGCGCGCTCGGCGTGCGCCGGCTCGAGCTGGTCGTCGCGAGCCACGCCGACCTCGATCACCGCGGCGGGCTGGTGGCGGTGCTGCGCGCGCTCCCGGTCGCGCGGCTCTGGCTCCCGCCGGGCGCGCGCGCCGAGCCCGGCTTCGAGGAGCTGCTCGCGGTCGCGGCGGCACGCGGCGTCGCGACGAGCGAGCGCGCCGCGGGCGAGGCGGCGCTCGCGCTGGGCGACCTGCGCGTCGAGGCGCTCTGGCCGCCGCGCGTCGGCGGCCCGGTCGGGCGGAACGACGCCTCGCTCGTGGTGCGGGTGGAGGCGGGCGGGCAGCGGCTCCTCTTCCCGGGCGACCTCGAGCGCTCGGGCGAGCTCGGACTGGTCGCCTCGCAGCGGGGCGAGCTCCGCGCCGCGATCCTGAAGCTCGCGCACCACGGGAGCCGCACGTCCTCGACCGAGGCGTTCCTCGCGGCGGTCTCGCCCGCGCTCGCGGTGGCGTCCGCGCCGCGGCACGGCCGCTTCGGAATGCCGCACGCCGAGGCGCTCGCGCGCCTGGCGGCGGCGCGTGTAGCGTGGCGCTGGACCGGGCGCGACGGCGCCGTGCTGGTGCGCCCCGCTCCCGTGCTCCGCGTGAGGGGTTTTGCGAGCGACCCGTGAGAGAGTCACCTTGCCCCGCGGAGGCCGCGATGAAGCTCGACGACCCGGCACTCTTCCTCGAAGCCTGCTTCGTGAACGGGCGCGCGGTCGCGGCCGCGAGCGGCGCAACGCTCGACGTGACGAACCCGGCGACGGGCGAGCGCCTCGGCCGCGTGCCGTCGCTCGCCGCCGCGGAGGTCGAGGGCGCGATCGCAGCCGCGGCGGCCGCGCTGCCCGCCTGGCGGGCGCGCCTCGCGAAGGAGCGCGCGGCGGTGCTCCGGCGCTGGTCGGAGCTGCTCCTCGCGCACCGCGAAGACCTCGCGCTCCTGATGGCGCTCGAGGGCGGCAAGCCGCTCAGCGAGGCGCGCGGCGAGGCCGCCTACGCGGCCTCGTTCTTCGAGTGGTTCGGCGAGGAGGCGAAGCGCGTCTACGGCGAGGTGATCCCGAGCCATCGCAAAGGCGCGCGCATCGTGGTGCTGCGCGAGCCGATCGGCGTGGCCGCCGCCATCACGCCCTGGAACTTCCCCGCGGCGATGATCGCGCGGAAGATCGCGCCGGCGCTCGCGGCGGGCTGCACGATGGTCGCGAAACCGGCCTCGGAGACGCCCTTCACCGCGCTCGCCATGGCCCGGCTCGGCGAGCGCGCCGGCGTGCCGCCCGGCGTGCTGAACGTGGTGACGGGGAAGTCGAGCGTGATCGGCGGCGTCCTCAGCGCGAGTCCCACCGTGCGCGCGCTCTCGTTCACCGGCTCGACCGAGACGGGGCGCCTGCTGATGGCGCAGTGCGCCGGCACGATCAAGCGGCTCGCGCTCGAGCTCGGCGGCAACGCGCCGTTCCTCGTGTTCGACGACGCCGACCTCGAGGCGGCGGTCGAGGGCGCGATCGTCTCGAAGTACCGCCACACAGGGCAGACCTGTGTGTGCGCGAACCGCTTCCTCGTGCAGGCGGGCATCTACGACGCCTTCGCGGCGCGGCTCACCGAGCGCGTGCGCGGCCTCGTGGTCGGCGATCCCCGCGAGGCGAGCGTGCAGCAGGGCCCGCTGATCTCGGCGGACGCGCTCGCCAAGGTGGAGGCACACGTGGCCGACGCGCTCGCAAGAGGCGCGAAGGTCCTCTGCGGCGGCCGGCCGCACGCGCGCGGCGGCACGTTCTACGAGCCCACCGTGCTCGGCGAGGCGACGCCCGCCATGCTCTGCGCGCGGGAGGAGACCTTCGGCCCGGTGGCGCCGCTGTTCCGCTTCCGCGACGAGGCGGAGGCCGTGCGGCTCGCGAACGACACGGAGTTCGGCCTCGCCGCTTATCTCTTCACGCGCGACCTCGGCCGCGCCTTCCGCGTGGCCGAGGCGCTCGAGACCGGCATGCTCGGCGTGAACGAGGGTCTGATCTCGACCGAGGTGGCGCCCTTCGGCGGCGTCAAACAGTCGGGGCTCGGGCGCGAGGGCTCCCGCCACGGCATCGAGGAGTACGTGGAGATCAAGTACGTGCTGCTCGGGCTCGGAGGCTAGGCGGGCCTGCTCTAGAAGCGCGCGGTTCCGTCGAGCGCCGTGCAGGGCCCCGTGGTCTCGAGCTGCAGCCCGCCCGGGTGGAACACCCCGTTCACGCTGCAGCTCGGGGCGAGGCTCGAGGCGATGCCCCCGGTCATGCCCGGGATCGGGTGCACGTAGCCGAACTCGGAGAACGTGCCGTTGCCGTCGACGTCGCCGAGCGCCCCCGCCGTGAACGAGGCGCGGGTCGGGTCGGTGTCCACGGCGTAGCTGAACAGCACGTCGCCGATCGGGATGAAGCCGAGCTCGTCGAATTCCGCCATGCCGCCGCCGGCCCAGGCGCGGCGGTCCGGCCCGGGGGCGCCGCCCGGAGTGGCAGCCGCCGTCACGTACTGGCTGAACTCGCCGAAGTAGGCGTACTCGGCCGTCGCGATCGAGGCCACGTTGACGCGCGCCTCGGCGCTCTTGCTGCGGAGCTGGAAGCGCTGGTAGCTCGGGATCGCAAGCGCCGCGAGCACGCCGATGATCGCCACCGCGATCATCAGCTCGATCAGGGTGAAGCCACGCCGTCGCATCGGGGCCGTTTCGGCCGCGCCGGGCGGCGACTGAACCCCGCGGGTAGTCAGCGCCCGCGGAAGCGCGGCCGGCGCCGCTCCACGAAGGCGCGCTGGGCCTCGCGCGCGTCCTCCGTGGCCCGGAGCGGCCGGCCGAGTTCCTCCTGCCGGCGGTAGGCCTCCGCGAGCGGCAGCGCGAGCAGCTCGCGGACGCCCGCGCGGGTGGCCTGGACGGCGAGCGGGGCGTTCGCCGCGATCGCATCCGCCGTGGCGAGGGCGCGCGCCAGGAGGGCGCCTGGCTCGACCAACTCGTTCACCAGGCCGATTGCGCGGGCGCGCTCGGCGTCGATCGGCCGCGCCGTGAGGAGCAGCTCGTGCGCGTGCACCCAGCCCACCTGGCGGGGCAGCAGCACGGTGGCGTTTCCGGTCGGGTAGAGGCCGAGCGCGACCTCCTCGAGCGCGAACGTGGCGTGCGGCGCCGCGTAGCGGAGCTCCGCGGCAAGCAGGAGATCGAGGCCGCCGGCGCGGGCGTGGCCGTTCACGGCCGCGACGAGCGGCTTCCCGAGGTCGAACCCCGCGAGGAGCGCGGTCGCGACCGAGCGCAGGCCCTCGAACTCGGCGGGCGCGAGGCGCTCCCCGCGAGCGAGGCGTTGCGCGGCCGGGATCGTGCTCGCCATGTCCATCCCGGCCGAGAAGACGCGCTCGCCCGCGCCCGTCACGACCGCGCAGCGGAGCGCGGAGTCGGCTGCGATCTCGCGCCAGGCGGCGGCCAGCGCGGCGAGCATCTCGGGATCGAGCGCGTTTGCCTTCTCGGGCCGATCGAGCGTCACGAGCGCGACGTGCGGGTGCGCGGAGGGCCGTTCCAGACGGACGGGCACTAGTAGAACCCGAGCATGCGGCCCGCGAGCGCGACCACGGCGACTGCGAGCACTGGCTTGATCACGCGCTCGCCGCCGCGCACGGCGACGCGCGCCCCGAGCGCGCCGCCCGCCGCGAAGCCGCCGCCGAGCACGAGCGCCTGCGGCCACGCGATCTGCCCGGCCCACCAGAAGATCGGCAGCGCGAGCAGCGTGAAGCAGGTGTTGAGCGCCGTCTTGATGTGTGTGGCGCGCACCAGCTCGATCCCGGCGAGTGAGAGGACCGAGAGCAGCAGGATGCCGACGCCCGCCTGGAAGGCGCCGCCGTAGAGGCCGATCGCGAAGAAGGCGAGGAAGCGCAGCGGCGCGGGGAGGGCCCGCGGGCGCGGCGCGGCCGCGCGCTCGCCGCCGCGCAACGTGGGCACGAGCAGGACGAGCATCAGCACGCCGAAGAGGCGCTCGAAGATCTCCGCGGGGAGCTGCACGACGCCGTACGCGCCGAGCCACGCACCGAGCGCGCACGGCAGCACGAGCGGCGCGGCGTCGCGCGCGCCGGAGACGCCGAGCGACGCGAGCCGCCAGGTGGCGGTCGCGCTGCCGAGCACGACGCCCACGCGGTTCGTGCCGTTCGCGACCGGTCCGGGGAGCCCGAGCATCACCAGCAATGGCACCGTCAGGAGCGAGGCGCCCCCTGCGAGCGTGTTCACGACGCCGGCCACCAGACCGCCGGCGGCGAGGAGCAGGACGTCGCTCGGCTGCACGGGGCCGGTAGAGTAGGGGGGCGCAGAAGCGCCGTCGATGCGAAGCACGGCTCCCTACGGCTCCTGGTCATCGCCGCTCCGCGCGGATCGCATCGCAGCGGGCGCGAAGCGGCTCGCGGCGCCGCGCCTCGCGCAGGGCGCGCTCACCTGGCTGGAGAGCCGGCCGGCCGAAGGCGGGCGCGTCGCGCTCCTCGAGCTCCGCGCGGGCGCTGCGCGCGAACTCACGCCGCCCGACGCGAACGTACGGACGCGCGTGCACGAGTATGGCGGCGGCGAGTACGGCTGCGTCGGCGGCGTCCTCGTCTACGCGGACGTCGCGCGCCCGGGCATCCAGCGCCTCGGCGGCGAGCCCGTGGCGGGCGCGCTTCCGAGCGCGCATTACGCCGACTTCGCGGGCTCGCCCGACGGGCGCTGGCTCCTCGCGGTCGAGGAGGAGCACTTCGCCGAGGGGGAGCGCGAGCCGGCGAACCGCCTCTCGCGGGAGCCGGCGAACCGCCTCGTCGCCTTCGACCTCGCGCGCGGCCGGCGCGTCGTCGTACTCGCGGAGGCGGACTTCGTCTCCTCGCCGCGCTTCGCGCCCGACGGCGGGCGCGTGGCGTGCCTCGCCTGGGACCACCCGAGCCTGCCCTTCCTCGGGACGCGGCTCGTCGTGCTGCCGTGGGGCGAGGCCGGCCCGCGCGGCGCGCCGCGCAGCGTGGCCGGTGGCCCGAACGAGTCGCTCTTCCAGCCCGAGTTCTCGCCGGACGGTCGCCTCGGCGTCGTCTCCGATCGCACGGGCTGGTGGAACCTGTATGTGGAGGGCGGCGACGGCCTCGCGCCGCTCTGCCCGCGCGCGGCGGAGTTCGGCCTTCCGCAGTGGGCGCTCGGCATGTCGAGCTGGGCCTTCGCCTCGGCGGCGGAGATCGTGTGCGCCTTCGCCGAGGCGGGCGCGCAGCGCCTTGCGCGCCTCGAGCTCGCGAGCGGCCGGCTCACGCCGTTCGCGCTCCCGTACTCGGACTTCGAGGGCGTCTGCTGCGACGGTGCGCGCGCCGCCTTCGTCGCGGCCGGGCCGACGAGCGCGCCGACCGTCTGCACGCTCGACCTCGCGAGCGGGCGGGTCACGGAGCACGCGCGCGCGTTCGAGGACGCGCTCGACGACGCGCTCCTCGCGCGCCCGGAGTCGCTCGGCTTCCGCTCCGCCGACGGCCGCGAGGCGCACGCCTTCGTGTACCGGCCGCGGAACCCCGCGTTCACGGGCCCGGCGGGTGAGCGCCCGCCGCTCCTGGTACGGAGCCACGGCGGCCCGACCGGCGCCACGAGCCCGGCGCTCCGGCTCGGGCACCAGTACTGGACGTCGCGCGGCTTCGCGCTCGTGGACGTGAACTACGGCGGCAGCACCGGCTACGGCCGCGCCTACCGCGAGCTCCTCCACGGCCGCTGGGGCGAGGTGGACGTCGAGGACTGCGCGCACGCGGCGCGCTTCCTCGCGGCCGAGGGCCTCGCGGACCCGGCCCGCCTCGTCGCCTCCGGCGGGAGCGCGGGCGGCTACACGACGCTCTGTCTCCTCACCTTCCGCGACGAGCTCGCGGCGGGCGCGAGCCACTACGGCGTCTGTGACCTCGCGGCGCTCGCCACCGACACGCACAAGTTCGAGTCCCGCTACACGGACTGGCTCGTCGGGCCCTGGCCCGAGGCGCGCGCACTCTACGAGGCGCGTTCGCCGCTCCACCACGCCGACCGCCTCGCGCGACCGGTGATCTTCTTCCAGGGCGGCGAGGATCGCATCGTGCCGCCGGCGCAGGCCGAGACGCTCGCGGCCGCGCTCGCGCGGCGGGGCGTGCCGCACGCGCTCGTGCTCTTCCCCGACGAGGGGCACGGCTTCCGCCGCGCCGAGAACGTCGAGCGCGCGCTCGAGGCGGAGCTCTGGTTCTACGGCCGCGTGCTCGGCTTCGCGGTGGACGCGACGCCCCGGCCCGGGGTGGCGCTCGGGTGACGGAAGCAGCGGACGAGCGGCTCTGGACCCGCGCCTTCGTGCTCTGCTTCGTGACCAACCTGTGCCAGGGCACGGCCTTCAACCTGTTTCTCCACCTGCCGGGCTATCTCCACGAGCTCGGGGCGGATGACGTCCAGATCGGCGGCATCTCGAGCCTCACCGCGCTCGCGGCAGTGGCGCTCCGCCCCCCGGTCGGGCGCGCCATGGACCGCGTCGGGCGGCGCCCGGTCATTTTGTGGGGCGGCGCGCTCCACGCGCTCGCGACCGGGCTCTACCTCGCGGTCGACCGCCTCGGGCCGCTCCTCTACGGCGTGCGCGTGCTGCACGGGTTCGCGGAGGCGCTGCTCTTCTCGGCGCTCTTCGCGTACGCCGCCGACCGCGTGCCCGCGCGCCGCCGCACCGAGGGTCTCGCCCTGTTCGGCGTCTCGGGCATGCTGCCGATCTCGCTCGGCGGCTGGATCGGCGACGGGCTCCTGCCGCGCCACGGCTTCGCGGCGCTCTTCGCGCTCGCGACGCTGCTCGCGCTGCTGTCCTTCCTGCTGTCGTTCCTGATGACCGAGCCGCCGCGCCCGGCCCCGAGCCCCGGCGCGGTGACCGGCGCCCGCGCGGCGCTCCGCCAGGGCGACCTGCGTCCGCTCTGGGTGCTCGGCACCGTGTTCTCGATCGCGCTCACGGCGTTCTTCGTTTTCATCAAGCGCTTCGTGGACGACACGGGGATCGGAAGCGTCGGCCTCTTCTTCACCGCCTACACGGGCGCCGCGCTCGCGCTCCGGCTCTTCCTCGGCTGGCTCCCGGATCGGGTCGGCCCGAAGCGGGTGCTCGCGCCCGCACTCCTCGCGCTGACCGTCGGCTTCTTCGTGATGGCGGGGGCGGCGACCGACCGGAGCCTCGTCACCGCCGGCCTGCTCTGCGGCATCGGCCACGGCTTCACGTTCCCGATCCTGTTCGGGCTCGTGGTGACGCGCACGCCCGAGGAGAACCGCGGCACCACGCTCGCGCTCTTCACCGCGCTCTTCGACCTCGGCGTGCTGCTCGGCGGCCCGCTCTTCGGCCTCGTGATCGAGCGGCTCGGCTTCGCGGCGATGTACGGCCTCGCGGGCGCGGGCCTCGGCCTCGGGAGCCTCGTCTTCTTCGCGTGGGACGGCCGCACGGGCCGCCGCGCCTCCGGCGCCGGGCGCCACGCGTGAGGCGAATCGCGCTGGCCGCGCTCCTCGTGGTCGCGCTCGGCTGCGGCGCCCTCGCGCCGGGAGAGGCGCTCCTCGCGCGGCCCTACGTCTGGGCGAGCGCGGGGCTGCTCGAGCTCCGGAGCTGCCGCTTCCGCGCCGAGGCGCCGCTCGGCGTCGCGCTCGCCAGCGCTGCGAGCGCGGCCGAGGCGCGCCTGCTCGACGCCGCGCTCGCGAGTCTCACCGGCGTCGGGCCGGGCGTGCGCTTCGAGCGCGCGAGCGAGGGCCCGCTCCGTGTGCGCTTCGTGGCGGGCGCGGTCGTGCGGGCGGACGGCTCGCCCGGCACGGGCCGCACGGTCGCGGACTGCCGGCTCGAGCCGGGGGGTGGTGCGGCGCTCGTGGCGGCGGACGTCGAGATCGCGCGCACCACGCCGCCCGACTGGCGGGGGGCGACGCGGCCCCTCGGCGAGGACGAGCTCGCCGGCGTGCTCCTCCACGAGCTCGCGCACGCGCTCGGCGTGGCGGGTCACGCCGCGCGCGGCGACTCGCTCCTCTCGGCCGAGCCCGAGGCCGTGCGCCGCGCCGGCCGCCGGGCGCTCGCGGGTGAGCCGAGCCGGAGCCCCGCGCTCGCCGCGCTCTACGCGCGGCCCGCGGGCGAGGTGCTCGTGCGCCGCCCGCTCGAGGCATGGCGCACCGCCGAGCTCGACCGGCTCGCTGCGCTCGCGGCGAGGCGCGGGCTCGACGGCCCCTACCTCCGCGCGGGCGACGTTTCCGGCCAGATCCTCTGGCGCGACCGCGCCGGGCGGGAATGGGGTTTCCGCGTGCACGACCTGGCGGGGCTCGCGCGCGACCCGGCGGGGCTCCTCCTCGTGCCCGACGCGGCCGCGCGCGAGGCGTTGGCGCGAGCACGCTGAGCGCCCGGCTACGCCTTCACGTTCGGGTCGAGGGCGCGGGCGCGCGCGGCGAGGTCGGCGGCGCGCGCCTCGTGGCCGAGCTCCTTCGCCACCAGGCTCGCGCGGAGCAGCCAGACCGCCTGCTCGCCGAGCGCGAGCGCGCGCTCGAAGTGCTCCCAGGCGCGTGCGCTCTCGGGCGGCGCCTTGCGGTGGAGCGCCCAGGCGAGGGCGGCGTGGTACTCCCCCTCCTCGGGCCAGAGCTGGACGGCACGCTCCAGGAGCTCGAGGGCGCCGCGGAAGTTGCCGGCGCGGAGCAGCATGTCGCCGCGTCGGTACGCCGCCTCGGCCTCGACGATGCGGTCGCCGTCCGCGCTGGCGGTATCGACCAGGGTCTCCTCGTAGTGACGGCGGCGCTCGGGATCCGAGAGCACCTCGTGCGCACGCGTGATCTCGGCGAAGAGCTCGTTCGCCTCCGTCTTGAGGTCCGTGAGGCCGAGCTGCACGACGCGGTCGGGGTGGAGGCGCTTCGCAGCGCGCAGGTAGGCGCGCCGCACCTCCCGCTCGTCCGCGTCCCGGGCCACGCCGAGCACCTCCCAGAGCATGAGCGAGCCGAGCCGCTGGTGGAGATCGCGGATCTCCTGGCCGAGCATGGCGCCCGCGGCGCCTGCGCCCGCGGCGGGGGCGTGGGCCTTCGCGTCCGCCGCCTCGGGTCCGGCGCCGCGCGCCTCGCCCCGCACCACGATCTCGATCGTGTCGCGGGGGGCCGCGGCCGCGGCGACCGGGGCGGCGCCGGGCGCGCTCCGGTGCACGAGCGCGCCGAGCTCGTCGAGGATCCAGAGCGCGGCGGCCGCGCGCACGTCGCCGAGCTCGTTCAGCAGGGCGAAGCTCGCGGTCTGGCCGTCGAGCCGCGCGACGAACCGCTCCGCGAGCGTGCCGTCCAGCCAGGGTAATTGGAAGCCGGGCACGAGCGTCGGGTAGCTGAGCGCATGCGCGCCGAGCGCGACCAGGATCTCGTGGAGCTGCCAGCTCCGGCCCACTTCCTCGGCGACCAGCGCGAGCAGGTCGAAGGGCAGGGCGGGCGCCGCGCTTCCCGTCTCACCGGGCTCGAGCCGGAAGCCGCCCTCGCGCCAGCCGAGGCACTCGCCGAGGCCGCGGCGGAGCTGCTCGGCGAGCGCGAGCACGAGGGCGCGCGGCGACACGCCCGCGCTCGCGAGCGCCTGGAGCTCGCTCACGCCGCGCGTCTCGACGACCTGGTCCACGCGCGCCCGCGCTTCCCGCGAGAGCGCGCCGCCCGTGACGAGGATCTCGCCGAGCTGCTCGCCGGGGACCTTCGAGCGGACGCCCACCGGCGCGCCGCGCCGCCACTCGATGCGCTTCGCCTGCGGACCACGCGTCAGCACGAGCCCGCCGCTCCAGCTGTCGCGCTGGAGGCCCACCAGCAGCGCCGGGAGCGGCTTCTCGCGGAACGTGGGCATGGCTGCCGATTCGGGCCACGGGCCGGCGGACTTGAACCCGCTCAGGACTCCGTTCGCCTCACCCGAGGCGAAGCCTCGGGTGGGCTCACTGCGCGCGCCGCCCCGCGCTTGCTAGCCGGGCCGCCGCTGCGCCTCGGCGATCTGGAAGGCCGCCGCGATCGCCGCCGGCAGGTCCTTCCGCATCACGAGGTGCGTCTTCTCGAGGTCGGCCACGGCCGGCTCGGAGAGCGGCGAGATGCCGGTCAGGATCGGCTCCGCGCCCCATCCCGTGACCGCGTCGACCACCTGCTCGAGGCTCGCAGCCCCGAAGCCCTCGTCGATCAGCGCGCCGCCGAGGTCCACGATCACGACGCGCACCGTGCGCGCGCCCGGCTCGCGGGCGATCAGCTCGAGCGAGCGCAGGCACTCGTCGGTGCCTGCGAAGGGCAGGATCATCACCGGGCCCCACACGTGGATCACGGGCGAGCCCGGCTCGAAGCGCGTGTCGTCGTGCTCGGGGGTCGCCGCGGGGAGGCGCTCGGCGGCGAGCGCGCGGAGCGCCGCGATCGGCAGCTCGAGGCTGGCGCGCACCTCGGCCTCCCAGGCGTCGAGGTCGCGCGCCTCGAAGCGGCAGCTCGCGGAGCCACCGGCGCGGCACTCGTGCTCGAGCGCGAGCACCTCGCGGTCGAGGAGGCCCGAGAGCCAGCCCGAGGTGTAGCCGGCGCTCACGTGGCAACGGGGCCCAGCCGCGTCGGGCGCGGCCCGCTCGCCCTGGACTGCACGGGCCTCGAGGCCCTCCGGCCAGCTCCCGAGGAAGCGTCGCTCGACGTCGGGCGGCGCGAGGCGGATCGCGAGCCGCGTCGAGGCCGGGCCGAGTGCGAACGACTCGAGCGGCGCGAAGCCGCTCTGGAGGAGCGCGAGCGCGTCGCGGAGCCCGTGGAGGCAGCCGAGCTGGACGAGCGCCTCCCGCACCTCCTCCGGCGGGAGCCGGAGCCCGAGCTCCGCGTGGAGCGAGCCCAGAAAGTCGCGGTCGAGCAGCAGGCGCGGCTCCTGCTCGAGCAGGTCCTCGAGGTCCAGCCCGAGCGCCGCCAGCTGCCGGGAGAGCTTCTGTACCGCCCGCGCCATCTTGCCGGGTCAGATCTCGAGGAACGCGTGAATGTCGAACTTCTGGTCGCGCGAGAGGAACGCCTCGCCCTCGCGCTCGAGCAGCCGCAGCATCGACTCCACGCAGTTCGGGTCGAACTGCGTGCCCGAGAAGCGGTGCAGCTCCGCGACGACCTTCTCGAGCGGCATCCCCTTGCGGTAGGGGCGGTCGCTCGTCATCGCCTCGAGCGTGTCCGAGACGAGGATGATCCGCGACGGCAGCGGGATCTGATCGCCGACCAGCCGCGCGGGGTAGCCGCGCTCGGAGCCGTCGTACCACTCGTGGTGGTGGCGCACGCATGGCACCACGTCCGCGAGGAAGGCGACCGGCTGGAGGATGCGCGCCCCGATCTCGGGGTGGCGCTTGATCTCGTCGTACTCCTCGGGGGTGAGGCGGTCGGGCTTCGTGATGATGGCATCGCGCACGCCGATCTTGCCGACGTCGTGCAGCAGGCCCGAGATGTAGATGCGCTCGATCAGCTCGCGCGGGAGCCCGAGCTCGCGGCCGAGCTTCGAGGCGTAGACGCCGACGCGCTCCGAATGGCCGCGCGTGTAGGCGTCCTTCGCGTCGACCGCCTCGGCGAGCGCGCGGATCGTCTGGATGTACCCGATGCGCAGCTCCTGGTTCTTGTCCGCGAGCTGCTTGGTGCGGTCGCGCACCTTCGCCTCGAGCGTCCGGTTCATGTCCTGGAGCCGGAGGTTCTGCTCGCGCGTGACCTGGTTGAGGCGCCGGATCTCGCTCTTCAGGTCGTAGTGGTCGAACGCCTGGCGGAGCGTGGCCTTGAGCTCCTCGTCGTTCCACGGCTTCGTGATCAGGCGGTAGATCTCGCCGTGGTTGATGGCTTCGACGGCGACGTTCATCTCCGTGTAGCCGGTCAGCATCATGCGCACGGCGTCGGGGTGGCGGTCGCGGATCGCGAGCAGGAGCTCGACGCCGTTCATCTCCGGCATGCGCTGGTCGGACACCACCACCTGGGCGGGGTCGTTCGCGAGCACCTCGAGCGCCTCGGCGCCGCGCGAGGCGGTGAGCACGCGGCACGGCTCGTTGCGGAGCAAGCGCTGGACGGCGCGCAGGATGTTCACTTCATCGTCGACGAAGAGGACGGTGTGCTCGCGCATGGGGGCCTCCGCGGCCCCACCTAGAGCAAGGGCCGTGCCCGCCGCGCGCGCGCGCCACAACGGCTCGCGATCCGGCGGGGTTCCGCGCGGCGTTGCCGGTTGCGGTCGCGGGCGTCCGCGTCCCCGCCCTGGGACGCGCGCCGGAAGCGCGCCGGCAGGTCGCGCGCAGCCTGCCTCCGGCGTGCGGGCGAGCTGCCGCTCCGCGCGTCGGCAGCGGGCTCGCGAAGCGCCTCTCCGCGCACGCGCCGGCGCCGGCGCGGCTTTGCTTCGCGCGCGAGCGGCCCCGTACGCGGACGCGCCGCGTCCCGCGGCTGGGACGTCTCGCGCGCGGGACGCGGCCCGCGTCCGCGTCAGAGGTACGTGCCGCCCTCGGTCGCGCGCAGCCGCTTGAGCGTCCGTCGCAGCACCTCCACCTCGGCGAGGAGGTCGGCGGTCTCGACCTGCGGCGCCGCGAGCGCGGCGCACTCGGCGCGCGCCTTGCGGCGGAGCGTGGCGTGGAGGAGGGCGACCCACTCGCCGGCGCTCGGCTCGCGGAAGCGGTTCACGACGTCGGGCCAGTCCACGTCCCCGAACAGGCTCCGCCCGGCGCGCTTCTCGGCGAGGCGCGCATGGATGCGGAGCGCGGCGACGATGTCGTCGGGATAGCTCGGCGTCACCTCCACGATGCGTTCGAAGCGGCCGGGCAGGGCGAACGCGGGCCGGACAGAGTCCGGGTGGCTCGTGGAGCCCACGAGGAGCACGGTGTCGAGGGCGGCCGCGCGGTCGGCGAGCTCGCAGACGAAGTCGAGGATCGGGCCGAAGGGCAGGTCCATGCGCTGGCCGCCGATCTCGGCCGCCTGCGTGAACTCGAGCTCGTGGAAGAACAGCGTGGTGGGCGGCAGCTCGCCGAGCACCGTCGCGAAGCCCTCGATCAGCTCCGCCACGTTCCCCCCGTAGCGCACGACCTCGAGCGCGAGCCGCGGCACCTGGAGGCGCAGGAAGCTCGTGCCCGCGCGCGTGGCCAGCGCCTCGGCGAGGAGGCTCTTGCCGGAGCCGGGGCCCCCGATCAGGAGCAGCCCCGAGGGCGCGAAGGTCCCCCACGCCGTGTACACCTCGCCGTTCGTCATCGTGCAGGCGTAGGTGAGCACCTCCTCCTGCGCCTCCGCGAGCCCGCCGATCAGATCGCTTCCGACCTGCGGCAGCGTCTCGAAGCGGCTCGCGCGCGCGAGCGGCGGGAACTTGCGAGTCGCGCTGCTCCAGAGGTTCTGGGCTCGCTCCGAGGCGATCTCGCGCTCGTTCATCGGCGTCCCTCCATCGGGCAGCCTAGTGCGGAGCCGCCGCGCGGCTAGCTCTCGTACTCGGCGTACTGCGGGAGCGCGTCGTGGATCTCGTCCCACGCCGCCTTCGCGGCCACGAAGATGTGGCCGCTCGGGCGGATCCCGGGGTCGTCGTCGAGCGCGCCGAGCGGCACGACGGCGAGCTTTCGCTCGGGATCGACGCGCGGGAGCTTCCCGCCGCAGCGGAGGCAGAAGCACTGCGTGAAGCGGAGCGCCTCGGGGATCTTGTACGAGACGAGGAGCTCCGACCCGCGCGTGAAGCGCAGCCCGTCGTCGCCCAGGAGGAGGTTCGAGGCGAAGGCGGCGGAGCGCGCCTTCCGGCAGCGCGAGCAGTGGCAGAAGCGCGCGAGCCGGGGCTTTCCCTCGAGCACGAAGCCGACGCCGTTGCAGAGGCAGCTCCCGCGCGTCGCGCCGGGCGGGTCCGTCGGCGCGCGGTCCGCGACGGTCGGCGCGCCGAAGCCCTCGGGGTAGGCGTCGAAGCGCGGGAGCGCGTCGTGGATCTCGAACCACGGTGCCCGAGAGGCGACGAAGATGTGCGCGAGGGGGCGCGTGCCGGGATCACCGTCGAAACCTCCGGCGGGGAGCGGGACGCGCCCCTTCGTCGCGACGCCGTCGGGCACGACCGAGCCGCAGCGCCCGCAGAACGGGCGCGCGAAGCCCGGCGAGGAGGCGAAGCGGACGATCGCGGCTTCCCCTCCCTCGAAGGCGAAGCCCGCCGCGGGCGCCTCGAGGTACGTCCCATACGCCGTGCCGTGCACCTTGCGACAGCGCGAGCAGTGGCAGTGGGACATGAGCTCGAAGGGGCCCTCGGCGCGCCAGCGCACGGCCCCGCAGAGACAGCTGCCCTGCACGCGACTTCCTCCCCGCGGCTCCCCGGGCTCGGGCGCGCCCGTCCCGAGCTACGGTAGCGGGGCCGTGCGTTTCGAGTGGGTCCTCTTCGGGAGCCTCGGGCTGCTGCTGGTCGGCGGCGTCGGCATCCTGCAACGCCGCGAGCGGAGCCCCAACGGCTACTGGATCGGCGGCTGGATCTCGGCCGCGGTCGGCGGCCTGCTCACGCTGCTCGGGAAGAGCTACCCGGTGCTCGGCCTGCTGAGCTTCCCGTTCGGGACGCTCTTCCCGTGGTTCCTGCTGGCGGGTGCGCTGGTGCTGGCGGACCGACGCGTGCCGCGGGCGCTGTTCCCCGTCGCGCTCGGCTTGGGTGCCCTACGAACGGCGCTGGCGGGCGTCGCGGGCGAGCCGCTCGCGTACGCGGCCGCGCTGCTCACGGACCTGCCCGCGATGCTGGGCACGGTGTACCTCGCGAATCGCGCCGTGCCGCCGAGTGCGGCGAGCGCGACGCAGCGCCTGCTCGCGCCCGCCCTGCTCGCACTGACCGTCGCCGGGCTGCTGCACGTGGCCTGGAGTGCGAGCGGCGGCCGGCTCGACTGGATCCTCACACTCTGGATGCTCGTGACGCCGCCGCTGCTCGGGCTCCAGCTCCGCGTCGGGTCCGAGTGGAGCCGGCGCGAGATCGATCGTGCCCAGCGCGACCTCGAGCTCACGATCGCGGAGCGGACCGCGGAGCTTGCGCGCGTGAACGCGTCGCTCCGCGCGAGCGAGGAGCGCTACCGCACCGTGTCCGAGCTGGGCTCGGACCTGAGCTTCAGCTTCCGCGTGCGCCGCGACGGCTCGTTCGAGGGCGAGTGGGTGACGGACGCCTTCGAGCGCATCACCGGCTACCGCGCGGGTGAGATGGCCCGCGATCGCTGGCTCGGGCTGATCTACCCGGAGGACCGGGAGCCCATGGTGGAGCACTTCCGGGCCGCGCTGCGGGAGGGCCGCGAGGACATCGGGCCGTTCGTCTTCCGCGTGGCGCGCAAGGACGGCAGCGTGCGCTGGCTCGAGGCGCGCGAGCGCGTCACCCGCGAGGCCGGCGGGCTCCGCGTGGTGGGCGCAGGGCGCGACATCAGCGACGCGCGCGAGGCCGAGGCGGAGGCGCACCGGCTCGAGCGCCAGATGCAGGAGGCGCAGCGGCTCGAGAGCCTCGGCCTGGTGACCGGCGGCGTGGCGCACGACTTCAGCAACGTGCTCACCGTGATCCTCGGCAACGTGCGGCTCGCGCTGGCGGAGCTGCCCGCCGCGCACCCGCTGCGGCCGCGCCTCGAGCGGGCGCTCGCGGCGGCGGAGCACGGGGCGGGGCTCACGGAGCAGATGCTCGTCTACGCGGGCCGCGGCCCGCGCGCGCAGAAGCCGGTGAACCTGTCGGCGCTCGTCGGAGACATGCTCGACCTCACGCGCGCCGCCGTCCCCGCGCACGTGGAGCTGCGCGAGTCCCTCGCGCCCGACGTCTGGGTGCAGGGCGACGAGACGCAGCTCCGCCAGGTCGTGCTCAACCTGGTGGCGAACGCCGGCGAGGCGATCGGGGTGCGCGGCGGCACGATCGAGCTCGGCACGGCGATCATCGAAGCCGACGCCCACGAGCTGGCCGGCGCCCGCGGCGGCGGCCGTCTCGCGCCGGGCCGCTATGCGCTCCTGCAGGTCGTGGACGACGGCCCCGGCATGGACGCCGCGACCCGGGAGCGCGTGTTCGAGCCGTTCTTCAGCACGAAGCTCTCGGGGCGCGGGCTCGGGCTCGCCGCGGTGCTCGGCATCGTGCGCGGGCACGGCGGCGCCGTCGGCGTCGAGAGCGTGGCCGGGCGCGGGAGCCGCTTCCACGTGCTGCTCCCGTGCGCGGCCGCCGCTCAGGCCGCCGCGCCCGAGCCGGTGGCGCCCGCCAGCGCACGCTCGCGGGCGGCTCGCATCCTCGTGATCGACGACCAGGAGCCCGTGCTCGACCTCGCGCGCGAGCTCCTCGGGCGCGCGGGCTACCAGGTAGAGACCGCGCTCGGCGGCCGCCGGGGCCTGGCGTGCTTCGAGGCGACCCCGGCGCGCTTCGACGCGGTGCTCCTCGACCTCGCCATGCCCGACCTCGACGGCACCCAGGTGGGCGCCGCGATCCGCGCGCTCCGCCCGGGCGTGCCGCTCCTCCTGGTGAGCGGCTTCGGCGCCGATCTCGGCGCCGAGCGCCTCGCGGCGCTCCAGCCGGCCGCCTTCCTCGCGAAGCCGTATGGCCGCGAGGAGCTCGCGGCCGCCCTCGGGCGCCTGCTGGCCGAGCGGGAAGGGGCAGAAGGGGCTCCGCCGACTGGCCGATAGAGCGGGCCATGCTGCGCGTGAGGGTCCGCGACCCGGCTCTCGGCGAGCGACCCGACGCCCAGGATCCCTGGCGCAGCCGGATCGCCCTCGCGACGGCCGTCCTCGCGCTCGTGTCCGCGGGCAGCGGCTGGTGGATCGAGCGTCTCGAGGGAAACCCGGACGCCTTCGAGACGTACGGGCTCCCGGTGATCGCGCTCGCCGCAGCCGTGACGGCAGCCCTCCATCGCACGCGGGTGGGCCGCGACCTCCAGGTCGGCCTCCTCGCGATCGGCGCCTTCCTCCTCCTCGAGCGGCTCCACAACGCGCTCGCCGGCGACCGGCCGGGCGCGGAGCTCCTCATCGAGGCCTACGAGAACGTGTGCTGGCTGCCCCTGCCGTACCTGTTCGGCTACGTGCTGCTGCCCACGCGCCGCGCGCTCCTGTTCTCGCTCGCACTGCTCGGCGCCGCGTGCGCGGTGATGTGGAGCGCCGTGTCCGGGCGGCCCGAGCTGGTCGGGCGCCTCGACCTGCTCGAGATGGTCTTCGCGAACGTGGCCTGCGTGTTCTTCATCCACACGCTCTCCAGCCTGAAGGAGCGTTGGGCCGCGGCGGAGTCGCTGGCGGCCGCGCTCCGGCGCCTCGCGGAGACGGACCACCTGACGGGCCTCCCGAACCGCCGCGAGGTGAGCGCGCGCATCGAGCGCGAGATCCTCCGCAGCGTGCGCTACGGCGGGCCGCTCGCGCTGCTCCTCTTCGACCTCGACGGCTTCAAGAGCGTGAACGACCGCTTCGGCCACGAGGCCGGCGACCGCGCGCTGCGCCGCGCGGCGGCGATCGCGCTCGGGCTGCTGCGCAGCACCGACGTCTGCGGGCGCTGGGGCGGCGAGGAGTTCCTGATCGCGCTGCCCGGAGTCGGGCTCGAGGGGGGCCGCGAGTCGGCCGAGCGCATGCGCCGCGCCCTCGAGACCGAACGCTCGGGGGAGGACGAGCCCACCCTCACGGCGAGCTTCGGCGTGACCGCCTTCGTGCCTGGCGACACGCTCGAGTCGCTCGTGCGGCGCGCAGATGCCGCGCTCTACGAGGCGAAGCGCGCGGGCCGGAACCGCGTCGAGGTGGTCGCGCCCGAGGCGCGTGGGCTCGACGAAGTGGCGTAGTGCAAGCGCCGCGAAGCGGCGCGCGTAGCGAGGCGAAGCCGAGCGAAGTCACGAGCCCGGCTCGCCGAGGCGCAGCCCGCGGCGCGCGCGCTCCCGTGCGGCCTCGATCAGCCCGGGCGGCACCGGCTCCATGCGCGCCATGCCCATCCGCAGCACGCCCGGCGCGAGCCAGCGCAGGAACCGAGCGCTCACGAGCCCCGGGTCGCGGGCTGGCGCCGTGACCTGGTACCGGCGCTCCTCGATCACGGCAAGGATCGCGCGCACCACGATCTCGGGCGGGTGCTTCTTGCCCGAGAAGCCCGGCGGCTCGTCCTCCTTCTCCCAGATCTCGGTGTCGATCGCCCCGGGCACCACGAGACCGGCGTGCACGCCGCTCCCCGCGAGGTCGTTCCAGAGGCCGGCGGTGAAGGCGTCGAGCGCGGCCTTCGAGGCGGCGTAGAGGCCTTCGCGCGGCGGCGTCACCTGCGCCGCGAACGACGACACGTTCACGATCACCCCGCCGCCGGCCTGCCGGAGCAGCACGGGCAGCGCCGCGTAGGACGTCCACACGCACGAGAGGAAGTTGATCCGCAATACCTGCTCCGCCTCCTCGGCCGAGGTGTGGAGCGCGTGCTTGTGCTTCGAGATCGCGTGGTTGTTCACGAGCACGTCGAGCCGGCCGTAGCGGGAGACGGCCTCCGCCACCGCACGCTCCGCGAAGGCGCGCTCGCCGAGGTCGCCCGCGAGGTACGCGGTCTCCGGCGAATCGGGGCGGCAGGCCTCGACCAGCGCCCGCAGCCGTTCCTCGCGGCGCGCCACCGCGAGCACGCGCGCACCGCGCCGCGCGAGCTCGCGCGCCGTCGCGAGGCCGATGCCGGACGAAGCGCCCGTCACGATCGCCACCGTCTCCGGTCCCACGCGCGTCGCGGCTGCCATCGCGCCCTCCTCGCGCGCGAGTCTAGTCGGGAGGGGCGGGGCGCACGCGCCCGAACGCGGCGAGCAGGAGCAGGTCGTACGCGCCCTTCACGAGGCCCGCGAGCAGGAGCGGCCAGCCGAAGCTCGTGCCCGCGAGGAGGACGCCGGCGAGGGCAGGCCCGGCCGCGGCAGCGAGGCTGCGCGGCACGTTCGTCACGCTCGCGGCGGCGGCGCGCTCCGCGGGCGTGACGACGGACATCACGAACGCGCTCCGCGCCGGGACGTCGAGCGAGGAGAGCAGGCTCCGGAGGCCGAGGAGCGCGAGGGCGAGCGGCAGGCTCGGGGCGAAGGGCAGGGCGACCAGGCACGCGTTCGCAACGAGGTGCGGGAACACCATGGTGCGCACCAGGCCGATGCGCCGCGCGAGCGCCGGCGCCGCGAGCTGGGAGAGCGCCGCGGCCAGGCCCGTCGCGAAGAACAGCAGCCCGGCGTCGCCGAGCGAGAGGCCGAAGCGCTGGAACAGCCAGAGCGCGAGGAGCGATTGCACGACGAGTCCGCCGCCGAACGCGTCGAGCGAGAAGAGCGCCGAGAGCGCGAGGACGCGCCGGCGCGAGGGGCCGAGCCCGTGACTGCGCTCGCCTTCGGCTCGCGGCGCGCGCGGCTGGGCCGCGCTCGAGGGCGCTTCCGGGGGCACCCGCAGGCCCTGATAGAGGCCGACCAGACCGACGGCCACGAGCACGTAGATCCCGAAGCCCGCGCGCAGCGCGAAGCCCCGTGAGGCGAGCCCGAGCGCCGCGAGCAGGTCGGGAAGCCCGGCGGCGAGCGCGCCGAACGCCGCCGCGAGCCCGCCGGCCGTGGCGTAGCGCGCGAACACCGCGGTGCGGCGCGCCTCGGGCACGAGCCGCGCGAGGAGCGCGTGCTCGACGGGCAGGAACAGCGAGACGTCGCCGGCGGAGGGATTCAGGGTGCCGACAAACGCGATGGCGAGCAGCGGGCCGAGCTCGCGGAGGCCCGCGAACCCGACCCCGGTCGCGGCCATCAGCAGCGCCCCGCCGAGCAATACGAGGCGAATCGGGAGGCGTCCCGCGAGGAAGCCGACCGCGAGCGTGGCGAGCGCCGAGCCGAGGAGCGTCGCCGTGGAGATCGCGCCGACCGCGAGGGCGCCATGGCCGAGCGCGAGCAGGTGCGCGGGCAGCAGCACGCTCACGCAGCCGTCCGCGAAGCCACGCAGGGCGCGGGCCAGCACGATGCGCCGCGCGTCGGACGGGAGCTCGGGCTGCCACACAGGAGGCCGACTCTCGCAGGCCCGCCGGCCGTCCGCGATACTGCAGCGCTCGCCGGCGTCCCCATCGTCTAGTGGTCAGGACATCGCCCTTTCAAGGCGATAACACGGGTTCGACTCCCGTTGGGGACGCCAAACATCCCTGCTTCGTCGCGGTGTTCGCAGTGCGTCATTTCGTGTGGGGCGGTCGTGGGGTGGATCTCGCGCGCAGTAGATCCTTCACGTCGCGCGAGCCGAGCGCCACGTAGGCGTCGGTGCTCCTCGCGTCCGCGTGGCCGAGGAAGCGCTGGAGCGTCTTCGCGTCCACGCCCTGGCGCACGAGGTCGGTCGCTGTGGTGTGCTTCGTCGCCCGGTAGAGCGAGACGACGCGCACGCCCGCGCGCTCGGACGCCGCGCGCCACTCCGACCAGAGCCCCCAGTGCGACCAGCGTGCGTTGGGCGACCAGGCACGGTTGGCGCGCTGCATGGTCGGGAAGAGCGGCACGCCGAGGCGCTTGAGACGCTCCTCGGCGCTCGCCTGCTCGATCCGCCACGCGATCCAGTCCGCGAGCTCGTCCGAGGCCCCGATCACGCGCCAGTCGCGCTCCTTGAGGCCGCGGATGGGGGCGGAGGCGCTCTGCCCCTTCACGGCCTGCTGCACGAGCAGGTCGGGCGCGCTCCAGTGGAAGAGGTCGAGCGCGCGCGCCTCGCCGGGCCGGAGCGTGTGCGCCATCGCGAGGAACACGCCGCGGCGCTCCCAGGCGATCGCCTCGAGCACGGCGCGCTGCTCGCCGGCGCTGAGCACCTCCGGCGCCCGACGGTCCCAGGGCACCTCCGGGAAGTCGGGCACGAAGTCGATCTCTCCGCGGCGATGGAGCCACCGGAGCATCCTGCGGAGCTCGCCGGCCACGTTGCGCCGGCTCTTCGCGCCGAGCTTGCGCTTCGCGGCCAGCTCGGAGAGCCAGTCCTCGAGCGCGCCGTAGGTGACCGCGAAGACGGGCGTCTCCGTCCAGAAGTCGAAGAGCCCGGCCTTTCGCATGCGGCGCAGCTCGGCGAGCGTGCGCGGCGACACGTCACCGGCCGCGCATCGCTCCGCCTCCCGAGCCTCGAAGCGCTCGAGCCAGCGCGGGATCAGCGCGGAGGCGTCCGGGCGGCGCAGGTACGGCGCCACCGCCTTCGCGAACGACCCGCAGGCGGAGGCTTCGGCGCGGATCGCGCCCAGCACCATCTCGGCCTGCGCGCGTGTGCGGAGCACGGTCCAGCGTCCAGCGATCGGCGCCTGGCCGATGCGCCAGCGCCGGCCCTCCCAGTGGAGCACGATGCGAAACACGCTCCCGCCCGGGAGCGTTCGCTCCTCGATCTGGCCCACCTCTCGCGCCACCTCCACGGGGATACCGCACCCGAGGCCGAAACGCCGAGCCCCGGTCGGGTGGTAGGTGGCGGCGGCGCTCATCACGCGCGCACCTGCTGCGGTTCGAGCTGCCACACCTCGATCAGCACGAAGGGCGGCTCGCCCTGGGCACCGATCCACTTCTCGACCGCGAGCCGCGAGACCTGGGCGTCATCGCGCCAGAGCAGGGCGTTCGCCGCGTCGAGCACGAGCTTTGCGATCTGGTCGGCGTCAGGCCGCTGCGCGCGCCACTGGCGGGGCAGGGGCCGCGTCTTGCGCTCCTTCGTGCGCGGGAGGGCCCAGACGGCGACGATCACCACCTGGAGCGGGCCCTCCAGCGGCGCCGCGTGGCCGGCTTCGAGGAGCGCCCGCTCCATGCGCTCCTGCGCCGCGACCTTCCACGAGCGCGGCTTCGCGGCCTCGAAGAACTGCGCCCGACCGCCGACCACGCGCGCACGCGGGCGCTGCCAGGGCACGGGCACGCCGGGGACTCGCACCGTGACGGAGCGCGCCGGCGCGGGAGCCGCCGTGACCGCGTCCGTCACGACGAGCTCCCTGGGGGCGCCGGTCACGCTCACCTGCACGGCCGCCTCCGGCGCGCGACAGGGCCGGTCGCGAGGTCGCGGTGCATCCGCGCGAGGATGTCGATGCTGAGCCGGCGGTCGGCGTCCGCGATCGGCGGCAGTCGAGGCTCGGGCTGCGGGGTATGCGGGATGCGGCGGGTTAGTTTTCCACCCCTCTTACTAGGCATTCTCACCGTCTCCCCGCGCGGTGTAGGAAACACAACCCGCAGAGCCCGCATACCCCGCACCTCAGCCCTTCTCGACGCGCCATCGGAGCACCTTCGCGTGCGTGTCGCGCTCCCGGGCCAGGCGCAGCGTGGCGCCATCGTCGAGGGTGAAGCGGGTCTCCGCCTTCCGGGCGAGCGCGCGGCCGATGCGCTTCGCCGCAGACGGCTTCTCGAGCGCCTCGGCGAGCTCGCCGGGGAGCGCCTCGGCGAGAGGCCCGTGGATGTTCTTCTTCATGCGCTCGATCAGGTCCGCCACCGTCGCGGCCTCGGAGCCGAAAACGGTCCGCCAGGCGGCCAGGAAGGCCGCCCAGGCCGGCGTCTCCTCGTCGGCCGTCTCGTAGAGCTGCGCCACGTTCGCCAGGAAGCCGGGCAAGCCGGCAACGCCCAGGATTCCCCCGATCGTGTGGCGCCAGCCCTCGAACGAGCCGAGGCGCGGCACGGACTCGTCGGGGCCGGGACGACCGGCCGCGATCCATGCCCGGGCGAGCGTGAACACGGCGTTCAGGAGCTCGCCGCGGTGGTCGCGAGCCCAGCCGAGCAGGTCGGGGTGCTGGAAGCCGTCGCGGGTCCAGGGCCGCGCATGCTTTGCATCGAGCCGGCACCAGACGCAGCGCCGCGGAAGGTCGCCGCGCAGCCGGAGGTTGTTCCCGGTCGCGATGAACACGGCCCGGTTGGGGACCATGATCATCTGCGAGGCGCCGAGTGCGCGGTCCTCCCACACCTCTGCCGTCAGTGCCGTCGCGAGCGAGGCGCTTCCGAGCGGGCGCTCGAGGTTGTCGAGCACCGCCACGGAGCGCCCCTCGAGAAGCAGCGCCGTCAGACGCTTTCGCCATTCATCGTCGCCGCGCCCGTCCGGCTCGGGCATCTTCGGGGCCGCGGCGCCTGTCGCTACGGTCGTGATGGTGTCGGCGATGAGCCCCTTCCCCGTGCCGGGCGCCGGCGCGTCGTAGAGCCAGAGTGGCGCGCATCCCTCGAAGATCTCTCGCAGTAGCAGCGTGAGCAGCAAAGCGAGCGCGGCCGCGGCGTCCGCGTCTCCCACGAACGGGAAGTCGAAGAACAACTCGTCGAGCGGTTGGAGCGCGGCGCGCACCTGGTCCGGCGACGGGGTCTCGGGCACAACTCCCATGTCGAGGCCGCGCGACGGCGCGTAGTAGAGGCGGGTCGCCGCGTCGTAGCCGGGCTCGTCGAGGATCGACCCGTTCGCGCGCATCAGCGGCGACGCGGTCACGCCTCGAAGCGGAGGCAGCACACCCTCGGCACGCAGAAGTCGCTGGAGCACCACGGCAGCAAGCTCTCGCGTCGGACCCGCCTCGCGCAGCTTCTTGCTCGTGCCGCGGTACCACCGCGCGGCAGATGCGAGCCGCTCGAGGAGCGCCGTCTCGTTCACCTGAGCGACGACTGGGCGCGCCTCCTCGTCGCGCCGAATCACGACGACGGCACCGGCCCTCAAGAAGAGCTCCGGCGGGTTGTTCGCCCGGATGAGCGCTGCCACCGCATCGTCGATCACAGCGTCGAGCTGGCGGTCGTCGAGTTGAATGCTGGGGCGATCCACGGCGCGCGAGGCCCCGTTCGCTCCGGGCAGAACGCGGCCCGCGATCGTGTCGATCACGCCCATGTAGTCGGCGCCCAGATGCTCCCAGAGACCCTCCGCGCGCGCCTTCCGCAAGAGCGACTCCGCGACCTGGCCGCGATCGCAGCCCTCGGCTGCGAGCTGCGCCCCGTAGTGGTGCAGCTCAGCGAGTGCGGCGGGATCGTTCACGCCGCGGCCTCCTGGCGCGTGAGCGCCCGCTCGAGCGCCTCGAACGCCTCACGGGCGGGGCCTTCGAGGCGTCGGTAGTCGTCGAGGTCCGTCGCGCCGACGACAAAAAACCCCGCAGCACGTCCACGTCGGTCGATCTTCAAGAAGATCGAAGCCGGCCGGCGCCGGAGTCGAGTGCAGTCGTTGCGTTTCGTCTGAGTCTCGGAGATCCTTCGCACCGACCTTTTTCTCCTCGAGCCGCGGTGTTCTAAAGGGGGATGCCGCGGCTCCTTTCATGTCGGCGGCGACGTGCCGCGGACGGCGTGATGACGCGCGTGGTGTCGCTTGGTCGTTCGTCTCGCCACTACGCGACCCCGGAGTAGGATGAGAGCGAACTCGCCGGGAGTTGCTGCGCGGGCGCACCCTGGTAGGCCGGGCCCGGCTGCTTCGTTTGGAACATGTCCGGGGTGATCCCGCCGGCGACACCCTCGATGCCGCTCATGACCACGCCCTGGATCGCGCGCCCGCGAGCGCGCGCGATGTAGTACTTCCGATACCACTTCGCGAGGTCGTTCTCGCGCGTCGCGCGGTGCCGGATGTTCAGCGCCTCGAGCTCGACCTGGCGCGTGTTCTCGACCAGCAGCTCGAGCGGCGAGCCCGTGTCGTAGCGGACGCCGGCCTTCGCGAGCGCGACCTTCTGCTCGGAGACCTTCCGGAGCCCGACACGCCTGACGTAGCGCTCCTGCGCGTAGGCCGCGGAGAGCCGGTCCTTCCGGACGTTCTCCATCAGGTCGGCCTCGGCCTTCGTCTCGACCCGGATCGCTTCGGCCTCGGCCGCGCCGCCGAGGAGACCGACCACGCCGCCCACGATCGCGCCGACGTAGCTCACGAGCGCTCCTCAGGCGTGGGGACCAGGCGCACGGGCGACTGCAACTCGGACAGCTCGCGTCGGCGCTGGGCCGCGAGGCGCTCGCGGACGAGATCCACGAGCCCCTGCTCCGTGGACCGGCCCACCATTCGGACCGCACCAGCCTCGTCGCTCGAGAAGAGCGCAACTTCGAACTGGGGGGACGCCATCGGAGGGCCTCCAGGGGCGAGGCCCTGGCTAGGGCCTCGCCCCTGGTGAGCGACAGCGCGAGGCGATTCCGGAGTACGCCCCCGAGAAAAAGTGGCGGCCCAGGCCCCTCGGGGCGACTTCGCTACAGCTTCACGTTGCGCTGGACGCGCTCGCGAAAGGCGCGGGCCTGGCCTGGAGAGAGGCCCGCGCCCCGCGCCGCGTCGGCAGGCTCATCGCCAGCGGAGATCAGCCGGGCGTAGAGCAGCTCCCGTGCGTCCTTGGCGACTGCCTCGACGTGCGCGCGCAGAATGGCGCCGTCGGGCGTGGTCGAGTCAGCGTCAGCCTCGAGTTGGTCCACAGCGCCCTGCGTCGTCCGCCCGGGCGGGCCGAGCGTCGCGGCGATACCACGCTCGCGCGCGTCGCCTTGGACCCCCTCCGTCGCGGTCGCGCGCTTGAGGCGCCGCCACCCTCCACGAGCCAACCTCGACGCGGCGCGACGATCAACCTCCAGGCGCTCCAGATCCTTCGCCCCGAGCTCCGTGTCGGTTCCCCACACGGACTGCTCTGTGCGCACGGCGCGCGCCGTTGGCTCGCGAACGTAGGCGAGGGGGTCGGAGACCGTCCCGTCGATCAGAAAGCTCTCGCGGGCCGCGGCGCCAGGCGAGCACGCGCGGGGCTCGTCCAAGCGCTCACTCCTCCGGGCCTGCCGCTCTTCCTCCGACAACCCGGTGACGTTGACTGCCGTCGGGCGCTCGGCACTCGCGAACTTCCACAGCGTCTCCCAGATCGGGAGCGCGGCCCCGAGAGACAGGCGCGAGAGCTCCTTTCTCGGCAGCTTGAGCCAGTGCTTCGCGAAGTGATGCAGCGACCATTTCGCCTTCTCCACCCCTCCTGTGCCGAGCTTCACGCTCGTAGCTGTCGCTAGCCCCACTGCGATCAGGTCCTCGGCGGCGTAACGCCGATCTATCACGCGAAGCGCCTTCTCGAAGTCGGTGAGCGAGAGGCTGCTGTGCGCGTCGATCGCTTCATCGAGCGCCGCGCGAGCACGTTCGTCGCCGGCGCCGAGCGCAAGGTCCCTCTCGACGATCAGGCGCTCGATGCGCGCCCGGCGGGAACGATCCCAGTCTTTTGCCGCCTCGGCGTCGGTCTTCGGCGAGTGGCGCACTATCACGCGCGCCTCTGCGCCCGTCGGATCGCGGGCGCGAGCAGGTGATACGCCGCCGTCCCGAGCGGCAAGTCCCGTTCGCTCGCGAGCCTCTCGAGCGCCGCGAGCTCGGCGTCGTTCAGGCTCGTCACCACGCGATGCCGGCGCACGAGCTCGGGCGGGCCCCCCGAGCCCTTCGGCCGCCCGATCCG
>Ga0187893_10004206_pt1 | contig 27765 bp, 24 predicted proteins | sample MA1701074metaG_FD_139574 | JGI IMG/M metagenome (GOLD analysis project Ga0187893, IMG submission 139574) | White microbial mat communities from a basaltic lava cave in the Kipuka Kanohina Cave System on the Island of Hawaii, USA - MA170107-4 metaG ... | reverse complement strand
CTTCGCCCATCACCTCGAGCGTCACGCCCTGGCGGATGTCGCTTTGCGAGCGGCCGTCTTCAATCAGCGACTCGTTCGACCAGCACATCATATTGATAAAGCCGGGCGCGATGGCGAGTCCGGTGGCGTCGATTACCGTTGGCGCGGAAGCGTTGCTCAGGTCGCCAATAGCGGCGATCGTGTCGCCCTGAATCGCAAGGTCGGCGACCGCTCCGGGCGAGCCGCTGCCGTCATAAATCGTGCCGCCGCGAATAACTACGTCATACTGTGGCCCCGAAGAACAGGCCGCGAGCAACAGCAACGCAGCGGCGCAAAAGAGCAGGCACGTCAAATCACGCATTGGAGGTCTCCCAATAGAACGGTCCCGGATAGGATAGCGCTTCTCTAGTAGTGACAGGGGCTCCCGCCTGTCCCGCGCGAGGCTTAGGCCGCCGCCTCGCTTAGGAAACGCCGCCCTCGCCGACGCATCTTCCGCCAGATCGCGGGATTGATCGGCAGCGGCTGAACGCGATTCTGAGCAAGGTTCACAAAGGCGCCATGGTGTTCGATCCGGCCATAGCGAAAAAGGCGCGCGAGCAATCCTAGCGCGTGGTGTGCCAAGGTCTGATTCACGAACGGTTCCTGGCGCTCCAACGCCTCGATAGCGCTGCAACTGGGCGCACCGTCGTTGTCCAAGGAAGCCGCCACGATCTCTGGGAAAATCTCCGGAGCCGTACGGAGGCGTGCGGCCGATCGGCGATTGCGACCGTTCCAAGGCTGTCCGAGTACGAATTGGCCGCTGTCGGCCGAGTTTCCTATGTCAAGCCAATACGCCACACGAGAACGCCAACCCTGGACGTGGTCTTGAATCACCTTGCGGGCGGCTCGGGTATCGACACAGCCGATCAAAAGGTCAAAGTTCGCTAGCTCCGATCGCGCGCTCAAGTATTCCGGCACTGCGGTCCAGTTCAATCCCCAGAATAGGTTTAGCCTGCTTACCATCACGACCGCCTTGGCGAGCCCGACTTCTGCCTGGCAGAAGGGCTGGCGAATACAGTTCGTGGACGAGATGATGTCCCCGTCCATCAACGTCACTTGCAGCCCACCCGGATGGCCGGCAACCAGCATGGCTTGGTGCAGGTACGGCAGGCCACCTGCGACCGCACTGCCGGTACCGCCGCATCCAACGACCAGCACGCGTACCGGCCGGCGCAACAAACCGGCATCGATCGTATGCAAGGTATCTCCTTACCGGGACTCATCGGCTTCTTTGTAGCCAAACGGACACGCGAGGTCAGTCTGACTTCCACGTGTTCAGTTCTACTGTTAGGCCGTTATACGTTTTTATAGTGCCGTTTGGCTATACACCAGCCGAGGCGAGATCTGGCCGCCCTTCGCGGGTTTGCTGGTGGGAAGGCGATTCTCGACAGCTAACCTCGGATGGACGCTAGGTTGTTCATTCTTGGACAGCTTACTCCCGCTGCCGGTGATGAACTCGGCGACCGACAGCGCTGTAGTTTCCGCGTAGTCGACCATCCGGGATTTGAAGAACAAGCGACGCAGACCCCTCGCCGCCCGATGGGAGTTGACATTGCGCAAGGAACTAAGTAAACTCCCCTCGTATAGTGATGGGTGATAAACAAAAGCATGTTGCCGAGCTGCTACCCGGGAGCGTTGACCTGCTGATCCTGAAGGCGCTCATCGACGGCCCTCGTCATGGGTACGCAATCGCTAAGTACATCCGTGAAGCTTCCGACGAAGCGCTTTCGTTGGGAGAGAGTTCCCTCTATACAGCCTTGCAGCGGCTGTTGCTAGAAGGCTGGGTTAGAGCGGAGTGGGGATCGTCAGAGAACAATCGCCGGGCGCGCTACTACACGCTGACGCCTGCCGGAAGGAAACATCTCGCGGTTGAGACGCGGCAATTCGACTCCCTCGTAACCGCCATCCAGCGCGTGCTCCACGCGACATAGGACCGCCATCATGAGGAAACTGCTTCGCAAGCTCCGCTACCTGCTGCGACGCGCTCAGCGGGCCGATGAACTGACCAAGGAGATGGAGTTTCATCGCAGTCTTGCGGAACAGGAAGGCCTGGATGAGGGTTTGACCCCAAAAGAAGCCGCGCTGAGGGCCCGCCGCCAGATGGGCAACGAGACGTTGGCCCGCGAGGACGCCTGTTCGGTTTGGTCTTTCCCGATGGTCGACGATTTGTTGCAGGACTTGCGGTACGGCGTCCGCGTGCTGTCCCGCAACGGTGGGTCCACGGTTGTGACAGTGCTCGCTCTTGCGATTGGCATCGGGGTCAACACAGCCGTCTTCACTGCCTACAAAGCGATTGTCGCCCAGCCTCTCGATGCTCGCACTCCCGACGAAATGGTGAACATTGCCCTGACCCGCGACTCGGGCGACTCGAGTTATATATTCAGCTACCCCGACTACGAGATCTATCGGGACTCCATCCGATCGTTCAGCGGACTAGTGGCTGTCAGGTCTGACCGTATGACCCTCTCGAATGCCGGCCGCACGATTAGCGATGGCTCTCAGATGACTGAATCCTGGGTGGGAAGCTTGGGGTTTCGCGGAGGAAGCAGTGACGAGTCCCCCACCGTCTTCGCTGTCTCAGAAAACTACTTCGAGGTTCTCGGAGTCACGGCCATTCGAGGACGCACCTTCGAGTCGATCAGCACCTCCCAGCTTTTGGCCGCTCCGCCGGTGCTTATTAGCGAAAACTATTGGCAGAGTCGTTTCGCGGGCGACCCGGCAATCATCGGGAAAACGATCCATCTCAATAGCGTTCCCGTCACGATCATGGGAATCACGCCGCGCAACTTCGTTGGTACGAGCACGGAGGTGCCGGCTTTTTGGCTTCCGGCCAGCATCGAGCCGTTGGTCAAAGCTGACGGCCAATGGTTGCATAAGCGGGAAAACCAGCGCTATCGCCTTTTCGGCCGCCTTGCGCCCGGCGCCAGCATCGCCCAGGCTCAGGCGGACGTGAGCCGAGTTGCCGAACACGTTCGCACGTTGCACGATCCTCTTTCTGAGTCGGCGAAATCCGCCACCGCACTCGTCTGGCCGGGTTCTCCGGCACCGCTTCCTTTGGAGATGAACAAAACACTGCGATGGACCATTTTGCTCATCATGTCCGCCACAGGGATTGTTCTGGCCGTCGCCTGCGCCAACGTCGCCAGTCTGCAATTAGCTCGCGCCCGATCCCGCGAGCACGAACTGCGGACACGCTTGTCTCTCGGGGCCAGCCGCCTGCGCGTCATCAGGCAGCTGCTGACGGAGAGTGTTCTCGTCGGACTCGTGGCAGGACCGCTGGCTCTTCTCTTCACCTGGGCTCTGCTGAAGGAATTGGTGGCCTTGCTTTCCCAAGCCTTTAGCTTCAGAGGTTCCACCATCGTTTTGGACGTGACTCCCGACCTCGAAATCTTCGTCCTAGGCGGAACGGGATTTATCGGGCCCCACATCGTCCAGCGACTGCTCGCACACGGTCATCATGTGACCGTCTTCCATCGTGGATCTGCGGTCGCGGATGTGCCGGAAGGTGTTCGCGTTATCGTCGGCGACAGAAACGGGCTCGAAGCATCGGCTGAGGCGTTTAGCGATCTTCGCCCCGACATCGTGGTCGACGTCATCGCATTTACCGAGGAACAAGCGAAGGGGCTGATGGCCGCATTTGGCGGAGTCGCCAAGAGAATCGTCGTTCTGAGCAGCGGAGACGTTTACCGCGCCAACGACCTACTCTTCCGGCGAATCGAAGGCACGGTCGATCCCACGCCACTGAACGAGCAATCCCCCTTGCGAGACCGTCTCTATCCGTATCGCGGTGTTCCAATCCCGCCTGTCGAGGGCTTTGACTGGGATGACTATGACAAGATCCTGGTTGAGCGTACCGTCATGGGAAATCCTGATTTGCCAGCAACAGTCCTGCGTCTGCCCATGGTTTATGGTCCTGGTGACTATGGCGGTCTAAAGCGACGCTTCTGGCTGTATCTGAAGCGAATGGACGACGGTCGGTCAGCCATCCTCTTGGACCAGCGTACGGCACGATGGCGCGCTCCCTGGGGCTATGTAGCCGACGTGGCGGAAGCTGTTGGACTCGCTGTTGAGAACGAGAAGGCAGCCGGTCAGGTATACAACGTTGGGGAAGCAGACGGGCTGGATTTGGAATGCTGGGTTCGGGAGCTGGCGGCAGTTGCCGGATGGAGCGGGCGAATAGTAGTTGTTGATGAACAGTGCCCTGCACCAAATCTTTCCCGCAACGTAAATCTTGAGCAAAACCTGGATATGGACACAACGAAGATCCGCCGTGAACTGAAGTTTCAAGAGATGGTGTCGCGCCGTCAGGCGCTGGAGATGACTGTCGCGTGGGATCGTAATCACCCGCCGGAGCAGACGGATCCGGCGCAATTCGACTATGCCGGTGAGGATGTGATTTTGGGTCGTGCAATCGGTAAACAGTGATCAGACTGTATGCAGCTTGCGCTCACGGCAAGGTTATGCTTCCCCTACTACTGAAACTGGTATCAACGCGGCAAGGTTACGGTCTAAGTCGCATGTCGGAACGCACGCTTCGCCGGCGCCGTTGTTTGTGGACCGGATTCGAACGTGTACACGCCCGGCCGGGATGCATTCAAGAACCGCCCGGAAGCCTGACGGCGTAGCGTCTCGATCTGATCGGCCGCCGATCGCGAAACCGGGACGATGTAGGCGGCAGACTCTTCCAGTGACAGATTCAAACGCCACGCTTTGCGGCAGCACTCCTTGATCTCCGCTCCCGTCCAACCGTCATCATCTGGCTGTTCCCCCGACAGTCCCCATCTCTCTCGATAGATCTTCCAGATCGCTTGACGCTCTTCCAAGCAGGGAAGGTCGAAGAAGAACGTCCCCAGGGTGAACCGCCGCCGCAACTCGGGCGGAAGACTTGTGATGGAATTGCAGGTCGCGATCCACACGCTACGGCCCTGCGAGATCGCGTCCACGACCTGCAACGCGGCGCGAAGCCGCTCTCCCGATCCGCCGACCAGTGAATTCTGCATCGCCGAGAGATCAAAGGCTACCGTCGGAACCCCTGCCGTTGCGCCCGCCGCCTTAGCTACTGCGGATTTGGCCGCGCCTGGTGGACCTATAAAGATGAGCCCATCCGCGCTCCGGTCCTGCATCCAACTCAGCATGGTGCCTGTCATCTCCGTCTTCACTCCCGACATGTCCGTGCCGGTTCCCGCGAAGGCCTTCTCGATCTCGTCCACGAAGACGATGGCGCGTGGAGCTTCCTGGCCCTGAAGTACAGCCGTCAGGAAGCGTTTGATGTTGTCGCAACCGCCGATCTGCTCGAATGTTTCTCCACTGCGCCAGATGGTCAACCCTGGAGTCTGCTCCACCGCTTGACGCTTCCGCTCCCAGAGTCGATCGAGATCGAGCCCGTTCTTGGAGAGCGACATCGCTAGGACCTGTTCGGCCGGGAACGCAGCCAGACCGATGAGTGCGTCAATCGCCTTGGAGACAATCGTCTCGTCCGGCGCCGGCAGGTTAGCCGACTCGAACGTCTCGGCCACCAACCGCGCCAGGTATTCCGTCGATGGAAGCGGCTCGTCGATCAGCATCACGTCGTTTTGCAGCTCCACTGGCAGTGTCGCGCCGGCAGGGGTGACGAGCGCCAGCATCTGGCCGCCGGATTTGAACACGTCCCTCAGGTTCCAGATTCCCTGCACTACATCGACTTGCTCCCAGATGCGCTGAGGGTTGAGGAAGAAGATGATGGCATCCTGCGCGATCCTTTGTACGGCGGCGAGCGCCTCGCCTGGCCCGAGTGATGGTTGATTCTCTCCGAGTACCTTCGCGGCCGCCGACTTGCCTGCCTCGTTGCGTCCTTGCAGGCCGCCGATAAAGTCCCAAGAGAGCAGGGGAGTCTGCTCTCCCGTTCCGTTGACACAGGCAGTCAGCTGCGCCATCCCGCTTGCCGGGTCCGCCGTCCGAAGCGCGACAAGTGGAGTGCCGGCCCTTCGGGCCGCCTTGAACACCAGACGGAACTCTTCCGTCGAACGAATCATTGAAAGACCTCCATACGGCAGGAAAGGGAAACCGAAGGTTACCTTTTGCCGGAAGACTGCGGGCGTCGTTGCTCTATGTTTCGCGGTAGGCGTTTTTCAGGATCTATCGGCTCAAAGGACAGCTCGGGCCTTTGCTGGGGCTAGGTACTTTTTCGACCAAGTGGGCGGCGCCATCGGTAAATGCTAGGCAACTACACAGGAGCGTGGCCCAGGCCTGGCTTGATTTTCTATCTATGCGTATGCTATGTATGCGTATAGCATATATGTGCCACACATTCACTCGTGCATTCATGATAGGCCGTCAAGGACGCCGATATGGGAATGGATAGGGACCGGCGCGGACTGGACTCGCAGCTGCCGCTTCGGGCAGTAGAGTTTCACATCCTGCTCAGCCTCGCCACGGGCGAGCGTCATGGTTATGGAATCATCAAGGACATTCAAGAGCGTGGCGAGACGGCCGTGCCGGACGTCGGTACGATGTACCGCGCGCTGGCGCGCATGGTGGAGAACCGGCTAATCGAGGCAGCGGCCCGCCGGCCGGCGTCGGACGTGAGCGACGAGCGTCGCAACTACTACCGCATCACGGATGTGGGCCTGCGTGTGGCGAGGGCGGAAGCGCGGCGGTTGGAGGCGCTGACGCGGATTGCGCGGATCGGCGGCCTGCTTGCGAAGGGGGCGAAATGAGCGGCGACCGCCTGATCAACGTGTCCGAACGCTGGTTTAGGATTCTGTTACGGCTCTACCCGGCCGACTTCCGCGACGAGATGGGCGACGCTGTGGTGGAAGCGTACGGGGACCGTGCGCGGGAGGCTCTGAACCGCGGCGGCGGCATCCGGCTAGCAAGCGTGTGGGTACAGGTGCTTGCAAGCTCACTGCGTAACGGTCTGGGCGAGCGGGCACGGCCCGCTGCGGCGTGGCGGCGGAGCGGCAACTGGGGCCGGGATATGGAGCTGGCGACGCGCCGGCTGATGCGGGCGCCAGCGTTGGCGGCAGCCATGGTGGGAACGCTGACGGTGGGTCTCGGCATGTTCGCGGTCGTGTACACAGTTGTCGAGAAGATCCTGATCGAACCCATGCCGTACCGGAATCCGGACGACCTGTACTTCGTCTGGCGCGACTACGGGCCGATGGTCGACTTGAAACGGGGTTGGCTCGGCGGGACGGACGTCGCGGAGCTGCAGAAGGCAGGTGGTGTCATCGAGGGCGCGGTAGGTCTCCAGCGAGAGCTCGCGACCCTCTCCGCACGCGAGGGCACTGACCCGACCGAGATCGCGGTGATGGTCACATCGCCGAATCTGTTCGACCTGCTCGGAGTGGGGCCGGCACGGGGTCGGGGGTTTGCCCGCAGCGAAGTGGGTCCCGGCCGTCCACCGGTGATCGTATTGACGCACGAACTGTGGAACCGGCTCGGCGCTGATCCCGCGATCATGGGCACGGACGTGCGGCTGAACGGGCAACCGTATACGGTCATTGGAGTGATGCCGCCGGGCTTTGCGTTCGTTCGGAACGCGAGTCTGGGGCCGGCGCAGCGTGCCGACGTTTATACTACATTCAGCGTCAATCTCGCCGAGACGAATCCGAGCGTCGGATCCTACGGGGGCATTATTCGCGTTCGTCGTGGCACATCGCCGAAGACGGTGACAGCCGCGGTGGGCGCTGTTGGCAGAGCGGTCGACGTGCGCGATTTCAACAGCCGCGGCCTGAAGCTGTATCAGGTCGGCCTCAAGTCCGACCTGATCTCCGGTGTTCGCCCCGCCCTTCTCGTGCTCGGTTTCGCCGGCGTGTTCCTGTTGCTCGCGCTGATGGTGAATCTCGCGTCGGTGCTGCTCGCGCGTGCGACGCAGCGCGCGCACGAATTTGCGGTGTCACGCGCGCTCGGGGCGAACACCGTCGCCGTCGTCCGCGCGACGGTCTTCGAGGGTGGCGTGCTGGGTCTCATTGGTGGCGTGGCTGCCGCGCTCGCAGCGATCTGGGGCACGCGCATGCTCGTCGCGCTTGCCCCGCTGGATCTACCACGCCGCGAGGCGATCGCGGTCGACTGGGGCATCGGTGCGGTGGTCATCGGCCTTGGTGTACTGCTCAGCCTCTTGGCCGCGACCATGCCAGCGACGTGGGTGGCACGTGTGTCGCTGTCGTCACTGCTCGCGGCGAGCGCCGTGCGCGGTGGCGGCGGGCACGGCCGCATGCGGAGCAGCTTGGTCGTGACCCAGGTGGCCTTGTCACTCGTTCTCCTGAATGCCGCCGGGCTCGTCGTGCGCAGCTTCGAACGGCTACTGCGGGCGGACCCGGGCTTCAGGCCGGAGGGCGTCCTCACCGTGCGCGTGCCGATGCCGCCCCAGATGTTCCCCGAATCCGCCAAAGCGCTCGCCCTCCAGGAGCGGGTGCAGGACACGCTCGCCGCAATACCGGGCGTAATGGGTGTGAGCGCCGCGACATCCCTACCGCTTACGGGCCGCGGGGGTCAGACCACGATCGCGATTCCGGGCGCGCCCGGGAACATCGGCGACCACGATCGGGACACTCCGCTGGTCGATGTCATCGGCACGCGTCCGGGATACGTCGAGGTTATGGGTCTGCGATTACTCGCCGGTCGCGCGTTCGGCCTTGTGCGCCAGAATAATGTGCGCGAAGCTCTGATCGATCGTCACCTTGCGAAACAGTTTTTTCCCTCTGGCAACCCGCTCGGCGCGAAAATACCGTTCCTCAACCATTCGCTGACGATCGTCGGCGTCGTCGAGCAGGCGCGACTGTACGACGTTCATCAGGACAGTCGCCCGCAGCTCTTCATTCGTGTCGAGGACTGGGGTGCTGAGACACAGGGCCTCCTTAGTTTGTCCTTCGTGATGCGAGCGCACCGGGAGCCGCACACGCTGATCCCGGAAGTGCGCATGGCGATCCGGCGTGTCGACCCACGGCTCGCGCCTGCCGACCTGCGGACGATGGACGAGATCCTCGACGACGCGCTTCGTCAGCAGCGCATCAGCGCAGTGCTGATCGCCGGTTTTGCACTCGGCGCGCTGCACCTCGTTGCGGTCGGCCTGTTCGGCGTCGTCTCGGGATCCGTAACGCGACGTCGTCACGAACTTGCTGTCCGGCTCGCGCTTGGCGCCGATCACCCTCGGGTCGTTCGACTCGTGATGGGTGAGGGCGCACGGCTTGTGGGTATGGGGGTGTTGATCGGCATGCCGGGTATCTACATGGCAGGCGGCGCGCTTCGCGGCGTGCTCGTCGGCGTGTCGTCATCGGATCCCCTCACGCTGCTGGCCGTGGCGCTCGGCCTCGCAGGTGTCGCGGTGGTGGCGTGCTACGTGCCTGCTCGTCGCGTGCTCGGGATCGAGCCGGCGCAGGCGCTACGCCTGGAGTGAACTCGATCAACGCTGTGGATAATGACCCGCGAAAAACGGCGCGAGGAGGCCGGCCCAACAGTCGGTCCTCGCTAACGGCGCAGCGTTTACAAACTAAGTTGGCTCGTAGTCGCTACGCGTACATGTGCGAACGTGATCTGAGACTCTTCGTGTTTAGGCCTGGCATGCACTGACGGGCCTAGTGCCAACTTTGTTATGTCACATCGAGGCCGTCACAATTCATCCTAATCTACCGCAGCCGTACATGATGGCCCTTCACCAGCCGCGCGCCCGACACGGAGGAGTTACTGGTCATCGCGGCCCGCACGGCGGAGGCGTTGACCTCCCATCCCTTGCCTATCGAGTTGCCTCCAACCGTCGCCGCAGTTCTCCGTCCGTCAACTGATAGACGACTTCTTGAACCTCTGTCTTTGTGAGCCGGAGGCTGTTCTCGAAGAAGCACCCGCCGAGCTTTGAAAAGTCGTCGATCACCAGGGACGCCATGCCATTGGCTTGCATCCCAATGGCTGCTTTCTCGCCTTCGAGTTTCTTCGCTCCACGGGACAGCATGAACGCCAGCAGCATGTTCTTCAGCCGGTCGAGCCGTCCCTCAGCCGCCTTCTTGCGTGCGGCCAGCCGTTCGGACTCCGTGCCGCAGATCGCCGCGATCGATTCCTGCCAACGCCAGTAGCCCGCGATGCGGTCTACTTTCGTTCGGAACGCTTCCAAGTAGTCGTTGATCTCCTGGACAAGCTCTTGCGGGATCTCGCCTCCATCCGCTACTGCGTCTTCGACTTGATCCATGAGGTCCACGAGACGCTCGTCAATATCGAAGAGCGACCGCGGATCTCGCTCGTTCTTCCGACTCAGACGAACTCGAAGGGCCTCTACCGTATCGGTGAGCCGCTCCCGAACGGTATCGGGCAATTGTCCATCCGCGGCCTCCCGCTCGGCCTGCTCCAGCAGTCCGGCCAGGCGTTTACCGATGTCGAGCATCGACTCTGGCGGTGACGGCGGGGCCAATACTGCAATAGCCATGACACACCTCCGATTAACCTTTGAATCGTTGGCTAGAAAGTAAGACGACTCGTAATCCTTCTCTTCTAACTGGTTCAGAAGAGAGAAAGCTGCACGGCGGGGGAACCTGGGCCAGCTATGGAATCCGTACGCCCTGGCGAGCACAAGCTGAGCATCGTGCAAGGCGAATTTCTGTGGGTCAGCGCCGGGATATCGCGCGGCGGCTTCTGACACAGCGTCTGGTTCGCCTGCACGAACTGCGTCCAGCAGCTCCTTCGCCTGACGCTTGAGTTGATCGAGATCCGGGTGCTTGGGGAGCACGCGGGTAAGGAGAGATTTCTTCACGATGAGCTCCTTTCCTGGCCGTCCGTACACGGATCAGCTGCTGCGCCCGGTGTCCGCTCTCTCGGGCAGAAAAGAGTTCATTAAACCGGCTACTGAAACTGCAAGCATTCAGGAGGACTCAGTCCTTCCCGCGGACACGGCGGCGCCCTGAATGCGCCGATCCACAGATTAACACGTACTCGACACGGCTTGGGAATAACGGCAGGCCATCCGGCCATTAGCCAGCCGTGCCAAGCGGTGCGATGGCTCGATCACCTGCCGCAGAGTCGGCAATCAAGCCATGTCACCCTGTGTAACGGCGCAGTGTAGATCAACGTGGTTCAACTCCTGAACGACAAGGAGGTTATCGTCCATGTACCCCGCAGCAAGTTGAGCAGGTGCTAAGTGCAGACTGATCGATGACCGTCGCCTGATCAGACGCAGTTCAGGCGATCACACTTGGCCTCGAAGATGGGTGAACTGTGGAAGCAGATCGAATTGTTGCTTCACATGCTCAACGCCTTCGCCGCGCTGCTCGATTCGCGTCGCATCCAGATTGCCGAGTTGGGATGTCATTTGAAGGTGGCGGACTCTGGTGGGGTCAATCCCCATCAGGCGGCAGCAAGTGGCGTCGGCGGCCACGGGATCATCCGCGAAGAGAAGGCAGCCGAGCCGCTTCACTGGGCCGTGTAGCGGCCCGTTGCCCTCCATCGCCTCGATGCCATCGGCGATGACGTAGTGAATCGGAACTGAAGCGGCAAGCTCGACGATGGAGTTGTCGATGCCTTGCCAGTGCAGGACGTTCTTCGGCCAGCCATATACCGATCCGGGCACAATCCCGAACAGGTTCTTCAGGCTTAGCGTGACGCAGGCCCAATGATGGGTCTTGATCTTGGGCATCGAAATCACGATGTCGGCGGATAGGAGCGTTTTCGGGAGCCAGAGTTCTCGTAACTGGGTCAGGCCCGTAGTCGGAGCTACTCTTATAACGGAGTCGAAGTTGAGATCGACGAACCCCGAGCGGCCCACCGCATCGAGCTGCGCTTGAAGGCCAGACTCGTAGAGCAATAGGTCCGTATCCCGAACATGTCCGGGGCCATCGGCGACCACGACGGATGCAGCCCCCCGCCTGTAGAGTGCGTCGATGACGGATGCGATCAGAAGCGGATGAGTGTTGATGGGCGCCGCCGACGAGTACTCGACGAGGTTTGGCTTCAGAAGCACGCGTTTGCCGCGGACCGAAAGCGGCAGTAGTCGAAAGCCATCCTCAACCGCGCGCGGGGTTAGATCGTAGCGATCGCACCGGAGAATTGCGACCTTCGACATGTGTGGACGCCGCCCCAGAACTCGCGATGGCCAGTGTTGGTGAACGGCCAAACCAGTTGTAGCTACGAGAGCGACCCCACTCAGGAGTGAACGGCGATTCATCGTTGAACCTCTTCGAATGTGAACGCCGGCTGCTCCAACGCAAGAGCAGCAACAGCGAGAACGCGAGGCGGCAGCACCCAAATTCGAGAAGTCGTACCCGCCTCCAACTGGCCGCGCAGCCGGTCAGTCCCCTCGTGACCATAGGCGGAAAGGGCGATCAGGGCCCAAGCCAGGGAATGCGGCGAACGAGACGTACTCAAGCGCGCCGCGAGGTAATCCAAGGAGCGCCAAACGATCGCCTTCCGACCGTGACCGGAATCGCGAAGCGCAAGCACGGCCATGGCCGTGAAGTCGGGGTGGGGGTCGAGTTCGACGCCGAAGACCTCCGAATTGCCGGCATTCCATCCGCCTTGAGGACAGGCACGGTCGAGTATCATGTCTCTCCCGGCCGCAATGCGTGCTGATTCACGGCGCCACGCGCGAAACGCCAACATCGCAAGCGCCGTGGGGGCTACCCAACTGACCGTCCCCGGAACCCACGGCCAGCCGGATTTCGCAGGATCAAACCGCACCTGCCGGTCGAACAAGCGAAACTTCCACTGCCAGAGCCAGTGAGACTCTCGGCCCCGAAGCTCGGAGAGCCATGCGAAGGCGCGATCGGCTGCATCTCGCACGGGTGAAAGCTGGTACGGGCGGAGAGCCAGGAGGGCCAATGCGGTGTGATAGGCGTTCGGCAAATCTACATTTGGCATCGCACCCCAGGCGCCGGATGAGTGCTGTTGGCGAAGCAGGGGCGTGGGATCGGCTCCAGAGTTCCGCAGAGCGAGGAGTGACAGCGCAACATCCTCGGTTCCCTGGCTCGGTAGCGCTTTCAGCCGCTCAAGGATTTGAGAGCGAACAGCCACACAGGATTCTACGACGGCTACCTCGCCAACGATACAGGTGCCGGTTCGATTCCGTCGGATGTCCGGACCGTGCTCGCCTATGTGGGATGCCTTGACCGTCCAGGCCAACTTTCATGTGGGCTGGTAGTTGCGTATCGCGCCTGTGGGATGTTCGCACTGTCCACGGGTGATTGTCGTCGGATGTCGCTTTGTAGCCCGGTTGTGGGCTGTCCTTTGTGTTCAGCTCACATTTTTGTGGGATGGCTGGCTGGATCGGAAACGTGGGGTGTCACACGCGTCCAAGTCAATGTCGTGTGGCATGTCGAGATCGTCTCAGGCACGCGGGATGGCCGTGCCGTCCGCGTTGCAATCGGAGATCGCGCGGCCAAACAGTTCGAGATGACCACGGATTCTCAAGACGATCCACTGCAAAGCTCAATTTGCGCCTGACGAATGACACCTTATGATTCTTTCACATGTTTGCGACACCGCAGAACGTTGCCGACGGACTCTACGAAGCTGGCTACGCGACAGACCCGGTCCTCGTCCAGATCATCTGGCTCGCGATCAAGATGCAAAAGCCAATCCTGATCGAGGGTCCGCCGGGAACGGGCAAGACTTACCTGGCGCAGGCGTTCGCGGCGGCGGCGAGCACGGACCTCATCCGCCTCCAATGCTTCGAGGGCATCACCGAGAAACAGGCAATCGGGTCTTTCGACGAGGCCTTGCAGCGCCTATTTCTCGAAACGCAGGCCGACTCACTCGACCGGCATTGGGAGAAACTTCGGCTTCAGCTCCACACTCTAGACTTCTTCACGCAGGGCCCGCTGTTCCAGGCCGTCCTACAGCCGAAGCCAGTGGTCTTGTTGATCGACGAACTCGACAAGGTAGACCAGAAGTTCGAAGCACTCCTGCTTGAGATCCTATCCGATTGGCAGATCACCGTCCCCAAACTGGGCACGGTAAAAGCGAAAACGATCCCGTTCGTTGTGATGACCTCCAATCAGGAACGGCGACTTGGGGCGCCGCAAGGGGTCGCCTGCAGGCATCCATGTATAACCAGATCTCGAACTTTGCCTACATCATGCGGCGGGTAATGAACGAGCAGTCGATTGAGGACGTGGCGGGCATCGATCCAAACGACCTCCTCTTTCGAGTTCATGTCGGAGAAGTCGGTCAAGGCCTGACGGAGCATCAGCGGCGCACGCTGATCGGCCAATGGAGCGCGGTTAGGAACGTGTTTGAAGAATATGCGGAAAAGCTGAATGAGCAGCAATTGGAGATGCTGTCGCCGTTTTTCATCCACGCCCTCACGGATCGAAGGAAGCTGGCCCGTCACACACCATACGCTTCGTACCACCGAGAACAACAAGAACGGGTGAAGACAAAGGTAGACGCGATCCAGTCGCAGTTCTACCGAATCCGATACGCCGCCGGCGTACGGTGCAATCAAACTCGGCGCTTCTATGAAGCCGTGAAACAGACAATCTCCTTCATAAAGGCGAATCGGCTTGCCTATTGCGCACGAGATCAACAACCCACTCGCCTTTGTGCTAAACAATGTGTTCACCGTCCAGAGCCAGTTAGCGTGGCTGGCGGAACACGCCGGCTCCGACCACTCTTCAGTAGGTCTGGTACGCATCAATAAGGCGCGTGCCCGGTTGGAGGATATGAAGCAAGGACTGGAAAGGGTTAAAGAGCTGGTCGTTGATTTGCGGACGTTTTCGCGGCTGGATGAAGGAAGGTTCAAAACGGTGGATATCACCGAAAGCATCAACTCGGTGCTCCGTTTTCTGCATCACCGGATGAAGGATCGCATCCTGGTGGAAAAAGACTACGGTCCGGTCCGCACACTTTCCTGCTACGCGGGACCCCTCAATCAAGTTCTAATGAACGTGATCGCCAATGCAGTCGACGCCGTCGAAAGTGAAGGGACGATAGCCATTCGCACAACCACGGAAGACGGTATGTTCATCATCTCGATTCGCGATTGCGGAGTCGGCATTCCCGATGCCATCCGCGGCCGTATCTTCGAGCCTTTCTTCACGACCAAACCCGTCGGGCAGGGAACCGGTCTTGGTCTCGCCATCTCCTATGGCATCATTCAGGCTCACCGCGGCCGCATCGAGGTTGTCAGTAAGGAAGGACAAGGTTCGGAATTTGTCATTTGCATTCCATTGAATCTGGAGGAAACCAACGGATGAGGCACGGAGATACGACCGAGGCCCCGCAGAAGATGAAGGTGATGGTCGTGGATGACGAGCCTCAAATCCTCACGAGCGTTCAGGACCTGCTGGAAGATGATTTTTCCGTATACACGACGACGAGCGCCGAGTCCGCCCTTGAAGTGCTCGAGGCAAACGGAGTGGTAGTGGTTATCTCCGACCAGCGTATGCCCGGCCTTTCGGGCGACGAGTTTCTGCGAAGGGCGGAAACGCTCTCGTGCGCCACGCGTGTTCTGATCACGGGCTATTCGGACTGGGAGGCTTTGGTCCGCGCCGTGAACGAGGGCAAGATTTATTCCTATGTGCAAAAGCCCTGGGACCCCGCCGAACTAAAGATGAAAGTTTCCAAAGCCGCCGAGCACTACGCGATGCAACTTGAGCTGGCTCGCGAACGCTACCTTCTGCACGCCCTCATGGACAGCGTACCCGACACGATCTTTTTTAAGGACAAAGAATCGCGGTTCATCCGCATAAACCCGTCGCTGGCAGGCCTGCTGGGAGTATCGAGTTGTGAAGAGGCGATCGGTAAGACCGAAGCTGATTATCTTGGGAAGGCGTTCGCTGACGAGAGCCATGCCGAGGAGCAGGAAATCATTCGTTCGTCTCGTCCGGTTAAGGATAAAGTCGAAAGGGTCTATGCGGCTAACGGCGAGGAGTCCTGGCGCTCTACAACCAAGGTGCCGATTATCGGTGCCGACCGGCGCGTGGCGGGCATCATCGGAATCTCGCGGGACATTTCCGAGCGAAAGCTTGCCGAGGAGTTGATGATCCGGCACGCGGAGGAGATCGAACGGCTTGCCTTTGTTTCCGCCCATGACTTGCAGGAGCCACTGCGCGTGGTTTCGAGCTTCGCCCAGCTTCTCTCGCAGCGCTACAAAGGCAGGCTCGATGCGGCGGCGGATGAATACGTCAGCCTCATGGTGGGCGCCGCTTCCCGCATGAGTCAGTTGATCCGTGATCTGCTGGAATACTCGCGGGCCAGCCGTTGCGAAAGAAATCTCCGCCCCACAGATTGCGCTGCCGCCTTTGAAGAAGCTCGGGCCATGGTGCGAGCGGCCATCGACGAATCCGGCGCTATGGTGACCTCCGATTCACTTCCCACTATCAACGCCGACGGCCGGCAGATTATTCAGCTCTTTCAGAACCTTCTAAGCAACGCAGTCAAGTTCCACGGTGACGAGCCGCCTCGCGTGCATGTAACGGCCAAAAGAGCGGAAGACATGTGGGTTTTCTCCATACGGGACAACGGGATCGGCATCGATGCTCAATATAGAGACCAGATCTTTAGCGTCTTCGAACGCTTGCATCGGCGGGAGGAGTATCCCGGCACGGGCATCGGTCTCGCGATTTGCAAGACCATCGTCGAGCGGCGCGGAGGCCGGATCTGGGTGGAGTCCCAAGCCGGGAAAGGGGCGACTTTCTTCTTTTCACTGCCGGACCAGTAGGCTGCTTCTCAGATGGATCAACCCCACTGCCGCCCAACGGTCGCGTTCTGATTCCCTGGTGGATGCGGTGCAAAAAGTGAGCGCGGGTTGCGGGTGGTTCCTCCGGCGGTGGCAGAGAACCTGGAAGTACGCACGCCGAACTCCGAACTGACAATCGCGAGAGGGATCTGCTTTCTCTGGTCGTTAAGGGGAACCCAACAGGGAAATCGGTCAGGAATTCCAGATCACGGAGAGACAGGGCCTCTCAGCCGCGCAGCGTCCGCTCAACGCTGGCGCTAGGCGGCGGTTCCATTCTTTGCTTGCTCCACGAGGTGCTCGCAGCCGCGTACGGTCAACGCCATCATCGTGAGTGTCGGATGGTGAGAACCGGTGGTGACAAAGGGGCCGCCCCCAAAGACGTAGACGTTCTTCACGTCATGCATGCGGCAGAAAGGGTCGAGCACGCTGGTCTTCGGGTCCGCACCCATGCGGCAACTGCCAACTTCGTGGATCAAGCCGCCCGGCGTGGAGATCCGTTCTCCGACCGCCAGGATTTCGCCACCGGCTTCCGTGAAGATCTCTTTCATTGTCTCCAGGCCGTCCGCAAAGATGGCGTGCTCGTTGTCGCTGTGCGTGCAGGTGACCTTTAGGACGGGGATGCCCCAAGCGTCCTTCTTGTTCGGATCGATCTCCACCCGGTTTTCGAACCGCGCCAGCATGTCGCCGGCGGACATGTAGATGCGGGCCATTGCCGGGTAGTCGCGGCGGATGCTCTCTTTCAACGATGCTCCGTAGCCGGGCTTCGACAGGGCGAAGCCGGGGCTCTCGCTCTGACCGCCTGACATGCTCATGCAGTAGCCGCGAATAAACTTGGGGTGGCGTTCCTTGATATTACGGAAGTTTGGAATGAAAGCTCCGCTATTCTTGCCATCGTCGTTCCGCGGCGGTGCCCCGCGCAGTTGGGGAAAAATCCCGCTCACGCTCGCGCCGGCAATCTGGTCCATCACGTAGTGGCCCAATACGCCGCTGCTATTGCCGAGCCCGTGAGGAGCGGAGTTGAGCAGGATGCGCGTTGACTCGAGCGCCGAGGCCGCCACGACGATCACTTTACCCCGCGCCTCGTATTCCTGCTTCGTCAGCCGGTCGATGTAGGAGACGCCGCGAGCCGTGCCAGGGGCTCCGGTTAGCACGGCGCGAACGATCGAATCCGGGCGGAGCGTCATGCGGCGAGTGGCCTCGGCCGGCGGCAGAGTGGAGACGATCGAGTTGAACATCGCTCCAATGTCGCAGCCCTGGTTACAGGCGCCGCAGTAGTGGCATGCGGGCCGCCCGTTGTGAGGCTTTGACAGCTGAGCTATGCGGCGGTGGGTGGCGGGCAGACCCATGCGTAGCGCCGTGGTTCGGAAGATCTGTTCGGCGCAGTTGTAGGGCATGCCTGGCAGGAATTGGCCGTCGGGAAGCTGGGGATAGCCTTCCACGTAGCCGCTGACGCCGATGTGGCGTTCGACGTGGTCGTAGTACGGTGCAATGTCGGCGTAGCTGATCGGCCAGTCGTCGCCATAGCCGTCCCGCGAAGCGGCCTTGAAATCGTAGTCGCTCATGCGGTGGGAGGCCCGCGACCAGTGCAGCGTTCGCCCACCTACAACGCGCGAGCGGATCCAGGTAAAAGGTTTGTCCGGATCCGTTGTAAAAGGGTGGTCGGGGTGCTGCGCCCACATCAGGGGAACTCGATCTGAGGGGCGCGCGGCACGGCGGCGCTGAAACGCTAACCCGCGCGAGGGCTGCTCCCACGGCCACTCGTGGTGGGCGAAATCGCGGCTGGGCTCAGGCATCGGCCCCGCGTCGAGGACCAGTACGGAGAGGCCTCTCTCCGCTAACTCCTTAGCGGCGAAACCGCCGCAAGCTCCGGTTCCGACGATGATTGCGTCAAATTCGCGTGTGGGCGTTTCTCGGGTGATTTCCATTTTTCTGGCCTCTTCTTCCCGAATTCCGCTCGCCAGCAGTTCTATCCTCCATGCTCCGGATGGGTGCAGGCTTCGAACTCCGCGATGGGGACGATGCCCTTATATTGGAGATCCTGCAGAAGGCCGACCCGCGAGGTGTAGTAGCCGGATATTGTCTGCATCTTGATTCCTACAAAGAACCGTTGGAGGGTTGTGGAGGGATTTCCTTCTCCCGCTGCCATCTCGGCGAGAATCTGATTCCGCTCCGTGTCCGAGCACTCGACAAACACCTTTTCGAAACGTGCTTGCGCTTCAGCGTCGACGGCGGCGAGGCCGCTCGACCAGGTTTGCTGCTCCGACGCACTGGAGTCGGCAAGCAAGTCGTCGATAAAGGCGGCGACTTGGGCCTCGTGGGCGCCAGGAGAGTGGTCGTCGGCCGGCAGAATCATCTCGGCCAAGCAGTCGACCAGCGCGCTCTGCTGCGGTGTGAAAAAGCGCAGCGCCACGGCTGAAGCGGCCTCCGTGGCTGTTGCGTGGCCCGCGTGCTGCGCCGCAAGCGGAGACGCTGCTCCGATCGCGATGAGCTGCAATGCGTTGCGTCTTTTCATGACTGTTCTCTCGTCGGCCCCCTGTATTCTACTACGGAGGGAGTTTTGCCTAGTCGGGTTGAAGGGTTGCGCCTCACTCGCAAGATCGCCGCCCTGCAGGACCAGCTGGACCAGCGGACCGAGCGGGGTTTCCGCGATCCACAACTCGCGGTGCCTGCCGCCCGGAGCGGTCACGATGGTGCCGCCCGTCGCAGTTACCGGAGGCAGCTAGACCGTTAGGGAGTGACGACTTCATGCCCCGCCGCCGATGCAAACGGGGAAATCGCGCAGAGGAAGAGATCCCGTCCCAGTTTCCCGCCGAGCCACTTCCGTAGCGCCATGTTCGCCATGTCGCGTTGCAGTCGCCGCCCGCGAGAGGTAAACTTGTGCCTACACCGTGTCTCACGCAGCGCCCGGACGCGCTGACGCACCTCCCCGAGGAGCACGGGTCAGCAAAGCAGCCCCCCGACGGTCCTGGCGGAGCGTTCCCGCTCAAAGCCCTGACTACTTCAGAGAGACAACCCTTGGATACTTTATTATCGAGAGGTCTCTATTTCCCGAGCGCAATGCGCCGCAACGACAGCGGCGTCCCGCGTAACACGATGAAACGGGAAATGCGTGAGGCAATCATTCCAGGGCGTCACCAAAGTGAACGGAAGCCAAGATAACGACCCAACATTATGAGCCAAAGTGCACACGAGTACGGAGCAAACCTGACGCTTGCCGCGGGAGAGATCGGCGCCCTGGCGACAGAAACCGGGAAGCCGGCTGAAACATTGATGAACGTGGTCCGCTTGATCGCCAACCGGTTCCAGACCGATGTCTGTTCTGTCTATCTGCTTGAACCCGACCGGGCCAATCTGGTTCTGGCGGCAACCGTGGGCCTTCGCGCGGAATCCATCGGCAGCGTCCGGATGGCGCTCAACGAAGGTCTGGCCGGTTTGGTTGCGGAACAGATGAAGCCGGTGGCGTTGGAAAACGCGAGCAAGCATCCCCGGTTCAAGTATTTTCGCGAGGCCGGAGAAGAAAGCTACCAGTCGTTTCTCGGAGTGCCGTTGACAGATCGCGGCGTTCTGCAGGGCGTTCTGGTTGTCCAAACGGCCGAGTCCCGGGAGTTTGTTGAAGACGAAGTGCGCACGCTCAGCGAAGTCGCCGACCAAGTCTCTCCGGTTGTCAGCGAGGCGAGAACCGTCGAGCAATTTATCGCCCCCGCAAGCGAGAAACTTTGGTCGCTGGCGCGCAACCTGTGGTGGAGCTGGGACAGCGATGCCGCCAGCCTGTTTCGTGATTTGGATCCGGTGCGCTGGCGCGACCTCAACGAGAACCCCATCCAGTTACTGGGCGAAATTCCCCTGCGGGAGCTGGAGCGGAAGGCCGACCAGCTTGTTTTGCACAGCCGCATCAACTATGCGTACCGGCGCCAGCAGGAGTACTTGCAGTCGGACAAAACCTGGGGAGCAACCCATGGGGGCGTGCTCCGCGCCCGGCCAGTGGCGTACTTTTCGGCCGAGTTTGGCCTGCACGAATCAGTGCCAATCTACTCGGGTGGGCTGGGTCTGCTGGCCGGCGACCACGTCAAGAGCGCATCAGACCTCGATATCCCCCTCGTTGGAATCGGCCTCTACTATAGTCAGGGCTATTTCAGGCAGCGGCTCGATGGCACAGGCTGGCAAAAGGAGGAGTACCTCGACGTCGACCTGACGCAGCTGCCCGTGGAGCCCGCGCTGGGGAAGAATGGCCAGCCCGTGACCATTTCGATTGATACCCGCACCGGCTCGTTGCGCGCCAAGCCAAGCCATGAGCACTGAAATCATCGTCTCTCCGGTCGCGTCGCTTCAGCCTGCGCCCCTGTTCACCCCAACACCCAAGGCCGCAAAGCGCGTCCTCGAGTTCTTCGCGGCCCAGATCAACAACGACCATACGCGCAAGGCTTATCTCAACGCGACGCGCCGCTTTGCCAACTGGTGCGACCTGCACGGGATTCGCCAGCTCGCCGACGTGCAGCCCTACCACGTCGCCGCTTTCATCAAAGACCTGCAGGGCGACTTCTCCGCTCCGACCGTCAAGCAACACCTGGCGGCGCTGCGGATGCTCTTCGACTGGCTTGTGACGGGCCACGTCCTCGATACGAACCCCGCCCATGCCGTGCGCGGTCCCAAGCACGTTGTCCGAAAGGGCAAGACGCCCGTCCTAACGGCCGAGGAAGCCCGCGAACTGCTCGACAGCATCCAGACCGTGCGCATGGTGAAGAGCAAAGGCGGCATCGAGATCGAGGAACCGTCGCTCGTCGGCCTGCGCGATCGCGCCCTCATCGGCGCGATGGTCTATACCTTCGCCCGCGTCAACGCCGTGCTCAAGATGAAGGTCCGCGACTACTCCGTGCAGGGCCGCCGCGGCTGGGTACGGTTGCACGAGAAAGGTGGCAAGGAGCATGAAGTGCCTTGTCATCACAACCTGGAGAAGTGTCTGGACGCCTATATCGCCGCCGCCGGCATCATGGACGCACCGGATGCGCCCTTCTTCCAGACGGCCGTCGGCAGATTGGGCAAGCTCACCGGAAAGCCCCTGTGGCAGCAGGACGCCTATCGCATGATTCAGCGGCGGGCGAAAGCCACCGGCATCAAGACCCGCATCGGGAACCACACCTTCCGGGCGACCGGCATCACCGCGTACCTGAAGAACAGCGGCACGCTCGAAACAGCGCAGCACATCGCCAACCACGAGTCGCCGCGCACGACGAAGCTCTACGATCGCCAGCCGGACGAGATTTCGCTCGACGAAGTGGAAAGGATATTGATTTGATGCCCGACCCCACGACCGTCGCCGCCTGGCTAGGAATCCTCGTCACCGCCGCTACCGCGATCGGTGGCTTCATCAAATTCTTGTTCTGGGCCTATGACGAGCTGCAAAAGCGCCAGAAGCACGATGGTTTCTCCGCCCCCACCGAGACGCTCCGCCTTGCGATGAAACCGGAAGGCGCTTTCTGGTGGCACATGGGAAAGAAGGGCGACGAACCCACCATGCAAATCGTCGGCGGCCTCTTCGCCACCAATATTGCTTCGATGCCCGTCCGCATTCCCCAAATCGAACTCCGATACGGGTTTCTCGGGAGGAAGCGCGCCGCTGGCATGGTGATGGTTTCTCGTTCCTGGCGCGAGAACATGTACGGCATGTACGACATCCCGCCCGGCGAAACCAGGGACGTGAGTTTCGACTTCTGGGTCTATCCGCCCGTCGAAAAGCCCGAGAATACCTTTACTCCCCGCTCCGTCATTTTCATCGACCAATTCGGGAACCGACAAAAGCTGAAAGGCGTCAGCTTCCGGTCCACAGCCGCCGACCATAGGCCCAAGCCCAAGGAGCCGGAGGAATTCCCCTACGAAATTGACGACCTCGTCGAAAAAGAGGTCGTCTCCGTCCTGAAAGCGGAAATCGGTCGCTACCAGATGTGCGGCCGGATTTGCGGAGGCCTCGGCAGCGTCCACATCGCCTACAAGGGCCGCGCTTTCACCGGCGTTGGCAACGATTCATGGACGTCCGATTCCCCTCTCAACCAGGTCATCGCGGCCGATCCCGAAGCCGCGGCCCTGAACTCGGACAACTTGGAGGCCCTGGTCGCCTTCCATCAGCGGCTCGCCTCAGACGAAGAACGCGACCGCTTTGTGCAAGCCTTGCTTGCCCGACTCGACCCGAACAAAGGGTATCTCTCCGTCTCTTATTTCATCGTCGCCGTCCTCTGGCGCGTCGGCTCTCTGCCCGAAGCGCTGCAAAAGGCGCGGCGAGACCTCCCGGCAGGCGAGAGTAAGGTTTACGGCCTCAGCAACGTCCTGATGCTCCTGAACGGCCTGCTCAAATACAGGCACCCCGACTTTACAAACGACATGCTCGACGAGATTGAGCGCATGATTCACGGCCTTGAGGAACACCCTTTCCTTATTCCCGCCAAAATCGCAGCCATCCGCGCCAACAGGCTCCGCCCGGTACAAACCACTGTCCCGCCGCCAATGAATAAGTAAGGCCACCGCTCACGCGCCTGAGGGCCTTGCAATCTGGACGCTCCCTTTTTCGTTTCCTTTTTCGCGTCTCCTTCCACCTCGTCAGGGTTCATCATCTGTGCTGCGACCCTATCCGGGCGCCGCGACCCGTCAACGGCGCTGCCCGCTCCATTCGCATTCGCTCCCGTGTTGGCCGTTTCCCTTCGGTGACGGTCCGCCGTCTCCGCCCGGCTTCCTGTCTCCGCGTTCGATGAACCCCACCGCAAAAGGAGACGACACTATGGAACTCTTCACCGCAGAAACCGAGGCACGCCTGCTAGAGAACGGCCACCGGAATGCTGACCGCATCGCCGACGATGGCGACACCATCGACTTCGAGCCCGTCGTCAAGCTCTTTACGCCAGACGCCGGCTGCACCTGGCTTCTCACGGAACTTGACCCCGAGGACACAGACATCGCCTTCGGGCTTTGTGACCTCGGCATGGGCTGCCCAGAACTGGGCTCCGTGCGTGTCTCGGAACTTCGCGCCCTGCGTGGGAAGCTCGGGCTGCCGGTGGAGCGGGACCTGCACTTCAAAGCCGACAGAACGCTTTCGGCCTATGCCGCGGAGGCCTCCACCATCGGCCGAATTCGGGCCTGACGCGCCGTTCCCCTCTCCTGGGGCGGCTGCCCGGCCGCCCTACTTTTTCTTGCGCATCATCACCCGTACTAGACGCCGCACTTCCACGTACAACAGCAACTCATCATCCTGCGTGATGGGCCGCGCGTGCATGGTATCCAGCCGGATCGGATGCAGCCGTTGGAACGACTCGCGCACGTCCTCCACACGTCCGAAGAACGGCGCAAATACGTTCCAGTTATCCCGCTTTCCGATCACCAGCATGTAGTCCGTGAAATCGGCGTAAGCGACCAGCCCGTATTCCCTGCCCCCGCTCTGGCGGGCCTTTTCCTGCTTGTCTTTCCATCGGTCATACAACCCGCTCGGAAGACGATGTTTCGGCCAGTCAGGACCGAAAGCCTCGGTCATCTTTTCGTCGATGAACCGGCGCACCTGCGTCTCAAGCCGCAGCAGCCAGTCATGCGCCGTGTTCGTCCGACCGAACCCCTCTTCCTCTTCCTCATCGTCGGAAGCATCAACCGGTTCGCCGTAAAGCGCCACCAACGGCGGCGGCTCATCGTCCAGACCGACGATCTCAAGGCTTTCCTCGAAGGCTGCCGCCGGGAAATCCGTGAGCGCGGGGTTGAAACCTCTCTCCACGTAGAAATCCGCGCGCACGCCGAGGTCTGTCAGTATCTCCGGCCGCCACGTAATCGGATCGCGCCAATCCCCGAGGTCGAGACGCAACGCCGCATTCAGCTTTTCCCCAAATGCAGGCATGTTGCTAACAGCGTGGCCAATCCCCTGCAAGGCCGCCATGCCACCTATCGACCGCAGTTTTTCCTCCATATCGAGCCACGGCGTTCGCATGGCCTCCATCGTGCGCCGCAGGCTCGCTTGCTGTTCCTCGTAGCGCTTCAGCGTTTCGGAGATTCCAGGGGGAAGCTCTGTCAGCAGACGCATTCTTTCCGCGATTTCAGGCAGGCGAAACCGCGCATCGAAGGTGTCCATGTGGAGCTTCATCCGCTCCAGCTCGCGCGTGACGAGCGAGCCATGCTCGACCGCTCCAATACGCCGCAGTTCCTCAAACGGCCCGGCGACCAACCGCGCCATCTGCTGGCTTCTCTCCAAATCCGCCCCGAGCCGCCGCAGCACCGAGTTCTCTTCAAATGCCCGCATCGCATCGAGCACGCTCCGCCCATGCAGACCGCTCAGCCCCAGCACTCTGTTGTGCGCATCAAGCACATCCTGCGCATCACGCGCCGCTTTCATCATTCGCTGGTAGTCCATCATCGCTCTCCACTCTGTCAGCAGCTTTGAGCGCCCGGCACCAAACGTCACGCCGCGTGCGCCCGCTCGCCCTTATTCCTCTTTCGTACGGCCCGCACCTTCTATGTACGCCTCCACTTCCCATGGCCCCTTATAGTTGGCGATCAACCCTTCTTGCGGGGCGTCCATGCCGGCGATGACGGCGACCTGCCCAAGGCAACGGCTCAGGTGCCCGCGCAGCAGTTCCAGTCCGTCGAAATAGCCCTGCCGCACGTCTGGCGGACGGTGGAAGTCACGGAAGGCCGGATGTGCCGGTCGGTCCGGACTCCGGTTGAGCAGTTCTTCGTAGGTCATAAACTGCCGGATACCCAAGACCATCGCATCTGTCAGCAAAAACAGCGGCCCGTCCTGTACGTCCGACAGCTCGACCTGCTTATCTACCAGAAACGTCCGGATTTCCTTGAGCGACACCATCGCCCGGTCAATGCAATCGTCGCAACACTCGAAGGCCGACAACACCCTGCGGTCTTTGAGCCGGATTACGATTTCACGGGCCGCCTGCTTCTCGCGGTCCTTCGGCTTCACCCCGAAGCTGATGAACGGTAGGCTCAATGTGACGTCGCCAATCCGGTTGTTGAACTGGCGGCGCGCCCGTGCAAGCAGCCCGCTCATATCGAACTTGAGCGGTATCGCCCCTCTTCTCAACGAACGTCTCCTAACGGCGTGCCTCGTCCTCGGCAATGCTCGAGAGCACAACCGGAGGACGGTCAGGGAATTCCGCCACGAGCGACAGCTCGCCGCCCATCGCCTCGACCGTCTTGCGCAGCGTGGAGAGCAGCAGGTCGCTGCGCTTCTCCAGCCGCGAGACGCTGTCCTGCGTGATTCCGAGCTGCTTGGCCATGCGGACCTGCGTGAGCTTGCGCGCCTTGCGCAGCTCGCGCAGCGTCATTTCCTCGGCGATCAGCTCTGCCGCGCGGGACTTGACCTTCTTGCGCTGAGCGGGGCTCAGCTTCTTGATGATGTCATTCACGTTCGTCGGCATGGTTACCTCCCTTCCTTCTTCAAACGGGCCAGATGCGCGTCGAAACGCTCATCCGCCTTGCGGATCAGAGACCGGTAGAACCGCTTTTCGCTACCCCCGGACTTGTCGCCGGCCACGAGCAATACGGCCTTCCGTTTCGTGTCGAAGGCGAAGGCTACCCGCCATTCGCCGTCCGCCGCGCTGAACCGCAGCTCCTTCATGTTCGCGTGGCGGGAGCCGTTGAGCGTGTCCACCCGAGGCCGCCCCAGTTGCGGCCCGAATTCCTGGAGCATAAGCGTCAACGCCAAGAGCTCCGTCTGCACGTCTTCGTGCAGATCGTTGAACTCCGGCCCGAACTCATCGCCAATCTCAACAACCCAGCTCACTTCTCTAATATGTCATAGAATCCATATGATGTCAACTCCATATATTCGATGGCCCCTGGTAATGGCGAAGGCCCGCCGCGAGGCCTCATTCTCTCCGTGCGTTGCCAGACGCCGGCAGAGACGGGCTTTCGTCAATCCGCCGAGCTGCCGTCTGTGCATGATTGCACCCGTACACCCTTGCAGGATGGCTTGATCGCGCGAGCTTGGCCTGCTGATCCCCCTTCCCTGCCGGCTTCCACCCGATCCCTGAAGGGCGGCCTGTTTCAAGGCGGCCGTGCGGCGTGGCCAGCTTTCTCCGTGCGATCCCATCGGGCAGGTTTCGATCCACCTGCCATACGCGTTCGCTCCTCGCGTCAACAGGAAGCCTCGGTTCCCCCTGAAGATCTCTCCCAATTCTCCTGTGTGATGCCGCGCCCGGCTTCTGGCGAACGGGAGGCATCGCCCGAAACGGTAATCGCAAGCGAGGAGAAAGACCGCAACAACGAAAGCGCTTGCCAAAACGAAACCGGGGCCCGACTTCTACGTGTTCTACGACACCGGAAACGGTCAGATGGGTGCCGAGCCCGTCGGTGCTGCCTGGGCGTTGTATAACTATGGCCGGCCGGGTACCGCCGGCCGCAAAGATCCGTCGCCAGCATGTCGAAGCAGTTGGCGACGATGGAGTCGAGTAGCCCCAGGACACAGACGTGAGTGTGGTAAATGCTTGAAGACTGAAGCCGCCGGTCTCATTCGTCTATAAGTGACGCGGCACACTGTTCGCACACATCAACATTCGAAAAGTCCCCAAAAGGCCGGAGTAAGACGGGGACTCCTCTGATGGGGCGAATCAGTGGGCCGCGCTCACCCACCATCCGCGAGGCGAGGGGGGGCAGGACCTCCTCGGATTTTCAGTCGACCGATGTCCCAGATCCCGATACTCGCCTAACCCGGGTCACACTAGGACCACAGCACACTTTTGCCCACGCACGCTGTTCGTTGACCTAGCACTTGGGCGGCCACGGAATCCGATGTCGGAGGCACAGAATGGAAGGGGCCGGGCCGCCCCCGGCAGGCTTGGCAAGATTTGAGTGTCCCCCAGTTCGTATTACTGGGGCTGCCTGAGAAGGGGTCTGCCTATCTTCCACCAAGGTACGCACTGCCTTAGTAGCCGGGCAACAAACCGCAAACCGCGGTAACAATGTTCCCCGGGGAAGATCTACGACCGGGCTGGGAGATGTCGGCGAGCGAACGGGTGCGAGTACTTCTCGTGGATGACAGCATAGACTTTCGTGTGAGCCTTGGCTTGCTTCTCGCTGCGACCTGCGACGTAGTGGGAACGCTTGACGATGGTGAGGGGATCGAGAACGCCGTT
>Ga0187893_10004205_pt1 | contig 27771 bp, 28 predicted proteins | sample MA1701074metaG_FD_139574 | JGI IMG/M metagenome (GOLD analysis project Ga0187893, IMG submission 139574) | White microbial mat communities from a basaltic lava cave in the Kipuka Kanohina Cave System on the Island of Hawaii, USA - MA170107-4 metaG ... | reverse complement strand
TTCACCACAGAGCATCTGTGTTGTCAGTCAAGGCCGATAATGCCATGGGGTATTATTTTTGACCATGGCATTGATAATGACGGCTAGTTTTCTGACGACGGCGATGCGGATGACTTTGTGAGGTTTTGCGGCTTTGCCGTTTTTTTCAATCCAGTCCCTGATGGCGGGGTTGCAGCGCATGGCTGTCAGGGCGGCCATGTAGAGGGCGGTGCGCAGTTCGGCGCGTCCGCCATGAATGGATCGCTTGCCCTTGAAGGAGCCGGAATCGCGCGCTCTGGGAGCAACGCCGACGAGGGCCGCGATCTGCTTGCCGGTCAGGCTGCCGAGTTCGGGCAGGAATGCCAGCAAGGCGTGGGCGCAGTGCTCGCCGATGCCGGGAACGGTCTGGATCAGGGCAGCCATGGCTTTAAACCTGGGATTGCTTTCAACGCTTTCCCTGATTTTCCGTTCCAGCGCGGCGATTTCGGCGTCAACGGTTTTCACAACGCTTTCCAGCGCGTTTTTCGCAATGTCCGTCACGGCGGCTTTAAGCTGCTCCCGCAGGGCGGCGCGATCCCGCACCAGCGACATCCTCACGCTCGTCAGTTCGCGCAGCACTTCCTGTTCCGCTGTCGGCGGCGGCGTTACGCGCAGCGGCAGGGCGGTTGCCATCGCCGCCAGCGCCTGGGCGTCGCTGCGGTCGGTTTTATGCGACGGATTATGGCTCTTCAGGAAGAAAGCCGCCTGACGCGGGTTGACCTGAATTGCCGGCAGGCCCGCGTCATGCAGGGCTCTGTGCAAATCCCGCCCGTAACGGCCTGTCGCCTCGAACACGCAGGCCGCCACGGCCCTGCCATTCACGGCGCGGATCAGCTGCGCATGGCCCCGCGGCGTATTGGGCAGGCGCAGGTTTTTGTTTGCGGGCGCAAAATGAACATCAAGCGTGGCTTTGCTGATGTCTATGCCGATGGTGATCGGCGGGGCAGTGGGTTCGGCAGCGGTCATTGATATCTCCTTGTCTTGCAGAACGCGGGATCGGCCTGTTATGATCGTCCCAGTCATCTGTTCAGGGTGAACAACGATGGGGCGGGGCACCATGCTCCGTGGCGGGTTTATCCCGAACACGAACGGTGTCTCCAGCCCGCGCCGGGATATGGTCATGACCATATCCCGGCTTTTTCCATCCTACCGCCAAGGCGGCTGATCGAAAACATCGTCTCTGGCAACGTACAAGCGCACAGAGTACACGGAGTCGCACAGAGAATACTCCGTGACTTCTCTGTGACCTCTGTGCGCTCTGTGGTTAAAAACCTTTTTCTATTTCTTTTCAAAACGGTGCGTTCCTTCCCCGGCCAGCCACCCGGCAAACCCGCCGCCCGCAATCCACTCTTTCGCCGCCGCGTCCTCCTTCAGATAAGCATCCCAGAACGCCAGCGACGCCACCTTAATAATATCCTCATGCGCCCTGCGCTTCGGATTCTCCGCGAGCTTGCCCCTGCTCCCCGCGAACACCATGTGATCCCCGTCCTTCAAAACCAGCAGATGCTTCTCCTTGCATCCCGCCTTCTCGAACGCGGGCATTCTGAACTCATATCCCTGCCCCGAGATCGGGTTCTCATCCGCGGTGCCGGTCATGAAGAACAGCGGAATATCCATCCCGCCGTAAATCTTCTCCTCCGCCCCCGCGTCGGACAGACGCCTCAGCGGCACAAAACTGTATAAAATCCCCGCCCGGAACCGCGCGTCGCGGAACGAAACGAACCGATCGTCAAGATCCGGAAACGGCATCCCCGCCATAACCTGCGTCGTCAGCGCCCCGAACGAATGTCCCGACATGCCGATGATCTCAAGGTTCATATGCCCGCCGGTTTCAGGATTTTCCTCTGCGATGCGCGGCAATTCATCCAGCAGGAAATGGATATCGGCGAACCGGTCAAGATAAGCCTGCCGCGGAATTTTCGTCGCCCGGATGACATCCCACGGATGCCCCGGCTTCCCTTCCCAGATGGATGAGTCCGTCCCGATATGCTGTACATTGACGACGACAAATCCGTGGCTCGCGATAAACCGCGCGAGAAACGCGGCCCCGTCCCTGCTCCCCCCCAGCCCGTGCGACCACACGACGACGGGCAGCTTCCCAGGACCATGCGCCACCGGATAATAAATCTTGTAGGGCACAACGCGATTGTCGCGCGCGCCGTCTACAAGCTCGCCCTTATGGATCATCACCTTGTGCGGCTCATGATCGGGTGCCGGCGGATTATAACTTTGCATGGACGATCCCTCCAAATTCAATCGCGAAGGCGCGAAGAATAGATTAACCGCCAAGGCGCAAAGACGCCAAGATAGAGAAAAAACTTGGCGTCTTGGTGTCTTGGCGGTTCAAATATTTTTTCGCTGCGCGAACCAAAAATTTAGCTTTTTCGCGCTTTCGCGGTAAAAAACCGCTAATCCTTTTTGCGGAATTTATCCAAAGACACGACCTCTCCGGTCTTGCTGTCTTTCTTGGCTTTATCTTTGCCCTTGCCTTTACCCTTGCCTTTGCCGTCATCGTCGTCGGTAAAATCGTCGGGATCGAAATCGGGCCCGGCTTCCTCGCCCAGCGGCTGGAACTGGAGCGCGAAATTGACCGAAGGGTCGGCGAAGATCGTGATCGCGCCGAGCGGAATGACAAGGCGCTCCGGCACGTTGTTGAACGACAGCGTCACGCTCATCTTCTCGCTGTCGACATTGAGGTCGTAAAACTGGTATTGCAGCACGATCGTCATTTCGCCGGGATACCGGTCGCGCAGGTAATCGGGAATGGCCACGCCCGGATGATCGGTCATGAACGTGATGTAGAAATGATGATCGCCGGGAAGCCCGTTATCCATGACCTCCTCGACGGCTTGCCTGACCACGCCGCGCAGGGCGTACTCCACCATCTTGTCGTAGCGCAGGATATCGTCTTCTTCGGTCATGATTTAATCAGTTGCAGATTTGCGGGAAGGAAACAAGAAATCTCTGCTTTAATGATTCGCACGAACGCGCCACCAAAATCCATAACTGACTTGCCTTTGCGCCAATATAGCTGTGGAAAAGTTTTGCGCCGCCGGGCGATAAAACCGCGGCGGCGCAAAATAAATGCACGTAATAAACCGTTACCTCATTCCCGGATTGGGCATTTCCCCCGGGCCGGGCGCCGGCGCTTCACCTTCTTTTTCCGGCTCCGCCTCTGTCGCCGCGGGCGCGGCCTTGCGGTCGCCGAGCCTGACGGCCGCGCTCATTTCAACGTCGCCGCGCTTGAAGGTGACCGCCGCTTCTTCGCCGGGCTTCATGCTCCCGATGGTGCGCGCGAGGTCGGAGGGATCTTCAATGACCACGCCATTGGCCTCGATGATAATATCGCCTTGTTGCACACCGGCGGCCTCTGCCGGGCTGCCGGCGGTAACCGAGGCCACTTTCGCGCCGCGGGCCCGGTCCAGTCCGGCATTTGCCGCATCTTCATCCGTGACGCCGCTCATACGCACGCCGAGCCAGCCGCGCTCGACCGTGCCGTGATCGATCAGCTGGACGACAATGTCCTTCGCAAGGTTCGAGGGAATGGCGTAGCCGATCCCGATCGAAGCGCGAACCGGCGAGAAAATTTGCGAATTGATGCCGATGACCTCCCCTTTCATATTGACCAGCGCCCCCCCGGAATTGCCGAGATTGATCGGGGCGTCGGTCTGGATGAAATCGTCGTACGGGCCTGAGTTCTGGCGTCCCAGCGCGGACACGATACCGGCGGTGACCGTATGCGTTATGCCGAACGGGCTTCCCAGAGCGACGACCCAGTCGCCCACGCGCATTGCGCCGCTGTTGCCGAAAGCAACCTCGGGCACGGCCTCGGTCGCATCGCATTTTAGCACCGCAAGATCGGTATCTGCGTCCGTGCCGACCAGCGTTGCCGTATATTCCTTGCCGGTGGGAAACTGCACCTTGTACTCGGTGCCGCTCGCGACGACATGGTTGTTCGTGACGATAAGGCACTCATCGCCGTCGACCACGAAGCCTGACCCGCTCCCCATGCGCGGCTGTTCCGGCTGCGGCTGCGGCTGCCCCGGTCCCTGCCTGTCCGGGAGTCCCCTGAAGAACCTTTCAAACGGCGATTCGGGCGTTCCGGGAGGCACGGACGCCGGAGCATCCGTAACGGCGGTCGTACTACCGCCCGTTTTCGTCATGACGAAAACCGTCCCCGGCTGGACCTTCGCGATCACGTCGGCGAAAGTTTCCGGGGCGCCGGGAACCGGAACCGGATTATCCGCGAACGCGGGCGCAACAGCAGAAATAGAAAATGCAAGCGCCACCGGCGCCAGGACTTTAGCCTTCATAAATACCTCCCAAAAATTTGAATTAGGGAGACATTAAGATCGTTCATACGGAAACACAAGCCCTTAATTATGAAAGATTCTGTCTTTCTTATAACCCGCCAAACCTGTCGCTTGCGCTCCTTCCCCCCGCTCTGCGGGGGGATTAAGGGGGGAGCGTCTCTCCGCGGAGATGAAGGCAGGAGTGCCGGATTCTTAATTCAAGTGACTATAAAAAAACAGGGCAACCACGCAGGCTGCCCTTTGAGAAAAATGGCGGCTTCTGTTGCTAGGCGCCGCCAGCCCCACCTGAAGGCGCTTAAACCCTCAGGGATTCATTTGTAGCGAGCTAAGCAGCCAAATTAGGCGGCTTGTGCGAGGCGAACAACACGGTTGTCGTTCGCTGCTACGAAAGCATAGTTGTCGTTTGCAACTATAATATAGCCCGGTAACGGCGGTACCATCCCGGATACAAACTTTACCTTTATCGCGCGTGTCGATCCTGTTTCAGGCCCGCCAAAATTCGCTAGCGAACAAAGTGAACTTGAGAATTTTGAGCGTCTCGCCGTAGCCTTTCAGGGCGAAGGCGGACCTCTCTCAACGCTCGTTTCACTCGCTAACTGCGAATTTTGGTGGACCTGCCGGGCACTGCCCCCGGGTCCACAACGCCTATTCCGCAAAGCGTTTAGCATCATAGCCGGACATAATCCGGCATCTTCTATTATAGGGCATTACCCCCCGGATTTCAATGGAAACCGCCCGTCGGTAGTGCCTCAGTTTCGTTATTGAAAATATAGAAACCTTATCAAGGCCATGCTATATTGCAATCATGGCGAAGAAACCCAAAAGACCCCGCGACCCAAACCAGCTTGCGAAGCTGATAGTCGATATATCGACGGGGGAAGAAGAAAACACTAGGCCCACAGAAAAAGACCCGGCGGCGGCGGCAATGGGAAAAAAGGGCGGGGCCGCAAGAGCAAAAAGCCTTACGCCGGAACAGCGCAAAGGCATAGCCAAAAAAGCCGCCGAATCCCGATGGAAAAAGGACTAAAGATTTTTTTCAATACTCTCGATAACTTCTAAATGCGCATCTGTAGGTAATGGGGAGGTTGAGAAATATAAATTCTCGCCAAATTCTCTTTCGTCCCTTCTTTCCAATGTAAATTTCTGTGGTTTTAAGTGGTGGCATTGCGTTAAGTCACAACCGATAATGAATCCGTTCATGCTGACAGGCAGAATGCCATCCGAATGCTGCGATAAGTTTTTATTGATAATATTATAAGCATCTGAAAATTGTTTAAATGGCTTCGAAATATCTTTATCCAATTTAATTTCAAGAGTGCTTACATAGCCTTTGCGAAGATTTGGAATGTTTTCAGGTTCAAAGCCAAATTTTGTTATTGCGTCATCAAGGACTTCATCGATCAACTGATCTCCATAATTTGTGTTTACTCTTGTAGAAACACTTAATCCATTATCATAGATTTCAAGCGCATTAATTATAACGTCCTTATATTGGCCGTGTAAAAATTTAACACCTCGTACAGAATCAAATTCTTGTAATTTTGTAGGAACCTCTACGAAACGGTATTTTTCCTTCATGAATAAACTCAAATCTGGAAGAAAAAAACCTCCAGAAAGGGAATGGCCTCTTACAAAACGAATAGTTTTACTAACTAAGATATTCTTTAGCTGCATAGGGTAACCTGCATATTTTGTTGTGAAAGCGATTCTTGAGAAGGCACTTTGTATCCCACATCAAGCGCGCGGCTTGTGTCCGTATGATAAATATGGCCTGTATGTTGTTTTTCGATTTGTTGGTTGCTTTCATATAAATTAGTCAAAGTGCCTAATACATCACTGTGAGTAGAGTTTCTTTTGGGTTTCTCATTCAAGGTCGAAACAGAAAATTCTAATTCTCCCTCACATATGGCGAGCATTAAATCACTCAGGGTATTAAGGGTCCAATTTCCGGGAGTGGAAAGCAATCTCGTTATTTGCTCAGGCCTCTTATTCAACCGCCTTGCCAAATCAGCCTTGGAAAAACCAGAATTTTTTTCTTTTTCCATGAATCGGGTGATAATGAGGTCATATAACCTATTCCGTTGCCGCTCACGAAAATAAGACAGCCTTCCAACCGGAATAGATTTTTTTCCATCAAGGATTTCAGTTAAGAAAGATGTTTGTGATATAGTCATGAGCGCTATCTCCTTTAAACGGCAGATAAGTGAAAAAAAGATTTTTCCATTCAGTTTGGCATCCCAAGACAAGTATTCTCCATTGTTTTGAACCGAAGTTATCCAAAAGTCTTCTTTCATCCCACGTTAAAACCACAAATAAATCTTGTTTAACGAATAACCCTGCTAATCTAATCCCAGGCTTGGGTTTTGTTGTCCTAATTTCCCAAATCCCATCTTGCTCCGGTTCTAATTGTGCCATTTGATGGCGCGACTTGTTATTTGTGCCGGGCTTAGGAACGCTTATTATTCTTCCTGAAACGAAACTGTCCATTATAGCTCTTGCGGCACCCCATTCTTCTTCCTGTTTTTGGTTTTCCCACGGACCAATCAACATCTGGTTGATCCCAGCCGAAACATAAAGCGACCTTAGAATGGGATCGCTAGGAATTTGCGGCTCCATAGGGAACAACGACCCATTATCGCAATATTCCTTTATCAATTTAATTATCTCAGTTATTGACATTTAAGTCAACATCCTTATTGATTTTTAAGTCAATGTTTGATATTCACGCAGAAAGTCAAATTGCTAGCACAGTTTTTCTCAAAACAGGAGTCTTTACCCGCAATTTATTTGAATAACTTACTTGACGCCAAGCATAAAGTTCAGTATGGTGTTTCTATGAATCGGAAATCGATACAAGAACGCGCACAAATCCTGAACCTGCTAGTCGAAGGCAACAGCCTTCGCGCCACAAGCCGGATTGCCGGTTGCTCGATCAATACGGTTACAAAGCTGCTGGCAGAGATAGGCGAGGCTTGCGCATGGTATCAGGACAAGCACCTGCGGAACCTGACATGTAGCAAGGTTCAGGTCGATGAAATCTGGTCTTTCGTTTACAGCAAGCAAAAGAACGTGCCGGAAGGCATGGAAGGCGAGGCCGGTGACGTTTGGACATGGACGGCAATCGACAGTGAAACGAAGCTTGTTCCCTCTTGGCGCATTGGCAGCCGTGACGGCGATACGGCGTTGGAATTTATCTCTGATCTTGGCGCACGGATGGCGAACCGTATCCAGCTTACCAGCGATGGTCACAAGGCATATCTGGAAGCGGTCGAGCAAACCTTTGGCGATGATGTTGACTACGCGCAACTGGTGAAGTTGTACGGCGAAACCACCGAAGGCCAGAAGCGTTACAGCCCCGCCGCTTGCATCGGAGCGAAGAAATCCAAAGTCACCGGCAACCCCGATCTGTGCTGCGTAAGCACTTCCCATGTCGAGCGTCAAAACCTGACCATGCGTATGTCGATGCGCCGCTTTACGCGCCTGACAAACGGCTTTTCAAAGAAGGTCGAAAACCACGCTCACGCAATCGCCCTGCATTTCATGTTCTATAACTTCTGCCGGATTCATAAATCCCTGCGCGTATCCCCGGCGATGGCCGCTGGTGTGTCCGAAACGCTCTGGTCACTGGAAGATGTTGTTACGATGGCGGATACCTATTGCTACGATAAAGAGCGCAAGAAAATAAATTAACATATTCAAACTGAGACACTACCCGCCCGTCACATAACCCCGGGCTGCGAAACATAAGGAAAAACAGAAGTTTTAAAGCAAAAATCGTAGATATGCTTCCATACTTCCCGCATTGAAAGAGCGGTATAGGTTGCCCCCGCGGCGGTCAGCAGCTTCTCCTCCGAAGCCGTCCGGTGCGCCTCGCCAAGGAACCCGGTCACCGTCATTCCCGCCCTGACCCCCGCCGTCGTGCCGACGACGCTGTCCTCAATGACCATGCAGTCGCGCGGGTCGACCCCCAGCATTCTGGCCCCCAGCAGGTACATATCGGGCTCGGGCTTGGGGTGCGCGATACCGTCGGGCGTATAGGTATCGTCGCGCGAATAGATATGCGGGGCAAAAAAGTCATAAAGCCCGGTCAGCTTCAGCTTGAGGCGAAGATTGTCCACCCCGCTGTTCGAGCACAGCGCGAATGGAATCTTGTGGTCCTTCAGCTTCTGCAGCAGGTCTTTCGCCCCTTCGATAGCCTTCATGTTGTTGCGGATCATATGGTCCATGCGCGCCTTGAGATCGTCTTCAAAAGGGACGGGCAGTTGCGGGTGAGTGCGGCGGATAAATTCGTAAAAACTCTCGTCCGTGATGCCGGACAGCAGCTCGACATATTCCTCGCGCGTATAGTCGATCCCGTGCTCCCTGAGCATGGCGCTCAGCACGTAATAGCCCTGCTCCTCCGTATTGACCAGGACGCCGTCGAAATCGAACAAAATCGCTTTTGGGGACAAGACTTGCTGCTTTCCGATAATTACTTTTGCCCTGCATAACCATTTATCCCCGGCTTTTGCAAGTTTATCCACAATGCGCCGGGACGGGCCTGATTTATAATAGGGTGGAGAATCGGAAAAAGGAGTCCGCCATGGAACAATATCTGGACCTGATGGAAGACGTGCTGGAAAACGGGACCTTTAAAGAGGACCGCACCGGCACCGGCACCAAAAGCGTCTTCGGCCGCCAGATGCGCTTTGACCTGGCAAAGGGCTTCCCGCTCATCACCACCAAAAAGCTGCACCTCAAATCCATCGTCCATGAACTGCTCTGGTTCCTGACGGGCGACACCAACATTAAATATTTAAAAGATAACGGTGTGCGCATCTGGGACGAATGGGCGGATGAAAAAGGCAATCTCGGCCCCGTCTACGGCCACCAGTGGCGTAGCTGGCCCACCCCCGACGGCCACCATATCGACCAGATTTCCAACTTAATTCATCAAATCAAAACCAACCCCGACTCCCGCCGCCTGATTGTTTCGGCTTGGAACGTCGCCGATATCGGCAAGATGGCCCTGCCCCCCTGCCACTGCCTGTTTCAGTTCTATGTCGCGGACGGCAGGCTCTCGTGCCAACTCTACCAGCGCAGCGCCGACATCTTCCTCGGCGTGCCCTTCAACATCGCTTCCTACAGCCTGCTGACCCTGATGATGGCGCAGGTCTGCTGCCTGCAGCCGGGAGAGTTCATCCACACTTTCGGCGACGCGCATCTCTACAGCAACCATTTCGAGCAGGCGCGCGAGCAGCTATCGCGCGGCCCCAAACCCCTGCCCGAAATGCACCTCAACCCGCACGTCACCGACATCTTCGGCTTCAAATTCAAGGACTTCGAACTCGTCGGCTACGAAGCCCACCCGCATATCAAAGCGGAAGTCGCGGTTTAATGCGCGTCTCCGCCATCGTCGCCATGTCTGAAAACGGCTGCATCGGGGTCGATAACGACCTCCCTTGGCATATCCCCGAAGACCTGAAACGCTTCAAGGCCCTGACGATGGGCAGGCCCGTCATCATGGGCCGCAAGACTTTTGAATCCATCGTAAGCCGCTTGGGAAAACCGCTGCCGGGCCGCGACAACATCGTCGTCAGCCGCAATTTTAAACACGAAGGCGCGACCGTCTGCCCGGACATAACAAGCGCGATAGAAACCGCAAAACAATTCGCCGCCGCCAAAAACCTCGATGAAATCTTCATCGGCGGCGGCGCGCAGATCTACGGCCTCGCCCTGCCCCGCACGGACCGCATCTATCTGACGCGCGTCCATCTGGTCGTCAACGGCGACGCCTTCTTCCCCGAACTCGATGCAAAACAATGGCTCCAAACCGCCAGTGAGGATTTCCCCGGCGACCCCTCTTTCTCCGCCATCACACTTGATCGGATTTAAGCGCCGAAGGCGCAGTAAAAAACCACAGATGAACACAGATTCACACGGATAAAAAATCTGTGTTTATCTGTGTCCATCTGTGGTTAAAAACCTACGCTATCCGCCTCCCGGCTTTCTCCAGCAACGCTTCCGCCACCTTCTCCGCAATCCCCGCGAACGCCCGCGCCTGCGCCCCGTCCGGCTGCGCCGCAACCACCGGCGTCCCCGCATCCCCCGCCGTACGAATATCTATATGCAGCGGCACCGCCCCCAGAAACGGACAGCCAAGCCGCGCCGCTTCCTTTTCCGCCCCCTGCTCCCCGAAAATATGTTCTTCATGCTCGCAGCGCGGGCACACATAAACGCTCATATTCTCAACGATCCCCAGCACCGGAACCCCCACCTGCCGGAACATGTTGAGCCCCTTGCGCGCATCCAGCAACGCAATATCCTGCGGCGTCGAAACGATCACCGCTCCCGCAAGCGGCACTTTCTGCGCCATGGTGAGCTGCGCGTCGCCCGTCCCCGGCGGCATGTCCACGATCAGGAAATCAAGTTCTCCCCACGCGACGTCCGCGAGAAACTGCCGCAGCGCGCTCTGGATCATCGGCCCGCGCCAGATCATCGGCTTTTCTTCCTCGACGAGGAATCCCATCGACATGACCTTGAGCCCGTGCGCTTCCGGCGGCTGCAATTTGCCGTCGGCGACTTCCGGCTTTTGCCGCAGCCCCAGCATCGTCGGCGCCGACGGCCCGTATATATCCGCGTCGAGCAGTCCCGTTTTGTATCCCGTCCGCGAGAGCGACACAGCAAGGTTTACCGCGACCGTCGACTTCCCGACCCCGCCCTTGCCCGACGCCACCGCAATGATGTGTTTTATGTCCGGCGCCAGATTTTCGATACGTGCTGTTTTTTTAGCGGAACCCGCTTCCCGCTTCGCCGTCAGGATCGCGTTCACCTGCGCAACGCCGGGCAGCGCGCCCACGGCCTTTTCCGCCTTCTGCCGCAGCGTTTCAATCTCCGCCCCCTGCGAAGGGTCAACCGCAACGACAAACGTCACCCGCTCGCCAACGATGCGCACACCGGAAATCATGCCGGAAAAACCGGCGTCGTCGAGCGTTTTCAGAACCTCATCTTCGTTCAATCTCATTTTTCCCATCCTCAACTGTCATCCCGAGCGAAGCCGAGGGATCTTACCCGCTGGAAACATTGAAGATCCCTCGGCTTCGCTCGGGATGACAGTAATAAAGCCCGCGTTCCCCTTGCCTTATTATCCAAAAACGATATTGTTAGATAGCTGTAAACATATAGTATTGGCAAGGATTTTGGAAATATGCCGTGGGAATCCAACGACGACAAAAAGAAAAACCCGTGGGGCGCAAGCCGCGGCGGCAAAAATAACGGCGGCGGCCCGCGCAATCCCTGGGGCGGCGGCCCCGGCGGCGAACCGCCTCCCGACCTTGACGAAATGCTCCGCCGCGCGCAGGAGAACCTGCGCCAGGTCATGCCCGGTAATTTCCACGGCGGCCGCATGATCGGCCTCGCCGCCGCCGCCGTCGCCGCCCTGTGGCTGGCAAGCGGCTTTTACATCGTCGAGCCCGGCACTCACGCCGTCGAGCAGCGCTTCGGCGCATGGAGCGACACCAAAGCCGAGGAAGGCCTTGGCTATCACCTCCCTTGGCCCATCGAAACGGTCAATAAAGTCAATGTGTCCGAATTGCAGCTTATGACCATCGGCTTCGCGGAAGCCATGGGGCGCGGCGGCTCCGCCGGCAAACGCGACGTGCCGGAAGAAAGCCTTATGCTGACCTCCGACGCCAACATCGTCGATCTCGACCTTGTCGTGCAGTGGAACATCAAATCGGCCGAGGATTATATCTTCAGGATCGAAAACCAGAAAGCGACCATCAAGAAAGTCGCCGAAAGCGCGATCCGCGAAGTCGTCGGCCAGACCCCCATGTTCCCGATCATAACCCAGCAGCGCGCCGAAGTCGCGAACCGCGCCCGCGAGATCATGGTCAAGACGCTCGATGAATACAAATCCGGCGTCAACATCACGCAGGTGCTGATCCAGCAGGCCGAGGTCCATCCCGACGTGCAGGACGCTTTCCAGGACGTCCAGTCCGCGAAGCAGGACGCCATCGACGTCCAGAACCGCGCCCAGGCTTACCGCGAGGACATCATCCCCAAGGCGCGCGGTCAGGCGATCAAGATGACCCAGCAGGCCGAAGCCTATAAACAGTCCGCCATCGCCAAGGCGACCGGTGATTCCGAGCGTTTTCTCGCCGTCTATCAGGCCTACCTGAGCGGCGAGGACGTCACGAAAAAACGCATCTATCTTGAAACCATGGAAGAAGTGCTGCGCAACGCCCAGAAAATCATCATGGATGAAAATGGCGGCAGCGGCGTCGTTCCCTATCTTCCGCTGAGCGAACTAAAACCCGCCGCCGGAACCCCGAAGCAGGGGCAGGCCTCCGAACCCGTTCAGGACACATTTGAAAGCCCGTCCCCGGCATTTCAGAGGATTCAAAACTAATGCTGAAATGCGGCGCCGGAGGCGCAACAAAAGCACTTAACCGCCAAGACGCCAGGACGCCAAGTTTTATCGAATATCTTGGCGCATTGGCGTCTTGGCGGTTTAAATATCGCTATCCATTTCGTGGACAAAAAACTTCTTCTTCGCCTCTTCGCGTCTTCGCGGTAAATAAAAACTCTGCGTCTTTGCGGTTAAAAAGGAAACAAGCATGAACCTCAAAATCGGCATCCTCCTCGTCATCCTCTCGGCATGCATCATCACGCTGAGCCAGTCGGTCTTCACCGTCGACGAACGCGAACAGGCGATCCTGCTGCAACTCGGTCAGCCCGTCGGCCAGATCCAGGGCCCCGGCCTGCACTTCAAGCTGCCGGTCGTGCAGGACGTCCGCCGCTTCGATCGCCGCATCCTCTCGGTCGACCCGCTGCCCGAACAGATGGTCATCTCCAGCAGCGTCGACAGCCCCCTGACCAAAATGCAGGACGGCGTCGTCGTCGACCAGCCCAAGCCAAGCGCGCGCGAATTTGTCAGCGGCGAACCGATCATCGTCGACACCTACACCCGCTACCGCATCACCGACCCGCTGATGTTCATGAAAACGCTCCGTACCGTTGACGTCGCCAACCAGCGTATCGGCAGCATCATCAACGACGCAACCCGCGGCGTCCTCGGCAACACGACCATGCGCCAGCTTCTCTCCGCCGAGCGCACGGCCGTTATGAGCGAGATCCGCAACCGCGTGAATAAAAAAATCCAGGAAGACAAGCTCGGCATCGAGGTGGTCGACACAAGGATCGTCCGCGCCGACCTCACGACCGAACTGCGCCAGTCCACCGTCCGCCGCATGATCTCCGAGCTGAGGGAACGCGCAACCGAAACCCGCGCGAAAGGCGAGGAGCGCGCGCTCGAAATCCGCTCGACCGCCGAAAAGGAGCGCACCGTCATCCTCGCCGAAGCCGAGCGCGACGCCCAGATCGTCCGCGGCAAGGGCGATGAAACCGCGATCAAGACCTACGCGAACGCCTTTAACAAGGATAAGGACTTCTACGACTTCATGCGCTCGATGGAAGCCTACAAAAACACCCTCGCCAACCCCGACACCCGCCTGATCCTCTCCCCCGACAGCCAGTTCTTCCGGCATTTCAGGGGCAGCGCTAGCGAATAGTGAATGGTTTAATGGTGAATAGTGGTTTCATCGTTTGAAGAATTGGAAGTCTACCGAAAAGCATATCAGCTTGCTTTAGACCTCCATAAAAGCACATTGAGTTTTCCTAAAATTGAACAGTACGCTCTTGCCGATCAGATACGAAGAGCAAGCAAAGGAATTTGCGCAAACATAGCTGAAGGATTTGGAAAACAACATAAATCAAAAGCGGAATTCCAGCGCTTTCTTGTTATAGCGATGGGATCGGTTCAGGAAACTATTGTATGGATTAATTTCGCAATTGATCTCGGTTATATAGATACAAATCAGGGAAAGTCTTGGAAGGAAGCGTATAATATTATCGGTCGCCAGATAAACACCCTTCATTCCAATTGGCTCTGATGAACCATATACCATAGACCATTCACCCCTTATGTCTTCCTTCACCCTCTACATCGCCACTTCCATCGCCCTCATCCTCGTAATCGAAGGCCTCGTCTACGCCCTGTTTCCGGATGCCGTCCGCCGCATGTTTGCCATCGCCCTCGCCCTGCCTGCAAAACAACTGCGCCTGTTCGGGCTGGTCATGGCCGTTTCCGGTTTTTGCCTCGTCTGGATTCTGCAATCCTTTTCAGGCAGTTGACCGGTTGCCGCAATAGGCCTATTTTAGCAGGCGGAACTTCACAGCCTTTCAAGCCTTTGGGATAAGACCATGCGCAGATTGCTATCCGTTTTCATCGTGATTATGACCTTTGCCGCCGGCCCCGCTTTCGCAACGGCCAGCCCGGGCAATCCTGGCCCCGAAAGCTTCGCCGATCTCGCCGAAAAGCTCCTGCCCTCGGTCGTCAATATCTCCTCGACGCAAAAGGCCGTCGAACCCGAGGATTTTCCGGAAATGCCGCATTTCCCCCCCGGCTCGCCCTTTGAAGATTTCTTTGAGGAATTCATGGACCGCCGCGGCCACGGCATGCCCGCGATCCCGCCCGCCTCGCTCGGCTCCGGCTTCATCGTAGACGCCCAGAACGGCTACATCGTCACCAACAACCACGTCGTCAAGGACGCGGACGAAGTGCGCGTCACGTTCCATGACGACGCCACCATCGAGGCCGAAGTGCTGGGCCGCGATGAAAAAACCGACCTCGCCGTGCTGAAAGTTAAAACCGACCACCCGATGACCGCCGTCGAATTCGGCGATTCCGACAGGCTGCGCGTCGGCGACTGGATCGTCGCGATCGGCAACCCCTTCGGCCTTGGCGGCACAGTCACTGCCGGCATTATCTCCGCGCAGCAGCGCGACATTAACGCGGGCCCCTACGATGACTTCATCCAGACCGACGCCTCGATCAACCGCGGCAACTCGGGCGGCCCGATGTTCAACGCCGTCGACGGCAAGGTCATCGGCATCAACACCGCTATCTTCTCCCCCTCCGGCGGCAGCGTCGGCATCGGCTTCGCGATCCCGTCGAACCTTGCAAAACCCGTGATCGATCAGTTGATCGAATTCGGCCGCACCCGCCGCGGCTGGCTGGGCGTGCGCATCCAGACCGTGACCGATGAAATCGCGGAAAGCCTTGGCCTTAAACAAGCGCGCGGCGCGCTGATCGCGAGCGTCACCGAAACCGGCCCCGCCCAGGCCGCGGGCATCGAGGCCGGCGATATCATTCTCGAATTCGACGGCAAGCCCATCAAGGACATGCGCGACCTGCCCCGCCTTGTCGCGGAAACCGTCATTGGCAAAACCGCCGAACTGACCTACTGGCGCGGCGGCAGGGAAAACAAGGTCAAGATCATGGTCGGCGAACTTGAAAAAGCCGAGGACGAAGGCCTGATCGCAAGCGGCCCGCGCGAAACCTCCAAAGCCACCGGCGTCCCCGTTCCCGGCGTCGGCATGAGCGTTGCCGAAATGACCTCGACCGACCGGGAAGACTACGGCATCCCCGCCGACATCGAAGGCGTGATCGTGACCGAGCTCGAGCCGCTCTCCGAAGCATCCGAAAAAGGCATGATGACCGGCGATGTGATCGTCGAGATCAACCAGCAGCCCGTCGAATCCCCCGAAGCCGCCGCCGAACTCGTCTCCACCGCGAAAAAGGCGGGCCGCACTTCCGTGCTGCTGCTCGTCCACCGCGAAGGCGATGTGCGTTTCGTCGCGCTGCGCCTCGAAGACGGCGCCGGCAAGAAAAAGCCGAAGAAGGATCCTGAAAACCTCAAGAACCTCGAAGAACCCGAGGACGGAGAGGATAACTGACCTTATTCCCTCTCCCTTCAGGGAGAGGGCAACGAAGCTTGGCTTTTCCCCTTGGAAAAGCCATAGCTGAGTGGGTGAGGGATGAATACGGTAAACCCAATGAAAATCACCATCATCTGCGGCCCCACCGCCGGCGGCAAGTCTGCTCTGGCGCTCGATATGGCGCAAAAACATAACGGCGTCATCATCAACGCGGATTCAATGCAGGTCTACGACGCGCTGCACGTGCTGACCGCCCAGCCTTTCAAAGCCGAACAAAAACTTGTCCCGCACAAACTCTACGCCGTCCTCAAACCCGAAGAAAATGCACCGCCGGCAGCTGGCGCGAAATGGCCATCCGCGAAATCAGACAGGCCTTCACGCAAAATCAAACCCCCATTATCGTCGGCGGCACCGGCTTTTACTTAAAGACCCTGACCGAAGGCCTCTCCCCCATCCCCAAAATCCCGCCCGAATTCCGCGACCGCGCGGCGCGCGAACAATCCGCCCTCGGCAATCCCGGTTTCCACGCGGCGCTCGCGAAACGCGATCCCGTCATCGCGGGCAAACTGAACCCCAACGACACCCAGCGCCTGATCCGGGCCTGGGAAGTGCTGGAGGCCACCGGCAAAAGTCTTTCCTACTGGCAATCCCTCCCCCCGGAAGGCCCGCCAAAAGGCTGGCAATTCGAAACCCGTGTGATCGTCCCCGAACGCGAGGATCTCTACAAACGCTGTGACGCCCGCTTCGATGCGATGCTGGAAAACGGCATCATCGCCGAGGTTAAAAAACTCGATATGCTCATTGAAAACGGCAAAGTCCCCGCCGACGCCGCCATCACCAACGCGCTCGGCTTCCACCCGCTGCAGGCCCACATCCACGAAAAATGCGCCATCGAACAGGCGATCGGGCAAGCCAAGCTGGAAACCCGCCAATACGCAAAACGCCAGCTCACCTGGTTCAAGAACCAGACCTGACCAAAAAAACTTGTTTTTCGTAAAATAAATCCTGTATCTTGTTACAACAAAAACAGGAATAGTAGCCCCATGCTAATACGTTACACCCCCGCGCAGATCGCCGACATTGTATTCTGCCGCGCCCATAATCCGGCGGGCGCGCCGCGCACCCCGTCGCAGGCCATGGAAAACCTGAAGCGCCTAGGCTTTGGCGCGCGCCAGATCGATCCCCATTTCGCCGTCCTGCATGCCTGTGTACTGGAAGCGGCGCTGGATCTCCTCTCCCCCGCCACCGGCGAAAATCTTGACCTGCTGATCGCCGTCAACGAACTAACGCCCGACCCAAGCAGCTATCTGGGCGTCCGCATCGATCATCCGCAAGCCATAAAACTGCTGACCGCCATCGAGGATGCCGCCCGCGCCCTCTTCCTCGAAGACCTTGAAGACAGGGCAAAACACTGGGCCCTGCTGATGATCCCCGGAACGGACGGCGTCATGCCCGCCCCGCAGGGCTTCGGCTGATTAAATCCATGCATCTGCTGCATGGCAGCATCCCGAAAACATGATAACAATCATATAATTTTATTTCAAATATTGTAATTAAATTACTTTCTGATTGACACTCCCCGCTTCGAAATGTTTGAATATATCTATCAAAACCGGGCAAATAGCGGTCATAAACGGTGTGTTTGAAAATTGACCGGTTTGGTTGAACAGACTTGAAAAGCCGGCTCTCCCCCAAGGAAGCGGGCTTTATTTTATCCGGAACGAACCGATGGCAAAGCAACCGACGAAAAGCAAAAAACCTTCTGCGAAACCGGCAAAAAAACCGGCCGCCCCGCGCCAGCCCGCCGCCGCGAACAAACCCATGAGCGGCGCGGAGATCGTCATCCAGGCGCTTATAGACCAGGGCGTCGACACCATCTTCGGCTATCCCGGCGGCGCGGTGCTGCCGATCTACGATGAGCTTTTCAAAACCAAAAAAATCCGCCACATATTGGTGCGCCACGAACAGGCGGCATCCCACGCCGCCGAAGGCTACGCCCGCTCCACCGGCCGCGTCGGCTGTTTCCTCGTCACCTCCGGCCCCGGCGCGACCAACGCCGTCACCGGCTTGACCGACGCATTAATGGACTCGATCCCCGTCGTCTGCATCTCGGGGCAGGTCCCCACCTTCCTGATCGGCAACGATGCGTTTCAAGAGGCCGACACCACGGGCATCACCCGCCCCTGCACCAAGCACAATTATTTAGTGCGCGATGTGAACAAGCTCGCGGACGCGATCCACGAAGCCTTCCACGTCGCCCGCACCGGCCGCCCCGGCCCCGTGCTCGTCGATATCCCGAAGGACATCCAGTTCGCCCCCGGCGCTTACCGCGGCCCCGAAGATCACCGCTCCCGCGCCTACCAGCCCGACGTCAAACCGCCGCGCGACGCCATCGAAAAAGCCGTCGCGCTGATGGCGAGAGCCAAAAAACCCGTCTTCTATACCGGCGGCGGCGTCATCAATGCGGGCCCCAAAGCCTGCGACGCGCTGCGCAAATTCGTCCGCCTGACCGGCTACCCTGTCACCAGCACGCTGATGGGCCTCGGCGCGTTTCCCGCGAACGACAAACAATGGTTAGGGATGCTCGGCATGCACGGCACCTTCGAAGCCAACCACGCCATGCACCAGTGCGATGTGATGATAAATATCGGCGCGCGCTTCGATGACCGCGTCACCGGCCGCATCGACGGCTTCGCCCCGTACTCGCGCAAGATCCATGTCGATATTGATCCCAGCTCGATCAACAAAAACGTCGCCGTCGACATTCCCATCATCGCCGATGCCGGAATTGCGTTAGAAGCGATGATCGCCGAATGGAAAGAAAAAAAATACGCGCCGCGTCATGAAGAACTTAAAAAATGGTGGGAGCGCATCGAAAACTGGCGCGGCCAGAACTGCCTGCGCTACCGCCAGCTCGGCGACGTCATCAAACCGCAATACGCGATCGAGCGCCTGCGCGAACATATCAAGGACCGCGACGACGTCTATATCACAACGGAAGTCGGCCAGCACCAGATGTGGGCGGCGCAGTTCCTCCCGTTTACCAAACCCAACCGCTGGCTCACAAGCGGCGGCCTGGGGACCATGGGCTACGGTCTCCCCGCCGCCATCGGCGCGCAAGTCGCGCACCCGAAAGCGCTCGTCATCGACGTCGCGGGCGAAGCCAGCATCCAGATGAACATCCAGGAACTATCGACCGCGATCCAGCACAAACTCCCGGTCAAGATCTTCATCATCAACAATCAGTGGATGGGCATGGTGCGCCAGTGGCAGGAATTGCTGCACGGCGAGCGCTACTCGCACAGCTACTCGGACTCGTTACCGGATTTCGTGAAACTAGCCGAAGCCTACGGCGGCATCGGCCTGCGCGCGACCACGCCCAGGGAACTCGATAAAGTCATCAAGGAAATGATAAAAACCGACCGCGTCACCATCGCCGACATCGTCGTGGACCCCCGCGAAAATTGCTTCCCGATGATCCCCAGCGGCAAAGCCCACAACGAAATGATCCTCGCCCCCGACACCGAAAAATTCGACAAAGGCCTCGTCTAAAATTCCCCAACCTAATCTTCCCTCTCCCCACCGGGGAGAGGGTTGCGCAGGCTTGGTGAGGCGAAGCCGAACTTAGCCGTAGCTGGGTAAGGGGGCCAACGGTCTATAAATTTTCACTACAGAGCGCACAGAGAACACAGAGCGATCCCCACCCCGTCATGCCCGCGCAGGCGGGCATCCGGCAACCCGGCTTCCACTCAATTTACGCGACGATGGCATCCGAAACAGGAACGATGAATTTTACGCCGTAAAAAATATAAACTGTCCCTATTAAAATCCTCAAATCGTTTATTGGCGCTGCGATTCTTTATACTCATTTGCAATGTCTTCAATAACGGCCATTTTATCTGCAATGGCTCTTTCCATCTCCATTAGAAACTCATTATTTCCATTGAGATAAGACTCCGCTTCCGTATAAGATTCACAATGATCGCATCTTGGCTTAGCTGCTTCTTTCCACAACGCAATAGCTTTTTTATTGTCCTGCTTCACTCCAATCCCCAGCGCATACATTTGACCAAGATTGGTCTGCGCAACTTCATCACCCTGTTCAGCAGCCTTACTATACCATTTAAAAGCTTTATTATCGTTACGTGGTATTTCCGATCCTATAACATACATACTGGCAAGAGTTGCTTGTGCTCTGACATCTCCTCGCTCAGCAACTGTCCTATACCATTTAACTGATTCTTCAAGATTCTTTTCTACGCCCTCTCCAAAACGATACATTCCTGCCAGAGAAAGCTCTTCGTATTTGTTTCCTTGTTGAACTGCACTCAAAGTTTGCTTAAACGCTTTCTCATACAATGCTTTTGCTTTACCCTCATTTTTGGGAACCCCCTCCCCTTTTTTATACATAGAAGCAAGCATTGATTGAGCTTTTGCATCACCTAATTCTGCTGCTTTGGTATACCACTTCGCCGCTTGCACATAATTTTGAGTAAAACCCCAATAGTACGAATTTGCGAGTTCCGTTTGAGCTTTTGAATTATTTTGCTCAGCTGCTTTTTTAAACCAGTTCATCGCCTTTTGGCGATCCTGCTTTACGAGATTTTTTGGCATTACGATATTATTTTTATCAAAAAACATTTTTTTGACGTAATCTGGATTCTCGTCTATTCCTAAAGAATAGATCATACCTAAGCTAAATTGCGCATCTGCATCGCCTTGTTCCGCAAGACGCTCTAGTTGAGAAATCTGTGTCTCATTCTGATTTCCTCTTTCTTCAGCGAAGAAAGAAATTAAATCAGGCAAGGAAACTATTACTCCTGCTATAGCTGCCCAAAATAAGATCGCATCACGTATTTTCTTTTGTTTTAATGCTAAACGTTCTATTCGTTTTCTTACATCAAGACGCTGAACTGTGTTCAAGGAATTTGGGTCAATTCGCTTTAATTGCCTTAAAGACATCCTCTGATGTGCAGGATTTATTTTTTGAATCATATTTTCCTCAATCTATTTAAGGCTGTAAATCTACATGCTTCACAGAAAAAAAGGCAATAAAAAAGAAACTGGAAAATGAAAACCTGACACAACAATTCGCACCGCCTTGGCATACTGAACGGTAATTGCAAAAATCTCCGCGTCCTCTGCGTCTCTGCGTTTAAAAATTCCTGACCAACGGCAACCAGATCCCGGCCTGCGCCGGGATGACACCGCAGAGAATGGAAACCGCCGAACGCTTCGTGTCCTTCCCTTTTCTTGGTGTGCTTCGTGTTAAAAACCCTTCCTTAACCAACCACCGTCTCCCCCCTCACCCAGCTACGGCTAATCCCGCTCCGCAAGGGCTACGCAGGATAAGCCTGCGCATCCCTCTCCCCGTTGGGGCGAGGGGAAGAGAAGGAAGTTTCTCTGTGTGCTCTGCGCCTCTGCGTTTAAAAATTCCTGACCAACGGCAACCAGATCCCGGCTTCCGCCGGGATGACACCGCAGAGAATGGAAACCGCCGAACGCTTCGTGCCCTTCCCTTTTCTTAGTGTGCTTCGTGTTAAAAGCCTTCCTTATCCGTGTCCATCCGTGTGCATCTGTGGTTAAAAACCTCCTTGGCGTCCTCGTGTCTTGGCGGTTCAAACCCCCTTGACAAATTATGAATTTTTTCCTATCATAACCCCATGAAACAAAAGCAAAAAACAGGAAAAACCGCCCCCACTCCAAATAAAAATGACAGTCAAAATGAAGGACCGCGAATTCCCAAATCAAAACAACCTCTTACCGCATGGATTGCCGCGCCGGGCTTTGCCCTCCTTGCAATGACGGCGGATCATGCAAACAACTGGACAACGCTCCCCCGCCCCCTGTAAAACCAAGAAGGAAAAGGAATTCCCATGTCCACGCAAAGCGTTTACGGCGCCGCCCCCGCCGAAGGGATCGTCGAAACCCACACGCTCTCGATCCTGGTCGATAACGAGCCCGGCGTGCTCGCCCGCGTCATCGGCCTGTTTTCCGGGCGCGGCTATAACATCGACAGCATCGCCGCCGCCGAGACCAACCACGAAAAACACCTCACCCGCATTACCATAGTCAGCTCCGGCACCCCGCTGGTCATCGACCAGATCATGAGCCAGTTGACGCGCCTCGTCCCCGTGCGCAAGGTTTCCGACCTCACCGTCGAGGGCCCCTACGTCCAGCGCGAACTCGCGCTCGTGAAAGTCCGCTGCAAGGGCGAGCGCCGCATCGAGGCGCTGCGCATCGCCGACATCTTCCGCGCCCGCGCGGTTGATAGTACACTCGATTCTTTCATCTTCGAGGTCACCGGCTCGACCGGGAAAGTGAACGCCTTTATCGACCTCATGATCCCTCTGGGGCTCATCGACGCAAGCCGCACCGGCACGGCCGCCATCGCAAGGGGCGGCAAATCCATCGCCGAAACCGGCAAGGCAAAAAACAACAGGAGAAAAACCAATGATTAGCAAGTCCCGCGTATGTCTAACCTTCGCCTGCGTCCTCGCCCTTTCCGGTTGCGTCAACCGTGAACAGGCCGACGCAAAACTTTCCAAGGCCTGCGAAGCCGCCGTCACCGTTTTCCTCGCCGAAGGCCAGAAGATCGACAAGGTCAAAAGCGCCGACTTCACCGCCTCGCCCGAAGGCCCCGACATGCGTCACGTTACTATCCACACGATCATGATGGACGGCTGGATCGAGGCCGAGAACGATTACGAATGCATCTTTCAGGAAGGCTTCGGCTTCCTCAACTCCGGCTACACCGCCTCGATCGAGCAGGTCAAGGTCGGCGAAACCGTCGTCGGCAGGGCCGGCGGCGAAATTCTCGGCGGCGCCGAAGACCACATGAAAATGAACGACGCCGTCCGCAAGGCGCTGTACGAATAACAAAGAAATCTCCCCCCTCTTGAGGGGGGATAAAGGGGGGAGGGAGCCGCAAACTCTGACCCAAAAAGGAACTCTCGATGACCAAAGCCAAGCCGAAGAACGAAACCACGCTGCGCGTTTATTACGACGCGGACGCCGATCCTGATTTGATTAAATCGAAAAAAGTCGCCGTCATCGGCTACGGCTCGCAGGGCCACGCCCACGCGCAAAACATAAAAGACAGCGGCGGGCAGGTTGTCATAGGCCTGCGCGAAGGCTCATCCTCCGCGGAGAAGGCGGAAAAAGCCGGCTTTGAAATCATGGACCCCGCCGCGGTCGCCGCCGAAGCCGATGTCGTCATGGTGCTGGTGCCCGACGAAATGCAGGCCGATCTCTACGCGGATCACCTCGAACCCAACATGAAGAAAGGCGCGGCGCTGGCCTTTGCCCACGGCCTCAATATCCATTTCGGCCTCATCAAACCGCGCGCCGATCTCGACGTCTTCATGGTCGCGCCCAAGGGCCCCGGCCATACCGTGCGCAGCGAATACCAGCGCGGCGGCGGCGTTCCCTGCCTTGTCGCCATCGCACAAAATCCGACGGAAACGGCGTTCAATCTCGCGCTCTCCTACGCCTGCGCCGTCGGCGGCGGCCGCGCGGGGATCATCGAAACCACGTTCAAGGAAGAATGCGAAACCGATCTCTTCGGGGAACAGGCCGTCCTTTGCGGCGGCATCTCGCACCTGATCCAGGCGGGCTTCGACACGCTGGTCGAGGCGGGCTATTCGCCGGAAATGGCGTATTTCGAATGCCTGCATGAAACCAAGCTGATCGTCGATTTACTGTACGAGGGCGGGCTTTCCAACATGCGCTACTCGATCTCCAACACCGCCGAATACGGCGATTATGTTTCCGGCCCGCGCGTCATCAACGACAACGTAAAGGCCGAGATGAAAAAGATCCTCGCCGATATCCAGTCCGGCAAGTTCGTCAACGAATTCATGGGCGGCAACAAGGAAGGCCTCAACCGTTTGAAGCAACTCCGCGAAGCCGAAGCCAAACACCCCATCGAGGAAGTCGGCGCAAAACTCCGCGCCATGATGCCCTGGATCGGCAAAAACCGCCTGGTGGACAAGAGCAGGAACTAAAAGCCCTCTCCCCTCGGGGGAGAGGGTTTGGGTGAGGGGGATATGACTCAGTCTCCCAAATTTGCGCACTCATACCGCCCCATGCTACAAATGCTAATGACCAACGAAGCCCGGCAAGCCGCAGCAATCATCCAGCGCTATCAGGATGAAATGATCTCCGTCATCGTCCGCCACGGCGACATCCGGAACGACCAAAGTTTTTCCGCCGCCCCCGGCGACCGCCGCTCTTTATGCGCATTCAGAAATGGCGATGTCATGGCAACCGTCACCGCCGTAAATCCCAAACCCTACGCTGAAGTCCTCCGGACGGAATGGATCAAGGCAGGATGCCGCATCGGCGATGAATTCGAGCGGCGTCAGGAAATGGACCCCGATTTAAAGGGAACCGACATGGCAACCGTGATCGAGTTCGACCTCAACTCCCTGCGCTACGAACCGCGCTGACACCAGAACCGGTACATCTGCAAAAACAGCAAATTGTTCTTCCGCTCGAACTCGTCCCAGTGCGCAAGATCGTCGTCCGGATACAGCATATGATACTGCGCCCGCACCGCCACCGGGACCTCGAACTTGACGAACGACAACCCAAGCGCCGCAAGCTCATCCCGTATGCGCGGGATCGTATAGCGGTGCTCCTGCACATGGAACAGCATGTCCCGGCACTCGGACAGCGAATAGAAGTCAAGCGACCCCGCCACCATCTCCATATCGCGCTTTTCAAGCAGCTTCGGCGCATCCGCGCGGAACCGCCTGATCCCCGCCGCATCGGCGGCGTAGCCTTCCTGCTCGATAACCTCCCGCCCGCGCACGATGAACCCCCGCGCAAGTTCGCTGTAAAGCGCGATCCGCATCAGCCCGCCCGGCTTCAGAAGCCGCGTCAGCGCCGCCCATCCCGCGAGCGGATCCTGCATATGGTGCAGTACGCCCGTGCACACGATCAGATCGAAATGCTCGCGCGGCTCCTTCATCTCCAGAATGTCCGCCTGCCTGAAAACGACATTCCCGATCCCGCGCTCCCGCTGCTTCTGCACCGCATAGGCAAGGCTGGAAAGACTCAAGTCGATCGCAAGGATCTCCGCCTTCGGAAACGCAATCCCGTATTCCAGCGCCTGATGCCCCGTCCCGCATCCCGCGATCAATATCCGCGCACCGTCCTTCTTCAAATTCCGCACCGGATCCGTTCCAAGAAAGTCCTCAAGCTGATTCAGCGAAATAGAGCCCTTGAGCGTCTTCCAGCGCGGATAGGGGAAGCCCTCATACTGCTCGCGCACGCTCTGCGAAACCTCGTTCGAAACGGAAGTAAGCGCGGGAATGGCGTTTCTGATCTCCTGCTGCGCGCGGTAATCGTAATACTGCGTTTTGAGAAACTCCGCCATCCCGCCCTCGCCTTCCAGCACCGCCGCAAGTCCCTCGCTGTCATCCAGCGCATAAAACGGCCCGTAGCAGGACAGCATCAGCACATCATCGGCATCGGCGGGCACGAGGCTCCTGACCGCCCGTTCTTCCTCGCCCATAACGCCGAACGCATATTCCGTGTGGTAACAATAAACCGCGAGCGCCTTCAGCAATTCGCGCTGCCCCTCGCGCCCCTCTTCCAGCAAAAACCGCCGCAGCCATGTCAGCAGCCGCTCGAACGCAAGATCGCCGACGATAAGGCTTTGCAGGCCGAGCAGGAAGAACGGGCACAGCAGCGCCGTTCTATCGCGCGCCTTCGCAAACGCCTTGCGAAAACTCTTGTAATCCTTCTTCTCCCCCAGCGCGTAAAACGGGCTGAGCCTCGGATCGGTCTTCACCAGCAGCAGCCACAGCATCATCAGCTTCTGATGATCGATCTCCCGCGTCTGAAGGCACAGCTCGACCAGATCGCACACATGCGGATGAAACGCCCGCAAGCGCACGGCAGAGAGAATATCGATCAGCAGTTCCTTGTGCTTTGCTTCCGCCGGGTTGGCGTTGATCGCCGCCTTGCAGTATTCGACGGCGGAGATATCGCCGCTTTCATGCATGATAAGGGCGAGCGTGGCGGGAATCTCATCGTTCTCGGGAAACAGCGCCGCGCCCGCGCTCAAGACTTCCAGCGCCTGCTCCGTCTTCCCTTCCCGATGCAGCATCAGCCCGCGGGAGCGATAATCGCCCGCCGCGCCGGACTCTCCGGAAAGGGTTTTCTCATTGGTCATTTACTGCAATTGGAGGCCGAACCTCGTAAAGGAGCCGATCGCTTCGTCGGATTCGTAGTCGTGAAGCATGAACATGCCGTCCTGCTTGCCCTGCGTGATGCCGTAGACATAATCGACCATCGTCGCGACCTTGCGCTTGTCTTCGCCGCCCAGCATATAAAAACCGGGCCCGACTTCCAGCACCGGGATATCGTCATCCACATACTGGTCGCGCAAAATGTCCGCCGCGTAAAAACCGCGTATGACTTCCATCCCGTCTGTCCGCTGCGCTTCCCAGTGTTGCGGCTGCCACGTGCTGTTGTTCCACTGGCTGTTGTGCGGATGCTTGCCGTTCTCAAGATAAGGCACGAAATCAAGATTGTCCCAGTGGCTTTCCCACCAGCTGAAAACCCACGGTTTGGGCTCCGCGTAAGCCGTTGAGGACAAAGACATAATGGCTACACTTAATACCAGTGCCGCAAAACCCGTGATCTTTTTCATGCCGGAACCCCATCTGGAAAGCTTTGGAATAGCTGCGTTTTTCAAGCTTTTTTCAAGCCTTATTAACTTAACCATGGTATCGTAAAATTATGATTAACGCCATACAGATCGCCCTGTCCGGCCTTGCCGCCGCCTCGAAAAAAGTCGAAGCGGCCGCATCGAATATCGCCAATATGACCACTTCCGGCTCGCTGACCGACCCGGACAAAGCGCCTTACGGCGTCCTGACCACGACTCAGCAGGCGGTGACAGACCAGGACGGCAACGTCCTCGGCGTCCGGGCGGACATCGTTCCCAAGAACACGCCCTTCATTCCCGCTTACGATCCGGACTCGCCCTTTGCGAACGAAGACGGCCTGATCGGCGTTCCCAACGTCAACCTCGCCGGGGAAGCGGTAAACCTCAACCTCGCCGAAATAACATTCAAGGCGAACCTCAAAGTGATCGAGGCCGCCTCGGACCTCTCCGAAGACCTGCTGCGCGTTTTCGACGACAGGGTTTAGACTGGCCCGCAGGGAGCCGCAGGCTCATTCCCGGATTTTGTTTCTGTAACCGTAGCCGCAGGCTGCCCCGCATTGTCGTTGGCCGGAGCACCCTGCGCCGCATCGTTCAATGCTTTCTTCACCACTGGCGGCTCCAGCCCGGCCAGCCTGCGCGCCGCGCGGTTGAACCGCCGCGTCAGCGCCCCGCCGACAAGCCACAGCCCCCTGCCGGCGCTAGTGATGCTGGAAAACTTCACGCGCTTGGACGCGCCCTGCACGGTTTTCGCCGTCTCTGCCGAATACTGCTGGCTGACCGCCTAGGCGGCCAGCGTGGCGAGCGTGTCCTGATTTGTGGAGAAGAATTCCTTGATGCCCTTCCATCCGCCTTTAAGGCTGGCCCTGAAGCCTTTCTCCGTAAGCGTCCGGTGATGGCCGCCTCATAGCTTTTTCCGATCCGGATAGATGATGCTTACTGGTGTCCACGATGTCTTTAAGTGGACACTTGCAAAGGCGTCACGAGCTCCGCCATTCATTA
>Ga0187893_10004204_pt1 | contig 27787 bp, 27 predicted proteins | sample MA1701074metaG_FD_139574 | JGI IMG/M metagenome (GOLD analysis project Ga0187893, IMG submission 139574) | White microbial mat communities from a basaltic lava cave in the Kipuka Kanohina Cave System on the Island of Hawaii, USA - MA170107-4 metaG ... | reverse complement strand
TACCGCCTCCTCGAAGCAGGCCCGACAACAACCCAGGAACGAACCCCTTGACAGACATAGGAGATTCGAGCGGCGTCGACAGCCGGCGAGATGCGCACGGCCCGTTTGACACCAGCTTCCTAGGAACCTGCAGGCGGGCAGGACGTCGGGCCGACGTCGGTCAGGTCACACCGCGCCGTTGACGACCGACGAGATGGCCACGAGGTGACACACGACCGCGGCCACCACCAAGGTGTGCCACACCTCGTGGTAGCCGAAGACCCGAGGGAAAGGATCGGGCCACCGGGTGGCCAGCGCGATGGCACCCAGCGTGAAAAGGAGGCCGCCCACGGCGATGAGCACCAACTCGGTAACGCTGAGGTTGTGCACGAGTTGGGGCGTGAGCACGACCACCGCCCACCCCAGCGCGATGTACAGCCCGTTGCGCACGGTGTCGCTGCGTCGTCCGTCCCTGCACGCCAGCACCGCGCCCAGCGCGGCCCCGGCCCATACGGTGACGAGCGCGGCGACGGCGACCCAGCCCTCCAGGACGACCAGGCACAGGGGCGTGTAGCTCCCGGCGATCATGATGAAGATCGTGGCGTGGTCGAGACGTCGCATCCGCCGATGACCGGTGGGCGACCAGGGCCATCGGTGGTACAAGCCGCTGACACCGAACAAGCTCACGAGCCCGACCGCGTAGACGGCCGCGCCGACCCGGGCGGGCACCGACGTCGCCAAGACGACGACCAGCACCCCCACCGGGATGGCGAGAACGAAGCAGGCGAGGTGGAGCCATCCCCGCAGGATCGGTTTGGTGGTCGCGGTCGCCGGCGGACGCGGGCTCATCGAAGCCAAACCTAGCGAGCCCAGCGCCGCGGGCACCACCGACGCTTCGCGGCGCGCCCTGCTCGGGACGAAGCTCCGGGCGAAAGCTCCGGACGACAAAGTATCGTGCGGCCATCTCCACCACAGGAGGGGCCATGGGTAGCCCGTTCTCGAAGCTCGTCGACGCCCCCTACCGGTCCCATCCGGCCACGGCTCTCGTCGACCTCGTCCCGAGCGTGCTGCGGGGCGTGTCCGAGCACGACGCCGACGCGCTGCGAGCGACGCTCGGCATCGACACGGTCCGCGATCTCGCGTTGAACCCCGCCGCGGCGGGCGCCAGGGCGATACTGGCGGCGGCCGGCGAACCCGGCTTCGACCCCGGCCCGCCGCCGGCCTGGGCCGCGTTGTTCGCCCGCGCGCCGCTGGCGCACTACCGCTCGCACCCCTCGGGCCGCTTCCGACTCGGCTTCGGGCCGGTGTTCTACCGCGGCCGCCTCGACGGCACCGCCCGCGTGCTGCTGATCGGCCAGGACCCGGCCGCCAACGAGCTCGTCGCCCACCGCACCCTCGTCGGCGACTCGGGCCAACGCGTGCAGGGACTGTTGCGCAAGCTCGGCATCACGCGCTCGTACGTGACCGTCAACACGTTCCTCTACGGCGTGTTCGGCCAGTACGACACGGTGCTGCGCGGGGTCTCCGCCGAGCCGGTGGTGGCGGCCTTCCGGACCGAGGTGCTCGACCGCCTCGTGGAGGAGAACCCGATCGAGGTCGTGGTCGCCATCGGTCGGGCCGCCGGGGAGGTCGTGGACGAGTGGGCACCGCCGACGGGCGTGCGGCGCGAGTCGATCACCCACCCCGGCTCACCCGACGACGCCGCCGTCACCACCAACTGGAACGGGGCGCTGGCTCGCCTGGCCCCGGCGCTCGAGCCCGATCCGGGCGTCGATGCGGACGCGACGCCCTACGGGGCCGGGTTCGAGCCCGACGACCACGAACCCATCCCGCGCGCCGACCTGCCGTTCGGCGTGCCCGAGTTCCTCGGCGTCGGGTCTCACGCCGAGCGCGACGGCAACGACGTCCTGCGGGTCAGCACCCAGGCGCGGTGACGAGGCTCGCCCTCACCGCCGTGCCCCGCCGGATGACCGCGAGATGCGCCGCGAGATCCGGCGAGATGCGGCTAGATGCGGCCACGACGAACCGTGGCGGTGCGCGGTTGCCGCATCAAGGAGGGGCGCGACCCCTGGTCGGCCGCTGGCGGCACCGGGTCAGACGAGGAACCAGCTCGTCGCCAGGCTGGCACCGGGCAGGTCGAGCACCACGCGCACCGGCCCGGGCGACAGCAGCGGCAGGGCGAAGCGTCCGAGCACGTCGATCGGCACCACCTCGGCCGAGCCGTCGGCGTGTTCGATCTTGGCCATGCCCGGGCCGGGCGCGGTCACCTGTCCCACCACTCGGGCGGAGTCGCCGCCGGTCACCAGGAGCTCGACCTCGGCGGCCGGCGCTCGGAAGGTGAGCTCGCGCTCGTCCTGGTCGACGGTGCGCACCCCGACGCTGGGCCGCTCCCACGAGTCGGCTACGAGCGCGGCCAGCTCCTCGTCGATCGACCGCCACGTGAACGCGGCCCGGGCCGCGACGCGCACCGATTGGGGCACGGGTTCGGCGGCCAGCAGGGCGCTGGCCAGTAGAGCGAGCAGTTCGTCGTCGGTGTCGAGGGTCATGTCAGGGCCTGTCCGTCCGGTGCTCCGAGGAGGAGCCGGAGCTTGTCGAGGCAGCGGTGCCGTGTAGGGCCGATGCTGCCAACGGGCCGGTCGATGAGCCGGCCTACGGTTGCGTAGTCGAGGGGTGGGTCGAGACAGAGTAGGCGCAGCAGTTCCTGGCAGGGATGGGGGAGCTCTCGGAAGGCCGCCGCCACCTCGGCCTGCTCCTCGGCCACCAGGAACCGCTCCTCCACGGCCGGCGCTACCGGTTGGTCGGGCCTGGCCCCACGTTCGTCGCCGAGGGGGTCGAGCACCTCCCGGCGCCGGCCCCGCACCAGCCGGTAGCACTCGTTGCGGGCGGTGGCCGCCAGCCAGCCCCCCAGTCGATCAGGATCGCGAATGGTGCCGGCGTGCTCGGCCAACCGCAACCAGACGGTCTGGCAGACGTCGGCGGTGGTGGCATGGTCGAAGCGAAAGATCCGCACGACCGACCACACCAGCCCGCTGTACTGGTCGACGAGGCCGTTCCACGCTTGCTCGTCGCCGCGCGCGGCCCGGCCCAGCAGCGAGCTGGGTTGGTCGTCGCTCACGGGCGAGACAGTACGCCCCCGAACGCGCCGATCCGGACGATCGACACCCTGGGCCGGGTGCGCCCGCTGGGTCGACGAGCGGACCGGCGTCAGCCAGACGCAGGGATCACCGGCACGCCCGAGCATTGTCATCGGTACCAAGACGCGCCGGGAGGCCCTCCAGATACATGGCTGACCAGATTCTGAACCGTCACACTCCCCGCATCCCCCGGCTCTGCGGTCCACCGCCGACCTGACGCCCCCGTAAAACGGGCTCAATGGCCGTCGGGCTCGGCCTCGTCGTCGAGCAGGCCGGTCGCCGCGGCGAGCGCGGTGGCGGCTCGGACCGCCTCCTCGTACACCACGGCCAGCGTGTGGCTGGCGGTGGCCCCGTCGATGGCCAGGGGAGGGTCGCCCAGGGAACGGGCGACAGCGGCCGGGTCCGTCGCCGGCCGTACCGTCGGGATCGGAGCCGGCTCGTAGCCCTGGCCCCAGAAGGCCTCGGCGGCCGGACGGCCACCGGACCGACGCCGTCGCCGGCTCATGGGCGCACCGCCCCTGAACCTGCGGCGCCGATCGGTGCGATCACCCCGATAAGGGCCGCACATTCGTGGCCTGTGGCCTGCGGCTCGATCATGCGGCGCTCTCCTCGTCCTCAACCGGGGCGCCGGGCGAGTCGTCGACGATGGCGTCGGGCCGCAGACCGAGGGCAAGGCGGAGCTGGTCGGCGCCGAGGTCGCCGAGCGTGCTCTTGGCCGGCAGCACGAGGTCGGCGATATGGCGCTTGCCGGCCACGATCTCCTCGACCCGCTCGTCGATGGTGCCGGGGCACACCAGGCGGTGGCTGATCACCGTGTTGGCCTGTCCGATCCGCCACGCCCGGTCCCGAGCCTGGTCCTCCACGGCCGGGTTCCACCAGCGGTCGTAGAGCACGACGTGGTTGGCGGCGGTGAGGTTGAGCCCTGAGCCCCCGGCCTTGATGGACAGGACCAGCGCCCCTGGACCGGCGCCATCCTGGAACTCCTGGACCAACCGGTCGCGTACCCCTCGGGTCAGGCCGCCGTGATAGCAGGCGATGGGCAGCCGGGTGCGTTCGCTGAGATGGGCCGCCAAGCGGGTTCCCCAGCGGGCGAAGTGCGTGAACACCAGCATCCGCTCGCCGGACGCGAACACCGCGTCGATGATCTCTTCCAGCCGGGCCAGCTTGCCCGAGCGCCCGTCCAGGGGACGGCGGTCATCGGTGAGGTAGGCGGCCGGATGGTCGCACACCTGCTTCAGGGCGGTGATGGCGGCCAGCACCTGGCCCTTGCGCGACGAGGGGTCCTCGGTGCCCGGCGCCGAGGCCAATAGCCGGTCCAGCACGGCCTGGTACAGGCCGACCTGTTCCAGCGTCATGCCGCAGTGGTCGAGCTCGTCGATCTTGTCGGGCAGTTCGGCGGCTATCTCGGGCTCCGACTTGCTCCGCCGGAAGAGCACGAGCCCGTTCAGCGCCCGCAGCGCGGCGTCGCCGGCGCGGCGCGCGGCCTCGCCGCCGCCGTCGGTCGAGCGCTTGGAGAGCTGCTCGACGAAACCGGCCCGAGGACCGACCAGGCCCGGGTTGGTGAAGTCGACGATGGCCCACAGATCGCTGAGGCCGTTCTCGATCGGTGTGCCGGTCAGGGCCAGGCGGGAGTCGGCCCGGAGGCGACGAAGCTGCTGGGCGGTCTCGCTGGCCACGTTCTTGATGGTCTGTGCTTCGTCGACGACCAGGCGGTGCCAGGCAATGCCCGCCAGCGCATCCACATCGCGCACCGCGGTGGCATATGTGGTTAGCACGACGTCGGCACCCTCGGCCAGCTCGGCGACCGCATCGAGCTCGACCCGGCGCGCACCGTGGTGCACCCGCACCCGCAACTCGGGCGTGAACCGGGTGGCCTCGGCCACCCAGTTCCCGAGCACAGCCGGCGGGGTGATCACCAGCGTCGGGCCCTCGCCGCGGTGCTCGAGCAGGTGGGCCAGCACGGTCGGCGTCTTGCCCAGCCCCATGTCCATGGCCAGGCAGCCGCCGAGCCCGGCCCGGTCGAGGAAGGCCAGCCACCCGCGCGCCTCGGCCTGGTACGAGCGCAGCTCGCCCACGAACCCATCGGGGGCCTCGAGCGGGCGCGGTGGGTTGGCGGTGGCGCCTTGCACCAGATCGACCGCCCAGCCGCTGCCGGCCACGGACACGGCCCCGGCCAGGCCGTTGTCTTCGAGGCCGACGGCGTGGCGCAGGATCGCCGCCCCGGTCAGCTCGGTGATGGCCGCGTGCTCGGCCAGCACCCTGGAGGCCGCGTCGAGATCGGCGCGGTCGAGCTCGACCCAGCGCCCGCCGACCCGCAGGAGGGGCCGGGCGTCGCGGGCCAGGCGGGCGATGGCGGCGGCATCGAGCTCCACGTCGTCGAGCAGGACCGACCAGCGAACCTTCGAGAGCTGCTGGGCGCCGGCCACCGAGGGCCCCCGGGCCAACGGCTCGGCCAGCAGGTTGAGCGTGGCCGCGGGCCGCCGGCTCGACGCGCCCGGCACCCGCACACCGAACCCGGCGGCGACCAGGGTGGTCACCGTCTCGCTCATGAGGGCCCATGCCTCGTGGACGTCGAGGACCACCTGGCCGCGCCGGCCACCCCGGCGCAGGGCGGGCAGCAACCGTTCGAGCCGGCGCAGCTCGACCTCCACCGCCTGTGCCTTGGCGTTGGCGTAGGAACCCCCGGCGAGGGCTTGGTCGACCGTGACCGGTCCGTCGTCCACCCCCCCGGCCTCCACGCTGAGCAGCCAACCGTTCTCCGGCCCGGGCGGCGCCAGCCGCACCGTGAGCTCGATCTTGCGCTCACGGGTGACCGGGAGAGCCCACCGGCGCAGGTCCTCGGCCGTGTCGGAGCCGGCTCGCACCGCCGCGGTGAACTCCCGGCCGTCGAGGCCGGCCAGGACCGCCTCCCCCACCTCGCTCGGACGGCGGGCGACGGGTACGGTCGCCGGCGAGACCAACCGAGCCGCGCCGGCCTGGCACACCGCGTCGAGGGCCGCGGCCAGGACCGCCCGGCATATCCGCTCGGGGGGCGATGCCGGGTCGAGCACGCCGACTGCGCCGGGCATGCGAGCTGCGAGGTCACGCAGGCGCTCCTCGTCCACGACCGCCGGGGCCCAACGGACCCGGTACTTGGCCGTGGCCTGACCGTTGCGGGCCGAGGCCAGCGTCGGCACCATCCGCCCCGATGCCACCATGTCGGTCGCGCACGCCGCCACCTCGCCGAGCCAGCGCACGCTGGGCCCGGCGCCGCGCGCCACCTGGCCGGCCCCCGCACCGACGAGCCAGCCCAGGACCCGGCCGATCGGAGCCGCCACCGCGCCCGCCCGCCCGCCGCCGGGGATGGTGATGTCGCGGTAGTCGTGCCAGTCGGCGACGGCCACGCCGGCGTCGCCGAGCAGCTCGTCGAGGTCGCGGCGCCCCACGCCGGGTGACGAGCGGCTCCCGGCCCAGAGCACGAGCTCGTCACGGGACCAAGAGCCTTGCAGCGCGACCGGCACCGGTTCGCCCTCGTCGGCGGGCGCCGCGTCCGCGCGGCTCGCCGGCTTTCGGGTCGAGGCATGACCGGGCGGGTCGATGCCGGTGCCGGTCAGCCGGCGCAGCGCCGCGTCGAGCCCGGCCCGCTCGCCGGACAGGTCGGCCACGACCTGGGACCGTTCGTCGCCGACGAGGCGGGCCACGCTCTCGAGCGCGGCGTCGGTCTCGGTGATCAGCTCGCAGAGGGTGGCCACCCAGCGCTGCGGCTGGGCGCGCAACACCTCGACGTGCTCGGGACGAGCAACGCCATCAGCCTCTGCCGAGACCAGGGCCTCGAAGTTGATTCCGTCCAGTTCGCTCTCCAAAGAAGGTCCTACCGCCCTGCCGTAGGCCGAGCACCCACGACCCGCCGCTGACGTATCGGTCAACGACCGCTGGTGCAGCCCGGCCATCGACCCGAAGGGACAGCCGCAAGCCGTACTCTACGCCCAACGACGCCCCGTTCCCAACCCAGCAGGCGAGCGGGGGAACACAAGCGGCGCGCCAACGCGAACCAACCACCGACCAGCGGCGTCGAAGCTATCGATGGGCGACGACACCGACGACCTGGCCCGGTTCCTGGCCGATTCCTACGACAGGGCCTACCGCACCGCGTGGCTCGTCGTGCGGGACCGCGCCGACGCGGAGGAGGTGGTGCAGGAGGCCTTCCTGCGCGTGTGGCGCTTCCGGGACGCACTCCCTCGAGGAGAGGCCATCCGCCCCTGGCTGTACCGGGTGGTGGTGAACGCCGGCCTGTCGTCGCTGCGCCGGGAGCGGCCCCGCCGGGACGCGGCGCTACGAGCCTCGACGGAGCCAGTCGAACCGGTGCCGACGCCCGAAACCGCGACGCTGGACACCGAGTCGGCGGCCGCCGTGCTGGCTGCGCTGGCCGAGCTGCCCGAGCATCTGCGCGTTGCGGTGGTGCTGCGCTTCTGGTCCCAGCTCTCCGAGCGCGAGATCGCCATCGTCGTTCGCCGCCGGCCGGGCACGGTGAAGTCGCGGCTGCACGAAGCCAAGCGCCGATTGGCCGCTGACCCGCGCCTGACCGAGTACCGACCAGAGCTCACCGGAGGCACACCATGACCACCCTCGCCGACGACGATCTCGAAGCCCTGCTGGCCGCCGCCGCCGCTGCCGCCCCCCCGGCGTCGGCGGGACTGCCGCGGCTCGTCGACCCGGCGACGGTTCCCGGCGTGAACACAACCAGGCGGGGCCCGCGGTCACCGCGTTGGCTGGCCGTGGCCGCGGCCGCGGCTGCCGCGCTGCTGGGTGGATCGATGCTCCTCGAGGAGAACCCGACGGGGCCCGCCACCGAGCGGGCGCAGACCGGCGCATCACAGAGCCAGGCCGACGACGCGGCGGCCCGGAACACAGGGGCCGGGGTGGCCGCCGACGCGGCGGCCCGGAACGCGGCGACCGTCATCGAGGACTCGGCCGAACCGGGCCTGCCGGCATTTGCGGCCGGGTCGGGCGCGGTCGGTGCGTCGGGCGCGCCGGGCGAGCAGACGGCCGGTTCAGACGGTGCCCGGATCGCCAAGGACGGAGCCGTCGAGGTCGAGGTCGAGCCGGGAGGGTTCGAGGCCACGGCGCAACGGGTGAACGGCCTGGCCACCGGGCTCGGGGGCTACGTCTCGGCCACGCGCACCACCGAGTCGGGCGACGCCCCCAGCGGCACGGTGACGGTCCGGGTCCCGGTGGCGGCGTTCGAGGACCTGCTCGACCAGGTTCGCCGGTTGGGCGACGTCCGCTCGGTCACCACCTCCGCCACCGACGTCACCGCCCAGTACACCGACCTCGAAGCCCGCCTCGGCGCGCTCGCCGCCACCCGCGGCCAGCTCCTCACCATTCTCGGCGAGGCGCGGGCCATCCCCGACGTCCTGGCCGTCCAGGACCGCCTGAACGCCGTCCAGATCGAGATCGAGTCGCTGGAGGGACAACGCCGGGTGCTGGCTGACCAGAGCGAGCTCGCCTCGCTGGCGGTGACGCTGCTCGAGCCGGGGGCCGCGGAGGCTGCCCCCGCGGTCGAACCCGGCGACGGCGGGCTGGGCGGGGCATGGGACGATACCCGTCGAGGTTTCGGCGATGCGCTCGAGTGGATCCTGGCCCGGACCGGCGGTGGTCTCGTCGTCGCCATCGTCGCGCTGGCCGCGCTGGTGGCGGTGCGTACAACTGCTCGCCGCCTCCGCCGCGCCACGATCTGAGAAACGCCCGCTGATGCTCCTCATGGGGCATTCGGCGACTGTTCCGGCTGCCATGGCGGCCCCGACGAGCGTAGGAACTACCGGTTGGCAGGGGTGGGGGCGGCCGTCAGGGGACGAAGGTCGCGTCGGTCACGGCCCGGTCTAGCATCGTCGCCTCCAGCACCAGCACGTCGTCGGCGATCCGTAGGGGCACCCCGTCGGCGTTGAGGCACAGCTCCGCCTCGGTGTCGCCGTCGACGACGGCGAAGCACCGGGCCGCGCTGGCGGCGACCGTCTCGTCCCGGGCGGTGACCTCGCCGGTGGGCAGGAGGCCCACGATGGTGGCCAACAGGTCGTCCGTCGGCCCCAGCGCCTCGTCGGAGACCTGCCGGCAGGCGAGCTCCTGGCCCGGTGGCTGCTCGCAGGAGATGGTGCCGGCAGGACCGCCGATGGCGATCATCCGGTTCGACACGCCGGCCTCGGTCAGCACCGTCTCCTGCCGGACCTCCTCGCCCCGCCGCCACAGCTCGAGGACGGCCGAGGACCCGGCCGCGTCGAGCTCGGAGGATCGCGCCTCGTAGACGACGTGAAACGTGCCGACGCGCCCCGCCTCGACCAGGGCCAACAGTTCCTGTGCCTCGGCGCTCAACGTGGACGGGTCGAGGGTGGTCGCGGGCGAGAGGTCGACTTCGGGTGTCGTCGGGGCGGATCGTTGGTTCCCACCGCCCGTACGGTCATCACCGCCCCCGATGGCCAGCACCGCCCCGCCGACGGTGCCGGCCACCATGGCCACCAGGATGGCCGTGCCGTAGATCCGGCGCCGATCGCGCCGGGGGCGGGGGTTCTGCGAACCGGTGCTGCGCGCCATCACCCCGTGATACACCACCGGGGCCCGTCGGCCCCGGCGGGGCGACCCATCGACGGACCGTGGTTGTCGGATCGGGATCGACGGATCAGATCGAGCCTCGGCCGGGGTCAGCGACCGACACCGGCGCGGCGCGACCAGACGGTCAAGCCTCGGCCGACCGCTCCACCGGCTCGCCGGCCTCGATCCAGTCCTGCTTGCCGTCCTTGTAGGTGAACACACGCCGGTAGCCGAGCTGCTCGAGGCGAGCGGCGGCCTGCGTGGAGTTCCGGCAGGCCCGGTTGGCGCAGTACAGGATCACCGGTGTGTCGACGCTGGCCAGCAACTGCGCCACCCGCGCCTCGATCTCGTCGATGGGAAGGTTGCGAGCGCCGGGCAGGTGCTCCTTGACCCAGTAGGGCTCGGGCAAGACCTCGAGCACTACGGTCTCCCCGGCGGCGATGGCCTCACTGACGGCGTGACGTTCGAGGTTGACAGCCATGGTGTCCTCCTTGTCGGTGCACCGGGTGGTGCGCCCGATACAAGTGTGTGCGCTCGCACATTTATTCCGCCAGGGTACGCTTCCTGCATGACAGCGCCCGGGGCGGCCCGCTGGGCCCAGGACGAGGCCATCGCCGCCTGGTCGGCCTTCGTACGAGCCCATGCGGCCGCCGTGCGATCGATCGAGGAGGACCTTCGGCGCCGGACCGGCATGGCCTTGGGTTGGTACGACGTGCTCCTCGAACTGAACGGCGCGCCCCGCCGGCGTCTGCGGATGCACGAACTGGGAGAGGCGGCCGTGCTCAGCCGCACCCGGGTGAGCCGGCTCGTCGACGAGCTCGTCGCCCTAGGCCACGTCTGCCGCGAGGCGCACCCGCAGGACCGGCGCTCCTCCTACGCCGTCATCACCGCCGACGGCCGCCGCGCCCTCCGCCGGGCCGCTCCCGTCTACCTCGACGCGGTCCGCCGCCATTTCGCCGGGTCGCTGACCGCGGAACAGCTCCGCTCGGTACGGGCGGCCATGGAGGCCGTCCTCGCCCCGCCGGTTCAGGAGGTCGACCCGCCGCCAGCCCAGCTCATGACGTAGCCGTCGACCTCGAACCCCGCGGCCCCGACGGCTGGCTGGAGGGCGTGGCGAGCGTCGATCATCACCGCGTACTCGTCGGCAAAGCGCCGCCGGCCGGCGGCCAGTGCGCCGGCCGCCGCCTCGCGGTCACGCCGGCGCGCCGCCGGTTGCGGGCCGTGGTGCAGGCCGTGGGGGTGAAAGGTCAGCATCCCCTCGCCGATGCCCGCCCGAGAGAAGAACTCGCCCCGGTGGTAGAAGATGACCTCGTCGTAGTCGACGTTGCGGTGGAAAAACGGCAGCCGCAAGGCGGCGGGGTCCTCCTCCATGGGTCGGGGCACGAACGTGCACACCACGAACCCATCGGCCACGAAGGTGGTGTGGGCCGACGGGGGAAGGTGGTAGCGCGGCGAGCTCACCGGGCGAAGCTCGGCCACGTTGAGCCGCATGGGCGCCACGTCGCCCTTCCACCCGACGACGTCGCAGGGGTGGAAGGGGTAGGTGACGGTGGTGACGTGGCCCGCCCGCTTGACCAAGACCGTGAACTCACCGTCCTCCTCGACGGCCTCGGCTTCGGGCACCTCGACGAGGGCCGGATCGAACAGGGCGTGGCGACCGAGCAGGCCACGCTCGGGCAGCTCGTAGCGCGACCCGGTGGCTTCGACCACCAGGGCATCCGTGGCCTCGACCGGCTCGAAGCGGTACGTCGTCCCCCGGGGCATCACGAGGTAGTCGCCCGGCCCGTAGTCGAGCGGGCCGTACTCGGTGCGTAGCCGACCCGAGCCATGGTGAACGAAGAACAGCTCGTCACCGTCGGCGTTGCGCAGGAACGCTCCCCCGCGGCCGCCCCCTCGGTCGCTTCCTTCGCCGGGCCCTCCGCCGGGCCCTCCGCCGGCCCCTCCGCCGGGAGCGTGGTGCGTGAACCCGATCGACACCTCGTGGTTCCCCACCACCAGGAGGGGCCACGGGTTCGCCGGGTCGACCGGCGCCCGGTTCAGGTCGTAGGCCCGGTGGGCGCCGGGACCCTCGACGGCCAGCCAGTCGGTCGGCGGGTGGCGGCGGTAGAGGTGCGACGCCGGGCCGTAGAAGCCGGCGCGGCCGTGCTCGTCCTCGACCGTCCCGGGCGGGAGGCCCACATGGGCCTGGCGCGACACGTCGCCCCGAACCCACTGCGGCACCCCGTCCATCACCCCAACCCCCGGAACGCCAGGCGCAGGACAGGTTCTCGGCGCCGCCGGAGGCGGCGGCCGTCAAGCTCGCCCGAAAGGAGTGAGCAAAGCGAACGAGTGAGGGCGATTCGCGTCACAGGTTGCCTCGCCGGTCCTGCTCGCGCTCGATGGCCTCGAACAGCGCCTTGAAGTTTCCCTCGCCGAACCCGCGAGCGCCCTCGCGCTGGATGATCTCGAAGAAGACGGTGGGCCGGTCGGTCGCGTTCTCGGAGAAGATCTGCAGCAGGAAACCCTCGTGGTCGCGGTCGACGAGGATGCCGAGCTCGGCCAGCGTGGCCCAGTCCAGATCGACGCCGGCCATACGCCGGCGAGCGTCGTCGTAGTAGGTGGCCGGCACCCGCAGGAAGCGCACGCCGCGTGCTCGCAGGGCCCGCACCGCGGCGACGACGTCGGGGGTGGCCAGGGCGATGTGCTGCACCCCGGGCGAGCCGTAGTAGTCGAGGTACTCCTCGATCTGGCTCTTGCGTCGACCGGCGGCCGGCTCGTTGATCGGCAGCACCACCTTGTCGCCGTTCCACACCACCGTGGACATGAGCGCCGAGTACTCGGTGGCGATGGCCTCGTCGGAGAAGTGCACGAGCGCTTCGAAGCCGAGCACCCGTTCGTAGTACCCGACCCACTCGGCCAATGTGCCGAGCTCGACGTTGCCCACCACGTGGTCGATGCGCACCAGGCCGACATCGGGACCGACCGGCCGGGGCAGATCGGCCGGCTCGAAGCCGGGGGCGAACGGGCCGTGGTAGCGGCGGCGGTCGAGGAACGTGTGCACGGTCTCGCCGTAGGTGGCGATGGCGGCGTGGCGGATGACGCCGTTGTCGTCGACGTCGTCGGCCGGCGAGCGCAGCCCGGTGGCGCCGCGCGCCAGCGCACCAGCGTAGGCACCGTCGACGTCATCGACGAGAAAGGCGATGTCACGGATGCCGTCGCCGTGGCGACGCACATGCTCGGCCACGGGCGCGTCGGGCTGCAGGGCACCGGTGACAAGGAAGCGCACGTCGCCCTGGGCCAGCAGGTAGGACACCCGGTCACGCCGGCCGGTCTCGGGCCCGGCATGGGCGACCACGTCGAAACCGAACGACGAGGCCAGAAAGGCGGTGAAGGCACGAGCGTTGCCGACCCACCACTCGAGGTGGTCGATGCCACCCAGCTTCGGCGGTGCGGCGGGGGGCGGGGTAACCAGCGACATTGGTTCGCCCTTTTCGGTGGTGGCCCATCGGTTGCACGTACGATCCGCGACACTATCGCGCTAGTAGTACGCACAACGTTCAGAACTGCGCCGGACCTGCTAGACAGTCTGGCCATGCTGCCGAGGAAAGCTTCGCCCAAAGGCCGCACGGCCGATCCTGGTTCGACCAGGGCGGCGGAGGACATGACCGCCACCGGCATCGACCAGCTCGACGCTCGCCTGATCCGCGCCTTCGCCCACACCCCTCGGGCCGGCGTGATGGAGCTCGCCCGTCAGCTCGGGGTGGCCCGCGGGACCGTGCAGGCGCGCCTCGACAAGCTCCAGCGACGAGGGGTGGTCACGGGGTTCAGCCCCGACCTCGACCTGGCGGCGCTCGGCTACGAGGTGCTGGCCTTCGTCACCCTCGAGATCGCCCAGGGCCGGCTTGACGCGGTGATCGACCATCTGCGAGCGATCCCCGAGGTGCTCGAGGCCCACGCCACGACCGGCCCCGGTGACCTGCACTGCCGGGTCGTGGCCCGCACCAACGAGCACCTCCAGACGGTGATCAACAAGATGCTCGGCGCGCCCGGCATCTCCCGCACCACGACCCAGATCGCCCTCACCGAGCAGCTCGGCTACCGCGTCCTCCCGCTCGTGGACCAGGTCATCGACGACTGATCAGGCCCCCCCCGGTCATTCCGCGACAGAACGTGGGGTCAGAACCCCGCCTTTTGTCGCGGAATGCGAGGGGTGGCGGGGGTGGCGGGGGTGGCGGGGGTGGCGGGGGTGGCGGGGGTGGGGCGACGGGCCACCACGAGGTGATGGGGCCAGACATAGCCGCGGTGCAGCGGCGTATCGGTGACGTCGAGGCCGGCCCCGGTGAGCCATTCCCCGTAGGCCTCGGGCCCGAGAAAGACCAAGCCCTCCCCGCCGCCGGCGGTCACCCCGAGCACCCGGGTGGCCAGCGTCTCCTGGAAACGGCACCACCGGTACTTCCATCGAGGCGTGGTCGCGCTCTCCTTCACCACGAGTACGCCGCCCGGCCGCAGGGCGCCCGCAGCCGCCGCCAGCAGTCGGCGTTGCCCACCGGCGCTCAGGAGATAGAGAACATCGACGACGACGATGGCGTCGAAGCGGCCTTCGGGCTGGTAGCCGGCCTCGACCGCGGCGAAACGCAACGACCCGGTACCGGGACCGGCCAGGCGCCCCGCTGCGACTCGGGCCTCGACGATCTTGTCGGCGTCGATGTCGATACCGGTGACGCGGCGGCCGGGCGCGGCCGCGGCCAGGTAGCAGCTCAACAAGCCGTGGCCGCAGCCGATCTCCAGCACGTCACCCTCGATCGGCACCTCGGCCTCGACGGCGGGGAACGGGCACCACCACCACCGCAGGCGCGCCTGGGCCCGGGTGCGCCGCGTCGCCGACCGGTACGCGCCCAGCGCCGCCAGGTGCGGGGCCCCGCTCGACCGACCCACGCCCGCCCGCGGCGCGCCGCGCTGGCGCCTCACCTCGGGGTCGCGACGAGCGTGGCGTAAGAACCGAGGGTGAAGCCGCCCCGCTCGACCTCGGCGCGAGCCTCGGGCGCGCACAGCGCCTCGAGCTCGTCGCCCCACCGGTAACCCCAGCGGTAGCGGGCGAGCTCAGCGTCGTCAGGTTCACCGGGGTGCAACCCGAGCTCGGCCGAGGATGTGCCCCCGGCGCCGAGGGCGCGCAGGCACCCCAGCAGCGCCGGCAGGGCGAGCGTGCCTCCCTCGTCGAACCCGGCCGCGGCGCCCGGGTACCGCAGGCCCCCGGCCCGGGCCTCGCGCTCGAACCGGGTGGCCAACCGGCGCACCGCGGCCCCGACCGGCGAGCGACCGACCGAGCGGGTGACCCGCACCGCCGGTATGCCTCGTCGCCGCGCCAGCGCCACCACCACCCGGCCCACCGCCGGCCAAAGATGCAGGTGCTGGTGGGTGTCGAGATGGGTCACGGCCACGCCCGCGCCGGCGATGGCGTCGAGCTGGGCGTCGAACTCGCGCTCGAGGTCGGCCGGGTCGACCCGGCCGGCGGCGGCGCGGGGGAGGAAGCGTCGCCACGATTGGTCGAGCCGGCCCGCCCGATCGACCAGGGTGGGGATCTCGCCGGCGCTGAGCAGGGGCGGGTCCTCCCCCACCGCGGCCAGGTGTGCCCCGGCACCGAGCCCCGGCGCGTCACCGAGCCACGCCGCGGTCGTCGTGAACGCCGGCCCGAGCGCCAACACCGAGGTGGACGTGACGATGCCGTGGCGGTGGGCCCGCAGGATGGCCCGCGACACCCCCTGGGTGAGGCCGTAGTCGTCGGCGTTGACGATCAGCAAACGCTCCGGCGTCACGACCCTCGCCGTCGATGCTCGGGCAGGGGCCGGAGGCGGCGCAGCGCGGGCAGCAGCCTCGCCAGCTCGCGCAGGATGTCGACGATCACCGACGGCGAGGACAGGGTCGACGCGCCCCGGGCCCGGGGGAAGTAGTCGACGCCGAACTGGATGACGTGGAACCCGAGGCGCTGGGCCTTGGCCAGGAGCTCGACGTCGATGAACGAGCCCTCGCTCTCGAGCTCGACCCGGTCCAGCACCTCGCGGCGCACCAGCTTGAACGCGAAGTTCACGTCGCGAAGACGCACCCGGAGCAACGCCTTGACCAACAGGTTGTACAGGTAGGAGTAGACGACGCGCCGCGCTCCCTCGCCGGTGCGGTCGAAGCGGTAGGCGCTCACGATGTCGGCGTCGTACACAGACAGGAGCCGTAGGGCCTTGTTGAGGTCGTGCAGGTCGAAGGGCATGTCGGCGTCCGTGTAGAGCACGAGGTCGCCCTTGGACTCGGCGAGCCCGGTCCGCACGCTGCCCCCGAGCTTGCGGTTGACCGGGTGGTGCACGACGCGCACCCTGGCGTCCGCCCGCGCCAGCGTGTCGGCCATCCGGCCGGTGGCGTCGGTGGAGGCATCGTCGACCAGCAAGACCTCGTAGTCACCGATCTGGCCCCGCGCGACGAGGTCGTCGCCGGTCTCCCGGGCGGCGTCGACGGTGCGCTCGACCAGCTCCTCCTCGTTCCACATGGGGAAGAAGAACGTGAGCAACTTGGGTGGGCGTGCCGCGGCCATGGCCGGGGTCACGTTACCCGCCGAGCCAGCCCCGTCGAGGCCCCCCCACCACCGGCATTCCGCGACAAGATGCGGGGTTGGCGCCCCACCGTTTGTCGCGGAATCGCTGCTTCTTGGGATCGGCTCGGCCGGCTCGGCTGGGCTGGGGTCGGGTCAGCTCAGGTAGTAGCCCCGGGCGTAGAGCGAGGTGAGGGCGACCAGGGCCAGGGCCGAGCCGACCAGCACCGGGGCCCGGGCCCGGGCCCGCCCCGCGAGCCACTCGCCGGCCAGGGCGAAGCAGGGGAAGGCGGCGAGGCAGTAGCGGCCGAGGCCCTGAAAGGTGCTGCTGCCCAGCGTCGGGATACCGATGGCCACGAGCACGTAGAGCCCGTAGCCCCAGCCGAAGCGACGCACCACGAAGGGCACCGCCACCACCACGGCCAAGGTGAGCAGGGCCTGGGCCACGAGACGGGCGCCGTAGTCGACGTCGCCCCGTAGGACCAGCGCGAAGAAGCTGCGCTTGAACCAGGTGGACGGGCCACCACCCTGGTTCCACCCCGGCGCCGACTGCACGGTCACGAACGCGATGGGGTCGCCGAAGCGGGCCCACAGGTAGGTGCAGTACGAGGCCACCCCGCCGAGGGCCAACAGCACCCCGCTGTCGGAGAGGCGCAGCCGGCTGCGGTCGAAGCGCCATCGGCCACGCTCGCGCGCCAACGCGGTCCGAGCCGTGCTCGGGTCACCGCCCGCCTTACGGGTGAGCACGCCCCGACGATCGAGGGCCACGGCGACCAGCCCCACCGCCACGGCCACGCCGTTCGGACGGGTCGCGGTGGCGACGAAACCGGCCAGGCCCGCCAGCACGGCGTGGTCGCGTTCGAGCAGCAGGAAGGCGCCGACCGTCGCGGCCAGGAACAAGGCGTCGCCGTACCCGGACCCGTACAGGAACCACGCGTAGGGATAGGCCAGCAGCAGGACGACCGCGGTGCGCGTCCCACCCGCCGTGAGGCGGTCGGCGCACCAGCGCCAGAACAACAGGGCCGCGGCGAGGCCACAGGCGAAGGTGGCGGCGATCGCCGCCAGCGGGGTGCTGTCGACGACGCCGGCGACGGCGCGCACCGCCAGCGGGAAGGCGGGGAAGAAGGCCACCGACGACTGCTGTCCGGGGATGTAGAAGTAGCCGTTCTCGGCGATGCCGATGTACCAGCCGGCGTCGTACTGGAGCCAGGGTTCGAGCGCGTCGTCGACCTCGGCGAAGGGCGGGGCGCCGGTGCCGGCCTCGGGCCCGAGGCCGAGGTGCACACCGGTCTGCCACACCACGACGAAGAGCACCGCGGCGATCCCGCAGAAGACCCCCACCGCGAACCACGACCGAGAGGAGCGGCTGGGTTCGCCGGGGTCATTCACGGGGGCGCGCTCGCGTCGCGCCGGGCGAACAGTCCGGCGACGAGCATGCTGGCGCCGCCCAGCGCCACCAGCCACAACCCGGCGCCGACGCTGGCCGCCACCGAGTCGGAGGGGACCCCGAAGCGCTTCTCCAGCAGGCCGGCCTTGGCCTCGACGTCGGCGATGGCGACGACCGCGATCACCGTGGTGATCCCGCCCGTGACCCACAGCGCCGGCTTGAGCCTCCCGTCGCCGCGACCGATCAGCAACGCCAAGCCCACGAGCACCGCCAGCAGGCCGACCACCAGGACTGTGCGCCCGTCGCGCCCGTCGAGGCCCGTGGCCAGGCTGCCGGGCCCCGAGCGGCCGTCGACGCTGATCTTGACCCAGGTCAGGTTGGTCCCGGCCGCGGCCAACCCGCCCCCTAGCAGGGCGAGGGCGGCGGCCAGGCGGTTGTCCACCGGCGTCATCCGGGTGCGAAGCCCTGGCGCACGGTGTTCTCGGTGACGACGCGGGGGTCGACGAACTGGAACAGGTAATCGGGGCCACCCGCTTTGGAGCCGACTCCCGAGAGCCCGTAGCCGCCGAAGGGCTGTCGCCCGACGACGGCGCCGGTGGTGTGACGGTTGAGGTAGACGTTGCCGGCCCGCAACTCGGCCGCCGCATGGGCGATGTGGGCCGGCGAGCGCGAGAAGAGCCCCGCCGTGAGGGCGTAGTCGGTGTCGTTGGCCAGCTCGAGGGCGTGGTCGAAGTCCTGCGCCCGCAGCACCGTGAGCACCGGCCCGAACAACTCCTCACGAGCCACGGCGGCGGTGCGCGGGTCGGCGTCGGTGACGATGGTGGGGCCGACGAAGAACCCGCCGCCGGGGACGTCGTCACGAGCCAGGGCCACCCGACCCTGCGCCGCCGCGCGTTCGATCGCGCCGTTCAGGCGCTGCTGGGCCGCGGCGTCGATCACCGGGCCGACCGTCACGGCCGGATCGGCGGGATGCCCGACGACCAGCTCGCGAGCGGCGGCCACGACCCGGTGGAGCACGGCGTCGTAGTGCCCGCCGCCACGCGCCCCCTCGACGATGACCAGGCGCGAGGTCGCCGAGCACTTCTGCCCGGCATACCCGAAGGCGGCCTGGACCACGGCCGGTACGGCCTGGTCGAGGTCGGCGTCGGCGTCGACGACCAGCGCGTTCTTCCCGCCCATCTCGGCCACCACCCGCTTCACATGGCCCTGGCCGCTTTGGTGCACGGCCGCCACCCGGACGATCTGCAGGCCGACGGCCCTCGACCCGGTGAAGGCCACCAGCGCGGTGCCGGGATGCTCCACCAGGGCGGCCCCCACCTCCTCGCCGAGACCGGGCAGGAACTGCAGCACGCCCGGTGGTAGGCCCGAATGGGTGAACGCCTCGACGAGGCGCCACGCCACCAGCGGGGTCTGCTCCGCGGGCTTGAGGATGACGGGGTTCCCGGTCACGAGGGCGGCCGCGGTCATCCCGCAGGGGATGGCGAGGGGAAAGTTCCACGGGGAGATGACGACGGCCACGCCTTTGCCCTGGTAGTCGAGCCGGTTGGTCTCGCCGGGGGGCGACTGCACCTCGCCCCCCTCGGCCAGGCGCAACATGGCCCGGCCGTAGTACTCGCAGAAGTCGATGGCTTCGCACACGTCGGCGTCGGCTTGGTCCCAGGGCTTGCCCGCCTCGTACACCTCCAGGGCGGCGAGCTCGTTGCGGCGCGATCGCAGCCACGCCGCGGCCGAAAAGAGCACCCCGGCTCGCTGCGCCGCGGGCGTCCGGCGCCAATGGTGCGCCGCCTCCCGTGCCGCCTCCACGGCATCGTCCGCGTGGCCGGCTGAGCACGACGCAGAGACGGCCACCACCGCTTCGTTGTGGCCCGGGTCGACCGAGTCGATCGTGGCCGCCGTCGTCACCCGCTCTCCGGCGATCAGAGCGGGCACCGCGACCGCGCCGGCGCGCCTGCGCCCGGCCCGGTCGACCGCGACGGCGAACTCGCCTCGGCTCGCGGCTCGCCGCCACTCGACCAGGGGCTCGGGTTGGTAGGGGCTGGGCGCGCCCCCATCGGTGGCGACCCGGGCCGACGCCGTGGTGGGGCCCGGCAGCCGGGCCACGTCCGGCGCGGCGACGAGCTCGTCGAGGGCCTGGCCCTCGGCGAAGCGATGGCGCACGAAGGACTCGTTGGAGGTGTTCTCGAGCAGCCGCCGCACGAGGTAGGCCATGCCGGGCACCAGCGCGCCGACGGGCGCGTACACGCGCAGCCGTAGCCCGAGGCGGCGGATGGCCGCGTGCACGGGCTCGGCCATGCCGTAGAGCATCTGGACCTCGTAGCCCGTGTCGGGGATCCCCCGCTCCCGACCGCAGGTGATGGCGTGGGCCAGCGACCGAAGGTTGTGCGAGGCGAACGCCGCCCGGACCTCGCCGTGGTGGTCCTGGAGGAGGCGGGCACAGCGCTCGTAGTTGGCGTCGGTCTCGTCCTTGTGCTCGAACACCGGCACCGGCCAACCCTGCGCCCGGGCTTGGATCGTCTCGGTGTCCCAGTAGGCGCCCTTGACCAGGCGTACGGTGATGGGTCGCGCCCGGCGCGACGACCAGGCGATGAGATCGGCCAGGTCGTCTCGGGCGTCGCGGAGGTACGCCTGCACCACGATGCCGGCCTCGAGGTCGACGAACTCGTCCTCGCCGAGAAGGCTGCGGAACAGCTCGAGGGTCAAGTCCTTGCTGTCGTAGTGCTCCATGTCGAAGTTGACGAAGGCGCCGCGGTGCTGGGCCAGGCGCAGCAGCGGCCTGGCCCGGTCCTTGGCCCCGTCCAGCCCGCGCCCGCGGCTGAGCGGCTCGTAGTGGGTGGCCAGGGCGGTCGCCTTGATGCTGACGTTCACCCGGGCCAGGGGCCCGAGGTCGTCCCGCTCGAGGTGGTCGTCGGGCGCCCATTGGGCGCTGGCGTCGGTCAACCGGTCCACCAACTCCCGCACCCGGTCGGCGTAGCGGTCGGCCTCGGCCTCGACGACCGTGCGCTCCCCCAGGAGGTCGACCGTGAAGGCGGTGCCCTGCTTCCAGAGCCGGTGCAGTCCCTCGACCGCACCGGCGGCGCTCTGGCCCACGATGAACTGCCGGGCCATGCGCATGATGTTGCGACGGGCGACACCGGCGCTGAGCGACGGCCCGAACGGGACGTGCGCGGCAACGTCGACGCCGAGGTCGAGCGCCCTGGGGACGTCATGGCCCTCGAAGTACTCCGCGATGTGCACGAGGACGTCGTCGTTGTCGGCCAGGGCCGGGAACACATCGACGAAGCGGAAGAGCTGGGTCTTGAACGACGGTCTCGACATCGCCCACTCGAGCATGCGCTCGCTCCACCACGACATCCGGTACACCCTCGAGCGCTCGTCGGACCCGAGCTCGGCGATGCGTCGAGCGAGCGCGGTCACATCGGCGTCGGCGCTGGGGGGCACTCACCCACCGTACCGGTACGGCGTTTGGCGGCTCGGTCCCTTCGGGCGACGCCGCCCCGGCGGCTCGGGCGGCGAGATCGGCGATGCGGCGACCTTGCGCGATCTCCTCGACCGGCTCGGCACCGAACGCAGGTCCGCCCGTGGGTTTCGGATGGGCGGCTTGGTCACCCGCGGTTACGCACCGGTCATCCGGGGAACCCCCGCCTGGCTGGTTCGGCTCAATTCCCGCGCCGAGACGCCGATGCACTCCGATGATGACGACCCAAACGACCGATTTCCCCCAGGCGCGGCCCGAGCCGTATCATCCGCGCCGAATGACGTCACGTTGGGCGATGGTCGCGGGGCGCCTTGTGCTGGCCTTCGTCATCTTCATGATCGGCGGCAACCTCGCCATCCTGGCGGCGTCGCAAGTGGCCAGCCGCATGGTCGACGCGCCGGCGCTGCCGGGCACCCTCGACATCACCGGCGTGGCCAAGCTCCAAGCCGTGGACGGCAGGCTCATGCGGGGAGCGGCTCCGAGCGTCGCCGGCTACCGCTCGTTGGCGGACGCCGGGGTCACGACGGTCATCGACCTGCGGGCCGAGAGCGACGCCGTGCGCGACGTCGCCACGGTCGAGGGGCTCGGCATGGAGATGGTCCGCCTCCCCGTCCGCGACGGCCAGGTGCCCAGCCAGTACGAGGTCGACCGGGTCCTGGCCACCGTGGCCGAAAGCCCTGGCCTGGTCTTCATGCACTGCGGTGCCGGTGTGGGCCGGACCGGCGCCACCGCGGCGGCGTACCTCGTCGCCACCGGGCAGGCCGAGCCGCGCGAGGCGCTGCGCCAGAACCTGGCCGTCGGACCGCCGTCGCTCGAACAGATCGTCTTCGTCAGCGGCCTCGCCGGCGGGGCCGGCCGCCCGAACCCCGCACTGGTGGCGCTCAGCCGCACGCTCGACGCCCCGCGCCGGTTCTGGTCCCGCGCGTTCTGATGTTCCAGGCCCGGACCACAGGTTCGGGCCTGAGCTGAATGGCGCCCGCCTTCGGCGGGCACCGAACGCATCCTGCCGATCGACCGACCTCCGCGTCCTCCACAAGGCTCAGGCAGGGGCGACGTAGTCGACGGATTTCACCGAGCCCTTGAGGCCGTCCAGGGTGAAGTCCTCGAGGCAACCGATCAGGCGGCGCCGGGTGTGCTCGCCCAGGGCGGGGGTCAAGGTGAGCTGGAACAGGCCGTCGCCGTGGCCGACCATCTCGCCGACCAGGTGGATCCCACGGGCGGTCCCGGAGCACACCGCCCACAGCCGCTCGGCATGGCGGACCAACCCCGCGCCTTCGCGGGTGCGCACGGACACCACCAGCTCGGTGCTGGAACCCTCCTCGATCTCGTCAGGACGGTTCTGGGTCACCTCGGCGAGGGCCCAGATCCCGCCCACCGTCACCGCGATGGCCACCACCGCGGCGACCAGGCGTTTCATGTCTGGTGGCCAGGGCTCGACGCCGCCCTCACCGGGGCCAGCAGCAGGGCGACATCGGCCGAGACAGGTTCCGGCGCCGGCACAGCAAGCAACCCGTCCTCGGGAAGGGCGAGCGCGGCGACCCGGTCGGCCAGGCGGTGCTCGAGCGCGGGGCGGGCCGTGGCCTTGGCCAGGCGCTCGACCGCCCACGCCAGGGCGCTGAGAACGACACCGGCGCCCATGAGCACGGGCACGAACACGTTGGTGGTGCCGCTGCGGACGTCGAGCCAAGCGAAGTGGTCTCGCGCGGGGGGGGCGGTCTCCTCGAGACGCCCGAGCGCGGCGGCCACGGCCGAGGCCGGGGGGCCGGGGCGCTCCGCGAGGCGGGTCTCGATCCGGCGTAGGCGCTCGAACAGACCAGCTCCCACCAGCGCCACCTCGGAGATGATGACGAAGACGCCCGCGGTCAGCGCCCGGTTCCACTCCCAGCGGTAGAGGTAGACGAAGAGGTAGACCAGCGACGCCGCCAGGGTGGCGACGCCGATGGCCAGCCCGAGACGGCGAGCGATCATCGGTCAGCTCCTTCGAGGTGGGTACCGGCCGGGGCCGGCGTCACCGTGGTCGGGGCGGCGTCGGCGTCGGCGTCGGCGTCGGGCCCAACGTCGAGCCCGGCGGCTTCGGGATCCGCGGCGGTTAGATCGACCGCGGCCGGCGCGTCATCGAGCAGGGTGACCTCACCGGTCGTGCCGTCGACCAGCACCATCGAACCGGCGAGGAACCGGCGCCGAGCATCGGGAACACCGACCACGGTCGGCACGCCGAACTCCCGGGCCAGGATGGCCAGATGGGACAGCACGCTGCCGCTCTCGGCGACGAGGCCGCCGAGCTGGGGCAACACCGTGGCCAGGGCCGGATCGAGCGAGCCGACGACCAGGACGCTGCCGGCGTCGGGGGGGAAGCCTTCGCCGTGGACCCGGCCCGAGCCGCGGCCGCCACCGGCGCCGCGTCCGTGGCCCTCGACGTCGCCGTGGTGCAGCGGGACGACGCGACCCTTGTCGGTGAGGTGGAAGCGCTCGGGGAGCGGGGCCTCGGGGCGGGGGCAGCGGCGGTCGACGGCGAGCATGCCCGTGACCCGACCCGAAGCGGCGGCTTCGAGCTGGTCGAGGGTGGTCAGCCGAACCGCGTCGGCCTCGCCGAGCTGGCCGGCGGAGACCAGCCGGTTGGCCAGCTCCCACGCCACCCGAGCATCGAGCTCGTGCACCCAGCGGGCCCGCATCCGCAGGGCCTCGCGCAACGTGGCCAAACGGTCGGGGGTCGGGGCGTCCGGCGCGGGCCCCAGATCGCGGCGCGGGCGATCAGAAGGAATGGCCGGCAGCGGGGGCAGGGGCTGGGGGGCGCCGATGCGCGGCGCCGTGAGGGCGAGCACGGACGGGTGGTCGTAGACGGCCGCCCCGTCGCCTTGCCCCTGGTCGCGAGCCTCGGCGAGCTCGCGCAGCGCCACGACGGCTCCGCTGGTGCCGGTGGCGCCCTTGTCGAGCAGCAGCCCGCTGAGCACCTCGTAGCCGTGCAGCGAACGCAGCACCGCGCCGCTGTTGGCCAGCAGTCCCACCAGAGAGACGTCGTCGAGGGTGTCGAGTGCCGGGATCTCGAGCAGGCGCCGATCGGTCTCGGTGACCACGTCGGTGGCCAGGAGCGGGAGCGCCGCCCGCAGGCGCCCGACCCGCCACGCCGCCACCAGGCGACGGGCCGGAGGGCGCGGGTCGAACCGGGCCAGCCTGCGCTTCTTGCCGGCGGCCAGCCCGAAGAGCTCGAGGTCCGCGGCCAGGCGCCCGCCGACGCTGACCACCACGGGCGAGGCGTCCACCCTCCGTCGCGAGGAGGCCCCGGTGAGGCGCAGGGCCTCGATGACACCTTCGCGCAACGGCGCCAGCCACAGCTCCTCTTCCAGCGGGCTGAGCGCGTCGGGAAAAGTCTCGGCCACGGGGCCGGGACCGAGCACGGGACCGGTGGCCTCGCCGGCGTCACCCAGGGTGGTGATGGGCCGGCTCTGCAGGAGCCACAGGCGCTCGTCGTGGTCGAGGGCCCACTCGACGTCCTGAGGGCCTCCGAAGACATCGGCCACCCGCGTGGCCAACGCGGCGAGCTGACGGCGCAGCCGTCGTGAAAGGCCACCGGCGATGGGCTGGTCGGCCTCGAGCTGGCGCCCGGTGCGGGTCAGGACGTAGCGAGCGCCGTCGACCTCGCCGCTGACGAGGCGGTCCGGGCCGCCCTCGACGACGGCCGCGACGAGACGGTCGGTGCGCCCGGTGACCGGGTCGGCGCCGAACAGCACACCGCCGAGCCGGGGTTCGAGCTGGGGCTGCACGAGCACGGCGATGGGGGCCATCTCGATGCCGGGCACCACCTTGGCCGAGCCCACGACCTCCTCCACCGCGGCTCGGAAGGCTTCGGGGCCGCGCACGTCGAGCACGGAGGTGAACATGCCGGCCATCGACGTGGTGGCGCCGTCTTCGATCGTCGAGGACGACCGCACCACCAGCGCCCGCTCCTGGTGGCGCCCGGCCAGCCCTACGCGGGCGCTTTCCAGCGCGTCCGAGAACGGCCATGGGTCGCGGTTGCCGTCGCCATCGGCCGAGGCGACGACGGCGGTGGCAACAGTGGTCAGGACGAAGCCCGGCAACACGGGCAGGCCGGCCGCAATCGCCCGGGCCAGGGCCCCTGCCTTGGCCCCCACGATCGTGCTGTCGGCGCCCGCCGGGTCAACGAGGCGGACGATCGGTTCGGCGGTCACCTGGGTGACCTCGGTGCTCTGGCTTTCCCGTATGCCACGCATGTCGACTCCAACACTCGACGACCACGTGTATGCCCACGTGTGATCCGAAATCTGTCTCTGCCTGAAGGACACCACGAAGTGGCTGCCGGGCACCATGGAGTTACCCCCTGTTTCCCGGTGGGGCCACCACCACCCCCGGGGTGACGGTGGTGCCATCGTGGCTGGCGAGATCGCCTCGCCAACACCAAGGTCGACGCCGGGCGCCTCGAAGTTTCATCGCGCTTGGAGGAAGAAACGCCCGGGCCCTTCGGTTGACAACGCCGGGTCGCCCGACGGCGTCTCGGGCCGCGGCGTCTCGTGGTGGGCCGGCGGCGTCTCGGGCCGCGGCCTCTCGTCGTGTGGCCGGCGGCGTCTCGTGGTGGGCCGGCGGCGTCTCGGGCCGCGGCCTCTCGTCGTGTGGCCGGCGATCGTGTGCTGTGCTGGGGCCCCATGAAGCAGCTAGCGGACTACGGCCGCGACGACCACCCCGAGGGCGACCCCGATCGGGCCCGGGTGGCCTGGGCGGTCGCGCTGCTCGACGACTGCGACGGATGCGACGAGCCTCGGGTCGAGCTGACCCTCGAAGAGGCGGGTCGGCCCGGCACCGGGGTGGTGGCCCATCTCGCGCCGGGCACCGCTCGCCAGGTGCGGGCCGCGCTGGCCAAAGCGCTGCGTGACATGGGCGAGCCGACCGGGCCGCCGTAGTGGCCGAGTTGGACGTCGCGGCGGCACGTGCGCTCACGCCTGGCTGCGAGCACGTCGCGCACCTCAACAACGCGGGTGCGTCGCTCGCGCCCTCCCCCGTGCTCGAGGCCGTCGTCGACCACCTGCACCGGGAGGCGATGATCGGTGGGTACGAAGCCGCCGCCGCCGCCGCACCTCGCCTCGATGCCGTGTACGCCTCGATCGCCCGGCTCGTCGGCTGCGCGCCCAGCGAGGTGGCGCTCGTCGAGAACGCCACCCGGGCATGGGACATGGCGTTCTACTCGTTCGACTTTCAGCGGGGCGACCGGATCCTGACCGGGCGGGCCGAGTACGCCAGCAACGCGCTGGCCATGCTGCAGGTCGCGGCGCGCACCGGTGCCGTGGTCGAGGTCGTCGACGACGACGGCTACGGCCAGCTCGACGTCGAAGCGCTGCAGGCCGCGATGGACGGCGACGTACGGGTCATCGCCGTCACCCACGTGCCCACCAACGGCGGTCTGGTCAACCCGGCGGCCGCCATCGGCGCGGTGGCCAACGAATACGGCGTCCCGTTCCTGCTCGACGCCTGCCAGTCGGTCGGTCAGCTCCCCGTGGACGTCGTCGAGCTGGGCTGCGACGTGCTCTGCGCCACGGGGCGCAAGTTCCTGAGGGGCCCGCGCGGGACGGGGTTCCTCTACGTACGAGCCGACCTGGCCGCCACCCTCGACCCGCCCTTCGTCGACCTGTGGTCAGCGGAGTGGACGAGCGAGCGGACCTACGAACTGCACCCCGGGGCGCGGCGGTTCGAGACGTGGGAGGGCAACGTCGCCGCCAAGCTCGGTTTGGGCGCCGCCGTTGACCACGCCCTCGAATGGGGCCTGGAGGCCATCGCCGACCGGGTCGTGGCCCTCGCGGAAGAGTTGCGGGGGCGCCTGGCCGCGCTGGGCCACGTCACCGTCCGTGACCGGGGCCAGCGGCGCGGTGGCATCGTCACCTTCGACGTGGACGGCGTACCCGCCGCCGACGTGAGCGCAACGCTGCGAACCCGGGCCATCAACACGTCGGTGTCGCCGCCGTCCCAGGCCCGTTTCGACCTCGTGCACCAGCGGGTGGGCGACCTCGTGCGAGCCTCGGTGCACTACTACAACACGACCGACGAGCTCGACCGTCTCGTCGCAGCCGTCACCACGATGCGCTGAGCGCGGCGCGGGCCGGTGAGGGCGGGGCGCTGCGTATCGAGACCGTCGTCAACGGGCCCAACGACATCGCCAGCCAGCGCCGGCTTCACAACCTCGACGGCCTCCAAGGTCGGGGTTCGAGCCTCCAACCGGCCGCTGCTGGAGGTCCAACGTGTCGGCCAAAGCTGTGCCATCACGATGGGCCCCTGTACGTCCGAGCCACCTACTGTCCCGGTGACGACACCACCGGCTGAGGGGGCTTCTTCGTCACCGTTGATGTGAGTGAGAACCCGCCCTTGATCATGTAGCGAAGCCCGGGCCTCAGCGAGGTTCGACCGTTTCGGTCCACCGTCAGGTCCGCACCTGGAGTGAAGCCGCAAACCCTTGTCCCACTTGGGTTTTCTTTCCGGTCCCGTTGATTCCGGGTGGCGAACGCCTGTACGCTGGGACGGTGTTGGAGGGTCTGACCGAGGCACTGGACGAGCTGGTGGGGACCGATCCCGCGGCCCTGGCCGACGGCGAGACGATCGTGGCCCTGCACCGGAGCCTGGCCCGGCTGGAGGCGCTGACCACCCGGGCCACGGCCGCCTTCGAGGCCGGGGGCGAGTGGCGGGCCGACGGGGCGCGG
>Ga0187893_10004203_pt1 | contig 27793 bp, 27 predicted proteins | sample MA1701074metaG_FD_139574 | JGI IMG/M metagenome (GOLD analysis project Ga0187893, IMG submission 139574) | White microbial mat communities from a basaltic lava cave in the Kipuka Kanohina Cave System on the Island of Hawaii, USA - MA170107-4 metaG ... | reverse complement strand
GGAATGATGTACCGGATGTTTTTGGACAGAAAAATATTGCGGAGTGTGGCAAGCGTAACATCGCAGGTGCGCGCCAGGAAAATCAAAAACGGAAATACAACCCAATTAAACCAATCGGATTGCAAAAATTCACTGCTGATCATGGGCTGATGACAAAAGCCGGCTTACTAAAAGAGGAACCCCCTCACCGGCTTTCATTTCAATAATTTCAAGATGGGAAATATGAGGCAATAATTTTGCTTTCGGATCCACCAGGAATTTAAGCGCATCCTGCGGTGCATAATTAATCAAGCTTGCTGCAGGATACACATCGAGCGAAGTGCCGATGACCATAAAAATGTCGCACGAAGCAGCATGTTCCGCAGCAATCTCAATCATCGGAACCAGCTCGCCAAACCAGACAATATGCGGACGCAGTTGATAGCCCCTTTCGCATGTGTCGCCTATCTTTAAATCCGAACCGTTGATGTCATAAACCAGCTCTGGAAAACGGGTGCTGCGCGATTTGCGGATTTCACCATGCAGGTGAATCACTTGCCGCGAACCGGCCCGTTCGTGCAGATCATCAATATTCTGAGTGATGATCTGAACATGATATTTCCTTTCAAGCTCAACCAGCGATTTATGCGCCAGGTTGGGTTCGGTGGAAAGCACCTGCCTTCTCCGCTGGTTATAAAAATCAAGCACCAGCGATGGGTTTCGCTGAAAAGCTTCAGGAGTTGCCACATCATTAATGTCATGCTTCTCCCATAACCCGTTCGAATCCCTGAAAGTGTTCAGTCCGCTTTCTGCGCTGATGCCTGCTCCGGTAAATACTACAATCCGTTTCACGGATGCAAATTTTGTAAGAATTATACGACTTCTTTTTCTGAACCGGAGAAGTTTTCAGCAAAGAAGTTGTTAATTGCCCCTTCCTGAATCGCCCGAGGGCTTATACAAACTGTCATTCGAAAATCAGCTTGCCTTCCACCCATTGTCAAGCCGGAAGCCGCGCAAAAATTCTTCGGTTTCCATTATTCGCTTTCCGGAAAGCTGCAGCTCTTTAATTTCAAGCCAGCCCCCGCCCGTGGAAATACGGAAAAAATTTTTTGAGTCGGATGAAACTGATCCCGGCTCAACGGTGGATTCGAGAAGGTACTTTTCCGAACGCATAATTTTAATCATAAAATAATTTCCTTGTGGTGAAATAAGCGAGGTGAAGGCACCCGGCACCGGGCTTAACCCTCTGACGAGATTGTGAATTTCGACCGCTGGCTTTTTCCAGTCAATCCGGCAATCCTCCTTTGTAATTTTAGGTGCGGTATGCAACAACGCTCTGCTGCTTAAAGAAGATTGCTTCGTTTTTCTGAAATCGCCCGAAAAAATCGCCTCCACGGTTTTTACGACCAGCGCAGCGCCTGCTGTCTTCATGCGGTCGTGCAATTCACCGGAAGTTTCGTTTTCACCAATGGTTATCGGTTCGCGGAAAAGCACATCGCCCGTATCTATCTGATGCCTCAGGAAAAAAGTGGTGATTCCCGATTCAGTTTCTCCGTTCATCACCGCACGCTGAATGGGAGCAGCCCCGCGGTATTGCGGAAGCAGCGATGCATGAAGATTGATGGTACCCAACCGGGGCATTTTCCATAATATTTCGGGCATCATCCTGAATGCGACCACAATCATCAGATCAGGCGAAAATGAGCGCACTTCACTGATAAAACCGGGGTCTTTAAGATTATCGGGCTGCAGCACAAAAAGGTTATGCTCATCCGCATACCGCTTTACAGGAGAAGGATGTGGTTTCATCCCCCTGCCTGCAGGTTTTTCAGGCGCTGTTATTACCGCTGCAATGTCATATTGGTTTTTAATTAAAGCATCCAGCGAGGGAACGGCAAATTCCGGAGTGCCGAGAAAAATAATTTTTCTTTTGTCAGAAGTCATTTCACCTCGCTGAACTCAATATGATCAATTATTACCGGCTTGCCCGCCATGCATACGCTCATGCGCTTTACTTCATGAAACCGGATGAGCACCTTCCTGCCATCCCTCCTGTATTTCTCATCGAGCCGGTCCGGCTCCAGCCGGGTGCTGTCTTTCAACTGAAGCAGGAAGGAACAGCCGTCCAGCCCGCGGGCATCAATTACAATGGCAGGAAACATTTTAGGGTTGCTTTGATTGCCCTGCATTTTTTTTTCCTGCACCGTTGATTCATCTGCGGGCACTGGGCGAAAGCACCTACACGAGGACAAAATAAGCACAACAGAAAGAGAATAAAAAACAGATTTCATATCAGACAATTATAGTTTTCCATTTCATGCTTCGTAAATACCACCATGAAAAAATTCCAATCAGGAACCAATAAAGAATTTCAGCCAGCCAGACAATTTCAACATCGGTGCGAAACAGCATTACGCAGATAATTACATACAACAAATAAATTATAGTTGTGATAAACTCAATGTTCATTGCCATTCGTGTATTTCCGGTACCCGACACCGCATTGAGCAGGATCACACTCACACAAAATATTAATCCGGCAAAACAAATGATGTACAGGCATAAGGTAGAATCGCGGATCAGGGTTATGTTATTGGTAATAGCGCCCAAAACTATTTCAGGAAAAACAAAATAAAATGCAGACAGTGTCAAAGAAACGGAAAAGCTCATGAAAATAATTTTCTTAAGCAAGCTCATTACTTCATCCTGCCTTTTCTGTCCGATAAGATTGCTCACCATACTGTTGGCGGCAGCCGAAAAGCCCCACAGCGGAATCATCAGGACCATGTAAGCGCTCCGGACAATATTCGAAACGGCAAGATCATGTCCGCTGAGACGCTCAATAAAAACAAAAAAAATAAAATAGGATCCCATGCTCATCAGAAATTGCATGGTGGCGGGCGTAGAAAGCCGGATGATCTGTCTGGTTAAGCCAAAATTATTTTTTCCAAACCGGAAAAGAGAAAATGGCTTGAACTCAGTTTTCATTGCTGTATTAATTCCAAGATACAATGCACCAATGGTTTCCGAAATCGCTGAGGCGAGTCCGGCACCGGCAATGCCCATTTCAGGAAATCCGTAATGTCCGAAAATCATAACATAATCGAGCAGGATGTTAATGGCAGTGGTTAGAAAAGCATTGTAGGTGATCAGCCGTGTGCTCGCAATTCCGATGTAAAACGACCGGAAAGAAATAGTGATCAGTGCAAATACAATTCCCCACCCCCACCACAAAATGTATTGATTGGCGGCATTTCTGATTTCATCCGATGTGATGATCAGTGAAAAAAATGCTGGTGTCATCAGGTAAATGATTACAAGAAATACGGCTGAAATCATCAGGAAGAGCCAGGCAGCATGACGGAATATTCTTCCGATTTCGGCATGTTGCTCCTCCCCTGCCCTGCGTGCAATGAGCACCTGCGCTCCGATTCCGAATCCGATCCCGACCATAACCAATGTAAAATAAAATACCCCCGCAATGGCTGATGCACCCAGCTCGACCTCCCCCACCCTGCCGAGAAATGCTGTATCGGTTATCTGAAGAATCGTTTGTGCAAGACTGCTGAGAATGATCGGATATGAAAGCGACCAGATGGCTTTGTAGGATGCATCTGTTTTAGTCATACGTTTATTGATTTGTCCGCTGCAATATTAGATTGAGGGAATTTCCGGAAAAACAATAGCAACATCATTCAATTTTCCGGCAACGGTAAATATTATGAAAATCCGTAAAACGATTCAGGCGTTGGCACAAAAAATCCGGGTGACGCGAATGCATATCCGCTTCAAAAGCGTAAGGGTGATTGGTAACAAAATATGCTTCGGAGATTTGCATCAAAACAGAATCTGCCGTTGCAACCGGAACAAACCGGAGATGATGTTTTTTAAGATATTCACGCATCGCATAATAATCACCATCGAGCAGAAACAACGGAGCAGGTTTTTTTTCCAATGTATCGGCAAGGTCTTTTGCCAGGCGGTCAGGTTGATAGTATGCTAGATAATAATTATGCATAATTACCTGCGACCGTTTTGAAATGATAATGTCTTTTTTCAAATGATGGCGGCTGCTTTTAAAACAGAACAGGAAAGTAATTGCTGAATAAGCCACAAGCAACAGCAAAATAAAATTTCTGATCTTGTACCATCGCGGAAATACTGAAATGAAAAAATATGTTCCTGAAGCCATCGTAATAGAAAACACCGGAGCCAGAATTACAAAAGATCGGTCGGGTGCCGGATCATTTCTAACGATGGTAATCACGAATGGAAACAAAAAAATAAAAAGCAGGAAAAGAAAATTTTTCAGGAGAATGCTTCTTACCGAATCCAGTTCGAACAGGATAAGCACCAGCCCCGCAAAGCACATGAACGGAAGCACAACACGTCCGGAAATCATAGCTGATGCAACATCATTAAAAATTCCTATGGAACGGAATCCTTTTTGACTTTCAACATACTTATTATAAAATACCTCATTAAAAACGGGGATATAGAGTACAAGTGCAAAAGCAATTCCGAAAGCGAAAGCAAAGCATATTTTAAGTTGGTTATTGAACACCAGTTGCGTCCATTTGTGTAATTCATGTTCGCGGACGGAGTTAATTCCTTTCTTAATTCCAGGTATCAGAAAAAAAATCAGTGCGGAAAGTACATAATACAAATTCACCGGAACGGTATAAATCAGCAGGCCCGTAGAAATAATTAATACAACAAATTCCGGCAGATAAAAATTTTTATTGATGCGAAGCGCATAATAAACGACCATCGAAAGCAGAAACATGCTGAGCCCATACCCCCTGATCTGCAGGAAAAAATTGTAAAAAGGAAGCGTAGTTAACAAAATGCTGATGGATAAAATTGCCGCAAAGCGACTTATGAATTCAGCGGATGTGCGGAAAGTGAAATAGAGGGTTCCAATGGAATAAATCCAGGGCAGCAACCTCAGGAGCTGTGGCTTATCCATCAGCGAATGAATATCAGTGCATCCGATTATTCTGAGATATACATGATTGATCAGGTTATAGAAAATATGATTGTTAGGGACATGATAATCCGTCAGGATATTTCTGAACGGCACGAGCGTAAAAAAACGCAGTGAATAAATCTCGTCATTCCAGAAATCGAGGCGGATAAACAAAAAGCTTATATACGCAAAGGGAACAAGCGATAATGCAATAAGAAAATTCCTGTTAGTGAAGAAATACTTTTTCATTTTTTAAAATGAAAAGAAGACACAATAAAACGAGCTGTTTCAGATTCAGGATACAGTTGAAAAAAGAAGGTTAAAATCACCGCCTAAAACTACTAAATCCGGCAAAAACCGGAACCGCATTAATCTGCAGAAAATAAAAACTGAAACAATGCTCCCGCGAAAAATGGAGGTCCTGATCGAAATTGGAAATGGTTTTGAAAAAATTCCGTTAATCGGAAGATGCTACCGCTACCCGTTTTCTGCTTCCGGAATCTGTCACGATAAAATAAATTCCTGATGCGAGATTTTTGCCCAGCACAATACGGATGGTTCCTTCATCGAAAAAGAAAAATTTTGAATCCACCTGTCTTCCGTTCGCATCCGTAAGAATAATCCGATCCTTCGTCTGTGCATTTGAATAAATATTGACTACTACTTCGCCTCCGGATGAAAACGCTGATTCAATGTAGGTAGCCGGAGCGTTAATGCACTTCGTTACGGTAACGGGAGCAAAACTGCGGCTTGTGCCGTTATAATCAATCTGCGAAAGCCGGTAGAAATATTTTCCGGTTATGATGCTGTTGTCTTCAAAAGAGTAGTTGTGAGGAATGGAGGTATTACCTGAACCTTTGATCATTGCCACTCTGATAAAATTCAGATTATCATTGCTGCGTTCGATTACAAAATAATCATTGTTGATTTCCGAAGCAGTGGACCATTCGATTACTGCATGATTATTCCTGCATCTTGCTCTTAAGCTTGATAATTCAACCGGCAGCGGTGATGAACTGGAGGACAATGCCCACCAGGTGGTAAGTCCGGAGATCGCGGAAGTAAAATTTGAATTGGATGTGGGATTTGATTGCACCCCCTGCGGTAATTCCCAGCCCATAGTTGAGGGAATCCAGCGTTGAGATCTCGGGCTTGCAATTGCTCCTGTTTCAGACGGAGTTGCCGTAAAGGTATAATCTGATACAGGGCTGCCTGTTACATTAATCCTCCAGAAACGATCCACCGTAAATGCGCTGTTATCCGCTCCCGTTAAATCATTAACATGGCTGACGCCTGGCGGATAAACTACATTGTTTGGTGCAGTATGATAGGTGGACACGCTCACCGTTCCGGCTGATCCCGATGATGCGTTGAATGTGAAAGGAATATATTCCGCGGAATTATATCCGAACGGAAATACATGACTGACTCCTGTGGATGTAATATTCCATGCCAGAATTCCGCTTCCGTCATCCACTTCAGACCTCACGTAGCCATTGGTCCTTGAAATAGTTGCTCCGTTTTCAATATTCACCGTTCGGCCGCCATTCAGTGTATTATGATCGTTGTCGAGATTAAATTCTCCGTTGGAAAGAATCAAAGCCGTACGGACAAATACTTCATTGGAAGTTTCAGGATAAACAAACTCTGCATCGGGAGTACCTGTAAAATTTATTTCCAGACGCCCGTATTTATGCTGATTGCCGTTGGCAATTCCGTTTGGAATTCCGGTTACTGACTGGTTGTCGGTTCCGTAATATTCAATCGTACTGTTAGCATCCAATGAATAATTCATGTTATTCCGGGTAAGGATCATGCTGTTGATACAGGATGGTGATGCACTGCCTGAATAAAGTCCTCCGATATGCTGCGTTCGGATTCTTCCCCCTCCATTTACGGTGATGGCGGAATAGTAATTGTTTTGCTGACGTCCGAAAATTCTTCTGGTGCCCATTACGAGTGTTCCATTCACGGTTAATGTTGTATGAACTGCCGCGCCCGAAGATGAATGAGATGCTATTTCCATATCATTAACAGAACCGGCAGCATCCACCACGCATCCGGCAGCAATCTGAATACGCACCTGCCTGATATCATGCGATGATGATGTTCTGTTAAAAATAACTGTGCCCGGAGTATTAAAATTTATGTTTCCGAAACGTGTATTTCCGGTCAGATGATTGCGGTGCGAAATGATTCCGCTTCCTCCTATTGTAAAAAGGTTACCATAAATATTCAGGTGATGTTCCGCACTGGTATTACCCTGCCGGTAGTCGAAATCCATTGTACCACCGGTGTGATAAAATCCACCATATACTGAAAGAGTATTCGGATCGGGCGTGTCTGCATTGCGTGAATGAAAGTGAAGGGATCCACCGGTTTGATTAAAGTCCCCGCTTACATTCACATTTACTGTACCTACATCATATTTTAAAGTTGCCGTTCCTCCTGAAAGAAGGAAATTTTCCACGATATTCACCGTGGAGCTTCCCCCCTGCGCTGCAAAAACTACCAGTCCGCCAGACTGAACAAATTCGCCTGTTATATTCAATGCCAGGTTGGAAGGGTTGCTGACGCCTGCATCTGTACCGGCAAAATAGGATTGACCACCTGATACCGTCATGGATCCCAGGATGTCAACAGTTTGATTTCCGCTTCCTGCATTGGTAAGCAAAAAGCATCCCGCACTGGCTCCCGATACTATTAAGTTTCCGTTAATGTTCAAATCAAGAGCCGAATTATTCCCGGTGCCAGACTGTATGAAATAAACACGGTCGGAGGAAACCATGAAATCAGCATTAAAGTCCCCGGAAACATTTACGGTAACGGTTCGCCCATCCGCAATTTTTCCATCAAAAAAAGACATTATGCCTCCGTTGTAATCCACACTTCCCAAACTAACAGTTGCATTGCCCCAGTTGCCGGGATTGGTTTGTCTGATTCCCGTAAAATTTCCGGCATTTAACTGAAGCAAATTCCCAATGCTTAGAGTTGCAGATCCCCTGTTCAGCGATTGCTGGAAGGTGCCAGAGGTAATCACCATATTATTTGCAATGGTTATTGAAGTGTTGGATAACCCTGCATTATAGCTTTGTCCATAAAAAATTGTTCCTGAATTTGTAACAAACAAATTGACTGCCGACAGATTAATGTTCTGGGAACTGTTCCCCGCGTGAACAATCCCTGAGCTGCAGATGATATTACCCCCTATAGTAATGGCAGCAGCCGTAACATTTGCCGTATTCCTTGTGAGAAAAAATGTTCCTGTACCTGAAGAAATCAGATCATTGGCAATGTTTATGGAAACCGTGCCGGTACTGCCTTGCAAATAATTTACTGAAGTGCTGCCGGAAAATGTCAGTGCCGAAGCATTAAATGTAAAATTACATGAGGGAGCATTGATGATTCTGTAAACACCGTTGCCGCTGAAGTTTGCTGTTCCATCCACCGTTAGTGCAAAGTTTCCATTCACATTTCTTATCATATCAATGGTTCCCCCCGAAAGATTCATGTTGCCGGTAATATGCATGGTGGCATTTACTGTTTGCGTACCGGTTCCGAGTATGGCATTAAATGAATGGCTTGTCGAAAAATTACCATTGCATGTATAGTCGAGCGTTCCATAAGTCTGCCTCATAAAAACGGATAAGGAGGCCGAAGTGCTGTTGTCCGTAAAATTTCCGGTGGTAAGGGTCAGGTTGCGGTTACTGCCGCGGGCTATAATAAGATTTCCGGTTCCGGTAATCAAAACGTCATTCAGCGCCAGCGATGTGGTCATGCCGGCTCCATCATCCATTTCAACCTGTCCGCTCATTACAGTAAGAGTGCCCAGAATCAACCGGGTGGTAAATCTGCCATCCAGATCCCAGGGTGTAGCGCTGCTTCCGGCATTGAGGGTGACATTTCCGAAATTGCTGTTTATGTTATTTGCTAACGGCACATTACGATCATACCATTGATTTACCTGAATGGTGCTTCCTGGGCTGAATGTTTCAGTGCCACTAAATATGGTGGTTCCGGCATTCGATAAATTATTATGAACATAAGCGGCTGACCCATTCATTGTAAATGCACCATTAACAGTAATTGCAAAATCGGAAGTGAGTATTCCCCCGGAATTGATTGTAAGATTTGCTGCGATTGCTGCATTATCAGCAGTCACAGCATGGTTAATCACAACATTTGCATTACAATTCGGCACATTGCCACCCCACGTAGCGGGGTTCCACCAATTACCTGCTGAAACACTTGTAAATGTAAGCCCTGCTGTGGATAATGTTCCATGATTTATACCCCCTCCGGCAGCATCACCGGCAATCACTGCGCTTCCCCCGCCAACCAAAGGACGCAGAATCTGACCTGTCGCGGGTGATACTGTGGCAACGGCTTCAATATTGCTGATGATCAGATCATCATGAAATGCAGTCCCTCCTGAAGAAAAGGTGATGGTAATATTGGTTGCAGTTACAGAAATGGAAGCTGAAGTAATATCTCCCCCACCCGTAAATGATACGGTGCCGGTTCCGGCATTAAACAAAAAATTTGCAGGCGCTGAAAGCACAAGCGTTGCGTTGGTCTGAACCGCAAAATCCGCATTGGTTCCTTCGCTGATCGTTATGTTTCCAATAGGGAAATACGCTCCGGGCAAAACATTAAGGCAGGTTCCAGCTGAAGCAGGGATTACGCTTACTGCCCCTTCTGATTTAAATAAACCGAATGTTAAAAAAAATAAAGCCCCAAAAACTGTTTTCCATTTTTTGCTTTTCATAGGACTATAGTGTTAAAAGTTTGTGGATATTTATACAACTATTAATAAGCCGGGTTGCTTTTATATGGAAATATCTATGCATAAATCCGCTTCTGGTTCCTGATTAACCTACCGATGTAAGATTCCTGAGAAAAACAAGCATTGAAAAACAATTAAAAATGAAAGCAAACAAAAACACAGTCCCACCGTTCCTTACTCTCGATGGAATGTGACCACTTAAGCAAAAGTCATTCAGTCTTCAATCAAATCAATAAAGAATCAAAGAACCTTATAAAAAATAATGCGTTAAGAGTGTTGTTAAATTAATTGCGCTTTGGCACAATAATTTCAGACAATAATTTGTTTATTTGCACCCACACCACAATAACAGCACAGAATGAAAAAAATCACGTTACTTATGATGATTGCTTTTGCAGCCGGATTGATCGGTTCCTGCAAGCCGAAAGAAAAATGCCCGGCTTATGGTAAACATCAGGCAAAGCCGGCTAAACACCAGTCTTCTTAAAATATTTTTTTCAGCATTGAACGGTACATGAACTATGTACCGTTTTTATTTTGTACTCCTACTATCTGAACAAACCATGTAATTCGGCTTGCACGCGGTTAATGATTTCACCCAGGTGTTCTGAGTTATCGGCAAAATTTATTTCATCAATATCCACTACCAGCATTTTGCCTGATTCATATCCGGTAATCCATGCCTCATATCGCTCATTAAGCCGTTTGAGATAATCAATACCGATGGAGTTTTCATAAGGGCTTCCGCGCTTTTCGATCTGGTTGACCAATGCCGGAACAGTGCCCCGGAGATAAATAAGCAAATCGGGAGGAGAAATAAACTGCGACATCAGGTTAAAAAGATTCAGATAACTGTTAAAATCGCGGGTAGTCATCAATCCCATAGCGTGCAGGTTGGGCGCGAAAATGTGAGCATCCTCATAAATGGTGCGGTCCTGAATTACTTTTTTCCCGCTTTTTCGGATGTTCACTAATTGAGAAAAGCGGCTGTTGAGAAAAAAAATCTGGACATTGAAAGACCACCGCTGCATGTCTTCATAAAAATCATTCAGGTATGGGTTGTCGTCCACCGATTCATAATGCGGTTCCCATTTGAAATGCTTCGCAAGCAAGGTGGTTAACGTAGTTTTTCCTGATCCTATATTTCCTGCTATCGCTATGTGCATACATCAATAATTTTAAAAATTTTTATTTAATGAACCTGTCTCTTCCGAATGGCGAAGATAAAACGGATTCAATCCGTTCTTAATGCTTCTGATATTCTTTACTTATTAAAAAAAATCATAGGTTAGTTCCTGCCACCGGACTAAGGTTACAAATTAAATGCAAAAAAATTTAACCCAAATTTTTCAGTAGGAAAAATTTCTGCTTTGCAGCGACTAAGTGTTTGTAAGGTTTTCATTTGATAACTTAATTTTTTTTATAGTAACAAAACCTAACAAACACTAAGTCGGGGTTACCCTAACAATATTTCTTAAAATGAATTTCAACTGCAAAATCCGGGTTTAAAATGAATAAATCTGCAAATCCTCATTTGATAAAGCATACAGTCTGTTTTTTTCAATTCGTACCGTGCGAAGATTATTCATTCCCGGTATTGGCATTTCTTCTTTCACAGCGCGGCTGAGGTCATGCCTGATGAGCTTTCCTTCGCGATAATAGTAAACAAAATTTTCTTCCGCCTGAAATGTACTTATGTCCTGTAATGGAATTTTTTTAAAATAAGTTCCGTATCGGTCGAGAAGGATGATGCCATCCTTCACGTTATTCATTAAAATCCATTCAGAGGTTTCGGTGATGAAATCAGGATTCAGGTTTTCTATTTTAGATGACAATATTTCCCCCTCTATTATTTTCTGAAGGTTGGAGTTATACTTGATCAATCGCTGTAATTGCTGATCGTAAACCCAGTATCCATCATGCCGTGAGGTGCAGATAAGCTCCGGCAAACCAATGCCAAGATCGTCCAGATTTAAAACCGACTGCACGCTTAATTTATCATCCAGCAGATATGCTTTACGGAAATCACGATTGTAGATTAAAATTTTTAACGGATCGCTTGCATCAATTGTTGAAATTCGGCCGAAACTTTTATCAGAAAAAAAATGAAGCAATGCACCTTTGCTGTTGTATTGGTACAATCCATCCGGGCAAATGAGATAGACATTTCCCAGATGGTCGGTAGTCATAAAATCTGCCTGCTTACGGATAAGTGTTTCAGGCATAAAATTCTGGCTATTGCCCGTAACGGCAACAAGAAAAAAGATAATGCCTGTACGAATGGTTTTCACAATGGCGAATTATGAAAGCGGAGAAGTTCATCCGCAAATTTCCTGTGATTGGCAAGCCGCGGCACTTTGTTCTGTCCGCCCAGTTTGTTTTTAGATTTCATCCAGCTATAAAACGTTGCCGGCTGAAGCACCCGGATAATCGGCATGCGTAACGCCATATCTTTATGACGCTTGGCATCATAATCAGAATTAATCAGTTTTAGCTCGGCATCGAGTAAATGGGCAAACGTGCTTACATCTTCCGGCTTTTTTTCAAACTCGATCAACCATTCATGCGCTCCGCTTGCATCATTTGAAAAATAAACCGGTGCTGCAGTATATTCCTTCACAACAGCACCCGTTGAGCGGCAGGCAGCCGCTATGGCTTTTTCCGCATTGTCAATCATCAGTTCCTCACCAAAAGCATTTATGAAATTGGATGTGCGTCCGGTTATTTTTATCCGGTATGGATTGGTTGATGTAAAAACAATGGTATCACCAATCTGATACCGCCACAACCCTGCATTGGTTGAAATCACCATTGAATATATTTCACCTGTCTTTACTTCCGTGAGCGGAACAGCGCGGGGTTCTTTTCCCTCATTCAGCGCCTGAAATGGAATGAACTCATAGAAAATACCGTAATCAAGCATCAGAAGCATTTCATCTGATCGCGACCGGTCCTGAATGCCGAAGAATCCCTCCGAAGCATTGTATGTTTCATAATAATTCATTTCGCTTTTTGGTATCAGCTTCCGGAATTGTTCCCGATAAGGTACAAAATTCACTGCTCCGTGTACAAATAATTCGAGGTTGGGCCATACTTCCGAAATATTATTTCTGCCGCTGATTTCAAGAATTTTGCGAAGCAATACCAATGCCCATGACGGCACTCCCGAAATATTGGTTACATCTTCCTTAATCGTAAGACGTGCCATCCGTTCAATTTTTTCTTCCCATTCATCCATGAGTGCTACTGAGAGTTCAGGGGTACGGAATAATTGAATCCAGAAGGGCAGATTCTGAATGATAATAGCTGATAAGTCCCCGTAAAAAGAATCATTGCTGAAGTAGTTTATTTTATGACTGCCTCCCAGCGACAGTATTTTACCATTAAACAACCTGGTATCGGGATTATTGTTGCAATAAATTGACAACAAATCTTTACCTCCTTTAAAATGACATTCTTCGAGCGCTTCCTGCGAAACCGGTATAAATTTGCTTTGATCATTGGAAGTTCCCGAGGATTTGGCAAACCATTTAATCTCCGAATTCCAAAGCAGATTTTGCTCTCCGTGCTTCAACCGCAATATATATGGCTTCAAGCTTTCGTAATCCTGCAGCGGTACCCGCTCGCAAAACGATTCATAATTACGGATGGAGGAGTATTCATAATGCCTTCCCCACTCTGTGTGAATCGCTGACAAGATGAGCCGCCTGAACCATTCCTGCTGCACTTCACCGGGATATTTCGCAAATAATTCCATCTGATGTATCCGCTTTTTCATCAGCCACGACATAATGGAGTTAATAATCGGCATTTTTAAATTATTTACAAACAAATTTGATTTTAAGCGGGTTTGCGTTTTGGCTAAAGATATGGAAAAATGCAGTTGTTTTTTTCCTGAACATAAATTTTGTGTGATTCATTTTCGTTTTGACGGAAATCATTCATATATGAAATATCACCCTAAATACCCTTTGGTCTGAAAAATATTTTAATAATTTTGTTCGCACGTAATTCAGCTATGTCTGTTTACAGATTTAAAATAACATTTGAAGAATTTGATGACGTTGTCCGGGAGGTGGAAATCCGTTCCGATCAGACGTTTGCTGATCTGCATCACATTATTCTGAATTCAATTCAATTTGACAACGTGCATGAGGCATCCTTCTTTATGAGCAATGACCGGTGGACTAAAGAGCAGGAAATTTCATTACATGCAAAACCACCTAAAAACGGAATGAGGGTTATATTGATGAAAGATGCTTTGTTACGTGATTTCATTAACGACCCGCATCAGAAAATATATTATGTATATGATTACAAAGCCCAGTGGACTTTTTTTGTGGAACTGCTTCGTATTTTTCCGCTTGACGACATTCGGCTTCGGTATCCCGTATGCGTTAAAATAAAGGGCGATGTTCCAAAGCAATATGAAGCCATGCCACTTCCAAAAGGCGTTAAAGATTCCGATTCAGGCACTGAAGAGCTTGTTGTGGATGATTATTCAAGCTTAGAATCCGAGGAAGGCGAATCCGATTCATTTGATTCATCAGATGAAGATACGGAAGGTCTGGACAAAAATTCAGAAGATGCCGAAGGTCATGCAGAAATTAACCAGGATGACGAGGAAGTATAATTTTAAAAATTATTTTTTCTGATCTTCCGGCTTGAATCAAAATTGCCTAATTGTAATTGCCGGGCCGACCGCTTCAGGAAAAACCGACCTTAGCATCCGGCTTGCTCAGTATTTCAAAACCGAAATTGTTTCGGCTGATTCGCGCCAGTTTTACAGGGAGCTTACCATCGGAACCGCCAAACCCTCCTCAGAGCAACTCCGGCTAGCGAAACATCATTTCATCAACTCACTTTCCATTTTGGACTCTTATAATGCTTCACAATATGAGTCCGACTGCATTCGCCTGCTCGATCAGCTTTTCTTAAAATTCCATAATGTTATTCTCTGCGGAGGATCAGGTATGTATATTCAGGCAGTGCTATCAGGTTTGGATTCCCTTCCACCTTCTGATCCCGATTTGAGAAGCAATCTGAATAAAAAAACAACCGATGAATTACGCGATCAGTTGCGGATTATGGATCCGGAATTTTACCGTAATGCAGATCTGAAAAACCGTGTCCGGCTTATCCGTGCGTTGGAAGTCTGCCTCATTACAGGCAAACCATTTTCCACTTTAAGAAAAAAAAAACCTGCGGTTCGGAATTTTAACCCCCTGATCATAGGAATTGAAACAGATCGAAGCATACTGTATCAGAAAATAAACAAGAGAGTAAGCATGATGATGCAGGAAGGATTATTGAATGAAGTCCGCCATCTCTTAAATTTCAAAGCGCATCCCATCATGCAAACGTTGGGCTATGCTGAACTTATTCAATATCTGGATGGAAAAATTTCGTTGACGGAAGCCGAAGATCTGATTCGCAAAAACACCCGTAATTATGCGAAAAGGCAGCTTACATGGTTCAGAAAAATGAACGGTATTAACTGGTTCAGAAATGATGAAATTCAAAGAATCATTGAATTTATAAAACAATCGGGATCAATGAAAAAGCAGGGTGATGTGTAATACAAAAATATTAGAATTTTTCCAAAGATTTGATTTTCAACAATTAATAAACATTCAAAATCATCATTTGTCATGATATTAACAATTTCGCTTTTTTATTAACAAAATTGATTATACTTTTACAGCGTTAAACGAAACAGATACCGCCCGAACGTACTTTTAACTCTTTTCTAATCTGATCTTATATGGAAAAGCCATTCAGTAAGTCATCCGCGCGTAGGGGACATTCGGCACAAGAAATGAGAAACAGCCAGGTTTTAAAAAGCATAATGCAGGTTTTATTTATCGCAGCGCTCATCCTGCTTATTTATGCTTCGAAATTCAAGGGCTGATTAGTTCTCTTTGGTTTTTGAACAGGATTCATAATTGCTGAACAGCAGTTTGAATGTTACAATTTCCGGCTTTTTGAACGGAATATTCCATTCGCCATTGTATTCGATTCCTGCAGGCACAAGTTCGTTGATGTTTTGCATTAACTGGATTTTCATGGTTACATTCAGATCAAAAAATATGCTTTCATACTGCAGGGTGTAATCGCGGGCCACAATCTGAAATGTGCTCCGGTCGAACCAGGATTCAAGATTGCGGGTCACGGCTTTTTCATCTGTCCTTTCATTGCTAAGTTTCTTTGCTTTGCAGGAAAATACATAACACGAAATCGAATCCCGATACAGGTCCGTGCGGATAGAATAATCATAATGCGGAAACATTTCCTCATCAAATATCGCCATCCTTCCACCGATAAGCGGAACACCTTTTACCTCAGTGCCCGGATTAAAAATCAGCGTTTTCAGCTTTTCTCTGTTCTTATTATTCGTGCGATTTCTGCCTTCTTCTTCTGATGGCACATAAGGTTTCGCGACCGGAAGTGTATCAGCAGGGAAAAAAATATCGTTCAGCATTTCTATGGTATAGAAGTAATACCTGCCTTTCCGGTATCTTATTTTGCCATTTTCTTCAGCAGCTATGGTTTTCATCCACCGTATATTTCCGCTGATAACCTGCTTTGATATCTTTTGTAGAGTGCCTGATAACCGTTTCTTCTTGTCAAAAACCTGTGCATCTGCACTTACGGTATAACTGCATCGGTGCAGGTTCCTGAATGCTTTCAAAAAAGAAGTATCTGATTTTACCAAATCAATAAAATCTGAAACATTAAACCCCCTTTTCGCAGCTTCAATAGTTACTGAATCCAGCGTTACAATTTTTTCTACACCCTGCGCCATCGTCTGATGCATAAACGCCAATTGAAGCAAAAGCAAACAAGCCGGCTTCCATCTTTCCATCAGCTTACCCAGGTAAAACATGAATGCGAAATTATGTTGATTGTTTTCAATTTATGCTTCGATCTAATCCTCAATATTGCATTACCGTAAGATGAATCATTTCTTATCCATTGTTTTGTATCGAATCTGAATCATTATGGGTAGTCAGCTCAGTGTCGGAAGAACTGCGCCTAAAGAATGGTTTCTCATCTTCTTCTGTCCCGGCTTATCATTCATTATCTCAATACGTATTTTCGCTGAGTGTTTACAGAAATGCAATGCTCATGGTCCGCAAAAAATTATATTCTGCAATGTTCTGCCAGACCATTTATGCTCCGGATGAATTTTTTTTGTTAAATGAATGAAAAAAAATCTTACCATTATCTTATCCGGAATTCATAAAGCTATTTCTTTTGAATGGACTGCCGAATTGCTCCCGAAAGACAAATTCAATATTTCCTTTATCCTGATGAATCCGGGTGATTCAGAAATGGAGCACTATCTAATGCGGAACCACATTACATTCAAACGAATTACGTATCACGGAAAAAAAGACCTTTTAAAAGCATTTATTGAAATATTTTTTTTTCTTGCTAAAAACAAAGCGGACTTTGTCCATACCCATCTCTTTGATGCAAACATTGCCGGTCTTACGGCTGCATATTTCTGCAGGGTGCCCAAAAGAGTCTATTCCCGTCATCATGCCATGGATCATCACCGTTTTTTTCCGGGTGCGGTGAAATACGACCGTTTTATTAACCGGATCGCTACCAATATCATTGCTGTAAGCGAAAACGTACGTCATATCCTTGCAGATTACGATAAAGCGGATCCATGCAAAATTTATGTCATTCCGCATGGTTTCCGTTTCGGTGATTTCGATTTACTTTCTGAAAAACGGGTGGCTGCATTAAAATCGAAATATGAAACTCAGGGAAAATTTCCTGTCATCGGAATCATTTCGCGCTATACGATTTGGAAAGGTGTGCAGTACATCATCCCCGCCTTTAAAAAACTTCTTTCCCAATACCCTGATGCTTTACTCGTTCTTGCCAATGCAGGGGGGAATTATCAAGCCGAAATCCGGAAACTATTATTGGAGATTCCTGAAAAAAATTTTATTGAAATCCCTTTTGAAGAGGATTTTATTGCACTTTATAAATTATTCGACATTTTTATTCATGCGCCCGTGGATAAGGAGTGCGAAGCGTTTGGTCAGACGTATGTGGAAGCGCTGGCATCCGGTATTCCTTCGGTATTCACTCTATCAGGAATTGCCTCTGATTTCATACGGCACCGACACAATGCTTGGGTGGTTGATTATAAAAATTCAGATCAGATTTATGCGGGCATCGTTTCTTTGCTTACTGATAAATCTCTTTGCGATAAAATAGCTACCAATGGAAAACAGGAGGTACATAAGCTGTTTGCGATTGAAAAAATGATCAGGGGGTTTGAGAAAGTTTATTTATCAGAATAATGTTTCAATTCAGATAAGTCAAATCAGTATTTCTTCAAGCATCTGCAATGATTTCTCAATTGAAGCTTTATGCAACTCCCATTCCTGCTCATTTTCAAAATTCCATTGCCGCATTTTCAGCAATGTACCAGTTTCCTGTTTGGTAAATGAGCATTTTGCTTTAATCACTTTATCCGGCATCCGTTCAAACCTGACTTCCCAACTGAGCTTTTCGTGAGGTACAAAGTCTGTATAAGTCAATGTGTAATCCCAGTTTTCATTTCCTATTTGAAGCTTTGCTTCGGCTTTCCCCCCTTTTCGGGCATCCATCGTTATTTCACTTAATCCCCATATTTTTTTTAAAGTCGCTTTATCAGTGAATGCATGGAAAAGATTTTCAGGCGAACACTTAAAATATTTTGAAATCTCATAAGAGTATTTATTTCCCGCATCCATTGTTTTTATTTCCGAAAATAAGAATTTTCAAATAAATATTTTAAGCTCTTATTCCATTTCTTTTTGAAAACAGGAATTCAATAGAAATCAAAATGGCAATGGCTGCTATTGATAACACCAGCACCGGTGAAAAATTAATTTCAGGAATTAATCGTGCCGGAAAATATTCATGCAGGTTGAATTGCAGTGAAATTATTCCCTTCGAATCACCTCTCCCTGATAATCCTGCAAGAAAAATGAAAGCGATAATGCAGGCAGCTATCCCCATCCATCCTTTCCGGCTGATGACCGGTTTGTAAATTTTCTCCTTTTCGATTGCGCTCATCACCTGTACTGCAAATCCATCAGGCAACGATTCCGAAGCATGTTTTCTGAAAATGGAAGCAAACGCTTTATCCGTCAAAGCTTCTTCCGCTTCGATTCGCTTCATCAGGTCATCCGTAAATCCTTCTCCCGGTTTATCGGCACCTAATTGGCGGATGATTTTTCTCGTTAAATCTTTTTTTTCCTTTTTCATCGGCTGATTATTTCCATTTCATCATTCAGAATTTCCGTTAACTCTTCCTGTAATTTTTTTCTTGCCCTGTGCAATCTCACCTTTACATTCGCTTCGCTCAGTCCCGTTATTTCAGCCACCTGCTGTATGCTGTTTTCTTCTAGATAAAACAATGTGATGATGAGCGAATCAATCTCCGGAAGCCGGTTAAGAGCTTCCTTCACGGCTTCTTTTTGTTCTTTCGTTTGTATGGATTTAAGTTGCGGAGCCATGCTTTCATTGCTGTATTCCTCATGTACATATTCATCCATATCCACCGTTTCATATTTCTTTTTACGCGTGCGGGCAATAGCCATTCTGTATGCAATTGTGTAGAGCCAGGTTGAAAACTTCGCATTCCCTTTGAAGGTGTGCAGTTGCTGGTATGCTTTAACAAATGTGTCCTGCGAAACTTCTTCGGCTTCCTCGCGGTTTCGCAATACCCTCATTCCGATAGTAAAAACCATATCCTTATAACGGTCCACCAGCACAGAATAAGCAGAGGTATTCCCCCGCAAAACGCTTTCTATGCAATGCCGGTCTTCCATGTTGTTAATGATGAGATGAGCGGTTCATTTAAATGGTTACATGTAAACGTAAAAATATTTCTGAACTTCCCTTGTAACCTTCCTTTCATTTTCTGCATCATATTACCAAACACAAAAAAATAAATATTATGACAGAAGATATTTTAATTCCCATTGCACTGTTCGGTTCCGTTTTCGGAATCCTTTACGTATTCCTCACCACCCGAAATAAAGAGCGAATGTTAATGATTGAAAAAGGCGCGGATGCGAAAATGTTTTACAGAAAACCATCGAGGGGGTTCGCCCTCAAATTAGGAATGTTATGCATTGGCATTGCCATCGGCATCCTGATGGGAAACCTGCTGCACGTAAATGCAAACATGGATGAGGACATCTCCATGCCTTCCATGATTTTCCTGTTCGGGGGAATTGCTTTGGTGGCGAATGCAATTATGGAAAAGAAACAAAAAGTAAATGGTGAGAACTGAATTCAAAAATTGGTTTGAGAGCTTAATGCCATGAAAACCGGCACTGCATTTTTTCTGTTCCTGTTATCGGTATGGTTTGTATCCTGTGTGACGCAGAAGCCGGATAATGATTATGATGTAAGCGTTAGTTCGCCTGTATTTTTGAATCATCATCCCAACGTTTTGTTCGATGACGGGCATAGTAATCTTCACAAATCCACCGGAACCTATAAGCCGTTTGTCAATTTGATTAAAAATGACGGTTTCGTGGTTACATCATGTAAAAGCGAAATAAATTCACGGTTGTTGAATCAGCATACTGTTCTGGTTATTTCCAATGCAAAAGGAAAAGAAGAAAAGCATGCGGATGCATTCACAGAAAATGAATGTACGGTTATTGAAAAATGGGTACGTGATGGAGGGGGACTGCTTCTGGTTGCCGATCATTATCCTTTCGGTGCCGCTGTTGAAAATCTGTCCCGTAAATTCGGAGTTCACATGTTTAATGGCGAAACTTCGGACTCTGTATATTTTCACGGGAATGAGCAGTACAGGGACGAACTTGTGTTCAGCAAAAGAAACGGATTGCTTCATGAACATCCGGCTTCTTCCGGAATTGAAACGGTGCGTTCTTTCAGAGGTCAGAGTATGAGCATTCCTGAAAATGCACAAGTGTTGTTAAAGTTTTCAAAATATGCGATGCACTCTTTACCGGACAGCATCTGGAAGGAAGGAAGCAAAACCTATACAAGATTCGCTGATCCTGTTTCCGCTTACGGAAATTGCCAGGGTCTTGCCCTTCAATATGGAAAAGGAAGGGTAGTTATGCTTGGCGAAGCGGCCATGATTACTGCACAGGTCTATAAAAGCGAGAAATTCGGAATGAATACACCGGGAAATCAAAACCGGCAATTTGCTTTGAATATTATGCGCTGGCTTGCCGGAAAATAAAAAACTGCTGCAATGCTCCGGAAGATAATTTTTCCGGAATTTCCTTTCATCTGTTTTCAGAAAAATCGGAAAGCATTGCAGCAGAAGTTGTACGGTTATTCCCCCATTATCTTACCAGCCATTCCACCGATATTCTCTTTGAGATTCCCGGCAACATTACCTGCAATGCTTTGAAGGTTCAACTCACCTGATTTCATTTTTCCGGCCACCTGGCTGATGATTACCGGAACAACACTTGAAATGATACTTCCTGCTACACCTTCATTCAATCCCAGCTTTGCAGTAAATCCTTTGATTGCATCCGACTTGATGGAATTTACAATCGGGTTATCATTTACCGGAGCTTTTCCGCTGAGCAGTTCATTCACCTTTTCGATATTTCCCCCTGAAATCTGTTTTCCTATTTCTGTTGAAAAGCTTGAACTCAGTTCGGAAACTGCCGCTCCCGCTTTATCTGCCGGTATAGCCGGGTTTCCTTTTAACGCTGTTGCTGCCTGTTCTTTTACAAGATTCATTAATTGTTCTGTCATAATTTTAATGGATTTAATGTTTAAAATAAAAATTTGAATTCTATGTTGATAATATAAGAAAAAAAAATTTAATGAAAAACCGGTTGGTATAATTCCATTAAAAAATCATCCTGCACTCAATGGAGCCGATTTGAAAAATTAAATTTTCACCAAGCAAATAGCGCAGCCGGATTCCCTCCCACATAAAGTATTTATATTTGCTGCCTCATTTTTCAAAGTGAAATCCTCACCACCGGACATTCAAAAGATTTTTGATGAATTCAATCATGTTACCGCTCTTGTGATTGGCGATTCCATGATTGACTCCTACCTGTGGGGGAATGTAGAACGCATTTCGCCCGAAGCGCCTGTTCCGGTTGTAGCCGTTACAAAAAAAGAAATGCGGCCCGGAGGCGCTGCCAATGTGGCATTCAACATCCGTGCAATGGGTGCACGTCCTGTATTGTGCACCGTTATCGGAAAGGATGCCAATGCCGGTACTTTCGTTCAGATTATGAAAAAATTCAACATGCCGGTGAACGGAATTTACAAAAGCCGCGAATGTTCCACCACAGTAAAAACCCGTGTTATCGGAAACAACCATCAGTTGGTGAGGGTGGACGAAGAGGAATGTACAGGTCTTTCAGACGCTGAAACTGCCGCCTTTATTTCATTTATTAAAAAAATAATTTCGGCAGAACAACCGCAGGTCATCATTTTTGAAGATTATGATAAAGGCGTTTTAAACAAAAAAGTTATTCACGCGGTGATTGAAATAGCGCGAAGAAAAAAAATTCCTGTGGCTGTTGATCCTAAAAAGAAAAATTTTCTGTTCTATAAAAATGTTTCTCTTTTCAAGCCCAACCTGAAAGAGCTGCGTGACGGGCTGAAAGCCGATCTGGAAAAAGTGGATAAAAAAATCATCTCGCGGCATATAAAACCCTTCCGGAAAAAACAGGGAATTGGCATGCTGATGGTAACTTTATCAGAATCCGGGATCTATTTCAGCAGCAACGGGCAGGATGAAATCATTCCGGCTCACATCCGCAATGTTTCCGATGTAAGCGGTGCTGGCGATACCGTTATCAGTGTGGCTGCGCTTTGCGTGGCGCTGGGGCTTTCACCGTTTATCACCGCATCGCTTGCCAATCTGGCAGGGGGGCAGGTTTGTGAAAAAGTGGGTGTGGTACCTGTTGATAAAAAGCAATTGCTTGCCGAAGCCGTTCGCAGCCGGCTGATTTAATTTGCACCGGATGTCCTTCATCAACCGTTTCCGCGAATACGTTAATCTCAAAATTTTCAGCAGCAAAATCATTGTTCTGAACATTATCAAAGTTCAGAGCGTGCTGCTTGCCATCATGGCATTGTCGCTGCTGATTTATTCGTTTGGTTATCCGCAGGTGGAAGAAAATCTTAAAATTCAGATTTTCTTTCTAAAATTCATTTTCGGATTCTACTTCCTGAATTATTTTGTCCGCTTTTTTTATACGTTCGAACCGGTAAAATTTCTGAAAAAGACCTGGCTGGAATGGAGCATTCTCATTATCATCCTGATTGAAGCAATTACCGATTTAACGCTCAATCGTCCGCTCATTTATTCGATTATTAAAACAACAGGATCCGATGATTTAACGCATTGGTATCTGCTGACATTGCAATTTGTGCTTCTTATCTTATTGCTGATTGATCTCGCTAAAATTGGAACCCTGCTCGATCTGCTCAAAATAAAACCGTCCACCCTTTTTATTTTTTCATTTCTGATTCTTATTTCGTCAGGCACCGGTTTGCTCATGCTGCCGGAAATGACCGTGAATGGAAAGGGTGCAACCTTCCTCGAATCGCTGTTCACCTCCACGAGCGCCAGTTGCGTTACCGGACTGATTGTGGTGGACACGGCAACCTATTTCACCTTCAAAGGCCAGCTCATCATCATGATTCTGATTCAGCTTGGGGGCTTGAATATAATTTCATTCGCCACTTTCTTCGCTTCTTTTTACAGCGGTGGTGTCGGATTGCGGCATCATTCCATGATGCAGGACTATTTCAGCTCCGAATCGCTGCTCGATGCCAAAGGACTGCTGCGTCAGATTATTTCACTCAGCTTATTAATTGAACTCATCGGTGCTGCTGTTATTTTTTCACTCTGGAATCCCGATATTACTTTCAAAAGCGTATATGAGAAAATTTATTTTTCCGTTTTTCATTCCATCTCCGCATTCAACAATGCAGGGTTCAGCATCTGGACGAATGGGTTGATGCATGAACAGGTGAAGGCATCTTTCATTCTGCACCTTGCATTTGCAGGGCTGATTTTTTTCGGGTCGCTCGGCTTCTCGTCCATCCGTGACATATTCGGCTTCGAAAACATGCGCCAGCGCATGATGCTGCCCTGGAAAAAATTCCGGCTCAGCACCCAGATTGCACTGTACAGCTCATTCAGCTTGATAATTTTCGGAGCCGTTCTTTTTTATTTTCTTGAAAAAAACAATTCTGTTTCTGATCAAAAACCCATGGAACAGGTTATCACCTCAATCTTTCAATCAGTCACCTGCCGCACAACCGGCTTCAACACCGTTGACGTATCCCTCCTGCACTCTTCCACATTATTACTTTTTATTTTCCTCATGTTTATCGGAGCTTCCTCGGGTTCTACGGGAGGGGGAATCAAAACGTCAACATTCACCCTGCTCTTCCTGTCGGCTTTTTCAACCATTCGCGGAAAGCGGAATGTTGAAATGTACCGGCATACCATTGCATGGGAACTGCTCAATAAAGCATATTCCATATTGATATTTTCTGCCACGTTTATTTTTACGGCTACTTTTATACTAACGCTCACTGAGCCCGAAACGGAAATTTTACAGCTAATGTTCGAGGAAGTTTCTGCATTCAGCACCGTAGGTCTTTCCACCGGGATCACAGCCGGACTTTCGGATGCCGGAAAATACATTATTATCCTTTCTATGTTTGTAGGAAGAATCGGAACGCTGACCATTGCCGTTGCCCTGAGCCAGAAAGTGAAAACTATAAATTACAAGTATCCCACTGCTCATGTAATGGTCGGATAATTTTTTTCAGAAATGAGACATTCCGAAGCCACCCTTGCAGGTTCAGAAAAGGAAAAGGTTCGTCTGATGTTCGACCGGATTGCGGAACGCTATGACTTCCTGAATCATTTTCTCTCGCTTGGCACGGACAGGAAATGGAGAAAAAATGTAATTTCAATTCTCGAAAAAGTAAAACCGAAACAAATTCTCGATGTAGCCACCGGGACCGCTGACCTTGCTCTTGCTGCATTAAAGCTTTCTCCGGAAAAAATAACAGGAATTGACATTTCAGAAAAAATGATTTTAATCGGAAATGAAAAAATCAGGAATCAGGGAGCGGAAAGTTTCATTCAGCTTGAAACAGGTGATGCAGAAAATCTTCGCTTTGAAAAAAATTCGTTTGATGCCGTAACAGTCGCTTTCGGTGTGAGGAATTTTGAAAATACGATGAAAGGGCTGTCCGAAATGCTTCGAGTGCTGAAACCGGGGGGGACCATTGTGATTCTTGAATTTTCTGTTCCGCAAAACTTTCCCGTAAAACAATTGTTCGGTTTTTACTTCCACCGGATTTTACCTTTTTTTGGAAAAATAATTTCGAAAGATAAATTCGCTTACCGTTACCTGCCTGATTCGGTCAAGGATTTCCCATGCGGAAATGATTTTCTGAAACGGATGGCGGAAGCAGGATTTACACAAAATAATTTTAAAGAGCTTTCGTTTGGAATAGCTTCCATTTATACCGGAAAAAAACCATAATGCAAAACTTTTTCAAACTGTTGATTTTTTTTTCGCTCTGCGATTTTTCCGGCATAGCCCAGCGCAACAAGGTGGAAAATCTGCCCAAATACGACAAGCAGGTGGTGCATTTCGGCTTTCTGCTTGGCATTAACTCCACTGATTTTGTTGTGAACCGCATCGGAGCTTTCACTCACTTCGATTCGCTGTATGTGGTGGAAGCGAAATCGGTTGCTGGATTCAACCTCGGAATCGTTTCCAACCTGCGCATTGGCGAGCATTTTGATTTGCGCTTTATTCCCACCCTCGCATTTTCGGAGCGTAACCTGGATTATTCATTTTACACCAATGACAAGCTATCAAGTGTTACTTCTAAAAAAATTGAATCCACCTTTCTTCAATTTCCTTTTGATTTAAAATTCAAATCGAGCCGCGTGGTGAATTACAGGGTGTATGTTACGGCAGGGTTTTCTTACATGATTGACATGGTTTCGCAGGCGAAGGTGGAAAGCAAGGATAAAGACTTCGTCCGTTTGCAGCGCGATGATTACGGATATTCCATAGGACTGGGATTTGATTTGTACATGCAGTTGTTCAAACTTTCGCCCGAAATAAAAATGTATCATGGTTTGCCCAACCTGCTCATCCCTGATGATCGGATTTTTTCATCTTCATTGCGCTCGCTTCGTTCCAAAATTTTTCTCATTTCACTTAGCTTTGAATAGTGGCTGAAACATTGGAGCTCTTCCTTTTGCCGCAGCAGGCAGCTAACGGGCAGGAAATAAAAAAAATAATTTCGAAAAAGCTAACCGTTCCTTCTGACGATTTTCAATTCAGCATCCGCAAACGCAGCATTGACGCGCGTTCAAAACCTGTACGCATCCGGCTCGAAATAGAAATTTATTACGGGTCCGGAATCACATCACCAAAAATACCGGAAAGGAAATACAGAAACGTTTCAAATTCAAAACCTGTTTTGATAATCGGCTGCGGTCCGGCAGGAATGTTTGCCGCCTTGCGGCTTATTGAGCTTGGCTTGAAGCCGGTCATCATTGAGCGCGGAAAAAATGTCCGTGACCGGAGGGTTGATTTGGCAAAGCTTGCCCGTCAGCGAATAGTTAATCCCGATTCCAATTACTGCTTCGGAGAGGGGGGAGCGGGCACCTATTCGGACGGGAAATTATACACCCGGTCTTCCAAGCGCGGAAGCATTCAATCCGTTTTAAGCACGTTTATTGAGTTCGGTGCCCATGCTGACATTGCCATTGACGCGCATCCGCACATTGGAACCAACAAGCTGCCGCAGATTGTTTCGGCATTGAATAAAAAAATTGTTGAATGTGGCGGAGAGATTCATTTTAATACGAAGCTGAAAAATTTTATAATATCCTCCGGAAAATTATCAGGAATAAATGTATCTCAGAATAATTCGCCTGCACTGATTTCCTTTCAAGCCGGTGCAGTGATTCTCGCCACAGGGCATTCGGCACGCGATATTTTTTATCTGCTGCATCATCAGAAAATAATTATTGAACCCAAAACACTTGCCATCGGAGTTCGAGTGGAGCATCCTCAATCGCTGATTGATTCCATTCAATACCACTGCAAAGTGAGAAATGAATTTCTTCCCCCTGCTTCTTATTCCCTGACATCTGACGCGGGCGGGCGGGGAGTGTATTCCTTTTGCATGTGCCCGGGCGGAATAATAGCTGCTGCTGCAACCGATGCAAATGAAGTGGTTGTAAACGGATGGTCGCCATCGCGGAGAAATAATCCCTTTGCAAACGCAGGCCTGGTGGTGACTATTAACGAAACCGATGTTAAGGATTATGAATATTCAGGTGCGCTGAAATTTCTCGAATATCAAAAAGCGATGGAACAAAAGGCATTTATTGAGGGAGGGGGAAATTTATCAGCTCCGGCACAACGGATGACCGATTTTATCAAAAACAATATTTCTGCTGATGTACCGAAATGCTCCTACATACCCGGAATTGCTTCTGCTCCTTTGCATGAAATTCTGCCGTCTGAAATAAGCGTCTCATTGAAAATCGCAATAAAAGAATTCGGAAAAAAGATGAAAGGATATTTAACCAACGAGGCAGTTCTTGTAGGAGTGGAATCGCGCACATCGTCACCCGTTAGGATTCCGAGAGATAAAAATTCTCTTATGCATCCACAAATTGAAGGATTGTTTCCGTGCGGAGAAGGCGCTGGCTATGCAGGCGGAATTGTTTCTGCCGCAATGGATGGCGAACGGTGTGCGGAGGCGGCTGGAAAGTTTTTAAAAGAATAAAAAGCGTAATGAAAAATGATCACTCCTTCACAAATTTCCCCCGCACCATCTCCATGCCGGTTTTCACTTCAATGATGTAAACCCCCTGCGAAAGTCCGCTTACATTCAGTGTAGCAGTTCCTTGTTCACTTTGTCCGCCATAGTGCAAAGAAGGCGGGAGGTTCTGTGTTCCAGGTTGGGATTGCAATACAATTTTTCCTAATAAATCAAAAACTACTATTTCTTTAATTGTG
>Ga0187893_10004201_pt1 | contig 27807 bp, 27 predicted proteins | sample MA1701074metaG_FD_139574 | JGI IMG/M metagenome (GOLD analysis project Ga0187893, IMG submission 139574) | White microbial mat communities from a basaltic lava cave in the Kipuka Kanohina Cave System on the Island of Hawaii, USA - MA170107-4 metaG ... | reverse complement strand
GCAACCGGAAGCCGTCCCTTCGTTCCACCGCTGGAAGGGCTCAGGCTCGATTCGGGTCAATTCAAAGAGGGGGTCTTTCTCTTTCGAACACTGCAAGACTGTGATGGCATCATCAAGTTTGCCGGTCGATGCAGAAAGGCTGCTGTGATTGGTGGCGGCCTTCTGGGGCTGGAGGCGGCCCGCGGCTTGGTGAACCTCGGAGTGGAGACCCATGTTGTCCACCTCATGAGCCACTTGATGGAAGTACAACTCGACGGACCCGCTGGTACTGTTCTTAAAACCACCCTTGAGCATCTAGGTGTCCGCGTTCATCTCGAGAAGGCTACTACGGCGATTCTGGGCGGCAGCCACGTCAGTGGGCTTCAGTTCAAAGATAGGACGACCCTGAACTGTGACATGGTTGTGATCTCCGCAGGCATTCGCGCCAACAGTGAACTCGCCCAAGCGGCCGGACTGAAAGTCGAGCGCGCCATCGTTGTGGACGATTTTCTGAATTGTCCAGATGATCCGAAAATTTTTGCTGTAGGCGAATGCGCGCAACACCGGGGACAAGTATATGGGTTGGTAGCGCCTCTGTGGGAGCAAACCGCAGTTCTGGCAGACCGCTTGAGCGGCCGTAGCCCTCAGGCGGCCTATTGCGGCTCGAAGATTTCTACCAAACTCAAAGTAATGGGAGTCGATCTGGCAGTGATGGGCGACAAGCATCCGCGCGAGCCTGGAGATGAGGAAGTGAACTACGTCGAACCGTCTCGCGGGATATACAAGAAGCTGATCATTCGCAACGGACAGTTGGCCGGCGCCATTCTTCTGGGGGACTCTTTGCGCGCTGGAGCACTGCACCAGTACTTCGATCAAGGATCTGAACTTCCGGAAAATCGGGCGGAGCTGCTGTTTCCGATCACAGGTGAAGCCAAGCCACTCACGATGGCATATGTTCCCGATTCCGCGCAGATCTGCAACTGCAACGGCATTTCGAAGGGCAGGCTGGTGGAGGCGATTCAGTCCGGTTGTCGCAGCCTGAAGTCATTGTGCGATGCTACTCGGGCCGGTACTGGCTGCGGCTCTTGCAAGTTACAGGTCCAGGCCATTCTGGAGATGGCTTCCGATGGCCTGATGGTGGAAGATCCCTCTGCCCATTACTACGTCCCAGGAATTCCGTACACAAAACAAGCACTGATTCAAGTCATCAAAGAGCAGGGTCTGCGAAGTGTCTCAGCGGTTTTCGCGGCCCTGGCTGGAGGCAGGGAAGACGCTGGCAGTAAAGCGGGATTAGCTTCTCTTCTGAAAACATTGTGGGGCAAGGATTACGATGACGAGCGGGATGCTCGCTTCATCAACGATCGTGTTCACGCCAACGTTCAGAAAGACCGGACATTTAGCGTTGTGCCCCGCATTTATGGTGGCGTGACCAGCGCAGCCGAACTGCGGCGGATAGCGGATGTTGCCGACAAATACAACGTCCCGATGGTCAAGATCACAGGAGGTCAACGCATCGACCTCCTAGGCATCTCTAAGGAGGACCTTCCTAAGGTCTGGCGGGACCTTGGCATGCCGTCTGGACATGCTTACACGAAGGCGTTTCGGACCTGCAAAACGTGCGTCGGCACCGACTTCTGCCGATATGGAGTCGGCGACAGCACAACACTAGGCATTCAGATCGAGAAACGTTTTCAGGGGATTGAGTCACCGCACAAGATGAAACTGGCAACGGCTGGCTGTCCACGCAATTGTTCCGAAGCCACAACAAAGGATCTTGGTGCTGTAGCGATCGAGGGCGGCAGCTGGGAAATCTATGTCGGCGGCGCCGCCGGGTCACGAGTCCGCAAAGGGGATGTTCTTTGTGTTGTTGAGAGCCACGAAGAGGTACTGAAGTTCATGGGCCGCTTCATGCAGTACTATCGCGAAAATGGAAAGTATCTTGAGCGAACCTACGATTTTGTGGAACGTATCGGGATTGAAAGACTACGACGGCTGTTGGTGGATGACTCTGAGGGAATCAGTTCGAGGCTAGATCAGCAGATACAGGTGGCTGTTGATGCCTACCGGGATCCCTGGGAAGAAGCGGCTCAATATGTGCATCCTGGCCAGTTCCTAAACGTTCTGGTGCCGGCGAAAGTCTAGTGTCGGCCGCAGTGGTTCGCCTTGGAATCGTTTCCCAAGTTGTTGCCTCAGGAGGCATAAATTGTGTCCAACCAAACGAATATCCGGACATGTTCACTCGGTCCCGCTTCGCAAGTTCCGTTAGGAGAGGGCAAAACCTTTCAGATAGGAGAGTTAAGCATAGCTGTCTTTCGCAGCCGCGACGGGCGGCTGTTCTCAACTCAGGCATTCTGCCCGCACAAAGGTGCTCTGCTCGCCGACGGGATTATAGGAGGAGGCAAATTAATCTGCCCGCTTCATTCCTGCAAGTTTGACCTGCAAACGGGGAAGCCAGCCGACAACAGCTGCGACGCTCTGCAAACGTATCGAATCCAAGTTTCTGAAGTCGGCAGCATCGACCTCTGCATCGAAGCACTCCAGGAACCCTGAGTCAGGCCCCGCGTTCGGCACGTGGCATAACTGTTCACTTAGAAACTCGGCTGGCTCTGAGGGAATCGCTAGGCTTTTTTTCTATACTCCTTCAAGAACCCGACAAACATAATCTTGTGGGCCTCCTCCGAAGACAATAGCCGGATGCAGAGGTCCTGCGTCACGTAATCGTGCCCGTCGCAGAGGCGAATGATCTTGTTATATTGGTCGATAGCCCCGTCCTCCGCTCTAATGACCCCTTCGATGACGCTGGTGACATCAGTCGTGTCTTTCGGCGGCTGGAGAAACTTCTGTCCAAACTTCAAGGCCAGCGATCCGGGAACAAATCCGCCCAGTTGCTTGATTCTCTCACCCAGCTGTCGAGCATGCATCAGCTCTTCGGTGATGTCGGCAGCAAGTGCTTTCTTAATTTCCTCGGCGCGCACGCCGTCCAGATCGATTGAGATTGCCAGGTAGTTCGTGACGGTCTCCAGCTCCATCTGATAAGACACCTGAAGTTCCTTGATGATCGTGTTGTGACTGGCCTTCGGCATGAGAGCTCCTTAGAAAATTGTTTGGGAAATATAGCAGCTGGCTGCAGGGGCCATCTGACCTAGCGGCGTTGTGATTCTATCGATTGAGCGACGAGAAAACAATCAGGTTGATCGAGTCTTGACTCCGAACAATAAGTAAAGTGCCGTTTTTTGAGTCGATTTACGGTTCATTGCCGCGAACTGTCAGGTTCTGCAGACGACGGAATGAAACGGGGCAAATTTTGGTGATAGCAATGAGGGTATTGCGATAAACTCGGAGAGGTTCAGGCGTTCACCCATTAAACGGCGAGGACACCATGAGCAGAATCCATCGGCGTCAATTCGTTTCTCAAACTTTGGCCGGCGCGACAGCCTTGTGGTCTGGTGTGCATTCTTCATGGCTTTCTGCGGCTCCTTTGGTGAAGAAGGCAGCGTCTGACCGTGTGGTTCTGGGCCATACGGGCATCAAGCTTTCGCGGCTGGCGATGGGCAGCGGCACCAACGGAACGAACTATTCCTCAGATCAGGTTCGCCTGGGTCTCAAAGGTTTCACAGATCTCCTTGTTTACGGGTTCGACCAAGGCGTTAACTTCTGGGAGGCTGCCGACCAGTATGGGAGTCATGCTTGCCTGAACGCTGGAATGAAACAGGTGGGGCGCGATAGATTGGTATTATTGACCAAGACCCATGCGCGGACGGCACCACAGATGCAGGCCGATCTGGATCGGTTTCGCAAAGAGTTGGGCACAGATTGCATCGACATCGTCCTGCTCCATTGCATGACGAGCGCGCAGTGGCCTGAAGAGCGGCGCGGCGCCATGGACGTCCTCGAGGCAGCCCGGGAAAAGGGTATTATTCGTGCGCATGGTGTCTCATGCCACACGTTGGACGCACTTCTGGTAGCCGCAAAGCATCCCTGGGTTCAGGTCGATCTGGCCCGCGTCAATCCGATTCAGGCCTATATGGACGCCGACCCGGCCACTGTAATCTCTGTGTTTCGCGAGATGAAAAAAGCGGGGAAGGGTGTCATCGGAATGAAGATCATGGGGCAGGGGAAGCTGTCGAACAATCCAAATCGCGCCATCGAACATGCCGCCAAGCTCGATTGCCTCGATTGCTTTACGATCGGTTTTACGAATTCAAAACAACTGGATGAGGTGGTCAGCAAAGTTCCGCGTCTGTCTGTGGCATAGTCCCACAAACCCGCTCAACTTTGGCCGCCTGCCTTTTTCGCTAACGAGCGGGAACGAATGGTAAGCTGCGTAGGCTCTCTTCTGGCTTCAAACATCTGAACTTCGGCAGGTCTCCCATCTGGGCCGGGATGGCTGGAAAATTCCTTCTCGACGGCGCGCCCCAGGTAAAACGAAAACCATTTTCCGCCCTTGGTACAGATTTTGTCGATTCCGTCCAGGTTTGCTTCTACTTTCTTTTCGAAATCCTGTAGCGACCGGGTCAATAATTCCACGACAGCCTTCTCGACATATTGAGATTTGAGTGCCGGATCATAGGTGCCCTTCAGATCTGCCACCGCCTGACGGATGCTCGTAGTGAACTTGTTGCCCAAGCGCATTAAATCTTCACAGCCTTGCATGAATTTTTGAACTTCGTCTTCGCTCAGTTTCTTATTGTGCATCGAGACTCCTTAACCCAGGGAAGCACTGCGCTTTTTGCTTTTCAGATCCTGCGCAGGCTCCGCTGGTGGTTGAACCTGACGACCCAGAGCGCTTCCAAAGCAAAAGGCGTACCATTGGCCACCTTCGGTGCAAATCTTATTGATGCCATCCAAGTTGCTCCGGATCTCGCGCTCAAACTCAGAAAAGGACTGGGATAGCATTTCAGCGACTGCTTTCTCCAGAAAGTGACTCTTGAGAAAGGCATCCAGGCGCATCTTGAAAGCTTCCATAGCCACGTCGATATTCCCGCCGAAAGATGCCCCCAATCTCATCAACTCTTCGTTGGCCTTAAGGAAACGGTCTATAGACGCCTGCGACTGTGGGCTCGTGCTCATAACTCTCTCTCCCAGGGGCAAGGTGGTCTAAATGATAACCGAAGTTATGCGCTTGCTATAGGGGAAAATTGGACGCCCAGAGGCAGGGTTACGAGCAAACAGCGGGTTACGGAGAGATTAGGGAAGTCAACCAAACTGCTGGAGAGGTGTCATAAGTTCCATACCGACAAGGTGTTCCTGCTCGGTACCGGTCTGTCGAGCCCAAACCACACGACCTCGAACTCTTTCCCGACCGTCGAACTCCAGCGACACGGGACTGTCTTTTTGCATCGATCGAGAGAGTATTAGGCAGGCTCCCAGACGGCTCACATTCTTTGTCATTGTGATCTCTTCGAAACTATTATTCTGGAGATCAATTCCCCGTAAAGTCGTCATGATCTGTACGTCGAACCGCTTGGCATCCCGCTTCCTTTTCTGGATTGCCACGCGGTAGGCGTCGTAAATGGAAATGCCCCAAATCGCAAAAGGAAGAGCGGCCAAGAGAGCGATCATTGGTGCGCCTACGGGAGAAGCAGAACTTCCCAATATCAGCAAGAGAAGAGCGCTGGAGAAGCTGAAAAGCGCGATGATCAACATGCCCTTGAGCGTTTCACCATTGGAAAGCTGCCCCAGCCCGGGAAATCGAACCGCTTTTTTAGCGGCACCAATGCCAACACGACTGTAATAAGTGGAACTGTCCCCCATCGCTCACCTCGCGGAAGATTGCACTTCGCAGCGTCGTATCGACGTCAATAAATGATGGCTTGAATCTTTTCGAGAGATTTCGTTTTCAGGCGCGTGTCGCAGGTTCGCATTCTGGAATACCCCGACTCTTTCTCAGAAAATAATGCACACGGTCGTGGAACAAGAAAAGTGTTGCTGTTATATACAGTCCGACGGCCAGAATCAAGGCTTGATTGAATCCAAGGTTCACGGCTATTACCATGGTGAGAATCGAACCAAGGACCGACGCTGCTCCGTTAATGCCCCAGGCCCAGGGGATTAACGCCGCTGAGGTCTGCCGCAGCCAGCTGATCCCAAGGGGCATCGGCATGCCCATGACGAATCCCAGAGGTGCCAGAAAGGCAACCGCCATCATCGCTTTCAATGGCGTTGTCAGCCCGACCAAGCCATACAGGAAGACCGACAGAAGGGGAACGTAAGCCAGCGTCAACCCAGCAATCAGAAGACATACTGCGAAAATCTTCTGACGTAGGCGCTCAGCGGAAAATCTGGCCGAAAAGAAGCTTCCCAGTCCACTGAAAAGTAATGTGGAGAACAAAACAATGCTCAGAGCATAGACTGGGCGTCCCAGAAACAGGATGAATTTCTGGACCAGCGTCATTTCGATCAGGATGAAGCCTAGACCCAGGCAGAGAAAGTAGCCAAGTTCAACCCCGCCTTGCCCTCTGCCGACAAGCTCCTTCCGAAACCAAAACAGTGGGAAGAGAATGAATAGCAGCACGAGAACCAGCGCAGCTAGAAAAACAACGAAGAGGACAAGCAAGCCCACATTGGTCTTCTTGGATTCCCACGACAGAAATAGGGAATTCCACAGCTGGCTTAGCCTTACTGTGTGAAAGAAAAACGGACTGTTGTCGTGCGGCGGCGTTATATCATAGGCATAACCACGATAAAATTCCTTCGGGTCGGCGGCTGTGATCAGTCGCGTAAATGGATTCTCGGGGCGGGTGAGGGGAGAGTAAAGCACCTCGAAGGCGTTCGCGTGGCTGATACCTTCGATAGCGCGTACTTCCTCATCGGTGAATCCTGACTTCTTGAAGAGGAAGTTAGATTCAACTGCCTCGCGCCAGCGGTTTTCGCGGACCACAATCATCGAGCGTTCAGGGTCCGACAGCCCAATGTCTTGCATCGCCGCACGCGTCAAAGAAACGAGGCGCAAATCTTGTTGCGGCGGGTCGAGATTCCAACGAGTAAATGTGAGAATTCCGTCGTTCTTAAGCTTGGCGAAGTAGTCCTTGAAAGCTTCAACGGTGTACAGGTTGTTTTCGGTTAAAGCAAAAGCTCCGGCCGCTGTGGCAGCCCAGGTATCTACAAGGGTCGCCTGAATGATGTCGTACGAATGTGGGGTACGACGGATGAAGCTGCGCCCCTCGTCAACGTGTATTTGAACTTCGGGCCGAAAATAAAGCCCCCCGGTGAAGTTCTTAAAAGCTCCTCGCATCACGTCGTTGACGGTGATGGGATTGATCTCAACGCCCGTGATATCGCGATTCCCGAAGGTCAAAGCCGTCAGAACGTCGATGCCGCCACCCGGCCCAATGATCAACGTCTTGGCAGAGGGTTTGATGTGATAGGCGAGGGAAGAAACCCGTCCTTGCAGGAACCGCCAGGATGCGATGTTTCCGTTGAAATCAGGCAAGAGAGTGCCAGCGTCGCCATCCATGATGATCCATGTGTTTTTCCTGTCCCGATTCACCTGAACGACCGTGATGCGGGAAGACGAATTCCACTGCGTGAACAGTGCTTCGCCTTCGTTCCGGCCCTTGACGTACTGAATCTTGAGCCAGGAGTTGTTCGGCTCCAGGACCAGGGAAGCAGCCAACGGAGCCAACAGGATCAGAGGAACAACATGAAATCTTCGGCGGGTGCCGTCAGGTACCAGCATCCAGCACGCCGCGCCAGCGAGAGCCGCGATCGCAAGCATGGCTTGCGGACCACCCAGCACGTTGAGCAACGGAATAACGAGCAGGCAGCCGCATGCTGCACCAGCAAGATCAACGGAGTATAGGCGGCTGATGTCTTCGGCGAGATGCGTCATGGCCAGAGACAGGCACATTCCACCAAGAAAAAAAGGAACAGAGGGAATGCCATACAACAAGACGATCCGCCAAAGCTGTCGCAACGTGAAGTCAAATTGGAAGTCAAGCTTGAGGACGAAACCCAAAACAACGGGAATCGAGGCTGCGAACAGCCAGCAGAACGTGAACAATTGCTTCTCGAGTCGATCCCGCCGAAAGAATCTTGGAAACAGATAGACATAGACACCGCTGGCGCCCGATCCTAAGAGCGCCAGCGAGATCACCATAAAGGCATAGTGGTAGTAGAGCTTGACCGAGAAAATGCGGGTTAGAACCAGTTCCAGCATCAGGATGGATGCGCTGATCAGAAACACAGCTGGATAGATTCGCCGGTTTGTAGCGGGAGTTCTGTGCGTCATCTGCGGATGCCAAAGCCTCTGCGGAAGCAAGCGTGTACGTACGAAACGCGCAGGATTCTAACAACTTAAACAGCCGTGCATACAACTAAATGTCACGCTGCCGCTCTCACCAGACTTGCGCCAAACGACTCGGGTCGTTTTCTGTTTGGTTCATGCAGAGCTATCCTGGGATTATTGTGTTGACGCATCTAAGCTGCACCTCTAGAATCGATTCGCTTCCAAAAGACTTAGAAAGCATAGCGGCGGCGTGCCACGAGACTCTCGGCGGCATGGTATTCCCATAAGTCGAGGTCATTTGCACCCATGATACAACGTTCTACGATTCGCCCGACGCGGGCCCGGCATTGGGTCGTGGTCTTCGCGGTAACCTTGTCGATCATCACCTACATTGATCGGGTTTGTATTTCTCAGGCCACGCCGGCGATCATGAAGGACTTGGGTCTTGACAAGGCCCAGATGGGGCTGGCGTTGTCGGCCTTTGCCTGGGCCTATGCTCTCTTTGAGGTCCCGGGCGGATGGCTGGCCGACCACATGGGACCCCGCAGAGTTCTTATGCGGATTGTGGTGTGGTGGTCTTTTTTTACTGCGGCCACGGGTTGGGTACGGAATCTATGGTCGCTGGTGGTTGTTCGCGCGCTCTTTGGAGCCGGTGAAGCAGGCTGCTATCCTAACTTGACCAAAACCTTCACCACCTGGCTGCCGCAAGACGAACGGGTTCGCGCACAAGGCATCACTTGGATGAGTTCCCGATGGGGAGGGGCGTTTACGCCGCTCCTTGTGGTTTACATGTACAACTTCATGAGTTGGCGCCAGACGTTTGAATTTTTCGGCGCGCTGGGCGTCGTCTGGGCCTTGGTGTTTTATTGGTGGTACAGGGACAATCCCCGAAACCATAAGAGTGTGAATAATGCAGAGCTTGCGCTCCTTAAAGGGGCCGAGCATACGGCCTCCGGGCATGGCAATGTGCCTTGGCGGAAGCTCCTCTTGTCTCCGAATATTTGGTTGCTGTGGCTTCAATATGCCGCGCTAGCGTATCCCTGGTATTTCTACATTACTTGGTTACCAACTTACCTTAAGGAGTCCTATAACCTGGAGCCGCAAAAAGCAGCGATCTTGGCTGGGCTGCCGCTGTTCTTTGGGGGTATCGGATCTTTTTTTGGTGGCTGGATTTCGCCGATTGTCGCCCGGAGGATTGGGAGTGTAACCAAGGCACGCCGTTTCTTCGGAATTCTGGGTTTTTGCCTGGCGTCTGTGCTGCTTTTTCTTTCCGGCCATATGAAAGATCCGGTCATTGCTTCCCTCGTCATGGGACTTGCGAGCTTCTCGAACGACCTCGTGATGCCTGGAAGCTGGGGAGCGTGCATGGATATCGGCGGCAAGTACGCGGGCACCCTCTCCGGATCGATGAATATGATGGGGAATTTCGGGGGCGCTTTGGCTCCTGTCATCACGGGCTACATCCTGCAAGCAACAAACAACAACTGGATGATGTCCTTCTATATCGGCGCAGCCGTTTACCTGATCGGAGCAGCGTGCTGGTTCTTCATCGATCCCGTCACCCCCCTCGAAGAACCTTCCTTGGTTGAGGTTCATACCTAAGATCCCTTCAGGTTCGTTTGGTAACAGACGCTCCAATCCTGGATCTCTCTGGGGGCGCCAGTCTGGCTTTCAGGAGATCCATAGCAACGTAACTACCCAAGCATCCCATGGGTTTTTGGTCGAACTGGAGGCCCTAGTTCCACCAACGAGTTCGGCTGGTAATGCGCTAAATTCAGAGTCTTAACCGGCAGCGCCGTTTCTTTACACCCCTGATCTTCCATGGTATTGTCTGGCCTTCATCTTGAGCCGTTCTACCCCAACAAGGAGTCGATCCATCATGGCAACTGCAGGAAATCTGAAGGCAGATGTGAAAGATATAAGCCTCGCAGCCAGAGGCAAGAAACGTATCGAGTGGGCTTCACGCTCGATGCCGGTGCTTGAGCTCATCCGCAAGCGGTTTCTGAAGGAAAAGCCGCTGAAGGGACTGAAGGTTTCAGCCTGCCTGCATGTAACCACTGAAACGGCAAATCTGATGACGACGCTACGCGATGGCGGCGCCGACGCCGTGATCTGTGCCTCAAACCCGTTAAGCACTCAGGATGATGTGGCTGCTTCATTGGTGCACGACTTCGGCATACCGGTCTTTGCAATCAAGGGAGAGGACAACAAGACTTATTACTCCCATATCACGGCGGCCCTCGATCATCAGCCACACATTACGATGGACGACGGCGCAGACCTTGTGTCTACCATTCATTCCAGTCGGCGAGATCTGCTGGCCAATATCGTCGGCGGCACCGAGGAGACCACCACCGGTGTTATCCGGTTGCGCAGCATGGCGAAGGACGGGGTGCTGATGTTTCCTATTGTCTCTGTTAACGACGCCGATACCAAGCACCTGTTCGACAATCGTTACGGAACTGGGCAGTCAACACTCGACGGTGTGATTCGTGCGACCAACTTGCTCATCGCGGGTCTGAACGTGGTTGTGGCCGGGTATGGATGGTGCGGACGCGGGGTTGCCTCCCGCGCGCGTGGCATGGGTGCCAAGGTCATTGTCACGGAGATCGATCCGACCAAAGCCATAGAAGCCGTCATGGATGGTTTCCACGTTATGCCCATGGCCGAGGCGGCAGCGCTGGGTGACATCTTCGTTACCGTGACCGGAAACAAGAAAGTGATCCGCAAGGAACATTTCGAAGCCATGAAGGACGGCGCGGTTGTGTGTAACTCCGGTCATTTCAACGTGGAAATCGACATTCCAGCGCTGGAAGCGCTGTCGAAAAGCCATGGGGAAGCCCGAGAGTTTGTCGAGGAGTATCAGATGATTGCCGACGGCCGGAAAATCTTCCTGCTAGGGGAGGGAAGATTGATTAACCTGGCGAGCGCGGAAGGACATCCCGCTTCTGTGATGGATATGAGCTTCGCCAATCAGGCACTGTCTGCCGAGTACATGGCGAAGAATCACAAGACCCTTGAAAAGAAAGTCTATGCCGTTCCAAGTGCCATCGACAAGGAAATCGCCCGCCTCAAACTTCAGTCGATGGGCTCTTTCATTGATGTCCTCACCGGAGAGCAGGAGGCTTATCTGGCGTCTTGGGCTGAAGGAACCTAGAAGGAGTTCCAAGCAGCAAACCGATTTGCGCCTGAAGACCTTCAGGCCGTTTATGTTCGAATGGTGAACAGAAAGTATACTCCGCTGGCGCCGAAGATTAGATTCGGCGCCCACGCTGCAAGGATCGGCAACAGCTTTCCAGCGCCGCCCACCTGTTCAAAGAACTCCAACATCACCCAGTATGTAATGCCGATCAGGATGCTCAGGCCCACACCGTAAAGCGATCCTCGCTTGCCCATCGAAAACGAGAAGGGAATGGCGATCATGCACATGATGAGGCTGATGATCGGGAACGAGAGTTTCTTATGCAGAGCCACCGTCAGGCGCATAACGTCGAAGCCACTCTGTCTTAGATCCTGAATGTAGTTTCGCAGTTCCAGGTAGCTCATCTGGCTCGATTGCTTTACTTCCTTTTTGAAGTAGGGGGGATCCTCCGTAATTTCCGGGAAGGGTTGCCGCTCAAACCGGACGAACTCTTTCGCAACCGCCCGCTGGTCGCGAAAGCCCTGCGACCAACCGTCCTCAAGAATCCAGGTCTGCTGGAGTTCGTCCCAACTGGCGCGGCTGGCGTAGATTCTTCGGTTGATCGTGATGGTTGACGGGTCAAACTCAAAAATCGACAGGTCCCTGAAGAGATTACGATGCTCGTCAAAGAAGTTGTAGTAGAAGATCTTGCTTCGTTCACCCATCATGCACTTTCGATCGGGCCGCAGGTACGTCTGGGGACGCCGACCCTTGATAATATCGCGCAGTGCGTCTTGCTTTTGATTGCAAGCAGGCAGCAAGTATTCCTGCATTGCAAATGACAGTGCACTCATCAACACAGTCACGATCATGAGAGACAGTGCGAGGCGGTACAGACTAACGCCGGAAGCCTTCATCGCAACGATTTGCGAGGTCCGAGTCAGGACACCGAAATTTACCAGCACTGCAACGAGCACGCTCATTGGGATCATGTAGAACACGATCTGTGGCAACAAATAGCGAAAGTAGTTCAACACGACAAGGATGGGGATCTGGTTACTGACAACATCCTCGAGCAGTTCGAAAAATGTGAAGACGATGAAAATGATGACGAACGAGCAAAGGACCAGAAAGAAATACTTTAGAAAGCCAACGACCACGTACTTGTCAATGATCAGAGGCACCGTCCAGCGCACTCCGCGGCGGAGACTATGGTTCGTGGATGCCGTTTGCGACTGAACTTTCGCTCGGCGCGGGCGAAATGCTGCCACGAGGTTATCCAGTACTCTCCGAAAAGGCCGCGTCAACTTCGACCAGCCGGATTCCTTCTCACACACAGCCAACAAGTAGAGCGCCAATCCGAGGAATACCACGTTGCCAGCCCATGGGCCCAGGATGGGCGATAGCCGTCCATTTTTCGCAAAACCCTCACCAAGAGAAAGCAGGAGGAAATAAACGAGAAAAATGCCCAAGCTCACGACAAATCCGTAGGACTTACCACCTTTTTTGGAGATGACGCCAAGAGGTATGGCGAGAAGAGAAAAGATGATGACTCCAGACGGAACAGCAACACGCTTGCTGAGTTCCACCAGTTGCTCCCGGTGCTCTTTCAGACCAGTGCCGCTGTCCGATCCCAGCCGCCATCGGCCAAGCAGCTCCACGGAATCCATCTCCATCATCTTTCGCGGCTGGGCCTGCAGGTCTTCGACGGCTCCATTGAACGAGGCCACAGGAATGTCGGTTTCGTTGAAAGTGGCGAGGTCGTACAGGCCCTGAGTCCGATTCGAGACCGAGTGCCTTTCGCCGTTCGAAAGGTGCAGCTGAAGCTTTCGTTGCTCAATATCGTTGAAGAGTGTGCCTGTCTGGGCGAGGGTAATCTTGGGTTCATCCTTCTTGGAGATGTCTGCGAGAAACACCCCTTTCCAGACTGACTTGTCCGGGGTGGTGTCCCGAACGTACAGCACCAAGTTCGAAAAGCCCTCCTCGAATACGCCTGGACGGATGGCGGAGCTGATGGATTTCAGGGCAATCTCACCCCGCATGGCCCTGAGCCGCTGATTTGCTCGTGGTTGCCAGTAATTAGCGTTGAGGAACGCGGCCAGAAACGTGAAGCAGGCAAATACCATTACAGGGCGTGCCAGACTCCGAATGCTGACCCCGCTGGATCGCATTGCGGTAACTTCGTTGTCAGCCGACAGCCGCCCGAAACTGATGAGAATTGCCAGGAGTGAGGCCATCGGAATCGAGAAGGTAAAGATCGTCGGTAACGTATAAAACAGAATGGAAAGGATTTCCTGAAGAGTCACATTCTTTTGGACTAGGAGCTCCAAAGGCCGGCCCTGAGCGCGCGGAATGATCACAAAGCTGAAAACCAGCAGGCCCAGAAGAAAAGGCCCTAGCAGCTCACGGAACACGTATCGGTTCAGTATCTTCATTATGTTCTTTATCGATAGGCGCTCGCTAGTTCGCGACACGAAAGCAGTTCTTCAACAAGTTCTGGCAGGATACTAGCACGCCTACGCACCAGGGAACTGCTGGATCTCCATTTGATCTCCATTGAGCTAGGAGAAGGTGAGCTTCTCAATGAAACGTCTGATAATTTATATTATGTCAATAAGTAGCCAACAGGAGTGGTCTGGAAGCCCCGTAACGTTCCTGCCCACTTCCATCTCCCGCGTTTCCACATCTTGACAAAGCACCGACTAGAGATTATAACTGCCGCTGCATTTGGCACTCGACCACTGCGAGTGCTAACAGTTATCTATACCAAATTCACCGGAGAATACACGTATGAGTCTCAGACCTCTGCATGATCGGATTCTGGTCCGAAGAATGGACGCCACCGAGCAAGCCAAGGGTGGCATCATCATTCCAGACACCGCAAAGGAAAAGCCACAGGAAGGTGTCGTCGTCGCTGTAGGTAACGGAAAACTTCTTGAGAACGGTACACGTCTTGATATGTCAGTGAAGACGGGCGACCACATCTTATTCGGCAAGTACACCGGCACCGAAGTCAAGCTTGAAGGCGAGGAGTTGCTGATTCTTCGCGAAGATGATGTCCTAGCGATTACAGAAGGCGCTACCCGCTCTAAATCGTCCAGCAAATAGCTCAATCAAACGGCATAACGACAAGGAGGATGACATGGCTAAACAAATTGTTTCAGGCGAAGATTCCCGGCATGCCCTGTTGAAGGGCGTCAATCAGCTGGCCGATGCCGTGAAGATCACTTTGGGTCCAAAAGGCCGCAATGTGGTCCTCAGCAAGAAATTCGGATCCCCCACCATCACCAAAGACGGCGTCACGGTGGCCAAAGAGATTGAGCTGCTGGATGGACTCGAGAACATGGGTGCGCAGATGGTGCGTGAGGTCGCATCAAAGACAAGCGACGTGGCGGGCGATGGGACCACTACCGCCACAGTTTTGGCACAGGCGATTTTTCGGGAAGGCTGCAAGACGGTCGCTGCCGGTGCCAATCCAATGGCGTTGAAGCGCGGCATCGAAAAGGCCGTGGACGAGGTTGTCTCAGAAATCCAGCGGCTTTCGAAACCAGTCAAGGGTGAGATGATCGCTCAGGTCGGTACCATCTCGGCAAACGGCGACACGAAGATCGGCAGCATCATCGCCGAGGCTATGTATAAAGTCGGCAAGGACGGAGTCATTACGGTTGAAGAAGCCAAGACGATGGAAACAACGTTAGACATCGTTGAGGGCATGCAGTTTGACCGTGGCTATCTCTCCCCTTACTTCGTTACCGACGCCGATCGCATGGAGTGCGTGTTGGAAGATGCTCTGATCCTGATTCATGAGAAAAAGATCAGTAGCATGAAGGATCTGCTTCCGGTGCTCGAGCAAGTTGCCAAACTGGGCCGTCCGCTCCTCATCATTGCCGAGGAAGTGGAAGGCGAAGCGCTCGCAACCTTGGTCGTTAACAAATTACGCGGCACACTGAACGCAGCAGCTGTGAAGGCGCCCGGCTTTGGCGACCGACGAAAGGCGATGCTCGAAGATATCGCCATTCTCACAGGTGGCAAAGCAATCACCGAGGACTTGGGACTTAAACTTGAAAACCTGAAGGTTGAGGACCTGGGTCGTGCCAAGCACATCGTGATCGACAAGGACAACACCACCATTGTTGAGGGTGCTGGCAAGTCCAAGGAGATTGAAGGCCGTGTCAAGCAGATCCGCGCCCAAGTAGAAGACACGACCTCCGACTATGATCGAGAGAAACTGCAGGAGCGGCTTGCCAAATTGGTTGGCGGCGTTGCCGTAATCAAAGTCGGCGCGGCGACCGAGACCGAGCTGAAGGAGAAAAAAGCACGGGTGGAAGATGCCATGCATGCTACCCGAGCCGCTGTCGAGGAAGGAATTGTCGCCGGTGGTGGTGTGGCCTTCATTCGTGCCATTCCAGCAGTAGCCAAACTCAAGCTCGGAGAGGATGAGCAGATCGGCGTCGACATCGTGCGCCGTGCCCTGGAAGAACCGTTGCGTCAGATTGCTTCCAACGCCGGAGTAGAAGGATCGATTGTGGTGGAAAAGGTCAGACAGGAAAAGAAAGAGTCGTTTGGGCTGAATGCCCAGACCGGCGATTTCGAAGACCTCATCGCTGCGGGTGTGATCGATCCAGCCAAAGTGGCGCGTACTGCGCTGCAGAACGCGGCATCCGTGGCCGGACTTCTGCTGACCACCGAAGCGCTCATTTCGGAAATACCGGAGAAGAAGAAAGAACCCGCCATGCCCCATGGTGGTGGAGGCGACATGTACTAGGAGATGTTCCCTGTTCTCCAGGCGGCCCATGTTACAATGGGCCGCCTTTTTTTGTGCTATGACACTACCCTGCTCGCAAAGAATCTTGCTGCTGGCCGCCGTCGCAATTGTTTCCGCTTCCGTCTTGATGACTCCGGTCTGTAATCTCTTATTCAAGTGCGGCTGTTCCTGGCTTTGGACGACCGCAGCAGCTCATTGCAACGTCCATAATGCGGCTCCGCCCCACTGTCCCTGGTGCAGCCAGGGTGCACTAGGCTACTATCTTCCTTACGCAGGATTCATTGTCGGACAGTTTGTGGCGGGCACTCTCGTCCTTCGGTTCAGCGACAATCTGATCTTGGCAGTGTTGGCCAACATCGCTGCAATGTTGCCGGTCGGGTATCTGATGGGACTTCTCACTCTCAAACTCGTCCCTTATCCCCTCTGGATCTTCTCCTAGCCATCAAGACCAAAGCCTATCAGCCATTTCCACTGGAATTCCTGACCGGGAATCCAGAATCGTTGTGCTAAGATAACGCACATTGCATCGGCATGAGGGCCGAAAAATGGAGCGCATTCCACAGTTCAAAATGGATGGCGATTTGAGTTTGAGCGTTCCGATGACTCTCGGTTTCGACAAGATTCTTCATGATTTCGTGCTGTTAACCACCGCCAAGAGCGGGTTTCCAAGTGAAGATTCCAGTCGTATCGCGGGCCAGGTTTCCAATTTGTTGCGCGAACAAATGAAAGGGCTTCCGGAAAACGGCCGCACTCCACACCTGCAGTTGACTCTTAGCCACCACCCTGGTCGCGTGACGATCACAACGACCATCGCCTCAATCAATTTTTCCAAACAGGAACATTTCCAGGTGCAAGCAGGTTAATGATGCCCATTCTTGACGCTTTCCTGTCTGATGAGCTCGAGTCCCTTCGCCAAAAGCATCTCTTCAGGACCCTGCGTGTCTTGGAGGGCCGCCAACTTCCCGAAGCGTGCTTCGATGGTCATTCCGTCATCAATCTCTCGTCGAACAATTATCTCGGATTTAGCACACACCATCGTTTGGTAGACGCGGCCCGACAGGCCACCGAAGCCTTTGGCGTCGGGTCCGGAGCTGTGCGCACCATTGCGGGCACGATGCAGATTCACATGGAGTTGGAGGAATCCATCGCGCGCTTCAAACAGGTCGAGGCCAGCGTTGTCTTTCAGTCAGGCTTTACAGCCAATGCGGGGACCGTGTCGTCGATACTGGGTAAAGGCGATCTGATCATCTCAGATGAACTCAATCATGCGAGTATCATCGATGGCTGTCGGTTATCGCGAGCTGAAATTCGGGTTTTCCCACACAAGGACCTCAACCGGCTCGAGGAAATTTTGAAGGAAACTGCAAATTTTTCCGGCAAGAAGTTGCTGGTCAGCGACGGCGTTTTTTCTATGGATGGCGACATCGCGCCGCTGCCTGGGCTGGTTGCGCTGGGGGAACGATACGGAGCGATTCTGATGGTCGACGATGCGCACTCCAGCGGAGTGCTCGGTAGGGACGGTCGGGGAACCGTGGATCATTTCAATTTGCATGGCCGCGTGGATATTCAGGTCGGAACCTTGTCGAAAGCCATCGGATCTCTCGGGGGGTATGTTTGTGGCAGTCGCAAGCTGATCGATTTTCTGTACCATCGGGCGAGGCCTTTCTTGTTCTCCACATCCCACCCGCCCGCTGTAGCCGCCTCCTGTCTGGCGGCGTTTCAGGTGCTTCAGGAAGAGCCTGAATGGATGGAGCGGCTTTGGAACAACACCCGATTCTTCAAAGCCGGTCTCAAGCGGTTGGGCTTTGATACGGGCCAAAGCGAAACACCGATTACGCCCATCATCGTCGGCAAGGGAGACTTGGCGATGCGCTTCTCTGACGAACTCTTTGCCAAAGGAGTGTTTGCCCAAGGCATTGGATTTCCTACGGTTCCCGAGGACCGTTCGCGCATCCGAACCATTGTGACGGCGACGCATACGCAGGAACAACTGGATCGCGCGTTGGATACGCTCGGCAACGTTGGGCGGCGTCTTGGCATCATTTGAAATCGCCGGGTTCTGACTTCGCGAAAATGACTCGCGCAACGTAGCTTTGATCGCTAGGCCGAGATTCCGGAATCATTAATATGCTGGCACATCGAGTAACAATCTTCGAGGTCCCGCAGGAAGCTCTGGGGCGCACGCTCATCCTCTCGGTCATTACGCATGCCCTGCTGATTTTTGTCGTCTTTTTTCTGCCAGGTATCGTCAGTTCTAGCAAGGAGCCTTGGGGCGACGCGAATGCCGGCGGCGGCGCAATATCCGTGGGAATGGTACAGAACATTCGCGGTCTGAATCTGCCGCAGCCGCAGATCACGACGCAGACCAAGATTGCTACAGAATCGAAAGGCCTAGGCCAGACGGAACCTGCAAAGACCGAGGTCAAGGCCCCTGAAGTGCCAGACCCGAAGGCTTTCGAAATCGAGGAGAAAACGAAGAAGGAGCCCAAGCGGCCGGAGCGTCCAGTTCAGAAGGCGCCGCCACAGCTAGCACAGAACGTGCCCCCACAAGAAGTCGTTCCCTTCGGAGAAGGAGGAACTCCCGGCTTCACGTATTCGCCGTTCACCGGTGCGGGCGGCGCTGGTGGAATTGGCGTCGGCGACGGTATGTTTGGATCCAGGTATGGCTGGTATGTGCGGCAAATTCGTGAGATTGTCAGCGCGAACTGGCAGCGCAGCCTGGTGGACGCCAATGTGCGGTCGGCACCGCGAGCCTATATCTACTTCGAGATTCACCGGGACGGAAGTGTCGAAAACGAATCCGTTAAACAATCCAGCGGTGTCCCCTCGCTGGATCGATCAGGACTGCGCGCCATCCGCGCCTCACGATTCCCTCCCCTTCCTGGCGGCGAAACACGGCTGACAGTCGAGTTTTATTTTGAGTACTCGCGCTAGCGCGGAACAGCTTGTGCAAACCCAATGTAGAGGATCCCTTTCTCAATGAAACGAAAACTTTCTTTGTTGTTCTTGGCAGCTGGTTTCTTTGCGTGCATCCAACATCAATTCTCCCAGCAGGCTCAGGTGGAAATTGGAACCAGGACTGGCGTTCGCGCTCGTTTAGCGGTGGCGGACTTTCAGCTGCGGAGTTCCGATCCACAGCTGGCTGCGATGACACAGATCTTCAATCAAGTCTTGTGGGATGACTTGGACATGTCTGGGGTGTTTGATCTGGTTCCGAAAAGCTTCTATCCGGTAAAGCTGCCTTCACAACCACAGGAGGTGATTTTCGAACAGTGGTCGGTGAACGAAGTCAAGGCCCATGATCTGGCGTACGGCAACGCCAGCATCGAGCGCGGTGAGTTTGTCGTAGAGTGCCGGCTTGTCGATGTGAGCACACAGGAATCCATCACAGGCTTGAGGTATCGTGTTGGGCTGGACGAACCTGGAGTGCGTTCCGCGGCTCACAAATTTGCCGACGAAATTGTGCTCAAGATCGGCGGTGGAATCCCAGGAGTGGGACAGACATCGATTTGCTTCGCCTCGGATCGAACCGGGCACAAGGAAATCTGGGTGATGGACTACGATGGCTACGGACAGCGGGCCCTCACCAATCATCGCTCAATCTCGCTGACTCCGCGCTGGTCGCGAGACAATTCGAAGGTCGCATACACCAGCTATCGTGGCGGCAACCCGGATCTCCACATTCAGTCTTTGATAGACAACCGTTTGTTGAGCTTTCCCAGTTTCGGTGGATTGACCACCACACCTGCCTGGGCCCCCGACGGAGAGCGAATCGCCTTCACCTCCAGCCAGACTCGGGACCCTGAGATCTACGTGTCGGACATCCGTGGCCGGGGTCTGAAACGGCTCACCAACAGCCGAGGCGTCGATATCTCTCCGACCTGGAATCCCAAAACAGGTCGCGAACTTGCGTTTGTTTCGGACCGCAGTGGCTCGCCGCAGATCTACATCATGGACGACGAGGGGGCTAACGTGCGGCGGCTCGTAACTGAGGGCGGCGAGGCGGTTGGCCCTTCCTGGAGTCCGGATGGCGCGTTTATTGCATTTTCCTGGCGCAGAGCGTTGACCGGAAATTTTGACGTGTTCCTTATGGACGTGGTCAAAGGCGAATACATACAACTGACTCGCAACAGCCGCAACAATGAACATCCAGTATGGTCGCCCGACAGCCGGCATCTAGCCTTCGAATCAAATCGTGCCGGGACGAAGCAAATCTACATCATGCTTGCGGACGGTACTCGCCAGAAGGCCGTCACCACTACCGGACGGAACACGGCTCCGAGTTGGTCTCACTTTCCACCGAAGTGATTTTTCTTGTTTTACTTCACAAAAGTATCGATTACACTACGGCCGGCTATTGTTCAGTTGCACCATCCAATTCAAACCCACAAACAATTCCATCAGAGGAGAAGGATAATGAACAAACAGCGGTATCTCAGCCGGGCCTCGGTCATCCTGTGTCTTTTGTTACTGATGCTTGCCGGTGGATGCAAGAAGAAAGCGCCTGTGGCGCCGCCGCCACCGCCTCCCCCGCCACCTCCGGCGTCCGCGCCGACAGCGACTCTGTCAGCCGATCCCACGACCATCGAGAGGGGGCAGTCCTCCACTCTCTCGTGGACCACTACTGGCGCAACTAGCGTCTCCATTGACCAGGGCATTGGCGATGTCAGCACCAGTGGTTCGCGCTCAGTGTCTCCCAGTTCTTCGACAACCTACACGCTCTCAGCCAAAGGTGAGGGTGGGACAACAACGGCCACGGCTCGTATCACCGTCACAGCTCCTCCTCCGCCTCCGCCTCCATCGAGACCGCCAGTCACGGAAAGCCTGGAAGATGCGTTCACCAGGAACGTGCGCGATGTCTATTTCGACTACGACCGCTCTGATATCCGCGACGACCAGAAATCCACTTTGGCCGATGCAGCCAGTTTCTTGAAGACCAACTCTGGTGTCAAGTTCAGCGTTGAGGGTCATTGCGACGAGCGTGGTAGTGAAGAGTACAACTTGGGCTTGGGAGATCGCCGCGCTAATGCCGTAAAGAACTATCTCATTTCATTGGGCATTGATGGGGGCAGGATCAACCCCATCAGCTATGGCAAGGAACGCCCGCAGTGCCGTGAGGCCTCGGAGGACTGCTATCAGAAGAACCGGCGGGGCCACTTTGTCATGACCGGACGTTAGACCTACGCGCACGAATGGCTTCTCCAACGACCCTGGGCATTGTCCCAGGGTTGTTGTGTTTTGGGAGACTCGAGGCCACAGTTTTCAAAGTTTCCACAGACTTTCTGAACTCAAGCTGTTATTCTTTCGTTAATTTCTGACGAAACGAGGTGATCGCCTTTGTTTAGCAAGATCATTGTTTTGACGGCATTTGCGATGGTTATCGCACCCATTGGCGGACTGGCGGCGAGTAAGGAAATTGTTCGTCTTCAGGCCGACATGACACTGCTTCAACAACAAGTGCGGGATCTGCAGAGGAGCTTTGATACCCAGAACGCTGTACTGCAAAAGCTGGTTGAACAGTTGACCGACCAGGTAAACATCTTAAAGGGAAGCGTCGAAGACGTTAAGAGTTCCAACCAACAGACGCAGGCTTCAGTATCTGCGCGAGTCGAGTCGGTCGCTGGCCAGTTCTCAACCGTGAATTCCGGACTGGACCTCGTGCTCGATCGAATCAGCAAGCTCTCGCAACAGCTGGCGGAAACCAAGGCAAAAGTTGAAGTGCTCGATGCCCCTCAGGTCGGTTCGAGTGCCACTCCCCGCACAGGTCCCCCCTCCCCGGAGGAGCTGTATAATGCCGCTTATGGAGATTTCATCAAGGGCAGCTACGATCTGGCGAGGCAAGGATTCGAGGAGTATCTGAAAAACTACCCGGAGACGGAATTGTCTGACAACGCTCAGTACTGGGTCGGCGAATGCGCCTATGTTCAGCGCAAGTTTCCCGAAGCGGTTCTGGGCTTTGACAAGGTGCTGATGAACTATCCCAAGGGCGACAAGGCACCCGCAGCGGCGCTCAAGAAAGGCTATAGCCTGCTGGAAACCAAGAAAAACGCCGATGGTATCCGAGAGCTCCGCCAGCTGATCCAGAAGTATCCAAATTCCGATTCGGCCCAACTTGCCAAAGACAGGCTAAATTCGATGGGAGTATCGTTCACTTCGACTTCGACCCGACGAGGTGCCAGATAGTTTCATTGTCCCGATCGCGGCGTGGGTTGAGGTGGAGTCAAGACCACCGTTCGAACCGTGGCTGTACTGCGTTGTAGCCTTCCGGAACCGGCAGGGATGATGTGACTCTGCGATCGGCAGGCGTCAGGTCTACATTTCAGATTCATGAGCACAGGAGGCAAGAATGGCTAATTCCGTGAACAAGGTCATTTTGGTGGGCAGATTGGGAAAAGACCCGGAGCTCAAATACACTCAGGGAGGAACGGCCGTTGCTAAGTTCTCTCTCGCGACCGACGAGACATGGAAGGACCAAAGTGGTGAAAAGCAGCAACGAACCGAGTGGCACAACGTAGTTGCCTGGCGCAAGCTGGCGGAAATCTGCGGACAGTACCTGAACAAGGGAAAGTTGGTCTATATCGAAGGCAAGTTGCAAACACGCAGTTGGGACGACAAAGAAGGCCACAAGCGCTATACAACCGAAGTAGTCGCGGACAGTATGGTGATGCTGAGTGGGAAAGGCGAAGACGCCCGGCACGACCGCAGCACAGCTGCCGCAGCGGCGTCGCATGCGGCCGATGGGAACCTCGATTCCCAGATCACAGATGACGACATTCCTTTCTGAGAGCGTCTTCTATAGCCGCCAAGATGCCAGGCCCAGGATTGCCTATGCCCAAGTGCAAGAGCTGTGGGAAGCGTGTGGGATGGTTTCAGATGCTCAAGAACCCATTAATGCTTCGCAACTGGAAGGTACTTAACGCCTACCTGTTCGAAACCTTGTGCCTCGAATGTGTGGCCAGTTGGAATACCTATTTTGAGTGGATTCGGAAGTATCAAGGATCTTCGCGAAAATCAGAATGAGAAAGACGATTGGAACCATATGCTATCTCTTGGGGGGAGCCGCCGGGGTGCTTGCCTTGCAACTTTTGATTGGCTGCGAGCTGCTGTCGGCCTTCAGTCAAACTGAGAACCAGCGTTTGGACTTCTGGAGTTTTGTATTCGTCACCGACGGACATCACAGTGCTTACCCTGGCGGATACTTTGTTCATCTTTTGCGGGATGTTTTCCTCGTCGTTTGGGCCCTTATCATCGTGAAATTGGGACGCGACCAATTTGTCCACCGAAAGAGTACCAGGACCGAGAAGGTGGAACTGGTAACCTGTCCCGGCTGTGAGAAGAAGACCTACAGTGATGCCTATTGCCGCTTCTGCGGTTTCAACCTCATTACCCACGAACGTGCCAGCAATGGTGATGTTTCACTTCCCGTCTGGAAGGTGTCTGTCCTTGCTTATTCAGGCGTTTCGATCGTGCTCCTCATCCTTAACTTGCTACAGCATTTGAACGGACGCTGACAGCGGCGCATTTTTCGAGGCAGTGAGAGGGCTGAATCTGCCTGCCAACGCGGCTTCAGGGGCGAGGACAAACGGTCTTGAGCCGGACCAAGATGATCGTACTTTTCGTGTACTGGCTGATTGGTCTGGGATTCGCCGGTTTTTCCTCGACCCAGGCATTGAACTACATTGATGATCCCCGCTCGGATTTGTTCTTCGACCCAATCCTTCCCGTCGTACTGATCATTGGTCTGCTTGCTGTCACTCTGAGACAAATACGATGACAACGCTGGTCGGAAAAAACGTTGGCGGCTATCGTATTTTGGCCAGGACCCAGCTTGGCGAAAGTGGCTTCATTTACAAGGCGTTAAACATAGAGAAACGGCAAACCTACGCGCTGAAGCTGCTGCGAGGCGTGTTAACCGTCGAAAGCCCGTTACAACGGCGGTTGCTCGACAAATTGCGAGCTGCCGAGGCGCTGGACCACCCTCACATTGCTCGTACCTATCCCATCGAATTCGCCGAGGATCTTTCGATTGTTCCCTTGGAATTTGTCTATGGGCAGAACCTATCAGAGAGGATCGCCGAGGGAGCCAGCGACGTTGATCTTGCGCTTCGCGTAGCGCTGCAAACCGCAGCGGCCTTGCAGTTCGCACACAAACACAATGCGATTCATGGAGGAGTGACCTCCAACAGCCTTCTCCTTTGCTCAGAGGACCAAGTCAAGCTGGTGGACTTTGGCCTCGACGTAATTCCTGAAGAGATTCTGTTTTCGGAACCCGGGAACACAACCGGCCTGAGCGGGTTCTCCATGCCGCGTAGACCTCCCTTGTCCCGCTTCGCATACCAAGCTCCTGAACGAATTCAAGGAGAACCTGCCAGCGCGCGCAGCGACCTGTTTTCCCTCGGAGTCATTCTCTTTGAATTGCTTGCAGGCGAGTTTCTGTTCGAAGGATCGGACCGCGAGGAACTCTATCGCCAGATCCAATCTCGCGACCTGCCGAAAATCAGTGAAGTTCGTCCAGGAATCGGAACGGGATGGACCAAGATTCTACGTGCTCTGCTGGAAAAGAAACCGGTGAATCGTTATCCCTCCGCGCAGGCGCTGCTTGAGGATCTTCGTAAACTAAACTATGGCCTCAAGCTGGAACGATTGAGCTTCCAAACCTCGCAGCCCCCTCTTTCACGCCGCTCTTTCTTCAGGCGGTTCCTGGGTGAAGTCGAAGAGTCAGAATAGAATCTCGGATTCCTTCAAAATCGTGCCGCCAACCATGAGCCGAGCCTGATCGCAAATTACGTGCGCCGGGCACCTTTGGGACGGGCACCGGCTCGAGCTAAAGACTGCTTAATTCACCAGGTGCTGCACGATAGCATCTGTAAACTGCACTGTTGACGTGTTGCCCCCGAGGTCTGCAGTCCGCACCTCCCCGTTCGCATAGGCCTTTTCAACTGCCATTGCGATGGATGCTGCTTTCTCAGCTTCACCGAGGTGTTGAAGCATCAGTACCGCTGAAAGTATCATGGCGGTGGGGTTTGCCATGTTTTTACCGGCAATCTTGGGAGCGCTACCGTGAACGGGTTCGAAGATCGCGCAGTTCTCACCCAGGTTCGCCCCAGGCACGAGTCCCAGCCCTCCAACCAGTCCAGCACCCAGGTCGCTGACAATGTCGCCATAAAGATTCTCCAACAGCATGACATCGAACTGCTGCGGGTCGAGCACCATCTGCATGCAGGTATTGTCCACGATCATTTCTTCGTAGTTGATTTCTGGATACAGTTCCGCGATGTTTCGGACACATTCGAGAAACAGTCCGTCACTCAGTTTCATGATATTCGCTTTGTGAACTGCAGTAATCTTCTTGCGCCCGTGCTTGCGCGAGTATTCGAACGCGAATCGTGCAATCCGTGTCGATGCCTCTGCAGTGATGATCTTCAGGCTTTCCACGACACCCGGCACAACGACGTGTTCCAGGCCCGAATAAAGATCCTCGGTATTCTCACGAACCACGATGATGTCAACGTCATCGAAGCGAGTCTTGATACCCGGGAGATTCTTGATAGGCCTGAAATTGGCATACAGAGTCAATGCTTTTCGGAGCGCTACGTTAATGCTGGAAAAGCCCTTACCGATCGGAGTCGAAATGGGCCCCTTGATAGCCACACGCGTCCGTCGGATCGAATCCATCAGTTCATCAGGCAAATACCGACCGTGCTTTTCGAAAGCATCCGTCCCGGCGTTGATTGTTTCCCACTCGACTTCAAGACCAGCCGCTTCAATGACCTTCAATGTCGCTGCCGTGACCTCAGGACCAATGCCATCGCCTGGGATTAGCGTAATCTTATGTTTCATCGTTCCCCTTTCAGATGAAAAAGCGTGGAAGGATCCGTTCGGCTATATCGCGCCGGTTTATCATGGATTCAACTCCAACGGATGTGCGGTGTGTCAGCGCGCGCAGGAGACCATGATCGTTTTGCAGCGAAACGCAATATAAACCATTTGCCACCGAACAACCAGCAAGCAGAGGAACACCTGCATCCACTGAAAAATCTCTCACAAAAACAATTGAATCGATCTTGCGTTTCATTTGGACCTTGGTTTACACTCGATGCTTCCTAAGTAGAGGAAAGTCTAGCTTTTGGAGATCGTAAACTAGGAAGTGGACCCTCTACAAAAAGTGTTGCCCGTGTTTTACAACCGATTACAGGATTTCTGCTGTCTAAGCATTGAAGGGTACCGTTTAGGTGTGGAGTACTGGAATATTGCAGGTATTTCTGGTAATCCCTGAACTGTCGAAACAAAGCATTCCCCGGTAGCCGGGGGAGATAAATTAAGGAGGCAGAAAGTCATGTCGAGTATTAAAAAGTGGGCCGCCGGCGCATCTGCAGCTTGCCTGTTGCTGACCTTGAGTGTGGCCCCCATCTTTCCGCAGGCTGCTGCAGAACAGAAACAACCGCAGGCGAAGACCAAAGCTGAATACGATGCCTACATGGCTCTATACGGCGAGCAGGCGCCCGCCAAGAAGGTCGAGCTGGCCACGAAATTTCTGGCCGACCATCCGGAAACTGAGTTCAAGATGTTCGTTTACCAGATGCAGATTGACAGCTACGCGCGTCTGGGAAACGTGGACAAAGTGGTGGAAACGGGCGAGAAGTTCTCCACCGACTTTCCTCAGGCAGACAACAACACCAAGAAGTTTGTCATGCAGCGCATGATGACTTCGTACCAGCAGAAGAACGATTTTGCTAAGACAGTTGAATATGGCGACAAGCTGCTGGCGATCGATCCCAAGGATCTACCCTCGTTGTTGACCCTTTCCAGCATCCTGCCTGAGCGGCTCCCAACCGAAGAAGATAAGCGGACCGCGCAGCTCGACAAAGCCTTGGATTATGCCACTCGTGCGAAAGCTGAGATTGAAGCTCTCCAAAAGCCGGCGCAGATCACCGACGAGCAGTGGACAACTGAGAAGAATAAATTGCTCGCAACCGTTAACTCATCGATTGGCTTAGTGCATTTAAATCGCAAAGAGTATGACAAGGCGAGCAAGCAGTACGAGATCTCGACGAATTTGACCAACACCAACCCCATTGATTTCTACCGGTTGGGCATCGCCTACACGTTCCTGGCAAGAAATATGGCGAAGGAGCTGAACGATTTGGTGGCTGAAATGAACCAGGCTCAAACCGAGCTGCAAAATTCGCAGGATGCTGCGGTCAAGGACGAGAAAGAAAAAAAGCTGCTGGAGTTAAAAGCCAAGTCGCAGGACAGCGAAAGGATGTTTCCTGAGATGCGCGACAAGGCCATCGATTCCCTCGCGAAATCAGTCTACCTGAAGGGTGTTACCGAGGCTCAGGCACGAACCGAACTCGAGCGGCTGTACAAGTCAAAGAACAATAACACGCTGGATGGCATCGATACCCTGATCGCTCAAGCGGGCGAGTCTCTGAAAAGGCCTGCCCAGTAAAGATCTACGACATTCCGTCAAGCAAAAGAAGCCAAGGTTGTCGACCTTGGCTTCTTTGTTTTTGGGCCTGAAAACAGCCGGCCTATGCAAGGCCTATTCCATTCGGATCTTCGCGCGTCAACGGTCAACCTGGTCCTAGTCTAGTTTCTGTCGCGAAACTCGGAAAGGCGCTCCAGATCCAGGTTTCGCAGATTTTTCTTGACTGGTACGTAGATTATGTTGTATACGTACAACCATGAGCAAGCCCGAATCGCCCCTGGAGG
>Ga0187893_10004200_pt1 | contig 27811 bp, 27 predicted proteins | sample MA1701074metaG_FD_139574 | JGI IMG/M metagenome (GOLD analysis project Ga0187893, IMG submission 139574) | White microbial mat communities from a basaltic lava cave in the Kipuka Kanohina Cave System on the Island of Hawaii, USA - MA170107-4 metaG ... | reverse complement strand
CTGTAGAGGACGCGGTTCGTTTCCCGGTCGACGACCTCGAACCGGTATTTTCCGAGGTTCGTTTCGTCGAGGGCCGAGGCCGGACTTCCCGGCCAGGGAAGAGGCTCGATGACCACGCGGTCGACGCTGAAGAGCTCCGCCGTTCTGTTCCCGCTGTGGTAGTAGTCGAGACGCATGGTGGCGGCGGCCGCGAGTGTCGTGAAGAGCAGGACGAACATGGGCCTCCTCAGCGGATCGCGATCGGCCGTCCCGGCGAGCCGGTCGCGCCCTTGAATCGAATCGGGGTAAAGACGAAGAGGAACTCGTAGGCCTGGTCGCGCGCGAGCTCGTCCAAGGTCATGCTCTCGAGGTTGAAGATTCCGTTCTTCATGATGAGCTCCTGGTGGACGGGAGAGGCCAGCTCCGGATTCGGGTTGGGCTGGACCTCCGTTCCTCCCTGATCGCTTCCCACCATCGCGGCCTTTCGCTCCACCACCCACTTCGCGACTTCGAGGCCGATCCCGGGAGGCTCGTGCGAGTACCTGGTGGGATCCTTCCAATACCGCGCCCAGCCGAAGCGGAAGAGGATCGCGTCGCCCGGACGCACGTCGGAGTCGGAGAGGCCCTGTTTTTCGAGAGCGCCGCGCACGTCTTCCACCGTGACCTCGTACCGGTTCGGAAGGCTCTCGACCCCCGCGTATCCCGCGACGTCGATCAGGATCCCCCGGGTCACGATGGGCTTCACGTTCTCGACCCCGAGCTTCTGAAGCCCGTAGGGGTTGTACATCTCGCCGCCGGTGAACCCGTTGTAGTAGACGTCCTTGACCGTCCCGTCCGCCATCGTCATGCGCATCCCGATGTGGCCCGGTCCGTCGAACTGCGTTCCCACCTGGCCGATCTCCGCGCAGAGAAACTCGTCATTGCCCACGAGGGAGTTCGCTCCGGGAAACGAGTAGGTGGGGTTACCCGGGCTCACGAGGGCGTACGTCCTCTGCCCGAAGCTCGGCATCCCCCTCTCGTAGACCTGGCCGACCTCGTAGATCCTCCCGGTCTTCACGAGGCGAACCGCATCGAGAACTTTCTCGGCGGTGATCCAGTTGGAGCCTCCCGATTGATCCCCTTCACCCCAGAGGGGGTTGGGCCACCAGGGTCCGGCATCGCGGGTCTGCCCGAGCGCCGGTCCGGCCTCGAGAGCTGCTGCCAGGAAGAGAAGTGCGAATCTCATGGTTCCTCCCTTCGGAGACTATAATGCCGCCCCATGGTCGACGACACGCCGGACGAGGAACAGGCTCTCTTCTCCGCCGTCCACGAGATGTTCAATGAGCGAATCCCGTTCAACAGGCTTCTGGGGATTCGGGTCGATTCGATGTCCTTCGAGAGCGCGCGTATTGGCTTCGACTTCCGCGAAGAGCTCGTGGGAAACTTCTTCCGCAGGAGCCTTCATGGAGGAGTCGTCTCCGCGGTCCTCGATCTGACGGGAGGGCTCGTCGCGTTCCTGCACGCGGCGAGGAGCGCGCCGGGGAGCTCTCACCGCGAGAAGCTCGAGGCGCTCACGAACGTGGGGACCATCGACATGAGGGTCGACTACCTCCGGCCCGGAACCGGCCGCCGGTTTCTCGCCTCCGCCTACCTTCTCCGCTCGGGAAACAAGGTCGTGGTGACCCGCATGGAGCTCCACAACGACGAGGACAGCCTCATCGCGGTCGGGACGGGCGCCTACCTCGTGGGCTGATTTCCTCCCACGAGCGCGAGAAAGCGCTCCTGTCTGCGCAGGCCATCGAGGGCCGGCTCCACCCGAGCCCGCGCGACGTTGAAGCGCCGCCTGGACGAGACCGCCTTCTCGAGCGACCCGAGCGCGGCGTCGGTTCTGCCCAGGAGCGCGTACGCGCAGGCGGCGTAATAGCGAGTGGAAGGATCGTCGGCGCCGCTGCGCACCCGGCGCTCGAACGCCTCCACGGCGAAGTCGAGGGCGGCACGGCCCGAGGCGGGCTCGCCCCTCCGGATTCGCGCTTCCCCGATTCGCTGGTGGAGCTCGATGAAGATGCGGCCGCGGAGAGCGTGGTCCACACGTTTCAGGAACTCGAGCTCCCGCTCGAACTGCTGGAGGGCCTCTTCGTAGCGCCCCTGGAGAGTGAGCGCTTGGCCGAGCCGCGTGTAGGCCCCGACGATGCGCTGGCCTTCCCGGCCGGAAAGGAATTCTTCCTGCAGGACCACGGCCCGCCGGGAGGCGGCCTCGGCCCGCGCCGAATCGCCCAGGAGCGAGGCGCAGTGAGAGAGCTGTAAGGCGGACCAGCCTGCCTGGGGGTTCAGGGCGAGCGCCTTCTCGAAGTACTCGGCCGCCCGAGCAAAGTCCCCGCAGCCGATGAAGTGGACCCGGCCGAGCGTTTGATAGCCGGCGGCGGCCCCGGGGTCGAGCGCGAGCGCCTGTTCCACCGCGATCAATGCCTCCTCCTCGCGACCCAGGGCGAGGAGAACGGAAGCTCGCGAGCGATGAGCTTCGGCGAAGCGGGGATGAAGGATGAGGGCGCGGTCCAGGCTCTCGAGGGCCCGCTCGTAGAGCTCGGGCATGCTCAAATACTCCGCCTTGAGCTCGTACGCGAGCCCTCGCTGCGCGTGGGCGCTCGCGTAAACGGGATCGAGGGCGACGGACCGCTCGAAGAACAGAATGGCGCGGTCGAGGGCGTCGGGGCTCTCGGCCCTGAGGTTGATGAGCCCCTTGGCGTACGCCTCGTAAGCCTCCACAGAGTGCGTTTCATGCAGGTCGCGCTCCTTCGCGGCGCCCGCGGGGAGCCGGAGACGCAGGCCCGCGGACAGCTCCCCGAGAATCCGATCCTGCAAATCGAAGATCCCGGAGAGATCCCCGTCGAGCTTCAGGGTCTGCACGACGTTCCCCGTCGCGAGGTCGGTCACCCGCGCCGTCACCCGCACCTGCTCGTCCAGGCGTTGATAGCCGCCACTCAGCACGAGCTGCGCTCCCACCTCGCGTCCGACGCGCGATGCGAGCGCCTCTTCGTTCCCCTCCAGTCCATCGGGGCGACCGAGCTTCCGCAGGATCTCGACGACGCGCGCCCGCGACACCACGGCGAGGCCGGGGACGCTCGAAAGTCCGGCGGCGACCGTCTCCGCGATCCCCGTTCCGAGCCAGTCGTCCTCGCGGCTACGCGTGATGTTGGTGAAGCTCATGACGGCGATCGCCGGCGCCTCGCTCGCCCCGAGCGCACCCGCGGGACTCCGGCCGGCGAGAAGCGCGGCAAGGTCGCGGCCGACGGCTCCCATATCGGGATGACGGCGCGCGGGATCCTTCTCGAGCATGCGCGCGAGGACGCGCCCGAGCTCCGCGGCCAGAGGACCTTCGTGCCGGACGAGAGGAAGAAAGGGCTCGCGCAGAATCGAGTCCACGAGATCGATCGCGTTCCGGCCCGAGAACGGGCGGCGTCCTTCAAGGAGCTCGTATAGCAGGACTCCCAGGGAGAAGACGTCACTGCGCTCGTCCACCGGTCCGCCTCGGACCTGCTCCGGCGACATGTAAGCGAGAGTTCCCATCATCGCTCCCGCCCGCTCGAGCTGCCGATTGGGCCCGCTCCAGGTTTCGGTCTCCTCGCCGACCGGCGGCGCGTACCGGGCGAGGCCGAAGTCGAGCACCTTCACGAGACCGCGATCGGTCATCATCACGTTTCCCGGCTTGATGTCGCGGTGCACGACGCCGCGCGCGTGGGCCTCGGCGAGGGCTTCGGCCACCTGCCGGGTGATGCCGAGGATCTCCCCGAGGTCGAGCATCCGCTCCCCGGCGATGTCGGTGAGGGTTCTCCCCGGGATGTACTCCATCGCGATGAAGCCGTGGCGGCGGCCCTCGCGCTCCACCTCGCCGATCTCGTAGATGACGGCGATGTTGGGATGGGCGAGTGCGGAGGCCACCCGGGCCTCCTGTACCAGGCGCGCGGCCGCGGCTTCGTCTTCCCGGGCGTCGGCCGAGAGCATCTTGAGCGCGACCGGACGGTGCAGGCGGGTGTCCTCGGCGAGATAGACCTCACCCATGGCCCCCGCCCCGAGCCGATCCGTCACCCGGTAATGGCCAATCGTCTCCCCGAGCACGATAGGGCCATCTTAGACCATCGCGCGATGCGGCCCGGGCCGCTCCACTTCCGTCCTCGAACTACACTCAATAGTGGTATCGCGCCTGGAGGAAATGCACCCGTCTTCTGTGACGACGTGCACGATGCGATGCTCCTGGGTCAGACGGCGAGACCAACTGCCAGTCGCGAGGTACTTCAAAGGCTCCGGCTTTCCCAATCCTTGGAACGGGCTTCGCAGAACGTCTTCTACGATGTCGAGCGCGCGAAGGGCGGTCTTCCGATCGTTCGCGACCCAGAAGCGAAGGTCCTCGCGAAACTCTTGGTGGAAAACCGCGAGGCGTTTCGGGGACGGAGGCTCAGGTCTTCTCGTCAAGATCGAGGTCGCGTCGCAGCTTGGTCACCGACTGGGGGCGTGTCTTACCCCCGAGCGCGCGGTTCAGAGCGCGGAGAAGTCGTTCGGCGTTCTTCGGGGATCGCAGAAGGTGCGCCGTCTCGACCAGGCTTCGCAGCTCCGCGGCCGAGATGAGCGCCACGTCGTCGGCACCGCGCCGGCGAATGATCACGGGTTCCCGCGAAGATGCCGCCTCATCACAGAGTGCCTTGAGGTTCGCCCGTGCACTGCTGTAAGTCGTCACTGTCGCCACTTTGTCCTGCCTGTACAAGGATATTGTACAAGTTAGGAGCACTCCTTTCAAACGCATGCCGTGGAACTGGGGGGGGTGCCCATCCCCACGACTGGCGGTCTTTCTGCAAGTGTCCGCAACGTAGCGGGTGACCTCCTCCCGGCTGTATCGTCCGGCGGCTGCCAGGGCGCGAATGTGCTCGTCGGTGAAGGCGGTGACGAGCGCGACGCGAAGCCTCGGGCGGAAGCTCCTCGGACACCAGAGGCTCAAGACCACCGCCCTCTATACCCGGGTTTCGACGAAGAACTTCTCGAGGTCCCTTGACCGATCCCCCCGCGCGAACGGGCCGATGCTAAAATCGACGAAGAGGAAACGTCATGACGGTCAAAGCGATCTACGAAGACGGGGTCTTCAAGCCCATGGAGAAAGTCGCGCTGGCGGACAAGACCGAGGTCGAGCTCGAGATCAAACCCCCGCGCGGGCCGAAGAAGTTGGACCCGCGGGACTTCGTCGGCTTCATCAAGGATGCGCCGGAAGGCGTTCCCATCGCCCAGGACCACGATAAGTACATCTACAAGAAATGATCTTCGTCGACACGGGCTTCCTCTTTGCCCTGGCATCGAAGAAAGCCCCGGACCACGAGCGGGTGCGCGTGGTCTTCGAAGGGTTCGACCCCGAGCGGCTTCCCGAGCTCTTGATCACGACGAACCACGTCATCTCCGAATCCATCACTCTCGCGCGCAGCTCCCTTCACCACCGAGCGGCGGTCGAGATGGGCGAACGTCTCTATGACGAAAGCCTGGCGCGAATCCACTGGGCCACGCCCCAGGATGAGCTCGAGGCCTTCGAGTGGAGTGAAGCCGCGTGCCTTCGCCGTTTCCGGGAGTGGACCCGTACCAGGAGAATCCCGAGCTGTCGCCGGATGTGCACAATCGGCTGATTGCCGCGCTGAGTGACGACCTGTCTCCCGTCCTGAGGCCCAACTACTACGTCGCTTTGGAGGAGCGCACGTATCTCGAGGAGCCGGGAGAGCTCGTTCTCATGCCCCGTCGTGTCGTCGAACGGGAGGATCGGCACGGGAAAGAAGCACCGACTCTGATGGAGGTCGAGCCCCCATCGGAGCGCGCTCCGACCTCCCGCGATAAGATGCTCCGGCGAATTGAATCGCAGGGAGGCTCAGATGCGTCGATCGAAAACCGAATCTCGTTACCGGAACGTTGCCGCCGGGTTGTTCTCTCTACTGCTCGCGATGTCAGCCTGCTCGGGAACGACACCCGAACCGGCTGCCGGAGAAGGGGGATCCGTCACCGTCTACGCGGGAGCGCGCCTCATCGTCGGCAACGGCCAGGTCATCGAGAACGCCGCCTTCACCGTCGATGAGGAGAACGGCCGATTTCTCGCCGTCGGCGCAGCCGGCGAGATCACCGCTCCCGAGGGAGCGAAACAGGTGGACCTGACCGGAATGACCGTGATGCCGGCCCTCGTCGATGCCCACACCCACCTCAACACCATGCGGGAGGCGCTCCTCGAGGACCTGGAGCGGCGCGCGTATTTCGGCGTGGGCGCGGCTTTGAGCCTGGGGTTGGATGGCGAAGAGACGCCGCTCGCGATGCGAGGCGAAGTCATCCCCGGCACCGCGCGATACAAGTCGGCAGGGCGCGGGATCACTTCACCGGAGCCGGGGCGCTCGGAGGTTCCTCATTGGGTCACGACCGAGGAGGAAGCCCGGAAGGCGGTTGCCGACGAGGCCGCCCGCGACGTCGACATCGTCAAGATCTGGGTCGACGATCGGAACGGACAGTACAAGAAGCTCGCTCCCGAGCTCTACGGCCCCGTCATCGACGAAGCTCACAAGCGCGAGAAGAAAGTCACCGCTCACATCTTCAACCTCGAAGACGCGAAGGGTCTTCTGCGTGCGGGAATCGATGCCTTCGCGCACGGGGTTCGGGACATGGACGTGGACGACGAGCTCATATCCCTGATGAAGGAGCGTGGGAGCGCGGTCCTCGTGCCGAACATGCCCGACCGCGGTGTCCCCACGGACTACGAGTGGCTCGCCGGCTCGATCCCCGCCGAGGAGCTTGCGAAGTTGAAGGCGGCGACGGAGAACAAGGAGGCGCAGGCGCGGTTCGGAATCCAGGCGCGCAATCTGGCGCGGCTCAACGAGGCGGGCATGCGGATCGCGATGGGAACGGACGGAAACACGCCGTGGGCTCCGCACGTCGAAATGGAGGATATGGTGGCGTCGGGAATGACCCCGGACCAGGTGCTCGTGGCCGCGACACGCAACGGCGCGGAGCTTGCCGGCTGGACCGACATCGGTACCGTCGAGGCCGGCAAGAGCGCGGACTTCGTCGTGCTCGAGGCGAACCCCCTCGATGACATCAAGAACACGCGGCGGATCGCATCCGTCTACCTGCGGGGAGTGCCTGTGGATCGCGACGCCCTCGGCGCCCGCTGGTCGTCCCCGAAGACGGAATGACGCGCCGGCTGATACCGGAGCGCGGAATCCTTTCCCCTCCGTTGACTGAACACAAGCTCCACGTTCGCGAGCGCTGACGAGAGGCAAACGAGGCGGCGTTCCGAGAACGGCGCTAGCCGGATTGCGCGGGCAGCCGCCAACCGATCCGTCCGAGCGCGTCGGGGATCTCCTGGAGGCCGCACCCGCTGAGATCGAGCTCCTGGACGTCGGTGAGAAGGGCCACGACCTCCGGAAGGCGCTGGAAGCGATGGAAGCTTGATCATCGGTGAACCTCGGTTGCGAGTTTACAACAGTCAGGGAACCACAGACGGACGGTCCTCGCAGCACTGTCCAAGTGTCGATCCGTCGCTCGCCGTGGGTCCGCGGACGTCCGCTACGGCTGCGAGGCCGAAAGCCACCCATACGTGCCGGAAGTCCTCGACGTCGTGGCCGACGCTCTCGAGTCCGAATCCCGCGAGCATTCCCCAGGTCGCGAGGTCGGTGGGCCGGGGCCGCGAGCGCCAGAGTGCAATCGGGACGAGCAAGAGGCCCGCCAAGGCGGGCAGACCCAGCGTCGCGGCCACGTTCAAGACGGTGCAATGAGCGTCCCACGGATAGCCGTCCCACGCCCCGGGCGAGGTTCCCGGACCCGTGCCAAACCAGGGATGCTCGCGCAGCGTGACCAGTGAAGACGTAAGGGCCTGCCGGCGCGAGGACGGCGTCTCCAGGAGACGGATCTCCCAGGGCCGTGTGGGGTCGAGGCGGACGTTCGTCACGTTGAGCGTTGCCAGGAGTGTGACGAAGAGGACGCTCGCGAGCGCGGTGCGACGCCGGCGCCGCCTCGTATCGGCGTGGTGCACCAGAAAGGCGAGCGCGAGGGCCAGCGTCCCGCGTGAGAAGGTCAGTAGGCTCGTCAGGACCAACGCGGATGTGGTGAGCCTCCGGAAACGGAGCGACAGGCCGGCGTCATTCCGCGCCACGACACCGTACGCGAAGACGCAAAAGCTGGCCAGGAGGTTCGGGTGCGGAAGTCCCGCCTGCGCGCGGGCATAGTCACCGGGCACGAGATCGCCGTATCGACCGACGAACGGAGTGGCGACGCCAGCGAAAAAGAGCCCGACCCCCAGGAGAGCCGCGGCGGCACTCGCCAGCGTCGTTGCGGCGATCGTGCGGGCGACGACGGCAACCCCGATACGCGGAATGACGTCTGCTGAAACGACCGCCATCGCCGCAAGGAGGCCAAGGCCGAGGAGTTTCGCCGCTCCCGAGGGCGGCCTGGGGTCGGCAAAAAGGAGCGAGAGCGTCGCCATCACAAGATACTGCGCCATTCCCGCGTGCGCCGCGCCGAGCTTCGGCCAGACGCCCCGCCTCCAGAGGTCGGCGGCCCAGAGAGCGGCAGCCAGGGCAAAGACCAGATCGCTCCACTGCGCCCGCGGATGCAGCCATGGAAACGCGGGGACGGCGGCCCAGGGCAGGAGCGCGAGGGATGCCAGATAAAGCCATTCCGTCACCCGGCTCAGCGTGGCTCCGGTGAAAGAGGAGGGGAGTGAATCCTCGCCGGCCCGCTGGCTCGTTCCCCGATTCTCCCTCGCCATCGACGCCGGAAGAGAATAGCAGGTCGACGCGGGCGACGGGCGACGACACCGACCACAGCTTTTCGTTCCAGCCGCGCCGCGCGATCGGAGACGTTCGAGGCTACCGCAGGTTCCTCTCCAGGTACTCGTAGACCATCGTCCAGAGGTGAATCACCTCGCTCGCGCCGCGAATCCCATGGGTCTCGTTGGGATAGATCATCAAGTCGAACTGCCGGCGCTTTTTGATCAGGGCGTCGATGAGCCGGGTGGTGTTCTGCGGGTGCACGTTGTCGTCGTGGCTTCCGTGGATGAGGAGGAGCCGGCCCGAGTAGCCGTCGGCGCCTTCGAGCGCGGAAGTCCTCTTGTAGGCTTCCGGATCGTCCTCGGGCACGCCCATGTAGCGCTCGGTGTAGATCGAGTCGTACAGGTGCCAGTCGGTCACCGGAGCGCCCGCGATTCCGAAATGGAAGAGCTTGGTATGGGTCATGTGGTAGGTGGTCGTGAACCCGCCACCGCTCCAGCCCCAGACCGCCGTGTGCTCGGTGTCTATATAAGGTAAGGACGTCAGGTACTCCACGGCCGTCTCGTGGTCTTTCACCGCCAGGGGACCAATGTTGTGGTCGCCGAGGGCCGCGTACTTGTGGCCCCGGATCGCGGACGTACGATCGTCGATCTGGGCGACGACGAAGCCTTTCTGCACCAGGAACTGGTGGAAGAGGTAACGGCTTCCGCCCCAGGCGTCGTGGATGGTGGCGAAGCCCGGCATTCCGTAGACGTAGACGACGAGCGGATATTTCTTCCCGGGCTCGAGATCCTTCGGCTTCAGGAGCAGGAGACCCACTTTGGCGCCGTCAGGACTGTCGAGAAGGCGGTATTCCGGTGCGACGAGCCCGTACTCGGAAACGGGCTTCTCTTCGTGGAGCGAAATCTCTCGACCCGCGTCGAAACTCCGGAGCACCGTCCCGCCGGGATCCACCATCGTCGAAAAATCGTCGAGGTAGTGAGTCGCCTCGGGATTCACGTCAATGGAGTGCGTTCCCCGGCCGTCGGTGAGACGCTCGAGCCCGGAGCCGTCGAGATTCACGCGATAGAGGTCTCTTCCGATGGGGTTGTCCAGGTTCGCGGTGAAGTAAACAAACCCTCGCTTCTCGTCGACTCCCTCGATCTCGGAGACCTCCCAATCGCCTCGGGTGAGCTCGCGGGAGATTCCTCTTTCGAAGAGATAGACGTGCCGGAATCCCGTTCTCTCCGAAGTCCAGAGAAATCGGTCGCCTCCGTCCAGAAACGAGAGATCGTCGTTCACGTTGAGCCAGTACGGGTCCTTCTCGACCGCCACCGAACGCGAGCGGCCGTTCGCGGGATCGACGAGAACGAGCTCGAGCTCGTCCTGGCCGCGGTTCAAGAGCTGGACCGCCGCCGTCCCCCCGTCGACCCAATGGATGCGCGGGATGTACTCCGCCGCCCGATCGATCCACGCGGTCCGTCCGCTCTCGACGGAAACGAATCCGACGCGCACGCGGGGGTTCGGATCGCCGGGCTTGGGGTAGCGCTGGAGGTCGACGGTGGCCTGACGGGAAAGCTCATCCACGATCGGATACGTCGGCACCAGGGTCTCGTCGAGCTCGAGGAACGCGATGTGCTTCGAATCGGGAGACCAGTGATAGCCCGTGCGGACGCCCAGCTCTTCCGGATAGACCCAGTCGAGATCGCCGTGCAGGATGAGGTCGGTCCCGCCGAAAGTGATCTGCTTCTCCTCGCCACCCTCGAGAGGAACGACCCAGAGGTCGTGCCTGTATACGAAGGCGATTTGCGTTCCATCGGGGGAGAACTGGGGGTCGAGGACACCGCTCTTGCCGGGCGCGAGGTGAGTCGTCTCCTGTGTTGCGACTTCGTGAATCAGAATCTTCCCCGTGCTGGTGAAGAGAAGACGAGTCCCGTCCGGCGACCAGTGGTAATCGGGGACTCCGAACCGGGTCCGCCTGGTGTGCTCCCGCTCGTCCACGCCGGCTTCCGAGGGCGACGGCGCGATCTGCCGCAGCGCGGCGGTTCCGACGACGGTCCGGCGCTCTCCGCTCGCGGGATCGAGAACCACCAAGTCGCGGCCCTCGGGCGTCGAGGGGAAAAAGAAGCTCAACCGGCCATCGGGAGTCCACCGAATCTCCGACGGGGAGAGAGAGGAAAGCTCGCCGCCGTAGATCGCCTCGATGGTGAGGCTCTTCGGCTGGGCGGGGGACTCGATGGCGAAAAGGAGCAGCGAAAGAACGGCGAGGGGACGAGCCATGTTTGACTTACGCCTTCTGCGGATGAAACCGCGCGAGGATGAGGCCGACGAGGAACGCGCCCACCGCGTGGTAAACGGCGTTCGCGAGCCAGTAATCCCAACCGTGGCGCCACCACACGGGCTGGCCCAAGTCGACGAGCACCACCGCGACGAGACCCGCGAGAAAGACGAAGCCCACGCGGCGGGAGTATGTGCCGAGAGCGGGCGCGGCCATTCCCAGAAGGAGCGCCACGAGAAAGACGAACGCCAGCATGTTGAGAAAGCCCGCGGCCATCATGCTCGGGGGCATCACGGGAAGGCCTCCGGGATGGATGAAGACCATCGCCAACGGCCCGGATTCATGGCGCCTCGTGTACTCCGACGCATCCCTCCCCATGAGCGACGCGTCGGGGATGGTGTAGACGCCGGGCCCGCTCGAGCTCGCCAGGAGCGCCTGTGCGACCGCGGCTTCGTCGGCGAAGCTTCGAAAGATGGAGGTCGGCACGGGGAGGAGCCCCCAGAAAACGAACCCCCACAGGAAAAGAGCGACGGTGCCCACAACGACTCCCAGAAACGCCTTACCGGTCATAGAACCTCCTCCGTTCCCCAAGGCTCGATGAACTCCTCGGGCTCGACTCCCAGGGAATCCGCGATGCGCGTGATGTAGTTGAAGAACGCGATCACTTGCACGGCATCGTGGATCGCGGTGTCGTCGAGGCCCAGCGCGCGAAGCTTGTCGAGGTCGGCTGGGGAGACCGTCCTCTGCCGGTGGGTGAGCTTTTCCGCAAGCTCGCAGAGCGCGCGGTCAACGGCGTCGAGCGGCGCCTTCCTCCAGTCGCGGACGAGGGCGTGGACGAGCCGGTCGGCCTCCTTTGGCTCGAGCTTCTTCGCGACCTCTTCCCGGAGGTCGTGGGCGTGCGCTTGCGTTCAGTAATGGCAGCCGACCTCGGCCGAGACCACGGTCGCGAGCATCTCCCGCTGGGCGCGGGTGAGAGGCGAGGGTCCGAACAGGATGGCCTTGTACTGCTCCATCGTCGCTTTCAGGATCCGGGGATTGAGCGACATGATGTGGACGATGTGCCACACGCGTCCCGCACGCTTGATCGCGGCATCGAACTCCTCCTTGAGGAGACCTGTTGCTTTCTCGATCGGGATCTGGTGAATCCAGGGCACGGTCGACCCTCCCTTCGGCTTGCGCGGGGATTATATTAGACTGCGGTTCGTATGACGTTCCTGATCGCTTTGCTCGCTTTCGCCCCTCAGGCGCAGGACCAACCCCGGCGGGTCACCGTGCTCTACGACGCCTTCGGCGCTCCGTCCGCTCTGGAGCGCGACTGGGGGTTTGCCGCGCTCGTCGAGTACGGCGGGCGGCGAATCCTGTTCGACACGGGAAACGACGCCGCGATCTTCGAGCGCAACGTGAAGTCGCTCGGAGTCGATCTCACCAAGCTCGACGCCGTCGTCATCTCCCACCGACACGGAGATCATACGACGGGGCTCGGCTTTCTCCTGGAGCTGAACCCGGACGTCTCGATCTCCGCGCCCGAGGAAGGCGCCTTCTTCAAGAGCAGCAATCCGAAGGAGTTCCTGACACCCCATCCCGATCTGCCTCCTCACCTCCGCTACTACGGAGGGCATCCACCGGACGAGGTCGTTTCCGGAACGCCGTGGAATCGGGGTCGATTCGAGATCGTTAAAAAGACCTCTGAGATCTTTCCCGGCTTTTTCGTTCTCACCACGAAGTCGCAGAAGCAGGGCACGGTCGAGATGAACGAGGTGTCTCTCGCGATCCGCACTCCCGAGGGCCTCGCCGTCATCGTCGGCTGTTCTCATCCCGGGGTGGAGAAGATCCTCGAGGAAGCCGCGAAGGTCGACCCCGACCTCTACGCGGTGACGGGCGGGTTTCACCTGGTGAGGACGCCGGAGGCTGAAGTCCGGAGGGTAGCCGACCTCCTCCATGACACCCTTCGCATCGAGCGCGTCGCACCCGGCCACTGCACGAGCGAGCTCGGATTCGCGGTGTTCCAGAATGTGTTCCGTGAAAGGTTCGATGCCGCGGGGGTGGGGGCCGTGATTCCCCTTCCCTGACTCATCCGGAGTCGTTCCCGGATCGTAGAAGTGAGTGAGCCTGTGCCCGTGAAGCCGTCGCTGACCCGCGACTCCACCGCGCCAACGGATGGCGATCTGTGGGTGCGGCTCCGCGAGCGCGACATGGCCTCCCTCGAAGCCCTCTACAATCGCTACGGGAGCTACGTGTACAGCCTCGCCCTCCGCACCCTCGGCCGCCCCCAGGAAGCGGAGGAGATCGTTCAGGACGTGTTCTGGCAGCTCTGGAAGACGGAGGCGGCGTACGACCCCGCCCGCGCTTCGTTCCGGACCTGGATCTTCACCATCACCCGGAACCGGTGTCTCGACCGTCTTCGCCAGCATCGAAGCCACACGGCTTCCGAGCTCGCCCGGGGCACCGCTCAGGCGTCGCCTCCACCCGACCCGGAGGAGGAGGCAATCCTGACCGAGCGCCGGAAACACGTGGTGGCGGCTTTCGAGGCGCTGCCCGAGCCGCAGAGGAAGGTCCTCGAAATGGGTTTCTTCTCCGGCCTGACCCACCGGGAGATCGCGGAGCGGCTGGGAGAGCCTCTGGGCACGGTCAAGAGCCGGATCAAGATGGGCATGGACAAGCTCAAGAGCAGCTTGCGAAGCTTCGAGGAGTCATGATGGCCGTGAGAGAAGGTCACGAGGAGTACCTGGAGCTCGCCGCGATCTATGCCCTCGGCTCCCTCGAGGGCGAGGACCGCCGAAAGCTCGAATCTCATCTGGCGTCCGGCTGCGAGATCTGCACGAACGAGATTCATGAATCCCAGAACGTCCTCGCCGACCTCGCCCTCGGAGCACCGCGCGCGGAGCCGCCGGCCTCGGTGCGCGAGCGCCTGTTCGAGAAGGTTCGTCGGGAATCCGAGGCGCGAAAGGAGAAGCGTTCGGGAGATTCCCGGCTCTGGATGGCCATCGCCGCGGCCGCCGCGATCGCCGCCGTCGGGCTCGGCCTGTACGCACGCGCGCTCGAGAGCCGTGCCGCTGCGGAGGCGGCCGCGCGCGAAGCTCTCGAGCGCGATCTCGGGAATCTCAGCGCGACGCTCGAAGCCTTCACCGCGCCCGCGACCCGCGCGGTGAGCCTTGCGGGTCAAGGCGAAGCCCAGGGTGCCGCCGCCAAGGCGTTTCTCGATCCCGAGAACCGCCGGCTCTTCCTCTACGTGTACAACCTTCCGCCGCCCCCGCCGGGACGCACGTACCAGCTCTGGCTCATCGTCGCGGGCTCCCCCGTCAGCATGGGGACTTTCGGCGTCGAGCCCGACGGACGAGGGCGGCTCGACACCGCGAGCGTCCCTCCCTTCGAAGGCGAGGTGACGGTGGCGGTCACCGTCGAGCCGTCGGGCGGGGTCCCGCTGCCTACCGGCCCCATGGTGCTCATAGGCTCCTGAGCTTCACGCCGGCCGCGCCTGTCAGTTTTCACGTGCGCGGGCGGAAGACTTGTACTAGAGTCGGGGGAACAAACGATCTCAAAGGAGGCCTGACATGACTCTGCGCATCAACAGCGAGGCGCCGAACTTCACCGCGGAAACGACGCAAGGCAAAATCAATTTCCACGAGTGGATCGGCGACGGCTGGGCAGTTCTATTTTCACACCCCAAGGATTTCACGCCCGTCTGCACCACCGAGCTCGGCTACATGGCCGGGCTCAAGAAGGAGTTCGACAAGCGTAACTGCAAGATCCTCGGCCTCAGCGTGGACCCGGTGAGCGACCACGACAAGTGGTCGAAGGACATCGAGGAGACGCAGGGCCACAAGGTCACCTACCCGATGGTCGGAGACCCCGAGCTCAAGGTCGCGATGGCCTACGACATGCTTCCGGAGGGCGCGGGCTCGACGTCGCAGGGCCGGACGGCTGCCGACAACGCCACCGTTCGCTCGGTGTTCGTGATCGGTCCGGACAAGAAGATCAAGGCGATGCTCACCTACCCCATGAGTACGGGCCGGAATTTCGACGAAGTGCTGCGCCTTCTCGACTCGTGCCAGCTCACGGCGAAGCACAAGGTGGCGACGCCGGTCAACTGGAAGCAAGGCGAAGACGTCATCATCGTGACCGCGGTCTCCGATGCCGAGGCCAAGGAGAAGTACCCCGCCGGCTGGAAGGCTCCGAAGCCGTACATCCGCATCGTGCCTCAGCCGAGGTAACTCGCTTCACCCGCGGGGGCGCGCCGAGCGCCCCCGCCGGGTCGGGCCTTCAGCGATCTCGCTGCGCCGAGCGCGGCGCGGCCGCCGACTTCAGGCTCGCGAGCGAGTCCCGAGCGGCCGAAGCCACATCGGAGAAGGGATTGAGCGTGAGCGACTCCTCGAGATAACGCGTCGCTGTCCCGGGGTCGCCGTCCTTCGCCGCGATGACGCCCGCGTGGTAGAGGATCCGGGCGTCGCGGATTCCCACGGCGAGCGCCGTTTCGATCTCCTGCCGCGCCTTCCCTGCCTCGCCGTTCGCGGCGAGCGCCCAGGCGTGGGCGTCGAGCGTGTGAACGTCCTTTCGCCTCTCCCGCTCCAGGCGCGCCACGCGGAGGGCTTCCTCCGGCTTCCGGGCGCGGTCGGCGTAGTAGAAAACGAGCTCCCGGTTGGCATTGTCCCAGCCTTCGGACTCCGCCCGTGCCGACGCCTCGAACTCGCCAAAGGCGGCGTGCGCTTCGTCGCTCCGTCCGGCGCGCTCGAGAGCTTCGGCCAGCGCATACAGGTTCTCGGGGTGCGGAGCGTTTTGATATCGCTTCCGCAGCAGCTCCGCCGCCTCCCCGTGGCGCCCCTGGCCGCTTCGGACCGCGCCGAGGGTGGCGAGCGCATAGTGGTAATCGGGAAAGAGGGAGAGCGCCTCGAGGGCGAAGGCCTCGGCGACATCCAGCTTCGCCCGCATCAACTGGAGGTGCGCGATCTGGGTCAGGATCCAGGCGCGGTCCTCGACTTCCGTCTCCTGCGTGCGCCCAAACGCGTCGGTCATGAGCTCGATCGCCCCCTCGGGGTCCCCGAAGAGCTCCCGCAGGTAGGCGGCGCGCGTGATTCCGGGCAGGTTCCCCGGGCGGAGGTCGAGCATCCACTGGCAGGCTTCCTCCGCCTCGACGTAGTTGCCGAGCTCGACGTGAGCGTCGGTGAGAAACCCATAGGTGAGGACGTCGTCCGGAGCGCGCCCGTTCAAAGCCCGAGCGGCTTCGAGAGCGCGGGCGAACTCGTGCTGCCCGAGGAGGACCCACACCCGCGCCTGCGCGGCTTCGTAGTTGTCGGGCCGGAGCGCGAAGGATTTCTGGAGCACTTCCTCGGCCTCTCGGTAGTGAGCCACGTCGGAGGTTTCCCGCGCGCGGCGGGCGAGACCGAGCGCGAGGTCCACGTAGGGCCGGTACGCGCCGGGGTTTTTCTCGATCGCCATCCGGGCAAAAGCGATCTTCTCCTGTGCGGGCGAAGCCGGCTCGGACGCGGCCGCGACCGAGGCGGCGAAAGCGGAAACGAACAGCAAGCAAAAAATCCTGCGGACATTCATGTCATACCCTCCACTGGAATCCATCTCGACTCGAGTGGGGCCGGGCATCGTGCCCGGCCCCTCATCTTGTTCACCGCTACTGCAAGCAGGCGGTCATTCCCGTGGGACCGCAGCCCAGCTCGCCTGGGTCGATGTGGCGGCTGTCGCGGCCGTCGGGCGCGAACGCGAGATAGGGAAAGCTCGACACGTAGGGCAAGTCGTTGACGTTCACGCCGTCCCCCAGCCGATTGTTCGGAAAGCCGCTGAACGCCGGGTCGAGGACGCCGGCCACGGCGCGGAGGGAGATGTCGGTAACGTCGTCCTCGGGCCTTCGGCCATTCGGATACCCCGCGGGGTCGCCGCCGAGAAGCCCCATCCGGCTGAAGCCCATGCTTCCGGGCACCGTGGCGGCAACCCCTGTGTTCAGTCGGAGCAGATCGGCGACAGGCCCCGTGGGTGTTCCCGCAGCAGCGATGGGCGGAAGGTACTGCACGAGGGGGAGCAGATCCGTGCGTGGAGCGGCCGGGATCGGGACTCCCGCCAGCTCGTTCAGCACTCGGGGCAGGAGCGGATCCAGAAAGAAGGGGTCGGCGAACTGGGAATCGCGGTGAGGCCGCTCCATGCTGAAGCGATCCTTGAATCCGGTTCCGATCAGGAGCTCGTTGATGAGGGCGTTGCCCATCCGCTGCACCTGGCGAAAAGGCCCGTCCGTGAGCGTTGGCTTGCTCGGAAACTGCTGCACCGGGCGCCGCACGGTAATCTGCCGCCGGGAAGTCGTCGCCCAGACGCCGATGGTGGCGTTGGGCGAAGTCGCGGGCTCGAGCTCGCCCGTAGCCGTCAGCATGGTGATGGGAACCTCGATGGCGATGTAGTTGACGGCGTAGCCGGCCACTTCGTCGGGAGCGACGTTGTAGTTCGCGAGCTCCTCGGTGTCGCCCAGGATGGCGATGCGGAGGTTCGCGGTGTCGAAGATGGCGCCGAGATCGATCCAGAAGGGGTCGTCCACGGTGCCGGCGAAGACGGAAACGCCGCTCGTGAGGTGGTAGGTCCCCTCGTCGAAGAGATCCCCGTACTTCATGGTGCGCGGGCCCACGTTGGCCGGCACGACGAAGAACGGGGAGCCGTCGATGTTCACGAGCTTCGTCGTCCCGCTTCCTCGACGGACCATGGAGACGGTGTAGCTTTGCCGCATTCCGAGGCCTGCGTCGTCGAAGGAGTCGATCTGGGGTGGGACCAGGGTGCCGCCGGCTCCGCTGCCGACGTAAGCCTGGAACACGCCAGGCAGGCGCTGCTCGGTCGCGAACCGGAACTTGAAGGTGATGTCTTCCTTGGCGTCGTAGTTGTTGTCCACTTTGATCTCGTAGAGGATCTCGGGATCGAAGGGAAACCAGTTCGGTCCGTTGCCGGGCTCGAGCAGCGGGTCGACGCCGAACATCAGCGTGACCTTGGTGGGGTCGGCGTAGCTCACGAAGGCGTAGACGTCGGTGATATCCGCCTTGTGGTCGAGCGCCGTGATGGGCGCTTCCCGGTGATTCGCGGGAAAAGCCCGTGGCGCCGCCGAAAGCGGCAGGATGAGCGCCAGGGCAGCGATAGCTTTGGCTTGGTTCATGGTCGATTGTTCCTCCTTGGTGGGGGTGACTCCCCCTTGGTTCCGTGTCTGGTACGTAGCGACCCCGGGAACGGATTTGCCTTGGACCCAGGATTTCCTGGCTTGCCTCCCGAAAGCGACGTCGGCATACTCCTCTCCATGCTGGCCAGCGTCTTCTTGAGCGCACTCCTCTCCTCTCAGGAGCCGACCATTGCTCTTCCCCGGGAGCTCGCCCGGGTACTCACCGACTACGAAGGCGCGTGGAGCGCGCGCGATGCGAAAGCGCTCGCCGCGCTCTTCGCCGAGGACGGGTTCGTCTTACCGGGCGGTCGGCCGCCGGTGCGGGGCCGAGACGCGATCGAGCGTTATTACCAGGGCCACGGCGGCCCGCTTTCTTTACGTGCGATCGCCTACGCGACGGAGGGCTCGGTCGGCTACATCCTCGGCGGCTACGCCAGCGAGAAGGGACGGGAAGACAACGGGAAGTTCACTCTCACTCTAAGGAAGGACGCGTCGGGGAAGTGGTGGATCTTCTCCGATATGGACAACTCCAATCGGAGGAATTGACGGAACCGTTCTTAGAACATGCCGAGCTGCAGCTTCGCCGCCTCGGTCATCTTCTCGGGAGTCCAGACCGGCTCCCAGACCACGTTGACCTTCACGGAGCGCACTCCCGGAAGACCGCTCACCTTGCGCTCCACTTCCGGCGGAAGCGATCCGGCGGCGGGACAGGCGGGTGAGGTCAGGGTCATGTCGATGAGGACGTCGCCCTCCGGGCTCACCTCCGTCTTGTAGATGAGCCCGAGCTCGTAGATGTCGACCGGGATCTCCGGGTCGTAGCACGTCTTCAGGACGTCGAGGACCTGCTGCTCGAGACTCGGGGGTTGCGGCTGCGCCTCTTCCATCCTCTACTCCGTCGAGACCGCTTCTTCCTGTCGCGCGAGCGCCGCCTTGAGCGTGTGCCACGCGAGGGTCGCGCACTTCACGCGCACCGGGTAATCCCGCACGCCGGTGAAGACCGCGAGCTTTCCCAATTGGCCCAATTGGCCCAATTGGCCCAGCTTTTCCTCATCGGGCGCCGGGGGCTTCCCGGTGACGACGGCGTGAAACGCGGAGAACAGCGCCTCCGCGTCCGCTTCCGTCTTGCCCTTGAGCGCCTCGGTCATCATGGACGCCGACGCCGTCGAGATCGCGCATCCCGCTCCCTGGAATCCGATGCTCTTGATCACGCCCCCCTCGACGTTCGCGTAGAGCGTGATCCGGTCCCCGCAGAGCGGGTTGTAACCCTTCGCCTGCAAAGAAGCTCCCTCGGGCACGCGGTAGTTCCGCGGGTTCTTGCTGTGGTCCAGGATCACTTCCTGGTAGAGCTCGCGAAGGGCGTCGTTCATAGGCCAAAGATCTCACGCACGGTATGAAGGCCGGCGACGATCCGGTCGATGTCCTCCCGCGTATTGTAGAGCGCGAGAGAGGCCCGCGCGGTCGCGGGAACGCCGAAACGATCCATCACCGGCTGCGCGCAGTGGTGCCCGGTGCGGACCGCGATTCCTTCCTGATCCAGGATGGTCCCGATGTCGTGGGGATGGATCCCATCGAGCACGAAGGAAAGGACGCTCGCCTTGTGCCGCGCCTCCCCGATAATCCGGAGCCCGGGGACCGTCCGGAGCTGCACCGTTCCGTAGTCGAGGAGCTCCTCCTCGTACGCGCAGATGGCGTCGAGGCCGATCTCGTTCAGGTAGTCGATGGCCGCGCCCAGCCCCACCGCCCCGGCGATGTGCGGAGTTCCCGCCTCGAACCGGAACGGGAGCCGGTTGTACGTCGTCTTCTCGAAGGTGACGGAGGCGATCATGTCGCCCCCGCCCTGGTACGGCGGCATCTTCTCGAGAAGGGACTCGCGACCGTAGAGGATCCCGATCCCCGAGGGCCCGAACATCTTGTGGCCGGAAACGGTGTAGAAGTCGCATCCGAGAGCCGCGACGTCGATCGGAAGATGCGGCGCCGCCTGGGCCCCGTCCACGAGAACGGGAACGCCCCGCTCGTGGGCGAGCTCCACGACCGTCTGCACCGGATTGACGGTGCCGAGGGCGTTCGACACGTGCGCGAGCGAGACGATCTTCGTCCTCGACCCGAGGAGCTTCAGGAAGGCGTCCATATCCATGTCGCCCCGGTCGTCGATGGGAACGACCCTGAGAAACGCCTTCTTCTCCTCGCACAGCATCTGCCACGGAACGATGTTCGAGTGATGCTCCATGTGGGTGATGAGGACCTCGTCCCCTTCACCCACGTTCGCCCGCCCGTAGGTCTGGGCCACGAGATTGATGCCCTCGGTGGTCCCCCGGACGAAGATGATCTCCCGCTCGGAGGAGGCGTTCAGGAACCGCAGCCCCTTGAGGCGCGCGTTCTCGTACGCTTTCGTCGCCCGCTCCGAGAGCTCGTGCACCCCCCGGTGGATGTTGGCGTAATCGTGCGAGTAGAGCCGCGTCATCGCGTCGAGGACCTGCCGCGGCTTCTGGGCGCTCGCGGCGCTGTCCAGGTACACCAGGGGCTTTCCCTTGACGTTCTGATGGAGGGCGGGAAAGTCCGCCCTGACCCGCTCCACGTCGAAAGCGCGCTTCGGCGGCGCCTTGCGGGTGACGGCCTCGGTCTCGTGGGTGATGCTCATCGACGTCTCCTTCACGCTGCTTCGGCGAGGAGCAGCCGCCGGACCGCGTCCTTCACGGCCGCGATCCGGATCCTCTCGCTCACGTCGGCGATGAATCCGCGGGTGAGGATGCTCCGCGCCTCCTCGAGCCCGATCCCCCGGCTCCGCAGATAGAACAACTGGTCCTTGTCGAGCTGCCCGATGGTAGCCCCGTGGGCACACTTCACGTCGTCGGCCTCGATCTCGAGCTGGGGGTTGGTATTGACCAGGGCCTCTTCGGAGAGCAGCAGGTTCTTGTTCGTCTGTTGCGCGTTCGTCTTCTGCGCTCCCGGCCTCACCACGATCCGCCCGTTGAAAACACCGCTCGCCGTGCCGTCGAGAACTCCCTTGTAGAGCTCGCGGCTCGTGCAATGGGGTTTCTTGTGGTCGATGAGGGTGTGGTGGTCCACGTGCTGGCTCCCCTTCACCACGTAGAGGCCGTTGAGCGTGAGGTCCGCCCCCTCGCCGTCGAGGAGGCTCGCGATGTCGATTCGGGAAAGGCGCGCCCCGAGGGACACCGAGTGGTTCTGGAGCACGGCTCCTTTCGCCTGGAGGAGCCGCTCGGTCCCGATGTGGAAAGCGCTCCCACCCTCCCGCTGGATGCGGTAGTGATCGACGTTGGCACCGCTCCCGGCGACGATGTCGGCCGCGGCGTTCGTGAAGTAGGAAAGCCCGTCGTCCCCGACGTAGCTTTCGACCAGGCGCACCTGGGCCCCGCTCTCGACGAGAACGATATGGCGGGGGTGGCTCACGGCAGGCCTCGTCGCGGAGCTCACGTGGACGATATGGATTGGCTCCTCCACGACGACACCCTCGGGCACCAGGACGAAAGCCCCGTCCTCGAGAAACGCCCGGTTGAGGTCGTGGAACACGCTCGCGCCGAAGGCGTCGTTCAGGCTCAGCACCGCCTCGATGTCCTCCGGATGGCTCGCGAGAGCGGTGGCCAGCCCTTCGACGATGACACCCTCCGGGATTCCGCCGAGCGCGGAAAGCTCGGGGGCGAAGCGCCCGTTCACGAACACGATCTCGTGGCGCTTCCAGCCGTTCCCGATATGGGCCTTCCGAAGCGACTCGACGTCCCCCCCCGGAGGGCGGGCGTCGAGGCTGAACTCCATCGCCGCGAGAGGAGCTACGCTCGTGAATCGCCAGTCCTCGTCGCTCGGCGTCGGGAATCCGCGGTCGAGGAATCTCTCGAACGATTCTCTTCTCAGAAGAGACAGCCAGGAAGGCTCCTTCTGGAGCCGCCGACCGGCGTGCTCGAGAAACTGCCGCCGATAGGAATCGACGCTCACCGTGCCGCTCCCGCGACGAGCCAGCCGTAGCCCTCCTGCTCGAGCTTCAGCGCCAGCTCTTTTCCGCCCGAGGCCACGATGCGGCCCTCGGAGAGCACGTGGACGAAATCGGGCACGATGTGGTTCAGGAGCCTCTGATAGTGCGTGATGACGAGCATCGCCCGCTCCGGTCCCCGGAGAGCATTCACTCCGTTCGCCACGATCTTGAGGGCGTCGATGTCGAGCCCGGAGTCGGTTTCGTCCAGGATCGCGAACTTCGGCTCGAGGACAGCCATCTGAAAGATTTCGTTCCGTTTCTTCTCACCGCCCGAGAACCCTTCGTTCACCGGGCGGTTGATGAGGTCCTCGTCCATCTCGACGAGCTTCACCTTCTCGCGAACGAGCTTCAGGAAATCCATCGCGTCGAGAGGGTCCTCGCCGCGGGCCTTGCGGTTGGCGTTGAGCGCCGCCTTGAGGAAGTACGTGTTGTTGACTCCGGGAATCTCGACGGGGTACTGGAACGCGAGGAAGACCCCGAGATGCGCCCGCTCCTCGGGGCTCATCGAGAGGAGGTCCTTCCCCAGATAGGTCACCGTGCCCTCGGTGACGTCGTACGTCTCCCGTCCCGCGAGCACCTGGGAGAGAGTGCTCTTTCCCGAGCCGTTGGGGCCCATGATGGCGTGGACTTCCCCCGCCCGGATCTCCAGATCGATGCCGTGGAGGATCTCCCGTCCGTCCACGTTCGCGTGAAGGTTCTTGATGACGAGCATGATTCCTATCCGACGCTTCCTTCCAGGCTCACCCCGAGGAGCTTCTGCGCTTCGACCGCGAACTCCATCGGGAGCTCGCGCAGCACTTCCCGCGCGAAGCCGTTCACGATCATCGAGACCGCGTCCTCCGTCGAGATGCCGCGCTGATTGCAGTAGAAAAGCTGGTCGTCCCCGATCTTGGAGGTGGTGGCCTCGTGCTCCATCTGGGCCGTCGGGTTCTTCACCTCGATGTAGGGGAAGGTGTGGGCCCCGCACTGGTCCCCGATGAGGAGCGAGTCGCACTGCGAGTAGTTCCGCGCGTTCGAAGCACTCTTCTGGATCTTCACGAGGCCACGGTACGTGTTCTGGCCGTGCCCGGCGGAAATCCCCTTCGAGACGATGGTGCTCCTCGTGTTCTTCCCGACGTGGATCATCTTCGTCCCGGTGTCCGCTTGCTGGTAGTTGTTGGTGACGGCGACGGAGTAGAACTCCCCGACGGAGTCGTCCCCGAGGAGAATGCAGCTCGGGTACTTCCAGGTGATGGCGGATCCGGTCTCGACCTGGGTCCAGGAGATCTTCGAGGCGACACCCGCGCACTTCCCGCGCTTGGTGACGAAGTTGTAGATCCCGCCCTTTCCGTCCTTGTCCCCCGGATACCAGTTCTGGACCGTCGAGTACTTGATCTCGGCGCGGTCGAAGGCCACGAGCTCGACCACCGCCGCGTGGAGCTGGTTCTCGTCGCGCATGGGGGCGGTGCAGCCCTCGAGGTAGCTCACGTAGCTTCCCTCCTCGGCGACGATGAGCGTCCTCTCGAACTGCCCCGTCTCCGAGGCGTTGATGCGGAAGTACGTCGAAAGCTCCATCGGGCAGCGCACGCCCTTGGGGACGTACACGAACGAGCCGTCGCTGAAGACGGCGGAGTTCAGGGTCGCGAAGTAGTTGTCGCTGTAGGGAACGACGCTCCCGAGGTGCTTGCGGACGAGATCCCCGTGCTCTTTCACCGCTTCCGAAAAGCTGCAGAAGATGATGCCGAGATCCTTGAGCTTCTCCTTGAAGGTAGTGGCGACCGAGACGCTGTCGAAGACGGCGTCGACCGCGACCCCGGACAGCCGCTCCTGCTCCTGGAGCGAGATCCCGAGCTTCTCATAGGTGCGCCGGAGCTCGGGGTCGATCTCGTCGAGGTTCTTCGGATTCACCTTGACCTTGGGCGCCGAGTAGTAACGGATGGCCTGGTAGTCGATGGGAGGATAGCGGACGTTCTGCCACCTCGGCTCTTCCATGGTGAGCCAGTGGCGATAGGCCTTGAGCCGCCACTCGAGAAGCCAGGCCGGCTCTTCCTTCTTGGCGGAGATCGCGCGCACGATCTCCTCGTTCAGCCCCTTGGGAACGGTGTCCGCTTCGATGTCGGTGACGAAGCCGTAGGCGTAGGCCTTGTCGACGAGCTCCTGGATTCTGTCCGTCGATGAACTCATGTTGCGTCCTTGCCCTGGATGACGGGAAGCCGGACTTCACCGATTCCCGCCGTCGAGCTCACGAGGCTCTCGAAATCCTCCTCGCAGATCTTCGCGATGGTGACCCCCTCGAGCATGCGCAGCACTCGATCGTTCAGGCGCTGGAGCGGGCTCTTCACGCTGCACGTCTCGATCTGGTCGCAGGCCCCGTCATCCGTGAAACACTGCGTGAGCGAAAGCGTTCCGTCGACCGCCTCGATGACCGAGACCACGTCGATCCGGTCCGCAGGCCGGCCCAGACTATAGCCCCCTTTTGTCCCCTGGTGCGAGACCACGATTCCCTCCCGCGCGAGTCTCTGCAGGATCTTCGCGAGAAGGTCCGGCGGAAGGCCGCAACCCCGGGCGATTTCGCGCGCGCTGAAAGCGGCTTCTGTTCCCTGGTCCTGGTGGGCCAGGTGCATCAGGGCGATGAGGGCGTAGTCGACTTTCTTCGAGAGTCTGAGCATGTGAAGTCCGACCTATTTGGTCGGACTTATAATAGACACATCCGGACCCTGCTGTCAAACGATAAGTGACCTTTCGATCAGTATATGCAAAGACGGACTTATTCGGTCCGCTTTCGGAGCGCTCGGAGAGCCCCTGACACGTCGGCTCCGAGGTGCACATGGAGCGCGCGCCGGCCCCGCGCGCGGAGCACCTCCAAATCACCCGCCGCCTGAAAGGCCTTCATCTGGCCGAAGGTGTACTTTTGCCCTGGAATCGGGATGTCCGTCTCGTCGTCCGAAGTGATGTGGAGAAAAACTCCCCGGTTCGGACCACCCTTGTGGAGCTGGCCGGTCGAGTGCAGGTACCGGGGGCCATAGCCGAGAGTGGTCGCGACCCGCTTCTCGTCCCGCACCCGGTGCCGCAGGGCCTGGAGCTCGAGGTCGTTCTCCTCGTTCATGGCGACGAACGCGTTGATCGCAAAGTAGTCCCCCGGCTCGATCTTCGAGAGAAGCTCGTTCACTTCTCCCGTGGCGGGCCGGCGCGGAAGCTCTCCGGTCTCCTCGAACCGCGCCATCAGCGCGCGGGTCGCGACTTTCGCCGCTTCGACGTCCGGCTGGTCGAACGGGTTGAGATCGAGGACCGACCCCGCGACGGCGGTCGCCATCTCCCACCGGAAAAACTCGGAGGCCAGCGCCTCGACGGAGTCGAGCTCGATGCGAATGACGGGGTGCCCGGCGCGCTCGAGATCGGTAAGTGCCTTCGAGGGTCCGATTCCCACATGGACGAACACGCGGTCCTTACCGTAGGAGCCGCTCGGGGCTTCCCTGTCCACGGGCACGATTCCCCTCCCGTCCTTGCCCGTCGATTCCGCGATGAGCTGCTCGAGCCAGCTTCCGAAAGATTCGACCTCGGGCGACGTGAAGAGAGTCAGCTTGTCGCGGCCCGCGCGGGCGAGAGCCCCGAGTGCGAGGCCGAGCGCCACTCCCGGACTCTCCTCGGGCGCTATGTCGGGCCCGCAGGCGTCGATCATGTCGAGCGCTCTCTTGAGGAACGATCGCGGATCGATGCCGGAGATCGCTGCCGGGGCCATGCCGAACCGGGAGAGGGCCGAAAAGCGCCCGCCGATCTCGGGCTCGCCATGAAGGACGCTCCGGTAGTCCTTCTCCCGTGCGACGCGCTCGAGCGCGCTCCCCGGATCGGTGATGGCGATGAACTGGGAGCCGGAGCGAACGCGGTCGAAGAAGTACTTCTCGAAGGCGGCGGGCTCCGCCGTGGTGCCCGACTTGGAGGCGACGATGAAGAGCGTGCTCGTGATATTGATGCGGGCCTCGAGCTCCGCAATCTGTGCGGGGACGGTGGAGTCAAGGACGTGCAGGCGCGGAAACCCGGGACGAGCGCCGAAACTCCGGCTCAGGACGTCGGGACAGAGGCTCGAGCCCCCCATCCCGAGGACCACCGCGCTCTCGAAGCCCGAGACTCCTCGGGCGAGCGCCTCGAGCTCCTCGACGCGCTCAATCTCCCGTCCGACGACGTCGAGCCAGCCGAGCCAGCGCCCCTCGTCCTTGCCCGTCCAGAGCGACGGATCCTTCGACCAGAGCCTGCGAACGCGGTCCTCGTCCCGCCAGAGCCGCACTTTCCGGGCAAATGCCTCCTGGTACGTCCCGAGGGAGAGGGTCTGCCGGTTCATGGCGGAAGAGTTTACCTCGTTGTGCTACGCTAACCGCCACCTATGCGGTTTCTGGCCGGGCTGGTCCTCGTCCTCCTGCCCGCGGCGGGGTGGGCGCAGCCCACCCTTCCCTCCATTGGAGAGGTCCAGCTGCTGGGGGGCTCGCCGCTCTTGCTGGCCCTGGACGCAGAGGGCGAGGGGCCACTGACGTTCACCGCAGAGTCGAGCGACTCTCTCGTGACCGCGACCGTCCTCGCGGAGAACCGGAGCCTCCGGATGCAGGTGGCTTCCTTCGGCGAGATGGTGTTCGAACTCTTCGATTTCGCGGCAAGGCGGGCGACGGACCACGTCGTCCAGCTCGCCGACTCGGGTTTCTACAACGGGGTCACCTTCCATCGGGTGATCGACAACTTCGTCATCCAGGGGGGCGACCCCACGGGCACCGGCACGGGCGGCTCGCCGCTCGGGAATTTCGACGACCAGTTCCACGTCGACCTCCAGCACAACCGCACGGGGATCCTGTCGATGGCGAAGTCCTTCGATGACACCAACGACTCGCAGTTCTTCGTGACCGAGGGCCCCCAGCGCCACCTCGATTTCAACCACTCGATTTTCGGGATCCTGGTCGAAGGCGAGAGCGTCCGGGAAGCAATCAGCCGCGTTCCCGTGGGCGCGGAGGATCGTCCAACGACTTCCGTGGTGATCGAGTCGGTCCGCAGCTTCGTCGACGAGGAGAACGCCGTCGTTCTGCTCAAGGCGCCCGAAAGGGCCACGGGCGCCGCGGACGTCACCATCGTCGTCCGCAACGCTTCCGGCCAGGAGGCGCGCCAGACGTTTCGGGTCAACGTGATTCCCGACACCATCGACAGCGCGCCGTTTCTCGCGGATATCCCCGAGATCAAGACCAAGGTCGACACCCCCGTCACCTACCAGCTCCAGGCGCTCGACGTCGAGGATGCTTCGTCCGCGAAGTTCCTCGACCAGGCGGGGCTCTCGGCGAACGGTCTTTCCGTTCCCGTCCAGGCCCCGGCGAACCTTCAGTATCGGGTCGACTTCGATACTGGTCTACTGACCGTCACCCCGACGAGCGGGCTCACAGGGCGGCATTTCATCACCGTCGCCACGGGTGTGAGCGTGAACGCGATCGACTACCAGGTGGTGCCGGTCACGATCGAGCCCTGATCGCGAACAGGTGCCGGCTTCCCCGCACGAACAGCGTCCCCTCGGAGACGGCGAGCCCGAGCTCGTCCATCAGGGAGGAGAGGTTCGGCCTCGACACGGAGGAGGAATGATACACCGCTCCGATTCGGGCTAACATAGCGGTCCGGAGAGAGACCATGCCCGAGAAGTTTTCCGCCGCCGTTCCTTCCCATGATGTTACCCCCGAGGAGGTGTTCTTCAATCGCCGCCG